>JAANMU010000110.1_pt1 | contig 102545 bp, 80 predicted proteins | sample 7279701 | NCBI WGS metagenome assembly JAANMU01 (sample SAMN14094539, study PRJNA606508) | bioreactor metagenome | isolation source: A lab-scale SPAN reactor treating ammonium-rich wastewater day 57 | place: Ireland: Galway | collected 2017-03-13 | reverse complement strand
ACCAAGGTGCACATCGTCGCCATGCTCGGACGGGATTTGTCGATAGATCATGCCGATCGTTCCCCGGCCGCGCCGAATAGCCCCAGCGAGACGAGCATTTGCTTCCGCCGGCGGTGATCGGCGAAGTTGGCGAGCAGTCGAGCGAGCTACCTTTCGACTTGACGGCGGTTCGCCTCCTGTTCGACGGGTACGTGGTCGTCAGCGAACATCATGTACCATAACCAGGCGGTGCCGGCCACGATAAATGCATGCCAAGCCAAGCTGAATACGAACAGCCCGGTCAGCATCTGCGCCTGCCGGCTGGCGACTCGGCCACCCACGGGATCGATCATCGCCGCCAGCAGATAACCACCGAGAACTACGCTCAGCGCCAGGATGGCCCAGCGCAACTTGCCCGGCGGGCGGCGCCCCAAGGCAGCCCATAGAGCCCCCAGCGTGATGGCTGAATAGGTTCCGCCGAGCGCGATCAAGCCGGCCGACGGCAAATAGGGTTGTAAGGCGGGCAGCGTGGCAACGCCCAGAACGCCCGCGGCTAAGGTCGTGACCAGCATGATCTCGCCTAGCGAAAAGCGAAGCGGCCCCGCGGCAGCCCGCTGGGCCAGCGCGAGTATGAAGGCTACCTTGAGCATTTCCAAACCGAGTAGCAGGGCCAGTGTGAGCGGTGGGTCGGCAAACAGGAAACTTTCCGTCCAACACACCAGCCCCAGGGCGGCGGCGGGTATTAAGACCGTGCGCGGAGTAAAACGAAACCGCAAGGCAGCCCAAGCGGCAGCCAAATTGGTGATGGCGAACGCCAGGCCGGTCAGGGCTCCGTAGAAGATCGCGAGCGGAAAGAACTCGAAATCAACCATGTTCAGACCGCACCTTCTCCGTTCGGAATGGCGCTGCCAGCGAACTCCCCAGTCACCAGCGTCCTTTGCAAGTCATTCCCCGGCAATCTCCGCCGCGGCGAGCGCCTCATTCCCGGCACCTGAAAACGCGGCTCCCCGAGCCGCCTTTTTCGCCATCCCGCGGAGCACCCAAAGTACCAGCAGCACATAGACGCCGCAGGCAATCAGCAGGGGATACAGCAACCGCGGAAACGCCGACAGCAATCCGTCGGCCAGGTACGACTGGGCGAAACACAGCGGCGCCATCCCCAGGCAGGTGCCGGCCATTACCTTCCACACTGCGATCGAGGTCAGCCCGCTGGCATAAGAGACAATGTCGGACGAGGTAAGCGGATTCACCCGGAGCAAAGCGACGATCCACATTCCGCGTTGCTCCAGCCTTTCGGTCACTTGCCGCCAGCGGTCGTTTTGTTCCAGGCGATGGATGAGGCTTTCCCCAAAAATCCTCGTCAGACAGCAGGCGACGCCGGCTCCCAGGGTGTTGCCGAGCAAGGCCAAGAATCCTCCCCAGAACCCGCCGAACACGATTCCGCCTGGGGCATAAAGCATGGCGCCCGGCAGGGGCGCCACCACCACCTCGATCGTCACAAATGCCACGTACACGGCCGGCGCGGCCCAACCAAAGCCGTGAAAGAACACCCGCAGCGACTCAACCTTTTGTTCGGCCGAGAGGTCGGCGGAAAGCACGGTGGCGATCAACCCACCAGAACTGTACGACCAAACCAGGCCTGCCACAAGCAAGCCGGCCAGCATCGCGACGAGCAGCCGAAGGTAATGCACGGGAATGAAAGCCGAGGCAGAAGGAAGATCGAATGCGGAACGGGTTATGCAATCAGGGCATCGACCACCTGGCCATGAACATCGGTGAGACGGAAGTCGCGCCCCGCGTAGCGATAGGTGAGTCGCGTATGATCGAAGCCCATCAGTTTGAGGATCGTGGCGTGCAAGTCATGAACGTGAACCTTGTTTTCCACGGCCTGAAAGCCGAATTCGTCGGTGGCGCCGTATACCTGGCCGCCCTTCACACCCCCGCCGGCCAGCCACATGCTAAAACCGTAATGGTTGTGGTCGCGCCCGTTGATTTTGCCGGCATTGGCCCCGGCCTGGGGAAGTTCCACGGTGGGTGTGCGCCCGAATTCGCCACCCCAGATCACCAAGGTTTCATCAAGCAGGCCGCGTTGCTTCAGGTCCTTGAGCAACGCCGCGATCGCGCGGCTGCATTCGCTGGCGAGTTTGCGATGGCGGACCTCGATGTCGTCGTGATTGTCCCAGGGCTGGCCTTGTCCGTGCCAAAGCTGAACCATCCGCACCCCGCGTTCCACCAGCCGCCGGGCAATGAGGATCTGCCGGGCGTGCACGCCAGGGCCGTACATGTCGAGGATATGCTGGGGTTCGCGGCTGATATCGAAGGCGTCGGCCGCTTCGTGCTGCATGCGGTACGCCAATTCAAAGGATTGCACGCGGGCTTCCAAGGCCGCGTCGCCGGGTCGCGTTGCCAGATGCCGGCGATTGATGGCTTGCAGCAGTTGCAACTGCTGTTGTTGCTCGACGTCGGCGATTTGATGGTTGCGAATGTTCTCGATGAGTTTCTCGATGGTGTCGTGCCGCGAGTCGATGTACGTACCCTGAAAAACACCCGGCAAGAATGCCGATTGCCAGTTTTCGGGGCCCTTGATGGGATAACCACCGGGACTCATGGCGATGAAGCCGGGCAGGTTCTGGTTTTCGGTTCCCAGCCCATAGGTGAGCCATGAGCCGAGACTCGGTCGAACCAGATTCGACTCGCCGCAGTTCATCAACATCAGCGAGGGCTCATGGTTGGGCACGTTGGCGTGCATCGAACGGATGATCGCGAGATCGTCGGCGCATTGGCCCAGTTCCTGGAAGATCTCGCTGATTTCGATGCCGCTCTGGCCGTACCTGGCGAACTTGAATGGCGAGGGAAACGCCGCACCGGTTTTTCGTTCGGTGCGGAGGTTGCCGGTAGGCAGTTCCTTGCCCGCGTATTTTTCCAGTGCAGGTTTAGGGTCGAAGGTATCGACCTGGCTCGGCCCACCGTTCATGAACAGGTGGATAACATGCTTGGCTTTGACGGGAAACTGCGGCGGCCGGGATAGCATGGGATTGCCCAACCGCGCATCCGCCGCCATTGCGGCCTCGTGGGAATGTTTCCCAAGCATGGCCGCCAACCCCAACGAGGCCAAGCCCATGCCGCCGCGAGCAAGCAACTCCCTTCGCGAGAGCGGCCGCCATGAGCCGACAGCGCTGTGGTTGCGAGAATTCTTCAGAAGTTGATTCATAGCGCACCGGAGGTGGTTGCAATGGGCGTATGTCTGGATGGCAGGAGATGGCGAGGCAGGCGAGACTCAGGATGGCGGCAACGGCAGGTAAATCCAACCTCCTCATCATACCCAACTTGGGACGCGTTCGTCAGGCGAACTGCGGCAACGAATTCCGTACTTGCCCCCCCGTTCGGAGCGGCGGCGATCAAGCAACTCGCCCCAGCGTCACCAGGCAAATGTCGTCTCGTTGCCATCCGCCCTTGGTGAACTCCCACAGATCGGCAAGGAGGAATCGGGCCAGCGCGGCGGGTTCACCGGGGGCCTGCGCCGCGGTACGCCGGATCCGCGGCAGGCCGTAGAAAATGCCGGCGGACGTAGCGGCCTCGTTGATGCCATCGGTGTACAGCACGATAGTATCGCCGGGAGAAAGCTGAAATGTGGCTTGCTGGTACAGTTCGTCAACTTCGACTCCCAGGGGAAGCCCGGCAATATCGAGCCCCAATTCGGTGACCATTCCGTGGGAGTCCCGTAACAACGGCGACATGTGCCCTGCGTTTGCCATCACGAGTTGATCGTGTTGGGCATCGAGCATGAGCAGGACGAAAGTGGTCATGCGTCCGCCGCCGGTGCGCTGGATCAAAATCTGGTTGAGCCGGGTGAGCGCGTCGGCCGGTTCGAGCTGGGCCGCAAGACAAGCTCGGGTTTCTGCCCCTAGCTGAGCCATGAGCAGAGCGGCGGGCACGCCTTTTCCCACCACGTCGCCAACGGCGATTGCCCAGCGGCCGTCGAGAACCGGGAAATAACCAAAGTAATCCCCGCCGACCTCTTCGGCTGCCTGATAGTAGTGGAAGAATTGATAGCCGGGAACTTGCGGCGGGTTTTGCGGCAGGAGGTGAAGTTGAACCTCTTTGGCTTCGCTCATGGCCATCTGGCGACGGATCAACTTCTGGCTATCGAGGTGGACGTGAACGTACTCGACGGCCTGGCCGCCAATCGCCGCGGCACTTTGCAATAATTCCAGATCGCGTTCGCCGAAGCCGTGTCGGTGGTCGAACGATTCCAAATGAATGACGCCCTGCGATCGCCGCGACGGTCCAATCAGCGGCGCACAAATGGCCGTGCGACACAGGGCTTGAGCATCTTCCGCATGCCCTGTGCTTTCGGTTCGCAGGGCCTTGGCCGAGGTCATGGCACGCCAGACTTCTTCCCAACAAGCGGGGCTCAGGGAGAATTCCAACTCGGTCCGGCGGTCGCGAAAAGCATGCGGTTTCAAGTCGCCATGATCGCCGTCGGGGAGCAGGATGCAACCTTGTTCGGTTTGCGGCAGCATTTCAAACAGATGGTCGAGAATGCGGGCCAACAATTCATCGAGGTCGAGCGAGTGAGCCAGGCTGCGCGTCATTTGCAACAAGGCATGCAAGCGCGTTCGGCTGCGAATCGAATCGGACGGGGCATCTCCCATCTCCGCGACGTCGCTACTCGAATCTTCTTGCCGGGACTCCGCTTCCAAGAACTCGAGCAGCACCTTGTAGATATGGATGCAATCGTGATCGCGCAGTCGACAACGACGAATCCGCCGACCGTTCACGTAGGTGCCGTTGAGGCTCTCCAAGTCCTCCAGGTAATAACCATCCGCGGCATGCACAATGCGGGCGTGCTGCCGAGAAACCGATTGTTCCTCCAGCTTTAGTCCGCAGAATGGCGCTCGACCAATCAGAAGTTGATCGGAGTTTATTTCAAAGCGCTGTCCCAAAGCCGCGCCGCTGGCAACTTTCAGAATAGCCATGTCGACCCCCGCGGTACGCATCATGTATTCGTACCGGAAGCAGCCCGGCGCATAACGCTCCCGGGCGGCTTCGTAAGAGCAACCCGCTTTCCCTTCTGCAGGGGGGCATGTGTTATTGTCACACGACACTGACGAATTGTAAAGCATTCTTGATGCACGCCTGACAGGGGAATCCCCTACCCATCCTACACTCGCCGCGCATCTCCCGACCGGCGGACTGATTACTCACCACGGCGCAACATGTCCGTGAACCAACACGATCCGCGCATTGTCTTCCAAATGCAGGTTGCGGAGGGCGAAAATTCATTCGGGGATCAGCTAACGGCAGGCTGCTTGCCTTTGAAGCAGGACGTGGAGGTTCAAATCCTCCTCCCCGAGCTGGCACGGATCGTGACTGGGATGGAAAATCGATCGCGCCTTTGGCAAGGGCCAGGGCGACGACCGCGATGGGCGCGGCGTATGCGAGCGTGGTCCATCGCCACCGATTTGACCAACGGCACCCGTCACGTATCACTTGAGCGGCAAAGCTCATCGTATGCCAACAGCGCGCCGCGGTCGGTCAACGACGCCATCCAGTCCACCACCGCTTTGGCCACTCCACATTGTTCGGCACGCTGCCGATAAAAGGCAGGCAATCGCTCCGGACGTTGGCAAGCCGCCTCGAACATGGCCTGCAGTCTCGCCGTGGCCTGACGGCGAGACTGCAGCACGTCGTCGTGACGGTACACCCGGGCATACATAAACGCCTCGAGTTCGCGTTTTTGCTGGGCCACCGTTTCGCTGGGAGAAACCAGGCGCGGATGTTTCTCGACCTCGTCTGCATGGCGCAATCCGGCTTGTGCCAGCGCGCGGCGGGTATTTTCCAGCAGGTCGCTCACCAGCCAATCGACCAATTCGTGGACCACCGCCCGCTCCAGTTCACGTTGCTCCAGATTGGACCAACGAGCGCGGATGCGAGTCGCAGCTTCTTTCCACAGAGATATTTCGATCAGTTCGGCCAGCGGCAACAATCCCAACTCAAGCGCGTCGTCGGCGTCGTGCGTGTCGTAGGCAATGCTATCGGCGGCATCGACCACCTGGGCTTCGAGCAATCCCGGGTGGCTGCGATCCTTCGAGGCACGGCGTCGTTGGCTGTCGAGAACTTCGTAGGTGGGATTCAGGCCCGGGAACCCCGGGTAGCGTTGCTCCAGTTCGGTGAGCAACATCACGCCATGCTGGTTGTGGTTGAAGCCGCCCTGTTGTGCCAGGCATACGTGCAAGGTTTCTTCACCGGCATGGCCAAATGGGGGATGTCCAAGATCGTGCGCCAGGGCCAGGGCTTCGGTGAGGTCTTCGTTGAGCCGCAATGTTCGCGCCAGCGTGCGGGCGACGGAGGCCACCTCCTGGGTGTGCGTGAGTCGCGTTCGGTGATAGTCGCCCAACTCGCCCATGAAAACCTGTGTTTTGCCGCTGAGCCGGCGGTAGGCGCTGCAATGGACAATTCGGTCGCGGTCGCGCTGGAACGGTCCTCGGTACGGATGCGGCAGTTCGGGGTAGACGCGGCCACGGCTGTTGACGCTGTGCATGGCATAGGAGGCGAGCAGCACAGCCTCGCGTTCCGCCACGCTCCAAGCGTCGGGCCATTGTTGATTGGATTCCCCCATGCTCTCGGCTTTCTAACTGTGACGCCCTTTTGCCATTTGCTATTCTTGCGCAGCCTGCCCGAGCCGGCTCGCAACAGACTCTAAAAGCTTTGGATGCTCGCAGTTGACCGGCGGTTGCGTGCCGCTGATCCTGTGAAAACGGTTCCGACGTCAGAACAAGCGAGACACTGCCAATCAGCGAGGCCAGGACGCGACAACGATCGGTGAAATATTGGGCGTTGCCAGTCGCCTGCCGTGCAGAAGTGTAAGACTCGCGGCCCTTTCGCCCAAGGGGTGTTCGCGCGACGGAACCGGATTCATGCCCGGTTTTCACCGCGAGGAAGCCATTGGCATTTCGCTCGGGAGCCACATGCCCGGTAAGCGCCAAATGGTGTCTTGATGAAGAATGATACGCTTTTGTCGCCGACTGGCGCGGTTTACACCCCATGCATGCCCATCCCTCTCCCCGCGATCACCATGGCCCCGAGGCAGCCGAAGTTTCGCCGGGGCAACCCAGCGGGCATCGAATTCTGACGCGACAAGTAGGCGTGGTGGGGGCGGTGCTGTTGGGGTTGGGATCGATGGTGGGGACCGGAATCTTTGTGAGCACCGGAATTGCCGCCGGGGTTGTGGGACCGGCAATTCTGTTGGCCATTGTCGTGGCTGCGCTGGTCGCTGCCTGCAACGGCCTGAGCAGTGCTCAATTGGCGGCGGCCTACCCGGTTGCCGGCGGCACCTACGAATACGGCTATCGCTGCCTGAATCCGGCTTGGGGCTTCACCGCCGGCTGGATGTTTCTTTGCGCCAAGAGCGCTTCGGCCGCGACCGCGGCACTGGGTGTTGCGGCCGCGATCTTGCAACTTATCGACGCGGCGGATGCAGTTTGGATGGTACCCGTTGCTGCCGGCGCGGTAATCGCGATCACGGCCTTGGTGCTCACGGGCGTACGCCGGAGCAACCAGGTCAACGCCGCGATTGTGCTGATCACGCTGGCCGCGCTCGGGTCGTTCGTGGTCTCGCTGTGCAGCCAGGCGGTGGCGGCGGCCGGCGAAAACCTGACGCCGTTTTTCTTCGGGGATTCCCCCGGACAGCAACTGGCCAGATTTGCTGAAGCCTGCGCGCTGATGTTTGTCGCTTACACCGGCTACGGACGCGTGGCGACGCTCGGCGAAGAGATTCGCGAACCGCAAAAAAACATTCCCCGGGCGGTGATCGTCACCCTCGCGACTACCATGCTGCTGTATTTGGCCGTGACCTTTACGGCGGTCGCGGCCATCGGCGCGGCGGAGTTTGCCCAAGCTGGCGGAAAACCGGCCGCACCGCTGCAAGTCGCCGCCGCGCGTTCGAGCCAGCCTTGGGTTCCCCAGGTCATCGCCGTAGGAGCCATCACGGCAATGCTCGGTGTGCTGCTGAATCTGGTGCTGGGGCTATCGCGAATTGTGCTGGCGATGGGACGGCGCGGCGACCTTCCCGAATTGTTCGCCAGCGTGAGCGAACGTGGGACTTCGCCCACGCCGGCAGTGGTCTTCGTTGGCATCTTGATCGCCGGGCTGACTTTGCTGGGCGACATCAAGATGGCCTGGTCGTTCAGCGCATTCACCGTGCTGCTGTACTACGCCATTACCAACCTGGCGGCGATCCGCATGCCCAAAGACCTGCGTCGCTACCCGGCCTTGATTCCGTGGCTGGGGCTGCTCGGTTGCCTGTCGCTGGCATTTTGGGTGGAAGCGCGGATCTGGCTCGCTGGGCTGGGACTGGTAGCGCTGGGCCTGCTCTGGCACCTCTGGCGACGGCGGCGGAAGCAACCGGAAATCCGCTAACCTTTTTTCGCCGTTAACGCCTTCCTATGCGGGCCGGCCTTGCCGTGCAACACCCTCAAGAACTCGTAAGTGCTGGGCAGCGTTTCGACGAGCAGTTGCTGACGCTGTTTGATCTCGGCAAAAACGCCTTCGGCTGCCGCAACCGACATGGGCTTGAAGCTGAGCGCCGGCAGAGGCTGATCCGGCAGATAGTTTAAGCCTGCGTAAATGCAGTAGTAACTGCCGTTAGTCCAGAAGTTGCGAAACTCGGCGTCGAAATTGCCGTAGTACGTGCTTTCGTCGGCGGTGGGTTGATTGACGGGCAAACCGGACTGATAAATCGCCATTTTTTCGCGGAGATTATCGGTGACGAACAGTTCCTTGTTCGCCCGCCAAAATGGCGTATCGACGCGCGGCGACACCCGGAAATGCGATTGAATAAAATCGCGAGTGTCGTCAAACATGGTCTCGATCTCGTGGTTGAACCGGTCGATCAAGACGGGATTGAAACTCTTGTCGGGGAAGTGTTTGGCCAGTTGGTAAATGGCCGCGTAAATGAAGTAAATGCCGGTCGATTCCAGCGGCTCCAGGAAGCACGAAGCCAGCCCGATACTCACGCAGTTTTTCACCCAGGCCCGGCGATTGCGCCCGACTCGGAAGCGAATGCGGTTGAGCGGCTGCTTGTCGGGATCAAGCCCCCACAGCCTGCAAAAATCTTGAACGGCCTTGTCTTCGCTTGCGAACTTGCTGGAGTAGACATATCCGCTGCCGAACCGCGAAAGCATGGGAATCTTCCAGGTCCAGCCCGACTCCATGGCGATGGAAGAAGTGTAGGGTTCAATGCCATGGCGTTCGTCGTCGTGCGGAACCGCGGAAGCCACGGCGCTGTCGCACAAAAGATGATCGCTCATGTCGATGAACGGTTCGCCGAGCGCTTTGTTGATCAGCAAAGCCCGGAATCCCGAGCAGTCGATAAACAAGTCGCCCTGCAGTTCGCGGCCCGACTTGGTTTTGAGCGTTTGGATATAGCCGCGATCGTCGAGAACCACGTGCTCCAACTCGTCTTGCACGTGGTGCACGGCCAGTTTGCTCGTAGCATGGCGACGGAGAAAATCGGCCACCAGGTGGGCATCAAAATGCCAGGCATATCGGGTAGCAGGTCGGCCATCGAGCCAGCGGGGCGCACGCCGAGCATCCATGAAGGGCGGTTCGGTGAAACACGCGTAATCGAAAGCTTCGTTGGTCCGCTGATGATACTTCTTGCGGAACCAATAGTGCGAAAGCGGAATTTGATCGACGGTCGGCAAAATGCCAAAGGGATGATAGAAGTGGTCGGGCGAGCAGCCGATGGAACGGGGCGAGCGAGCACCCGGACCAGGCGTCCGCCAGTTCACAAACCGCACCGCGGTCTTGAAACTGGCATTGCATTGCCGCATCCAATCGAATTCGTCGATACCAAGGTAGTCGAAAAATACGCGCTGGAGATTAGGCACCGTTGCTTCGCCAACGCCAATCTTGCTGATGGCCGGCGCTTCCATCAAGGTAATGCGGGCATTGCCTTGCAAATACTTGGCCAGATAACAGGCCGCCATCCACCCCCCCGTACCACCGCCCAGAATCACCACGTCCTTAATCTGCTCGTTCACGAACCTTGCTCCATTGGCTTGGCCGAAATCCTTCCCGTTGTTTTTGCCAGCGATCCGTCGGCGACAACGATCCATATCTCCAGGGCTAAGCGCGACCTAATTCCTATTGTGACGAAGTTTCAGCCTGAGGGAATTGGGGCGACTGGGTTTTATGCCTAAAATCCACCAGCAAGAGGGGTCGCGTTGGGAAAACCGCTCCCCCCCCAAGTCGCTACGGGGACGAAACTTGCGCCAGAAACTCCAGCCTGAAAATGGGTTGCATCGGTAACCGATCGTCTCTGCTGATCGATTCCGTGCAATGAAAAACCAGGGACGTAGGTAACATTCCCAATTCGCACAATCCGCAGCGCAGACACTTTTACGAAAATCGACATTTTGCGACGCAGATGGAACGTTAATGGGAGTTTCAAAGGCAGGGACCACTTGTGCAGCGACAAGGCATGAGCGAACCTTGCCGAAGGCAGCCAGAAATTCGCTTCTTGAGCAAAGTTTTCGCTGCTGGCGATCATTCCGACCAGCGCAATCCAAGGTCAGTGGGCCACGACGAGCGCCGGCCCTGCCGACAAGGGGCACTCGCTCCTCAGATATGACAAGACCCTTGGCCGCGTTTTTCCAAGTACTGCTGGTGGTATTCTTCGGCTCGATAGAACGTTCCGGCCGGTTCAATTTGGGTGACGATCGGGCGTCCAAAACGACCGGAGTGGTCCTGCTCTTCCAAAGACTTTCGCGCGGCGGCCTCCTGCTCCGGGCTGTGGAAGAAAATTACCGAACGGTACTGGGTTCCCACATCGGGCCCTTGGCGATTGAGGGTGGTGGGATTGTGGCACTTCCAAAACACTTCGAGCAGATGTTCGTAACCCACCTGGTCGGGGTCGAATTCCACCTGCACAACTTCCGCATGCCCCGTCCGATCGGTGCAGACTTGCTCATAAGTGGGATTCTGGGTTTGACCGCCCTCGTAACCCACGGCGGTACCAGTTACCCCGTGAACCATGCGAAACGCGGCCTCGACTCCCCAAAAGCATCCGGCGCCAAACGTAGCAAGTGCCATGGTCTGAACCAGCCTTTCGATGTGAGGTTGAAAAATGAGTTTTACGCCGCTGAATTTGACCGGATGTTGAGGAGCGGTCTTCAGCGTCGGGGTTGATTACGGCTTACCGGCGGACCGCCAGCGAGGGCAGATCGTCTTCGTGCTGTGATTCCTGCAAAATACGACTCGGCATGCGCGGCCTGTCGCAGCTATGCTATACCCAACGCCGGCATTCGATCCTGCCGTCATTCTAGACGCAAGTGGCAATGCTGCCGAGAGCGGGAGCAAAATCGGAAACTCCGTTGCTGAGGGAACCGGACATCTTGTGGTTGCCCCTGTCGCCCGCCGGTTGTTGTGTTAGACTGGGTGCCAAACAAATGTTTGAAAGGACCTTCGCGACGCACGACGAATAGCCGTTGGCCCTGGGGCAAACGCGGCTTTCGGTGCATGCGTTGCGTTTGCCCTGAACTCTCCCCTGACACGATCCTGCCTGGAGTTGTCGCCCATGCGAGGCATGCTGGCTGTCGTCTTGTTTATTGGTTTGACGGCGCTTTGTTGGGGAATTTACGGCCCCACATTGCACGTTGGTCAGGAGTACCTGGGGGTGCCTGGCGACGCTGCGATGGGGACTCCCGCCCAACTGAGCTTCTGGCGCGCTTTCATTGGGGTGGGCGTCGCCTATTTTGTGATCGCCGTGATGGTGCCGGTCATTTGGCTGCAACTACGCGGCGAGACAGGCCACTGGACATTCAGCGGCACGATTCTCAGCTTAGTCGCCGGTGCAGCGGGCGCTCTGGGCGCGCTGGGGATCATCATGGCGTTTGCATTTCGCGGCAGCCCGATTTACGTGATGCCGCTGGTGTTTGGCTGCGCCCCGGTGGTGAACTCGTTTCTGACCATGTGGTTCGCCAAGAGTTACAAAGAGACGAACGCTATTTTTTGGGCGGGTTTGATCCTCGTTGTGACGGGCGCCGTGACCGTGCTGGTATTCAAGCCCACCGTCGTGGCGTCTTCTGCCACGACGATGCGAGCGGTCGCGAGCACGGCCATGGTCACATTTTCGATCATTTTGACGGCGGTTTGCTGGGGCGCGTACGGGCCGGTGCTGCACAAGGGCCAGGCGGCAATGAAAGGGAGCCGGCTGCGTCCTTTTATTTGCGTCGGTCTTTCGTACTTTTTGATTGCCGTGATCGTTCCTTTGCTGGTGCTGGCCGCCAAGCCAACGCCCGAACCCGGCGGTTGGACCTTTTCTGGAACCTTTTGGAGCCTGGCCGCTGGGGCCGCGGGGGCCGTGGGAGCCCTCGGCATCATCATGGCGTTTAATTTTGGCGGCAAGCCTGTTTACGTGATGCCGCTGGTTTTTGGGTTTGCCCCGGTGATCAACACGGGAGTCTCGATAATCAACATTCTGCGGGCTGGCCATGAGCTCGACATCAGCCCCGTCTTTTATGCCGGATTGATCGTGGTGGCAGTCGGCGCGGTGACGGTTCTGGTATTTGCTCCAAAACCCCATAAGCCGGCGGCCAAGCCCTCTGGTTCACCTCCCAAGCACGAACCAGCAACCGGCGCAGCGTCTTGAGACAACCGTGCTTCGCGGGGGTTCCATTCGCCGTTGCTCCCCGAGGTTTCTAACGTACGGAGAATCGCGCACCGTGAGCAGAAGCTGCGCGGCCTCGCAAGCGGGAGCCTGAATTTCCGGTGTGCGAATTCGGGCGCAAGCGCGCATTCGCATGCGCGGGCCGCGCTGATTTGGGCGTTCGCAGATCCTGAATTCGGGGCAAACCTACGCAACGTTGCGAACTTTCTGGTCGGCTTTTTCATGGCCGAGCACCTTGGCACGCCAATTGCGATCTTCGTATTTTCGAGAGCGAGGTGGTTTACGTTTGCGGCTTCATGACACCGGAGAACGACCGGTTTGGAATCCGTTCTCCGGGCGTTCGTGGAGAGAACGAATGTCGATCGGTAGCAACGTGCATCTGCCCTGCTATTTGTTACGATGATAGTCGCTGCCGATACGACCCCGTGCGCCTGCACGTTCTCATTTCGCCTAAAGGAGGCTGGTAATGTCACGCACCAAGAAATTAATGTTCCCCACCGACTTTTCGGAATGCAGCGACGCGGGCTTGGAGCACGCCGCCACATTGGCTCGCGACATGGGTGCATCGCTATTGATCGTTCACGTTGAGGAGCCGCCCTTGGCATACGCCGGCGGTGAAATGTACTACGGCACGCCGGAGCCTGACACCAAGGCGTTGGAAACGATGCTGCAAAAGGTGCGTCCGACGGATGCCAGCATTCCGGTAGAGCACCGTTTGGTGGTAGGTAGTCCCGCGCACGCCATTTGCGATTTGGCCGAGCAAGAAGGCGTAGACATGATCATCATGGGCACGCACGGCCGGACGGGACTGAAGCGGCTACTGATGGGAAGCGTTGCCGAACATGTGGTTCGGTGGGCTCCGTGCCCCGTGCTGACCTTTAAAGAGCCGCATCTGGAAGGCGCGAGTCAAGGCGACGCCTAGACTTTCGTTGCGGGCCAGCCGTACGCGATTGCCCGGCGCAGGCCGGTTACATTGCTGAGCAGTTCGGGTTGAGAGTCCTGCGACCGATTACGCATTGAAACTTCATCACGCATCCACTTTATCCATAGAGGAGGACTCGGTCATGGAATCGATCCTCACACGCTTGCGAGACTTAAAGGTTGCTGATTGCATGAATCGCAACGTTGTGCCCGTCTTGGCGCATCAAACCATGGAAGAGGCGGCAAACCTGCTCATTGAGCATTCCATCAGCGGTGGTCCGGTGGTGAACGATCAAGGACGCTGTGTGGGAATGCTTAGTGCGGTTGATTTCATGCGGCAGCAAACACAGTCGAATGTCGCCCACCCCGCCTCGGCGTACGCGCTATCGCACGATGGCATGGAGGATGAACACGATGTACCGCTGGAGATCGATGAGATTTTCCATGAAACCGTGTCTCGGTACATGAGTTCGGCAGTGCAATCCGTGCGTGCGGAGACACCGTTGCTGGCTGCCGCGCGCATCATGTGCGGTTGCCACGTGCATCGCTTGCCGGTGCTCGATTCCGACGGTCGTCCCGAGGGCATGATCACTTCCATCGATCTCACGGCGGCATTGGTTCATTTGGTTGACGAGGCGGAACAGGAACGTCATCGGGGCGGCGCGGCGCGGTCGTAAGGGAACGATCCGGAACGATTGGTTTCGCGCACCCGGGACTGAGCTAAGCTTGAGGGACGCATCTGAAAACCAACAACCACTCCTTTAGGGGGATTCTGTTGTGATGGTCGGGTGGGTGAACATCCGGGTGCATGTATTTCGAGTCATACGCAGAGATTGCACCTGCGTTCAATAACGACATTAACGCGTTTTCTGATTTTTGATCCACGAAAGGTTTGAATCATGAGAGGTTTCTTCCCCTGGGCGTTCATCGTTGCCATAGTCACCGCGGTGATCGGGGTAGCGGCGGGGTGGAATAATCCGGGAGCCGCGAATCAAGCGGCCGAGGCGGCGCAGCCTCCGGCCAACCAGGTTTCCAAGTTGATGAAACTCAAGCTGGGTCATGCCGAGCGGGTGTTGGAAGCGGTTGCCATCGAGGACTTTGCCTTGCTGGAGAAGGAATCACAAGCACTCAGCCTGTTGACGCAGGACGAGTATTTTCGGGTGTTGGTGACGCCTGAATATGTTCGGCACAGCACTGATTTCCGTCGATCGGCCGACAGCCTGACCAAGGCCGCGCGCGACAAGAATCTGGATGCCGCGGCGCTGGCCTATATGGACATGACCATGAAATGCGTGAATTGCCACAAATACGTGCGTGATGTGAAAATGGCACGCAAGCCCTCGCTGCTGCGATAGGGTAACGGTTGTTTTTTCCGCCGGCGCGTGAGGAATTAACTGCGTTGCTCGCCAAGGGCAAGGCAGCAGCGCCACCACGGCAACGATTTTGCAAACTCGCCCTCAATACCGTCGCGGCTGCTCCAATTGGGGCAGCCGTTGTTGTTTCTGCAGTCGTTGGAACGGCCAGTCGCGGCGACGGGGTGAATTCTTGCGGGCCTTGCAGTCGATGCCATCTTTGCAGGCGAGGCAGCGCGCGCAGGGGACCTCGGATTTTTCTTCGGTGTCCCCTTCATTCGGGGCGAATTGCTCCCTATAATCCGCCGCCTCTTCTCAGGAGCATGCGAATGGAACGGACTCGAGCGTGGGTACTGGCGGTTGGAGTCGCCGTGGCGTCGGGCTGCCAGAGTGCGCCGGGGATTATGAATCCCGGGTCGGCCCAATACCAGCGGCACGTTTCCAATCAATACGACCCTTATCCCAGCGTTGAAGATGGTCCTCCGGTGGTGGGCGGTCGACCGTTGGATTACCAGCAACCTTATTCCGAGGTCAGCCGTTCGCAGCCTGGCCGATGGACAAGTTCGCGCTGGAACCCGCGCAACTGGTTTGGCCCTTAAGCAACCGCCGCTCAAGATTGAGCGAACGACCCGGCGAACGATTGTGCCGCCAGCGGAACGGTTTGCGACGACGCATGTCGGTTTCGGCAATATTGCGTTAAGCTCGCCGCAGTTTTGCCTCAACGAGTCGAATGGCTTCTTCAGCCGTCAGGCTGCGGCTTGCCAGGCGGAACGACTCTTTCTCGGCCACGGAGCGTTCGATTCGCCGCTGCGCCGAAACGACCGTGCTGTGACTGCGTTTGCCAAAGTATTGCCCGATTTCGCTGAGAGCCGCGCGGGTATGCTTGCGGGCGAGCCACATGGCCAACATGCGAGGCTGGCTGACATCTTTGTGGCGCCGCGATGACTGCAGGGTGCTGGCGTCGATGCCAAATGCATCGCACACCGCGGATTCAATATCTTGCAGCCGGACGCCGCGAACAGGTCGCAACAGGTCACCGAGCAATTCTTCCGCGAGTTCACTGGTGACCGTACACCGACGGGCCCGACTGGCCGCCTTCAACAGCTTGATCGCTCCTTCAAGTTGCCGGGCATGGGTGGTTATTTGGGATGCCAACTTCTGCTTGACTTCGTCTGGCAGCGGCAGGGAAAACCGCTCGCCCAAACCTGCAAGAATGCCCTCGCGCACTTCGAGCGTAGGCGGTTCCATGGCGCAGACCAGGCCACTTTGCAGTCGGGAGGCCAACTCCGGGCCAATTCCGGCTAATTCCGCAGGTGGACGATCGGCGGTGATGACCAGTTGCTTGCCGCTTCGCACCGCCGTATCGATGGTGTGGAACAGCTCCGCGACGGTGTGCTTCTTGCCGGTGAAGAACTGGGCATCGTCGATCGCCAACAATTCCAACCCGCGGTGTTTGTGGCGAAAACTTGGCAACCCTCCGCCATGCAGGGCGTCCAAGAACTCGATGGTGAACTTTTCCGCCGTGAGACAAACGGCCGCAGCTCGCCTCGTGTTGCGAAAACGAGAAACCATGCCTTCCAGCAGGTGGGTCTTGCCACACGCGGAGGGCCCCCAAATGAACAAGGGATTGTACCGCCCCGGCGAGGCGATGATCATCTCTGCCGAGGTATGCGCCAATCGATTGCAATCGCCGACCACGAAATTGTCGAGCGACGGCTTCCAGATCTCGCCGGCGCTATCTCGAGATTCGCCCTCATCTTTGTCGAGATTCTTTCCGTTGGATTCTGGGCCTCCACGATCGACGACGCGGCTTCGCCGACGTTCGGAGGTGGAGTGCAGGTTGGCAGACACAGGGTGAGCAGGGGGCGCAGCCAGCAAAACTCCGTTTGCATCGGTGCATGCGTTGGCCGGTGGCACGTCGTGCAGGCCAAACGTAATAGGTAGTATTTCGCCCAGCACTTGCTGGCTGGCGGCCTCGATGTCGGCGCGGAAGTTCCGGCGAAGCCAATCGAGGAAAAATTGGCTGGGGGCGACGACGGCCAGCGATCCTGGCTGCGGGTGCAGCAAGGTATTGGAGCCGAACCACAGATCGAACCGTTTCCTGCCGATCCGCTGTTCGATTGCGGCCCTCAGAGCCGACACGATCTCCGTATCGCCCGTCGTCACGTCCTGTGTCCCCAGCGCGTACCACGACCGCTGACGAAAACGTGGCCATTCAGCCAAGCTTCGACTTGCACGACAAACGATGGTGCAACATCAGCGGCGCCAGACGACCAAGGTTGGTCGCGGCAATGGAATGGAATCTGTCACCCAGTGACTTGTGTCACCCAAGAGGCCCGATTGTATGCCTGCTAGCACCCATGTCAAAGCAGAAGCTGCACAAGTCGGCAACGAATTTGAACGGAGACTGGTGCTAACGCCTTAATCCCTTGCACTGTCGAGAGTTTTGCAAACCGCTTCAGTGCGGGCCCGGATCGCTGACGGTGGAAAACTTGTCGCGTGCCGCGCCCCGCTGACCGCGATGGTTGAGCAACGCAATCCCGCAAGTGCTGCGCCATGAATAAGTACGGGATATCTCGAAACGAAGGGCTTGCATTCACAAAATCTTCGCGCAACTTCGGCAGGCTTCCCAGAAATTTTGGTGCGCCGGAAGAGCGGCATCTCAACGCCATTCGAGGCGCCTAATCCGCCCATTTTCACTGGCGTCATCGGGGAGCTTTGGCCAATTGCCATGCCGTGTCGACAAGGCTGACGTTGAGACTTCCGGCAAAGACCGCCTGCGCGGCAAAGTTTGCCAAATCGATTCAAGCCGCACGGGCAGACGGCTCGATAAACGACGATGTCGGCACTGCCGCAGTTTTTTGCAGGCGCAACTGGCGCTCGCAATTCGGTCCGCCGTCACGATTCCCCGCTTGGTGGGGCATGGAAGCATCATGCAGCCTCAGCACATCACTTGCGCCAAGATTTTTCAGCCCAGTTTGCAGCCAGGGCGCTGGTACCTGTTTGGTCTCTCGGCGCTGACGATATTCCTGCTCACCATTTTTCTCTTTGGCTCGTGGGCGGGAGAACACCTGTTTGTGGCAGAGGTGCATTTGCGCACGGACTTGAGCATGGAGCCACAGGCCGAAAAGCTGAGCACCGACCAGGTGGTTCGCGACATCACGAATCCCAAGCATTTGCAACAGGCCCTGATCCGCACCGGTTATTTTGCCGGCACTGCCAGCACGGGTGACCAACGCGCCGAGGCCGCCACCAAGTTGCTGGAGCGTTTGCAGATCCCATCGGTGGAACAAGATCGGCGCGGATTGCGGGTGAAAGTGGCTTACACGCATCGCAGCGAAACATTTGCGGCATCGGTGGCCAACCAGGTGGCGCACGACTTCGCCGAGCGGTATCGCGAACGCAGCGAACGAGCGTTGCTGGCTACTCTGACGCGCGCGCGGGAAATCACGCAGCAGGCGCGCAACCGGGTAACAGAATGCGAAGCCGTGGTGGAACAATTATTGGATCGGATATTTCCTCGCGGACCGATGTCGCCTGCGAACAACATTGGCGATGGCCGGAGCGATACCCAATCGCCGCTGGCGGTGGTGCTAGCGTCCGCGGAAATAGGCGCGAGCGATCCGGAGGCGATGGAACGCCAACTGGCGGAGTTGGAACACGAGCGGCGGCTGTTGCTCAAAACGCGCACGGACCAGCATCCGGCGGTGGTGGCACTGGACAAACAAATCGCCGGCTTGAGGGAGCGTTTGGAATCCGCAGTTTCGCCAACGGCCACGGTGGCGCCCAGATCGATTTCCGATGAAGGATCGCTGCCAGTTGTTCCCACACCGCCGCCACTGCCTGACGAAATTCAGCAATTACTCACCGAACATCAACAGGTGGCGCAAACTTTTCACGATTGTCGCCGACGGCTCGAGCGGCTGCTGGCGGATCTTCAAGTTGCGGAGCGGGGGGAGCGTGTCGCCTGGCAAAAGCACCAGGAAGCGATGAACACCACGCTAGCCGAAGCCGCGGCCCTGGGAGGCAGGACCACGATCCATCCGGCAAAATGGAGACGCACCACAATCTGGGCAATGGTGGGAGCCCTAGTCCTTGGGGGCGCCGTGGTTTGGGTTTCGACGCTGGCCTGGCAAACGTGCATTCATCCGCAGCAATTGCAGCAAGACTCCGGAATTCCTTTGATAGCGATGGTGCGAAGCGGCCGTCGCACCACCTGGTCTGGGCGGTGGTGGGTTCGCCAGGGTATCGGCGGATGGAAAATATTCTGCGAAGCATCGCTGGTTTGCGGGGTGGGCTGGGTATTGCTGATGTCGGTATGCGAAACTGGTTTTGCCGCGGAATTCTGGCGCGACCCTTTGGGACAGATTGCCTTTGCCGCGAGTCGCACTTCGGAGTTTTTTCGCACTTGATGGATGATCGCCCGATGACTCTGCCAGCAGTCGGGCCGATTTCGACCGCAGATGTTGTTAATGACAAGACCGCGTCTAGCAGGGAGTCCTTCACGGACATCTTGTATTGAATCGCAGGTCTGGGTAGATACACGACTCGCCCCACGGCGCCTGGAGCGGAGAGTGCCAGGAAAATGACAACAGGAAGTTGCATGTACGAATCTTTTTTTGGCTTGAGCCAACGTCCATTTGCCGCCGCACCGCTGGTCGAGCGGTACTTTCCGGCTTCCTCGATCGACGGGGCGCGGCAAGCCTTGTCCCGCTGCATCGAACGCGCGGAAGGATGCGGGCTTTGCATTTCCGGCCCAGGAATGGGCAAGAGCCTGCTGCTGGCCGTATTGGGTGATCAATTCTCCGAATCGTTCACGGCGGTACTGCTATCAGCGGGTTCGTGGGCGAACCGTCGAGAATTACTGCAAGCCATCTGTTACGAACTCAAGATTCCGTATCACGGCCTCGATGAAGGCGAATTGCGCCTGGCGCTGGTCAATCAACTCACGCGCACGGACAAGCATCGCCGAGGAATTGTGTTGCTGGTCGACGAGGCCGATACGCTCTCCATTCCGCTGCTGGAAGAAGTGCGGATGCTCTCCAACCTGGTGCGAGGCGGCGAGCCTTGCGTGCGGTTGGTGCTTGCGGGCAACCTTCGTTTGGAAGAGAAATTTGCATCTCCGCAGTTGGCATCTTTCAACCAACGGGTGACTTGCCGCACTTATCTTGAGCCGTTCGATCGCTCGGAAACCAGCGACTACGTGCGGTTTCAGATCGCAGTAGCCGGAGGGCGCGCCGAGCAAGTGTTTGATCCGGCCGCGGTCGACGCCGTGTATCGGGCTAGCGACGGCATTCCGCGGCTGGTCAATCAAATGTGCGATCACGCCCTACTGTTGGCTTACAACCAGGAACAGCGGCCAGTGAACGCCGTTGGCGTGGAGGCCGCCTGGGCCGATCTTCAGCAGTTGCCCTCGCCTTGGCAAGAACCGACGAAAACGTCACGGATTGCCGACGGGGCAGCGTCGTTCATTGAGTTCGGCAGCCTCGACGACGAAGAAGAAGAAGATGTTGTGGAACTTCCAACCCACGATGACTCTGGTGCATCGACGGGCAGTGTCGCGTCAGCAGCCGTGCCCCGCGAAGGCGCGCGGGTTGACGATTCGCAAGTCCAACCGGAGCGCGATCTGCCGGGCGACGAATCGGAGCAGGAATCTGCTTCTACCCTGAATAACGATCGCAATTTCCCAGATGTCTTGTCATCCGAGGAGTCGTCCAGGGAAGGTTCGCAGCAGGCGTTTCACGGAGCGCATGCGCAGTCGCCGCACGGCGATGACCCCTGGTTTTCGGAATTGCACGAGGAATATCAGGTTTGGTCGGAGGCCGATTCCCAGGGGGTGGACGCGGCGACTCAGGCCCAACAACACCTCGACGACCTCGAACAACACCTGGTCGATTTTGAAAATGCTGGAGCAGATGCGTTTGGCTCCACGGAAGCCGAAATCGCCTTCGAAGACGACGACTTGTTTGACGAATTTGAGGAAGAAGAGCGGCTGCTTGATCCCTATGCCGAGGTGGCCTGGGGTGGACATGCCGATCGACGCGATGCCAGGGAACCCATTTCCCGCGAAATCGATAGCGGCGAATCCAGCCCGTTCGAAGGTGAGTGCGAAGGACATCCGAGCGATCAGTCCGGCGATTTCGCCGAGGATGAGGGGTGGGAAGACCAGGGTTCGTCGGCAGGCGAAACGGCTGCCGATTCGACGAACGCTGGGGCCCCCGTCTCTGAGGTCCAGGTGAACGACGACCAAGAATTGGATTGGGCGGAGGCGGAAGAATGGCAGGTGAACGATCATTACCAGGCCACGGACCGCCAACATCCCACGGAGATTGCGTCTCCGGCCGGCCTGGGGCAGGCAAGGCCGCAGCCTGAGGCGATCGGCCCAGCGGCAATGCCCTTCGTGACAGAAGCCGAGAATGACGCAGTGGAATACCTGGTCGATCCGTATGCAAGTTTGGCAGACCTGGATGACCGCATTCGCCGCGAGGCAATGTCCGCAGAGTCTGCCGGGGCGGAACCCGTGTCTGGGGAACATGATCCACCGCGAGAGGCAAAAGAAGCAACTCGGGAACTGGCCCCGGCCGTAAACCTGACCGAGGAAGACACTCGCTCGCGCGGCGACGATGGCGCCGTGCCAGCGGCCGACACGGACTTGCCGCAAGTTGAGGAGCTAACAGCAGAGAAATTGACGCTGGCTGAAGTGATTCGCCGCCGGATGGAAAATGACGCAGATCAGGGTTCGTCTCCGGAGCCTGCGGCGGACGGGGATTCGCAACCGCATGCGACGATGGAATCTACGGACGACCGCCTGATCGTTATCGAGGATGATGCTCCGCTACGTGAATCGGCAACATCCGAGGAACCTCGCGTGCAGCGACAAGACTATCGTGAACTGTTCGCCAAACTGCGGCGGGGTTGAACGAACTCTGGCAATGGATGGCTCACCGACCCAAGGGGAAGACGAACGACGCCGTCTTGACAGAGCGCAATCAGGGGAACCAACGAGTGGCCACAACGACGGATGGAACATGGCAATTGGCCGATGGTCCCGAACAACGACGGGAACGTGATCGTCGTCTGCGCGAAACTTTCCACTCGATCGTGGTCCACGGAAATTTTGAGTTCGTTGCTCAGTCGGGAGCAAAGCCACTGCTGCGGCTCGACGCGGGGCATTCCCTGTTCAAACCGTCAAGCAACGCTTGGGGTTGTCGCGAGAAATCAACTGCGTCAGGGGAACGGGCTCTCGACATGTTTCCCCAGGTGGTCGAGCCAAGAGCGACCAGCGAACTTGACTGCGGTTCCGCAAATGGCAGCGTCGATCATCGGCAGAACAACGATATCTTGGTGACGGAACCGCTCTGGTACTTTTGTGCTGAAGCCGACATGACACTGGCGGCCGAAGTTCTCGCATTCGATGCAGAGGACACGCGGCAAGCGGACATGCCGCCGGCAGATTCCCCGTCATTGCGAGTATATCGATCCGACGGGTCGCATGCCCAGGTGGCTTCACCGCACGTCTCGTTTCCTGGATCGGAGGAGGCCGATCGGCGTCGGACTGACGAAGCAGCGGTTTCCACATCCTGTCCCGATGCAACGGATCATGAAGACGCTCTGGCGAGCGATGCCAGCCAAGGCCGTGCGAAGGAATTCCGAGTAGACGCCGGTGGAACGGGCCGGACAGGTAAGCCTGTCCTGGCGGGCCGAATTGATGACGATCGCTGGGGTCCCCTGTTCCCCATTGACGATGCCTATCGACGCCTCCGCGATCAGATTCTCCCCCTCACCCACGACAAGCCGGCCGCTTTAGCCTGGGTGGGCGCTCAAGCCCTGGAGGATGGGGCCTCGCTGCTAACGGCGCTGGCCACTGCCTTGGCCGAACGCGGTACGGACAATCAGGTTTTGCTGGTCGATGCGGATTTTCAGATGTTCGCGCTGTCTCGCCGATTTCGGCGACCGGGAAGTCTTGGACTGGGCGACGTGATTTCTGGCAAGAAGCCCTGGCCGCAGGCCGTGCTTTCCACCGCTCTGGCCCAAATCGACGTGCTTCCCTGCGGAAGTCTCTGCGACCACCAGATGGCGACGCTCACGGCTGGCTACTGGCAACGATTGCTGGCGGAATGGAAGCAGCATTACCGGTACATCGTGGTCGACGCGGGCACGCCGGACCAACCGAGTCTGGCGGCAATGCTGCAAGCCGTCGATTCGACCTACGTCGTGGTGGAGTACGATCGCACCTCTCGAGCAGGCGTGGCCGAAGCGGTAGACCAGCTTCGCCGCTGGGGAGTCGCGAACCTGGCCACGGTGATGGTCGGCGTTCCGGTCACGGAATACGCCGCTTAGGCCATGACGTGCTGACATCTCCGCAAGCTGCAGGGAGGTTTGCGGAGCAGATGGCCGTTTGTGGTCGATTCGCGTTAAGAAGCAAACACGACTCGACCGCGACGAACGAAGCAAGAATCACCTCAAACTGTCGCCCTGCGGGGCGTTTGCCAAAAGCGAATCAGCGTCGCGGCGCAACAGGCCCACGACATCTGTGCAACTTGGCACGGGAGATGTGGGGGCAACCCATCAGACTTGAAGCCGAGAAGGGAATCTCAGGATGTGCGGAATCGTGGGTTACGTGGGACAACGTCCCGCAGCAGAAATCCTGGTGCATGGCTTGCGCAAATTGGAGTATCGCGGCTACGACAGCGCTGGCGTTGCCACGATTACCCCCGACGGACGCCTTACCGTAACCAAGGCGGCTGGCCGCATTGATCACTTGGCCACGAAATTGCTTAAGCATCCGGCCCCGGGAACGATCGGAATTGGGCACACGCGCTGGGCCACTCACGGTCCGGCCACCGATATCAACGCGCATCCGCACATGGGCGGGCATGAATTGCTGGCCGTGGTGCATAACGGCGTGATCGAGAATTTTCGCGTACTGAAAGATCGACTCATCGCCCAGGGCATCGAATTTCAGTCTTCGACCGATACCGAAGTGGTGGCGCACTTGATCGCGTCGTGCCTCGAGGAACAAATTCTGGCCTCGGGTCCCGATCGGCTCCCGGCCCGCGAGGGCGATTACAGCCTGCTCATTGCCGCCGTGAGCGAAGCGCTCGCGCAGTTGCAAGGGACCTTTGGCCTGGCGGTATTGTTTCATGGCTATCCCGAATTGATTCTCGCTGCCCGCCGCGGCAGTCCGTTGGTGTTGGGGATTGGCGACAATGAACACTTCATTGCCAGCGACCCTTCGCCGTTGGCAGGTTACACGAACAAGATCGTTTATCTGTCGGACCATGAGTTGGCGGTGGTAACGGCCACGGGTTTGCACGTGGAGCAGCGAGACGGGATTCGCATCGCGCACCAGGTGGAAGAGGTGGAGTTCAGCACCGATGAAGCTACCAAGGGTGAATTCCCCCATTACATGCTCAAAGAGATATTCGAGCAGCCAGAGTCGCTGGAGAACACGCTGCGCGGCCGGCTCGACGTTGACGAAGGGACAGCGCATTTTGGCGGATTGAACCTGACTCCGCGACAACTGCGTTCGGTGAGCCGCGTGGTGCTTACGGCCTGCGGCACTTCGTGGCACGCCGCCCTGGTAGGGGAATATTTGATCGAAGAGTTTGCCCGGCTGCCCGTTGACGTGGAATACGCCAGCGAATTGCGGTACCGCAATCCTCCGCTGGAAAACGGAACCCTGCTGTTTGCGATTACGCAAAGCGGCGAAACGGCCGACACCCTGGCGGCTTTGCGCGAGATCAAGCGGAAGGGGCACCCGACGCTGGCAATTTGCAACGTCGTGGGCAGCACCATTGCCCAGGAAGCCGATGGCGGTATTTATCTGCACGCGGGTCCCGAAATCGGCGTGGCTAGCACCAAGGCATTTACGTCGCAATGCGCGGCCTTGGCGATGATTGCCTTGTATTTTGGCCGTCTGCGGCATTTGAGTTATGCCGCCGGGCAGCGGATCATCCAGCAGTTGCAACAACTACCGGACAGAATCCGGCAGGCCCTGGCCTGCTACGAGCAGGTGCAGGCCATTGCGCAAAAGTATCACGAATGTTCAAACTTCCTGTACCTGGGGCGGCAATACAATTTTCCCGTTGCCTTGGAAGGGGCCTTGAAGCTGAAAGAGATCAGCTACATCCATGCCGAAGGCTACCCCGCCGCGGAAATGAAACACGGGCCGATTGCGCTGGTCGACGAGCAAACGCCCAGCGTGTTCGTGATTCCGCATGGGCCGGTATACGACAAGGTGCTGGCCAACATGGAAGAGATCAAAGCGCGGGGAGGCCCGGTCATCGCCGTGGTCTGCGACGGCGACACGCAAGCCGCGGAACTCGCCGACGACGTGATTCAGGTCCCGCCAGTCGAGGATTTCTTGCAGCCCATCGTCACGATGGTGCCGCTCCAACTGCTGGCCTATGAGATTGCCGTGCTCCGCGGATGCGATGTGGACAAACCCCGCAATCTAGCCAAGAGCGTGACCGTAGAATAGCGGTCGACTCGTCGCGAATTGACTGCGAGTTTAGCCACGGCAGCGGTTCGCGAACGCGAGATTATCGTCGCATCGCGTCATCCTTGCACCACGGGATTGACCAGAGTGCCGATTCCATCGATCGAAATTTGCACCTCGTCGCCCGCGTGCAGCGTGAAGTCATCGCCAGGCACAATGCCGGTGCCGGTCAACAGAAACAAGCCGTTGGGAAAGTGGTTGTCGCGACCGATGTATTCGATCAGGTCGTCGAAGCTGCGAGCCAGTTGCCCCAAATCGGTGTCGCCTTCGAACACGGGGCTGCCGTCGCGAAGAATGGCAAGGTGGATCTTGGTTTGCTCCTTGGGGGGCATGAAGTCGGCCAGCGTGATGCATGGACCGAGAGCGCACGCGGCGTCGTAAACTTTGGCCTGCGGCAAATAGAGAGGGTTTTCGCCTTCGATGTCGCGTGAACTCATGTCGTTGCCAATGGTGAAACCCACCAGCCGCAGTTTCGAATTGAGCACCAGCGTCAACTCGGGCTCGGGCACACTCCAGGTAGCGTCACTGCGAATGCGGACCGGTGCCCCCGGACCCGACACGCGATGCGGCGTGGCCTTGAAAAACAGTTCGGGACGAGCCGCGGTATACACGCGATCGTAATGCGTTGCCCCGTGCTCCGACTCCTCCATGCGGGCAGTTTGACTGCGTTTGTACGTAACGCCCGCGGCCCAAACTTCCTGGTTGTCGATGGGGGCCAGAAGCACTCCCTGCGAGAGCGGAATGCGATCCCCGCGATCGCCAAGCAGGCTTTCCACCGTTTCTACGGGATTCTCGGTTTCGAGCACATCGGCCAGCGACTGATAGGGCAGTCGTAGCGGGATCAGCTCGTCTCCTTCGAGCAAGGCCACGCCCGACTGTAAACTCTGCTGACTTCGCAAGCGAAATTTCACCAAACGCATGGGCGACTATCTCCGGGGCGGCAAGGGATACCTTGGGGGTGCATTTGTACCCAGGGCATTATGACGCCCGCGCGGCCGAAGTCGAAGTAGCTGGTCGGCGAAAATACTGCTCAGCAAGCCAAACAGGTATCCATGGTGGCTTGCAATTGCTCGGGCAGGAACGGCTTGGCGATGAAGTCGTGAGCGCCCTTGCGGATGGATTCGGAGATCAATTGCGTTTGGTTGATGGCGCTGACTATCACCACTTTAGCGGTTGGATCGATGGCACGGATCCCCTGAAGTCCATAAATGCCGTCGAAGCCTGGCATGACAAGGTCCATGGTGACGACGTCGGGGCGTGACTCCTTGAATCGTTCGATCGCCTGCTGGCCGTCGACGGCCTCGGCGACGACTTCCCATCCGGCATCGATCAGCGTGTCTGCGACCAGCTTTCGCATGAGAAGCGAATCATCGCAGATCAAAACGCGTTTGCCCATGGTTGGCTCCGCAACTTGCTGAATGCAAGCAAAAGGACTCTTCCTCGGCTGCTATCCGCCGCGTTTCTGCCAAGTCGGTGAAAGCAGCCCGTCGTGACGCCTGACGGCAAATGCGAATTCGCCGCCATTCAACTGTAGGATATTTACCATGCCATGCGCGAAATCCATCGTAATTCGAGGGGCACCTGCTAAACGGCCGCAGCGAGAGTCAGTCCTCCAACTCTTCCAGCAGAGATCACGGTGATTGAGTCGTTGCCCTTGCCCGGGGCACGTGCGGAAAGTATCGATTGCCGGGATCAACTCAATACGTTCGTTCAAGCGGGTTTTGTGCACTCTGCCGCTGGTGCCGCTGGGAATTGCTGTCGCATTTCCGGGTTTCGCGGTGGCTGAGCGAAGTAAGGGGATTTCGGCCCTGAAACAGAACTGCCCCGCGTGCTGCTCGCGGCACTCAGGGTTCGTACAACTGTCGCGAGATCAATCCGGCGTGAAATGCCATCCATTTATCTCGGGTGTACACGCCGTGGCCGGCAATGTGCGACAGCATATTTCCCCGTTGCCGGCCGTAGTCGATCAGCAACGTGCAACCCGAGCAGGGAACGCGCATGCCGAGTTTCAGTCGTTGCCACAGTTGGTGAAATGGAATGTCGCATTGCAAAAGGCGATGCAACCGGCGATCCGCGAGGACAGCCCTCCAGCAAAGGGGATTGATGATGGTATTGCTTCCGGCGATGCCAATTTGTTGCACGTAGTCGCCGTGCGCCGCGCGATTCACTTCATCCCAGGTTGGCGGAAAACACGTGAGGTAGTCCGCCAACCCCGGCGTCGGGCGATGATAGACGATGTGCAGCAAATTCCAGCTTTTGCTCGTGTTCCACGCGTAGCGGATCGGGGTTCCAAACGTAACCGCATCGAAATGCACATCGGCCAAGGCTCGTTTTCGAAGCAGCAATTCGCGAAAATACTGCTGGCGAGCGTTTTTCTCCGATCTGCCTGTCGCATCGCATGGCAGTCCACGCAAGTAGACTCCAACCGCGTCAAGCAGCGATTCAATGGTTTGTTCCTCACCCGACAGCAACTGGGACATCAGGGCAAATACATTGCCGGCGTGGCTGTGTCCCCAGAGCATGACGCGATCGCCGGGTTGAAAGTTTTGCGAGACCAGGTCTTCGATTAAGCGAAGCGCCGCATCGAAGCGGGCCAAATGGTGGTTTTCGCCGCTCCAAACAAACCGGCGCACGGGGAGAGATTGCGACCGTTCGCCAGAAATTCCTTGCTGCAACCGAGAGGCGAATTGCTCGGTGTAATTGCCCACATCGCGGATGACGCGATCAGCAAGCGACTTGTGAAACTGCCGCAAGGTGTCGGCCGCTTCGGGCCACAGCCGTTGAAATATCGAAGCGACCCCCAGGGGATCGTTACCCACAAACGTTCCATGCACCAGATAAACGGCGCGGACGCGAGCGTCGCGAAGTCGCTCGCCCGTCCGGGAGAGCGCGTGGTTCTGGTCTTTCGCGGCTTCCGGCGCGGAACGGGCTGCCAGCAACCGATACGGCGTTGTCGGCGGATCGGCCGTATAGTGCTGATGCAGCGGGGAAACCATGTAGGGGAAGCAACTTGTGAAATGGCAGCAGATCGGCTTGCTGGCGTTCGATGGCAACCATGCCGACGGTGACAACTTTAAACAATGGACGACTCAGGTGGTACCCAAGGAGAGCGTACCGTACGATTGTTACACTGCCGTTTGAACGTGTTAATTTCGCACGACTTCTGCGATACTCTTCCTCCCTGTTATTGTTGTCAACCATGCCCAGCTTTGTCACGCACCTCGAAAGCGCCATCGACGGAACCATTCTCCCTGCCGACCGCCCCCAAACGTTGCACGCCGGCCGTCCCCTTTGGGTACGCTACGACCTGGACGGGGTAAAGCAAGCCTTACGGCGCGACGACCTGATCGGACGGCCGCCTACGCTGTGGCGTTACCGAGAGTTACTCCCTCCGGCGGACGACGCGTCCATTGTCAGCCTCGGAGAAGGCATGTCGCCGCTACTGGCCTGCCCTCGCTTGGGCAACGCCCTGAACCTGAGCAATCTTTGGATCAAGGACGAATCGCAATTACCGACGGGCTCGTTCAAGAGCCGCGGGCTGTGCATGGCGATCACCATGTGCAACCAGTTCGGCATTCGCCGCGTGGCCATTCCCACGGCAGGAAACGCCGGCGGCGCCACCGCGGCCTATGCGGCCCGGGCCGGCATGCAAGCCTACGTGTTCATGCCGGAAGACACCCCGATCATCAATCAGCAGGAATGCCACCTGGCCGGCGCGAAAACTTTTCTGGTGAATGGACTGATCACCGATTGCGGCGCCATGGTGCGGCAGGGCAAGGAAGTTCTCGATTGGTTCGACCTCTCCACACTTAAGGAGCCCTATCGGATCGAGGGCAAAAAGACCATGGGCTTGGAACTCGCCGAGCAGTTCGGCTGGCAACTGCCCGACGTCATTTTGTACCCCACTGGGGGCGGCACCGGTCTGATCGGCATGTGGAAAGCCTTCGCCGAATTGGCCGCACTGGGCTGGCTGGAGAGCGATCGCCGTCCCCGCATGGTGGCGGTTCAGTCGTCGGGCTGCGCCCCGATCGTGCGCGCTTTTGAAGCTGGTGAGCGTCATGCCGAAACATTCCCCAACGCGGCCACAATCGCCAGCGGGATTCGGGTGCCGGCCGCGGTGGGCGATTTCATGATTCTGGACGCCGTTCGCGAGAGCGGAGGGCAAGCCATCGCCGTCGAAGAAGATCGCCTGCGGGAATGGATGGGATTAGCCGTGCGCAGCGAAGGCATCGCCGTATGCCCCGAAGCCGCGGCGTGCGTGGGCGCGGCCGAGCAATTGGCAACCGAAGGCTGGATTGGTCGCGACGAGCGGGTGGTAATCTTCAACACCGGCGCCGTGCAGAAGTACCCCGAGGCCATGGCGGGGACCCTCCCCCGCTTGGACAAAGACGCCCCGATCGATTGGAGCCAAATGGCTTAATTCAACTCCAGTCTGGAAGGCAGCGCGCCCGCTGGCTACCATAGGCGCTGTCGCAATCCGCAAGAATTCGCGCAACGTCCATTACTATCTGACGCCTGGGGACCGGCGTGGCGTCATTTTTCGCAGAAGGAACTTACTCCATGAAATTGTTCGTTCGACCTCTGGTATGTGTGCTGTGCTGCCTTGCTGCCGCCACGGCCTGGGCCGCAGAAGGCCAGGTTAAGCTCGAACAGAAAGGCGATCGGGTTGCGGTCACCATCGGTGGCGAGCCCTTCACCGTTTACCACACCAGTACGGAGTTCATGAAGCCGTTTTTCCATCCGGTGCAATCGGCGGGCGGAGCCGTTGTGACTCGCGGATTGGAAAACCCCAAAGACCACCCGCATCACAAAGGCATTTGGTGCGCAATCGACGAAGTGAACGGCATCAAATTCTGGGCCGAAAAGGGCACGATTCGTAACGCCAAGGTGGAAGTCGTCGAAGCCACCGGAAACCCGGCCCGGATGCGCGTGGTCAATCACTGGTTGGGCGAGGACGGCAAGCCGATTCTGGAAGAATCGGTCAACATCGCCATTTATGCCAACCGATTGATCTCGTACGACCTCACGTTCAAGGCGGCCGCGGGCGAGGTGGTGTTTGAAGATACCAAAGAGGGCATGTTCGGCATCCGCGTGGCGGATTCGATTCGCGAAAGCGAAGGCGGCCAGGTTGTGAACAACGAGGGCGTGAAGGGGACCAAGGACACCTGGGGACAGCATGCTGCGTGGATCGACTATTACGGCCCCGTCGGCGATCAGGTGCATGGCGCCGCGTTATTCGATCACCCCGAAAACCCGCGCAAAAGCCGCTACCACGTGCGGAATTACGGGCTGTTCACGCTCAGCCCTTTTGGCGAGAAATCGTACACCAACGGCAAGAGCGAATCCCAGCCCTTGCACCTGAAGGCTGGTGAAACGTTCCGGCTCCGTTACGCGCTGTACATCCACCCGGGCGACACCGATCAGGCCAAGGTGGGCGAGGTGTACCAACAATGGGTAAAGAAGTCGTAAAAAGACACGGCTCCGCCTGTTCGGTAGATGGGCTTTCCACCGAACGCGACAGAGTCGCCAGGTGACGTTAAGCGCAAAATTTAATGGAATCGTTCCCAGCTGGGGGGCGGGCTGCTCGCGAAGTTGCCCGTCCCCCCTTTTTCGTTCGACGATGGAACGTTAGCTTCGAGAGGAACGAGCGATTGCACCCTGAGTGCCGTTCGCCCACACTCCTTTTTTACCGATTGTTGTTCCCCCATGGATAATGCTCTTGGCCTGGCACGAGCCGCCGTTGTTCTCAAGCCGCGCAAGGCTCGTCCGTTTTTTGGCCGGCATCCTTGGGTGCTCGACACGGCCATTGCCCGCGTCGAAGGCGAATTCACCGACGGCGACGTGGTGGATTTGCTCTGCGATAAGCGTCGGTTTATCGCCCGCGGCATGATCAATCGCCACAGCCGAATTCGCGTACGGCTGTATAGCTGGAACGCAGATGAAGCTCTCGACGACGCATTCTTCCGCCGCCGCCTCGAGCAGGCTCTGCGGTTGCGAACGCAGATTGGTTATGACGATCCCCACGGCGCGGCCCGCCTGGTATACAGCGAAGCCGATGGATTGAGCGGCTTAATTGTCGACCGTTTCGGCCGGCACCTGGTGATGCAGGTAACCGCGCTTGCCATGTCCGCTCGGGCGCCAAGCCTGGTCCAACTGCTAGCCGAACTGGCCTCGCCCCAAAGCGTGTCGCTTCGCGTCGATGGCGAAACCGCCAAGACCGAAGGCATTCGACTTGAGCCCGGCGTGGTTTGGGGAGAACTGCCTTCCGAGCCGCTGCAAATCGTGGAACACGGCCTGCAATACGAAGTGGAACCGCTTGCCGGACAGAAAACCGGCTTCTATCTCGACCAGCGTGAGAACCGGGCCGCGGCAGCGCGATACCTGCGAGATCGCCGGGTGCTCGACATGTTCTGCTATACGGGCGGATTCGCGCTGTCGGCTATCAAGCTTGGCGCCGCACGCGAGGTGCTCGCCATCGACGGCAGCGCCCGAGCCATCGCCCAAGGGGAGAAAACCGCGGCAGCCAACAACGTGAATGGGGTGACGTTTCAGCAAGAAGACGCCTTTGCCGCACTCGACCGCTTGCGTGAAGCGGAGGAACAGTTCGGAGCGGTGATCCTCGACCCACCCAAGTTTGCCCGGGGGCGACAGAGCGTGAACGACGCCCTCAGGGCTTACCACCGCATTAACCGCGTGGCGGTCGATCTCTTAGAACCCGAAGGAATCCTGGTGACGTGCAGTTGCTCGGGCAGCGTGCTCCGCGAGGATTTTCAGAACATGCTGGCAGGTGTCGCCGAGAAGAGCGGACGGACCATCCAGATTTTAGAGAACCGCGGGGCCTCGCCCGACCACCCGCTCAATCCGAGTTGCCCGGAGAACGAATACCTGAAGTGCTTCATTTGCCGGGTGGTATGAGCAGGCATGTAGGCGGCCAGGCAAAGCGCCGATCACGCTTCGACCATGGCTTTGACCACGCCCGTTTCGGGCTGCAGCCAGCGTTCAAATTCCCCGATCATGCCGGCAAACGGCGCTCGATGCGTGATCCACGGGGTGGTGTCGATGCGGCCTTGTTCCATCAGTTGAATGATTCGGCGAAAGTCATCGGCCGTACTGTTGCGCGACGAGAGCACCGTAAGCTCGCGACGATGGAACTCGGGATCGTTGAAATGGAGGTCGCCCTGCACGAGTCCTACCAGCACGAGCGTGCCGCCGTTGGCAACGAGCATGAACGACCGCTGCATGCTGGCGGCGTTACCGGTGGCGTCGAACACTTTCAACGGCAATTCGCTGTCGAAAGTGTCGCAAAGTTGCTGTAGCGGGTCGCCTTCGGCGAGTACGGCGTGTGCCACGCCCAGGGCGCGGCGGCAAAATTCCAGGCGGCCGGCCTGTAAATCGAGTACGGCCACCCGGGCGCCAGCCAACATCGCAAACTGCGCCGTGGCCAAACCAATGGGACCGGCGCCCACCACCAGGACGGTATCATCGGGGGCAACCTGGCCTCGCGACACGGCATGGGCCCCAATCCCCAAAGTTTCGACCAGCGCCAATTGGTCCAACGACAGAACTTCGGAACGGTGCAACTTGTGGACCGGAACTACGATGGTTTCGCGCATGCCGCCGTCGGCATGCACGCCCAGGCACTTCAGCGTGGTGCAACAGTTGGTCTTTCCCCGGCGGCAGGCAACGCAATGCCCGCAGTTCAGGTACGGTTCGACGGCACAGCGGTCACCGGGTTGGATGCCGCCTTCGTTTGGCGGCGCTTCGAGCACTTCCACGCCAAGTTCATGGCCCAGAATCCGCGGATAGCTGAAGAACGGTTGCCGGCCGCGATAGGCGTGCAGGTCCGTGCCGCAAATGCCAATCCGCCGCACACGCACCACGGCCTCGTTCGGAGCTCGTTGGGCAGGCGCCGCGGTATCGGTCAGCACAAACTTGCCTGGTTGTTCAAGCACAATGGTTTGCATGGAGCGCTGTGAGTTGCGAATGACTATGGCTGTTTGTCGCTGGTTTGGCGCAGTTGTTTCAAGGTTGCCACGAGTCGGGCTGGATCGTCGCTCGACAGCGAATCGGGGCGGTAAGCCAAGAGCGGCAGCACTTCCTCTGACGTTCCGAGCGTGCCGTTGAGATGCAGCTTGGCGCCGGCGCGACGGACTCGATCGGGCAAGGTGGCGTCTTTCTCCAGCCACTTGGGCCAAATGCGAATCGTTTCCACACCTGCCGCCGCGAATGCTTCAATGTCGTCGGGGCTGGCGATCAATCCCAACTGGCGCGAGTTGGGCAGCAACTTGCGGAACGCTTTCGCTTGCTCCACGCTGCGGGCACCGACAATCGTGCCGGCGGGATCACCATGTTTGCGAATGGTTTCTGCCACATGTTCATCGAATGCTTCGCCCGACTCTTTCAAGTCGAGCAGTACGTCGATTTTGCCGTGGCAGACTTCCAGCACTTCGATCAGGGTGGGCACGCGTTCGCCGGCGAATTCTTCGCCAAAGTGCTTGCCCGCATCGAGTTGCTTGATCTCGTCCAACTTGAGTTCGCCAACCAGTCCCTGGCCATTGGTGGTGCGATCGAGCCGGGCGTCGTGCAGCAACACCAATTGGCCATCGCGGGTGGTGCGAACATCAACTTCAATGGCGGTGGCGTTGGACTCGATCGCTCGTAACGTGCTGGCCAAGGTGTTTTCTGGACGCTCGGCGCTGGCGCCGCGATGAGCGACGATCTGTTTTATTCGCAGGGCGGCTTGGGCAACTGGCAAAATTACCGCTCTTGGCGAAGTTTCTTGCGCCAAGATGCTCGCTTCCAGCGGAATCAATGCAAAGGTAAATAGTGCCATCCAACGAAACCGATGACTCACCGCAGCATCTCCGACAAGCGTCAATGAAGAATCCGGGGGCCGAAAAGGGCAGGGGCCAATCATTCGTCGACCGATTGGCGATCGCTCCAAAATCGATTCATCCCTGTGGGCCAGAACTATCGTCCATGCCCTGAATGTACTGCCGTAGCCGTTCCACTTCGTCGGTTACGTGGCGTAATTTGAGCATGTTCTCCACGCGTTTGATCAGTTCCAGCTTATTCACCGGCTTGGACAAGAAGTCGTCGGTGCCGGCATTCACGGCCCGTTCGATATCCCCCAGTTCGTTGAGCGCGGTGACCATCAGGATCATGATGCCTCGCGTGGCCGGATCGCCCTTGAGCTGTTTGCAGACTTCGAACCCGGAGAGCTTGGGCATCATGATATCGAGGAGAATCAGATGCGGTTTGAAGCTAGCGACCTTTTCGAGCGTATCGCGTCCATCGACGGCCGTTTCGATATCGCAATCGAAGCCTGACAGATAAGCGTCGAGCAATTCCACATTGGTGGGATTGTCGTCGGCAATGAGAATTCGGCTGCGCTGGGTCATGTGGGGCATGTATGAGGTTGGAGGGAGCTCGCGAGCGGCAGTACGGCATTGTGCTTGATTATAGGGCAAGCTGGGTCGATAGCGGAAGCTGCAACGCTCGCGGGGCTGGCGTTTGGTTGGCCGGCGCTTGCTCAAGGTGGCTGCGGTGTTTGCCGTTTCCGCTGGGCAAGTCGCAGTCGGAAGCGACAAGGGATTCCGAATTTATCCGTTGCGGAAACCTTGCCGGTAGTCGCTGCCGTTCGATTTTTCGACGTTCTGGAAACGAACCTTTCCCTGACTTCTTGCTTGTGTCGCCAGCACGCCAGGATTTACGCGGCCATTCGGCCATATTCGCGGCGTCCCTGGCCTTGGCCATCATTCGAGTTTCTTTGCCAAGCATTTCCATTAAATCGAGCCTTGTGCCGAACTTGCCGCACAAGGTGGCCGCGCCTGCGAAGCCGATATCTGGCGACTCAATTCGTGTTCGCCACCAACAATCCCAAACTGCCTGTTGCCTTGCCGCCACCGCTCCTTACGATTCCTTCAGCCAAGATCGGCAAGACGAACCAAACACGCTCCCTACCTCGCGCCGCCAGTGATCGATCGGAGGATCGAGAGGCGGGCCGCGCACAAACTGTCCGGAGCACCGATTCATCGTCTTAGACGGCAAGGACGCCTCCCATTCTCGCGATCGACTGGCCGGTTCTGCTTGACGGCCAGCGTGCAATACTTGGAGGAGGCAGGAAAACATGGTCGTGTTGAATCGCAAACACTTTGGCGTTTTCTATCTCGTAAAGTTCTGGGCGTTTTCCACGTTGGCGATCGGTCTGTTGGGGAGCAGCCAGGCCATGGCCGATCCTCCCCGGGTGCGGTTCGATGCCAGCTACGTGGTCGCCTGTCGCGACGTTACTCCGCCGGAGTTTGCGGCTTTGAATCCCGGTGAGCGCTTGGTGGAAGCGGTGTTTCACATTTCTACGCTGCTCGATCGGGGAAGCGAGGCCGACCTTAGCCAGATTTTCTTGCAGATCGAAAGCCCCGAGAAGACGGTGCGCGTGGTCGATCATTTGCCGCGGACCGAACTGATCTCGCCGTACGCGGGCACCATCGCCGTGGAAAAGCGGACCGAGAGCGGAGCTTCGATCGGGGTTTCGGCCAAGCCAAACCTGGAGGTGGTTTCGCTCGATGCCAGCGCCCAGGCGAGCACCAAGCGGGGAGCCAATGTGCGCTACGAAATGCTGCCGCCGCAAGAGTTGCTGGCTGCCAGCGGCACCGTGGCTCGCGAACGCGGTGTGTATTACAAGTTGAAGCCTTCCACGCAAACGTCGCTGGAAGGCGCGCGGCAGTTCATCGTGTTGTTTCGGGTGCCCGCTGTGTGGCGCGGCGACGTGGTTCACGTGCATTGCCGGGCCGAAGGCATTCGCCGCGGCTTGTGGCGCTCGCTCGATACCCGGGAAGCCTGCGGCGGTGGATCGTTCCTGGTGACCATGTATTTGGAGGGGGACGAAGCCGCCCGCCGCACCGTGGCGAATCTCGTCCGATGCGAAGAGCAGTTGCGCCACGCACTGGCGGAACATCGGGCAGAAGTGGTTCGCGGCATGCAAGATTCGCGCGTGCCGGGCTATGCGGCCCTGCGAACCCTGATGGAAACAGACCGTGCCCGCGATCTCTTTTCCTGGGTGGTATCCGACGAGCGGACGGTGGAAGAATTGAACCGCCTGCCCGAACCCGTGGCCCAATCGCTACGGGAACTGCGTCACGCCGTTCGCTGGGTGCGCGAGCTGAATGGGAGCCTGGCGGCCCGACCAACCCCGGCATCAGCCGACGCATTGGGATATGGCTTGAGTCGCTGAACGACACATTTGAACAAGGCGATCCAAGTCTGTCACGGAAAAACACGCGGCACGGATGGATCCGCGCAACACGGGCCTGACCCATTGCGGTCACTTGCCGATTGGTCCTGCTCGCCTCCACGTACCGGCCTGTTCGCACTGCAAATTCCCACCCTCCACACTCGGGCTCCCCCCGCTTGCACAATCGCCGCTCTCGCGCAACAATCGCCCCTAACCGACGGGAATCAGATTGACAATTCAACGCCAGTAGTTCGTTAACGAACAGGAACGCATGCCATGGGCGAATTTCGGATCGAGCGCGACTCGATGGGCGAAGTGAAGGTGCCTGCCAAAGCCTATTACAGCGCGCAAACGCAGCGGGCGGTGGAGAACTTTCCCGTGTCGGGCTGGCCGCTTCCGCCGGCCCTGGTGCATGCGATGGGATTGGTGAAATACGCCTGCGCCGTCGCCAATCGCGATCTCGGCAAGCTCACCGGAACCGGCAAGAACCCGCTCAACGATCAACAGGTGGAGGCTCTGCTGCAAGCCGCCCGCGAAGTGGCCCAAGGCAAGTTCGACGGCGAGTTTCCCATCGACGTATTCCAGACCGGATCGGGCACCTCGAGCAACATGAATGCCAACGAGGTGATTTCCAACCGGGCTATCGAAATCCTGGGCGGAGACCGCTTTGCCGCTCAAAAGCCGGTGCATCCCAACGATCACGTCAACATGGGGCAAAGCACCAACGACACCTTTCCCACCGCAATTCATGTCGCGGTGGCTATGACCATTGGTCAGCGGCTGATACCCGCTCTGCAAAAATTTGCCGACACCTTGGCCGCCAAGGCCAAGGCCTGGGACAAAATCATCAAGATCGGCCGCACCCACCTGGCCGATGCCACGCCGTTACGGCTCGGGCAGGAGTTTGGCGGCTTCGCCCGGCAGTTGCAGCTATCGGTCGAGCGCGCCCGGCGGGCACAACAAGCCGTGCGCGAACTGCCGGTAGGCGGAACGGCGGTCGGTTCAGGCATCAACACCCATCCGGAATTTGGCCGCCGCGTGGCCGAAGTTTTGGCCCAAGAGTCGGGCATTCCCTTCGAAGAGGCCGCCGATCATTTCGAAGCCAACGCCCAACGCGACGGCCTGGTGGAGTGCTCGGGCGAATTGCGAACCATCGCCACCACGCTGTTTAACGTGGCCAACAATATCCGCTGGCTCGGCTCCGGTCCTCGCTGCGGGTTTTACGAAGTGATGATTCCCGACCTTCAGCCCGGCAGTTCCATCATGCCCGGCAAGGTGAACCCGGTGATGTGTGAAAGCCTGATGCAGGTGGCGGCCCGGGCAATTGGCAATGATCAAACGGTAACCATGTGCGGCGCGACAGGCGGCAACTTCCAGCTCAATATCATGATGCCCGTCATGGGGCATACGGTGCTGGAGAGCATTGCGATTCTGGCTGGCGGCACCGAGGCGTTTGTCGATTTGTGCGCCGAGGGACTCGAAGCCAACGAAGAAACCTGCACCGCCGGCGTGGAAAAGAGTCTTTCCATGGTGACCAGCTTGAACCCCTACATCGGCTATGAGAAAGCCGCCGCACTGGCAAAAGAGGCGTTCAAGTCGGGCAAAACCATCCGAGAACTTTGCCGCGAACAACAGGTGCTGCCGGAGGACCAACTCGAAAAGGCGCTGGATCCGTGGAGCATGACGGAACCGCAAGGGTAACGTACTCGGCCAAAACCCTGCCGAACCGGCCCCCCAACCGTCGCTTGCCGGCAGCTGTGCCCCGCGAGAAACACCCGACGCTGCAAGCGAAAGCAGTGCTTGCAGCGTCGGGCGAAATCGTTGCTCGAATCGTCTCGATCGGGGCTCGCCCTCTAGAACGCGCCGACCGGTTGCGCCCGATGCGGCTTGGGAACGGCATTGGCGGCCAGTTCCGCGGCGTGGTCGTCCACTGCTCGGGCCACCAAATTCTGAGCCGTGTTGAACACCTGGTCGACGGTTGACCCCTGGCACTCGCCCACGTGCTGCAGCTTGGGAGCGATGCGAGTCACTTTCGCTCCAAAGGGCAGGCTTCCCGCCAGTAGCGATTCGCCCAATTCCACCGAGTACACTTCGCCGGCCTTCGTTTTCAGCATGAAGGTTTCCGTCAGCTTGTAGGCGCCTTCGAGATCCGAAACCAGGTGGGTGAGGATGTGTCGGGCCATGGCAACTCCTTTTGGTCTGTTCTTGGGGGGTAGGCGTACGTTACAGGAAGTCAAATCTATGAATGAACTTGGTCGGAATTTCAGAATCCGTTTGTTCGATCGTGGATGCCGCGTGTGCGGTGAATCACTCGGTTTGCGGGTTCGCTTCGAGTCATTCGCGGTGTCGAAAAACATCGGCGGCGAGCAACTCTGCACGGAAAAAGGCATGGGCCGACAGAGAACAAAATTGCGGGTCGAGCCGGTTACCCTGGGCGGATCTTAAGAACAAGACCGTGCGATCCATCGCACCAGAGACCGCAGAGCAAGTTTCTCTACGGTTCATGCCACGGAGAAGATGCCATCCTCAATCGGACGCGTCGCCCGCTTTCGTGAGTCTGTTTTCAAATAATCGGCGTCGTGTGTTTCTACGATGCCAGGTGGACCGTCGTTCGCAAAGTTCTGCCCTGTTTTTCCGGGTTTTTCCGCCGATTCACTAGCGTCTCAGGCATATCCTGCAGAACCTGCGAGGACAGCAATTCCATCGTGGCCAGCAGCCCCAATAGCCCAAACCATACTTCGCTATTGGCACGTCAATCCGCCGGAAACGGCCGGCAGGCTAAGTTGAGCAAGTCGTCTCAAAAACTGCGATTTGCGGTGACACCCACGCCGCCTGGTCGCCCGTCAAATGACAGCCAGCGACGCCTTCGCTATACTCGGGAAAAACAATCCGCGAAACGTGCTAAATTCCCCCATGTTGCGCACCGCAATTCGATCGAAGCACGCATGTTAAGCAAGACGCTGAAAACACTTACGACCGCACCTCGGCGTGCGCATCCCCCTGCCAACCTGTCCAAGAAAGGAAAGACCATACTATGACCGTTCGCAAAATCGCGCCTGGAGAAACGAAGATTGGCTGGATTGGCACAGGCGTGATGGGCAGCAGCATGTGCGGCCATCTGATCGATGCCGGCTTTTCGGCCACGGTGTACAATCGCAGCAAGAATAAAGCCGAAGGGCTCCTCGCCAAGGGGGCCAAGTTTGCCGATAGTCCTCGGGCCGTGGCCGAAGCATCGGATGTGATTTTCTCCATCGTGGGTTTTCCGGCCGATGTTCGCGAAGTGATTCTGGGAGCGGACGGCGCCCTGGCCGGCAGCAAGTCGGGCAATATTCTCGTGGACATGACCACCAGTGACCCCTCGCTGGCCGTGGAAACTGCCGCAGCCGCCAAGGTCAAGGGCGTGCATTCCGTTGATGCTCCCGTATCGGGAGGCGACGTCGGCGCCAAAGAGGCCCGGCTTTCGATCATGATTGGCGGCGACAAGGAAGTGGTCGACGCCCTGCAGCCCTGCTGGCAAGCGATGGGGAAAACCATCGTGCATCAGGGCGGAGCGGGCGCGGGCCAGCACACGAAAATGGTCAATCAGATTCTCATTGCCTCGAACATGATCGGCGTGTGCGAGGCCCTGCTGTACGGCTACAAGGCCGGCCTCGATCTCGAAACGGTCATGCAGTCGGTGGCCACCGGCGCCGCCGGAAGTTGGTCGCTTTCCAACCTTGCTCCGCGCATCATCAACAACAATTTCGATCCCGGCTTCTTCGTCGAGCACTTCATTAAAGACATGGGCATCGCGCTCGATGAATCGAAACGGATGGGCTTGTGCATGCCGGGCTTGGCGCTGAGCCACCAGCTTTACGTTTCGCTAAAGGCCCAAGGTCACGGCCGCGACGGCACCCATGCCTTGGAACTGGCCCTGGCCGGCATGGCCGGCATTGATTGGAAGAAACGCTGAACCAAGATCTTGTCCGCACCCTAACAATTCGATTGTCACTATGCCCCAGCCACGCGTTCTCGTTCTGCGCTCACCCGGCACCAACTGCGATGAAGAAACCGCCTATGCCTTCACGGTTGCCGGCGCACAGGCGGATCGGATGCATATCAATCAATTGCTGGAATCGCCTTCCCGGTTGGCCGAATTCCAAATTATGTGCATCCCGGGCGGGTTCAGCTATGGCGACGACATTGCGGCCGGGCGGATTTTCGGCAACCAAATTCGCTATCATCTGCGAGACTGGATCGCTGAGTTCATTGCCGCCGATAAACTCGTGCTGGGCATCTGCAACGGCTTTCAGGTCTTGCTCAAGACGGGATTGCTGGTCGCCGATGGCAGCGAAGGCGAACCCTTGGCCACGCTTACCTGGAACAACTCGGGGAAGTATGAAGACCGCTGGGTGGAATTGACGGTAGGCAATTCGACGAGCCCCTTTTTTGTACGACTAAAGTCCCTGTACCTGCCTGTTGCGCATGCCGAAGGGCGATTCATCGCCCGCAGTTTTGAACTGCTGGACTCCTTGGACTGCGCCGGACAATTGCCGCTGCGGTATGCGGTTGGAGGTCGGACCGATCCGCGTGAAATCTTGCCATACCCTCATAACCCCAACGGGGCAATGGGCAACGTGGCGGCGGTTTGCGACCCCACGGGCCGCGTGTGCGGCTTGATGCCCCATCCGGAACGGCATATTCATCCCACGCAGCACCCGCACTGGACGAGGCTCAAGGCGGCGGGCAAACTGCCCCCAGCGGGCGAGGGCCTGGCGATGTTCCAGAACGCGGTGGGTTATTTTGCTTGACGTAGCCGCGCCGTAAACGCCCGCAAGATTTTCCCAATCCGGACCATTGTTCGGCTGTCGCTACCTTGGTCCGCGAATTGGATTTCTTGGGCATCAATCCCCCCATCGGAGCTCGAGGACCAGTCGATATAAAAGGTAGCCAACCTTCGCCGATCGATTTCGATCCGGATCACCATTCAATAGCCGCGATCGCGCATCAGCCTCTTACGTCATCTTCTTGGCCACGTGCTGATCGGCTAGGGGGCCTGGAATCCGTGTCATGTTGCAGGGGCATTCGCGGTGCGCGCATTCGCTCGCGTCATTCGCGGTTCGTTCATACGAGGAGGGATCGACATGCAGAGGCTTGCATTATCTCTGTGCGTCGTTTTGTGGACTGCCACCAATCCATTGTGGGCGCAAGATGCCCGCATCTGGGGATCGGCTGAGTATTTGATGTGGTGGATCAGCGATGGCCCTGCTCCGCCGCCACTCGCCACGACGGCCCCCGGCAGTTCCGGGGCGTTCTTCCCCGGAGCTCTGGGAAATCTCGATACCTCCGTCGCGCTGGGCGGCAACGATATTGACCCAGGCATGCAGCATGGCGGACGGTTTACGTTCGGCGCTTGGCTGACGCCAGACGAATTATTTGGCGTGGAGGCCAACTACCTGTTCTTGGCGAAAGACGTCAGCTCCCGCAGTATTTCCTCGGATGGAGCGTACTTTCTCACCAATCCGTTTTTCGATGTTTCCCCCGGGGTGATGTTTCCCATCGCGAACTACCTGGCAGTCCCTGGCCCCGACCAAAGCGGCGCCGCCACGATGACCACGTACCATCAAATGCATAGCGCCGAGGTGAATGGATTGTTGGCGCTGTGGACCGACCAGCGGAGCCGCTGGCATTTGTTGGGCGGATATCGGTATCTGAATTTTGAAGAAGGTCTCAGTTTGTCCACGGTTCAAATCGACAACGTCTTGTTCTTTCCCGGACAGTTCGTAAATACATTTGACGCCTTCGACACCCGCAACAATTTTCATGGCGGACAGCTTGGCTTGCGCCATTCCTGCGAGCACGGCATTTGGTTCTTGGAATCCACGGTCAAGGTGGCATTTGGCAATACGCGGCAGGTACTTCGCGTTCGCGGCGAATCGACCACCAACACGGGGCCGTTCTTTGGTTCGGAAATCCCCGTCACCACCGTACCCGGAGGCATCTACGCCCAGCCAACCAACATTGGTGAATACGAGCGCGATCGGTTTGCCGTTCTGCCCGAGGTTTCGCTCCAAGCAGGAATTTACCTGACCAACAACATCAAGGCGTTCATGGGCTATAACTTTCTGTACCTGAGTGATGTTGCCCGGCCTGGCAACCAGATCGACGGCGCCATCAATTCCACGCAGTTGGTTAGCTTTTACGGCGTGCCGGCCGGTCCCTTGGTGGGCGAACCGCGTCCCGCCGCAAACTTTCACAGTTCGGATTTCTGGGCCCAGGGCATCAACTTTGGCCTGAGCCTTCAATGGTAGCCGAGAGGTCGCAGACGCCTGGTCTGCGGTCGTCATGAATTGGGCACAATCGCGAGATTTATTGGTGCGGCAGCGGCTCGGTGATTAAAAATACCACTACGTAAGGTGTTGTTTTTTGCCGGCTCTGTTCCTCAATCGCGACGACTCGATTGCCCATCATGTTCAACCGACTTATTTTGGCGGCCTGCCTTGCCGTGACGCTCGCGCCGCTGGCCGCTGCCCAAGAAGATTATTTGCCCAGCGACGACGATCTCAAGATTGTGCGACTGGACTCCTCAGCCGACGAATCCTTCCTTTCAGTCCGGCTCGACACGTTGGGGCGAATGTTCGTTGGCGGTCGCGAAGCGCTGTTTGTGTACGAACCGCTGGCGGACGGAAAATATCGCCCAAAACAAGAACTCTACCGCTTTCCGCCCGATACCTGGATCAACGACATTGCGATTCGGGGCAACGACATCTACGTGGCCACGGTGGCGGCGGTTTACATGCTGCCAAACGCGGTGATGCAACGAGAAGACGTTGTCGCCCGGCGGCTCCTGTGGGGAGTGCCGCTGGGGCATGTGCACCAATGCTTCCACGGCCTGGCTTGGGGGCCCGAAGGCGATCTCTACATTTCGATGGGCGACCCCCTCTGGTACTACGGAGATTTCACCCGTCCCGACCATTGGGGGCACTGGTCGTTTTTTTACGCGCCGAGCGATCGCGCCGACGAACCGACGATGGAACATGACGGTCGGCGCTGGGCGCGCACGCCGTACAACGGCGTCGGCGGCGTGTTTCGCATTCGTCCCGACGGCAGCCGGTTTCAAGTGGTTGCGCGGGGGTTGCGCAACAGTTGCGGCCTGGCGTTCGATCGCGATTGGAACCTGTTCACCAACGACAACGACCACGAAGGCATGCCGGCCGAATATGTGCCGGGCCGTCTTTTGCACGTGGTGCCCCGCGCTTATTACGGCTGGCCGCGGGGATGGCTGCTGAGCAAGACGCCCGAGCGGGCCGACCTGCTGGAAACGCTCAACGAAAAGCTCGGCCGGTTTGTACCCGTGGGGCAGGCATATTATGACGAAGCCTTCTTGCCCGCTCGGTTTCGGCACAATCTGCTGGTGGCTCGCTGGTGCATCAAGAGCGTGACGCGGTATCCGCTGCAGGCACACGGCGCCACATTCAAGGCCGAAGAATTGCACGTGCTCGATGGCCAGGATCAGGCTCGCCCGGTGGGAGTGTGCGTGGGTCGTGGAGGGCGGATCTTCGCCACGATTTGTTACATGGCGCAGAATGAAGGTTCGCCCGTCTACCGCAGCGACGTGGTGATGATTACCCGCCATGACGACCCCCCCGCGGCGCCGTTCGAGTCTTACGACATTACGCAGCGCACGGAGGAACTGCTTCGACAGGACCTGGCCGATTCCTCGTGTCAACGGCGCTACAGCGCGCACGTGGAATTGCAGCGGCGCGGTTTGGAAGTACCGACACCGGGTTTACGTAAGCGGACCATCGCCGAGCTATGGAATAGCGACTCACCGCGCGACATCTTGCAGGCGTTGTTGGCATTGCACGAAGAACCCTCGCCCGACCAACTGGGGCAGGTGATCGACGCGGCAACGTCTGCCGACACCTTCGTGCGACATGTGGCCGCGATGTACCTGGCCCAGCATGCCACGAGTGAGCAAATCCACGCGTTGCTAGCCGCCGCCGATGCGCGGCAGCGATTGGCGGCCGTGCTCGCGGCAGGATTCCGACTCACGATTCCGCCCACCGACCAGGAACTCCCCCCGGGCCGCAAGCTGGACAAGCTGCAGAGCGAAGCCGCCTACACGGTGCAATACGCCGACGCAAAGATCGATCTTCGCACCTTGGGGCCAGTCGGCAATTACACGGTTGCCGACCATTGGAAGCAGGCGATTCCCAGCAAAGCACAAGAGCAACTTTTCGCGCAGTTGCTCCAGGCAACCAAAGACGAGGACCGCTCGGTGCGGCTGCAAGCGGCCCATTTTCTTTCTTTGCTCAACGACGATCGCAGCGAGCCGATCGTGGAACAGGTTGTGATTGCCGATCAAGAGCGCCGTTTGGGGATTGCTCCGCTAAGGAATGTCACCACGGTATGGCTGGCAGGGCCGTTCGACGACGGCGGAGACGGTTTTGAGCGCGTGCACGCGCCAGAAACCGCGGCAGTGGACCTGGCTGCCAAGTATTCCGATGGCGACGCCCCGCTGGCGTGGCGGCAAGAGAAAACCACGCGGCAATTCAACCTGGTGCCGCTGTTGGGCAGGCTGGATCATAAATCGGTGTATGCTTATTTTCGCCTGGAAAGCGGCCAACGGCAGCGGGCTCACTTGCTGCTGGGCAGCGACGACGGGGTGAAAGCCTGGCACAACGGAAAACCGATTTGGACCAACGACGTCGAACGCGCGGCGCTTCCCTATCAAGACACCGTGCCCGTCGATCTGCAGCCGGGTTCGAACGATATTTTGATTCGCGTGCGAAATATCACCGGCGCCAGCCAACTCTACATCAGTTACCGTGCATTGCACGAAGTGGCAATCGCGCTGCCCGACAAAGTGGAAGGCCCCGGCCTGGCCGAGCGTCTCGCCGCCGCGGCCGACGGGACCTACAAGGTTCCCGAAGAGTTCCTCACAATCGATTGGCAGCAGGCCGTGGGCGTCGGCGATCCGGAGCGGGGCCGCAAACTGTACGAAACCATGGGCTGTGCCAAATGCCACGCGGTTTCGGCAGAAACGGTTGGATTGGGCGGTCCGAGCCTGGCCGACGCGGCCAAGCGATTCACCGTTCCCTACCTGGTGGAATCGGTGCTGCTGCCTAACCGGCAGATTTCTCCGGTGTTTCGCGCCACCCAAGTGCTCACGACCGATGGCCGCCAATTCACTGGCTTGTTGGTCGCCGAAACAGCAGAACGGATCGAGCTGTTATTGCCCGACACCAAACGGGTGGTGATTGCCAAGCGAGACGTTGAAGAACGCGGATTGCAGGAGTTGTCCCCCATGCCGCAAGGCATTGTGAAGCAACCGGACGAACTTCGCGACGTGCTGAGTTACCTGCTGCAAGGCCGATAGGCGAAAACCCGTCCAACGTCGGGGCGCAAGTTGGCCGCTGGGGGTCATCCAAACAACTTCTGCCGGGCGACTTCGGAAATGGCCACCACGGCGGGATGCTTCAGCTTTCGTTCGATGGAAATGGCGAAAAACTGTTCGCGGATGGAGTCGACGCGTCCCAGCAACCGCAGGCGATTTTGTCTAAGCGTTTCGACTTCGACCACCGTGGGTATGGCGATGATGCCCGCTCCCACCTGACCAAACACCTCGAACAAGTCGTAATCGCCGAACTCGCCCACAATCATCGGTCGGATGTCTTCGGTATTGAACCATTGATCGAGCAAACGGCGCAGCGCGGTACCATCAGCCGGCAGCAAGAACGGGGCGCCTTCCAGCGATTGTGGAAAGCCGCGCCGATACTTGGCCACCAACTCGGCAGAACCCAAGAACGACACTCCGCACTCTCCTAGCAGGTGATTGAATGCCCGGACCTTAACGGTGGGGCTGACCGAAACATCGGAGAGGACGACATCGAGTTGATTCATCGCCAGCCGGGCGAGCAGCAATTCGGTTTTGTCGTCGTGACAGACCAATTGAACCGGTTCGTTCAAATGCAGCGCCGGCTCCAGCAGCCGATACACAATCAGCCGGGGCAGAACGTCGGCCACGCCGACGTCCAACCGCAGCCCATGCCCCGTGGGTCTGCCCGCCATCGTGTCTTGCAATTCTCTGCCCAGCGAAAAGATTTCGTCGGCATAGCGGTAGACCACGCGACCTTGGTCGGTGAGCACGAGGTTGCGTCCAATGCGATCGAAGAGCTTGGCGCCGAGCGAACGTTCGAGAGCGCGGATCTGCCCACTCACAGTAGGTTGCGCCAGGTGCAATTCCTTGCAGGCTTCGGCAATCGTGCCTTTGCGGGCCACGGTCCAAAAGTAAAGCAAGTGGTGGTAATTCAAGCGATTCATAAGCCAAGTTGTACATCGGTTTTTTCGATGATTAAACTCAAAAGTTCTAATTGTCCGGCGAATGTCGCGCGCGTAGCATCCCTTGGACGTTGGTTTCCCGTTGTTTCCGCGCGGAGGCAGTACCATGCTGCGACGCATCCTGATCGGCTTGGACGGTTCCGAATACAGCAACGCGGCCGTCGAATTGGGCCTGGAATGGGCCCGGCGGTTTGACGCTGTGCTGGTCGGGCTGGGAATCGTGGATGAGCCCAGCATTTGCAGGCCCGAGCCCGTGCCGATTGGTTCGGGACACTACAAGGTAGAGCAGGATCAAAATCTGCTGGCCGACGCGCGCCGCCAGGTGGAGCAATTCCACTTGGAATTTGGGCGGCGTTGCCGCGAAGCCAGCGTGGCGTTTGAGGTCTTGGAACACGTTGGCTCGCCGGAAGAGCAGATCTTGCAACAATCGCGGCAATGCGACGTGATTTTGCTGGGCAGGCAAACCTATTTCCACTTTGAAACCCAGGATTGGCCGGACGATACGCCGCGGATGGTGCTCCGACAGAGCTCGCGACCGGTTGTTTCGGTTCCCGCACGTTTGCAGTCCGGCAACTCGGTCGTCGTGGCCTACAACGGCAGCCCGGAGGCTGATCGCGCACTGCAGGCGTTTCTGTCGCTGGGATTGGGCCAGTCGGAGAGGGTGTACGTGGTTTCGATCGATGCGGATCATGCTCGGGCGGCCGAACTGGCCTTGCAAGGAACGGATTTTCTGAAGCACCACGATCTGCAAGCGGTATCATGCCCCCTGGAGGCCACCGGAGCGGTCAACGATATGATTCTCGCCCAAGTACAGGAACGGCAGGCAAGACTGCTGGTCATGGGAGCGTATGGCCATGGCACCTGGCGGGAGTATCTGTTCGGCTCGGTTACCAACTCGGTTCTCGAAGATTGTCCCGTGCCAATCCTGCTCAGCCATTGACCAAAGCGGTCGGAGAAGGTTCATTCATCGTAGTGTGGTGAGCCAAAGCCGAGGACAATTACAGCACGGAACGCAAAGACGACGTGAAAAACTGGCCGCGGCCAGAATTCTTCACCATTGGCAGCCATTCTGCAGGAATACCCGAGCAAAACCGCGCGCAAGCGTTTGTTGAATTCCATTTTTGGCGAATCAAGTACGACATTAAACGCGGGGTGGGCGCGGACGACCGCTCGCAAAAATCTGAAACCATTGAGCTCCTGGCGAGGAAAATTCAAAAATCTCAACGAATATGAGCATGATGGCCGCCGTCCTCTCCGGGTTTTTATTGGCCTTGGTTGCGCCAGGGGTGTATCGCACTGCGCGCGGAGCGACCGGCTGGCTCCTTGCCCTTCTACCACTAGGGCTGGCGGTCTACTTTGGCAGTCACCTGCCAGCTATCGCCGCCGGCGAGGATGTCGAATACCACTTTGCCTGGGCGCCCGCGCTGCAGGTGGATCTGTCGTTGCGACTGGACGGTCTGAGCCTACTATTCACCTTGCTGATTAGTGGAATTGGAGCGCTCATTCTGGTCTATGCAGGAGGCTATCTGGCCGGGCACCGGCAGTTGGGCAGGCTCTATGCATTCTTATTGATGTTCATGGCCTCGATGCTGGGTTTGGTGCTCGCCGACAACTTGCTCGGGCTGTTTGTGTTCTGGGAATTGACCAGCATCAGTTCTTATCTGCTGATTGGGTTCGATCACGAACGCGAGCAGGCCAGGGCGTCCGCTTTGCAGGCGTTGCTGGTCACAGGAGGGGGTGGCCTGGCGTTGCTGGCCGGACTGCTCCTGCTGGGACATGCGGGCGGAAGTTTTGAACTTTCGGCGCTCGTCGACCAGGCGAGCCAGATTCAGTCGCACCCGCTGTACTTGCCGGCTTTGGTGTTAATCCTCTTGGGATGTTTCACCAAATCGGCCCAGTTTCCCTTTCATTTCTGGTTGCCGGGCGCGATGGAAGCGCCAACGCCCGTCAGTGCGTATTTGCATTCGGCGACGATGGTCAAGGCAGGCATTTACCTGATGGCGCGTTTGAGTCCGGCGCTTGCTGGAACCGATGCCTGGTTGTGGATCGTTGGCGGCGTGGGGACCATCACCATGTTGGCGGGGGGCTGGCTGGCACTGCAGCAGTCGGATTTGAAACGCCTGCTCGCCTATTCCACCGTGAGTGCGCTGGGCATGCTCACGTTGTTGTTGGGGGTGGGAGGCGAGGCGGCGATTTATGCGGCCATGGTGTTCCTGCTGGGGCACGCCTTGTACAAGGGGGCGCTGTTTCAAATTGCAGGCACCCTGGATCACGAAACAGGCACTCGCAACGTTGATCAACTGCGAGGCTTGGCGCGAGCCTTGCCCATCACGGCAATTGCGGCGGCAATTGCTGCGCTATCGATGGCTGGATTACCGCCCTTGTTGGGTTTCATTGCCAAGGAGCTGTTCTACGAGGCGACGCTGCCTGGGCCGGCGGCCGTGTGGCTTACTACCGCTGCCGTGGTTTCCAACATGATGCTGGTTGCGGTGGCGTTGTTGGTGGGACTGCGACCGTTCTTTGGCAAGCGACTCCCCACCCCCAAGCATCCGCACGAAGCGCCGCTTAGCCTGTGGCTGGGTTCGACCACTTTAGCGGGATTGAGTTTGGTGTTTGGGTTGTGGCCTGCCTGGGGCGCCGATCCCCTGGTGCTCTCGGCAACGGCGGCGGTGCTGGGCCAATCCATCGACATGCACCTGGCATTGTGGCACGGATGGGGAACGGCACTGGCCTTGAGCGGCATCACCTTGGCCGGGGGCATTGCCTGCTTTGCCATGCGAGGAATATTTCGCACGATTGGCCGCTGGGGGAATTGGGCAGCCAACTGGGGGCCCGCTGGTTGGTACAGCTTAGCGCTGCGGGGACTGAATGGTGTGGCCAGCCTGCAAACCCGACTGCTGCAGAGCGGATATTTGCGCTACTACCTGATGATCATTTTCGCCGCCACGCTGGGGCTTAGCAGTGCTACTTTGCTGCTGTTTGTCGGCAACTCGGAATTGGGGCGAGACTTGTCGAACCTGCGATTTTACGATGTGGGACTGGTGGTGCTGATTCTGTTGGCCGCTTTGGCGGCCACGTTAATGAAAACGCGTTTGGCGGCGATCGCAGCGCTCGGCGTGGTCGGGTACGGGGTGGCTTTGGTGTTTGTGATGTTTGGCGCTCCCGACGTCGCCATGACGCAATTCCTGGTCGAAACGCTCACGGTGATAGTGTTCGTCCTGGTGTTCTATCACTTGCCTGCTTCTTCGGTGGTTTGCGGCAAGTTGGCCCGATTGCGCGATGCGGCGTTTGCTTTGGCCATGGGCTCGTTGATGACCGCGCTGGTGCTGGTGGCCAGCGAGGTGCAATTCCATCCGACCATTTCCACCTATTATTCCCAGCACAGCGCCAAAGAGGCGCACGGGCGGAATATTGTCAATGTGATCCTGGTCGACTTTCGCGGCTTGGACACGCTGGGTGAGATTACCGTTCTGGCCGTGGCAGGGATTGGTGTTTACGCACTGCTCAAGCTACGCCCGAAGAACAGCATCGAGAACACGCCGCCAAGCGTTGTTCCCAATGCCAGCACGCCCGCGGACGTTGACGATGCTGCCGCGTCATTGCGCGAGACCCGGTTGTCGATCGACCATGGCGAAATGGGCCTGAATCAGGCTGACGCATCGAGCGCATCCAACCAAGGAGCACGGCCGTGAATTCCCTGATTTTGCGCGCGGCGACACGGTTCATGCTGCCACTGCTGCTGCTGTTTTCGGTGTTTTTGCTGCTTCGCGGACACAACGAGCCGGGAGGCGGTTTCAGCGGCGGTCTGGTGGCCGCATCGGCATTTGTGCTTTATGGTTTTGCCTTCGAAGTGCCGGAGACCAGGCGTGCCTTGCCCGTACCCCCGCGGCCATTGATTGGCGTGGGATTGCTGCTTGCATTGGGCAGTGGCTCATTAGCGCTGCTGGCCGGGAAAAACCTGATGACCGGGATGTGGGTGGAGGTTTTTGTGCCAGGGTTTGGCGATGTCCACTTGGGAACGCCGCTGCTGTTTGACGTGGGGGTATACCTGGTGGTGATTGGCGTCACATTGTCCATCATCTTGGCACTGGCGGAAAGTTGACATGGTAACCTTGCTGGCGATTGTGATCGGCGGACTGTATGCGGCAGGCATCTACACGATGCTGCACCGCAGCCTGTTCCGGCTGATCTTGGGTTTGGTGCTGCTTTCGCACGGCGCGAATCTGTTGATATTTACCGCCGCCGGACTCACCCGAGCTCAGCCGCCGATTGTATCGCCGGGCGAAAGCGTGCCGCCGACACCCGCGGCCGATCCGCTGCCGCAGGCGCTGATCTTAACGGCAATTGTGATTGGTTTTGGCGTGCTCGCCTTCGCTTTGGTTTTGTTCCACCGCGCGTACCAAACTTTGGGCAGCGACGACTCCGACGACCTGAGGGTGGGCGATCGATGAATGTGCTGCTCGTATTACCGCTGGTAATTCCGCTCGCCACGGCGGCCATTTCGCTGTTGGCCTGGTATCGGCTGCCCCTTCAGCGCGTACTGGCAGTTGTGGGAACGGCCGGACTGCTGGCCGCCGGACTGGCACTGCTGGCCCATGTGTCGTCCCATGGAATTGCCGCTGCCCAAATGGGGGACTGGCCCGCGCCGTTTGGCATCACATTGGTTGCGGACCTGTTCAGCGCCATCATGGTGGTGCTGACGGGCCTAATCGGTTTTGCCGTCGCCGTGTATTCGCTGGCAAGCGTGGACGAACCGCGGGAATCGTTTGGTTACTATCCTTTGCTGCATGCCCTGTTGATGGGGGTCTGCGGGGCGTTCTTGACCGGCGACCTCTTCAATCTTTATGTCTGGTTTGAGGTCATGTTGATGGCCTCGTTTGTGCTGTTGTCGTTGGGAGGCGAGCCGGACCAACTACGCGGGGCGATCAAGTACGTAACGTTGAATCTGGTTGCTTCAGCCCTGTTCTTGGCGGCGGTGGGCATTCTCTACGGAATCACGGGCACGCTGAACATGGCCGACTTGGCCAACAAATTAAAAGACGTCGCCGAACCCGGCACAATGACTGTACTGGGAATGCTGTTTCTGATTGCCTTTGGCATTAAGGCAGCCGTGTTCCCGTTGTTCTTCTGGTTGCCTGCGTCGTACCATACGCCGCCCGTCGCCGTTTCCGCAGTGTTTGCGGGACTGCTTACCAAGGTTGGGGTTTACTCGCTGATCCGTGTGTTCACGCTGATTTTTGTCCAGGATCAGGGGTACACGCATTCCTTGCTGCTGATCGTGGCCGGGGCGACCATGGTTACGGGAGTGCTGGGCGCCGCAGCGCAGCACGAGTTTCGCCGCATCCTCTCGTTCCATATCATCAGCCAGATTGGCTACATGATCATGGGCCTGGGGTTGGCCGGACTGACGTCGTCTCCGGCCCTGGCCACCATGGCTCTGGCCGGATCGGTCTTTTACACCATGCACCACATTATCGTGAAAACAAACCTGTTCTTGGTCAGCGGCGTTGCACGCCGACTGGGCGGTTCTTTCGAACTCAAGAAGCTCGGGGGACTGTATCTGGCTTATCCGGGGCTGGCGATTTTGTTTTTGATTCCGTCGCTGTCGCTAGCGGGCATGCCGCCCCTGTCGGGATTTTTCGCCAAACTATCGCTGATACAGGCGAGCCTCAACACAGAACAATATGCCATCGCCGCAGTGTCGCTGGTGGTCGGTCTGCTCACACTGTTTTCGATGACCAAAATCTGGGCCGAGGCGTTCTGGAAACCAGCTCCTGCCGACGCTGCCGGAAAATCCTCAATCCCGCCGCTGGCTGGCGGCGAAAAATGCTTGCTGCTGTTGCCGATCGGACTGCTGGCCACGCTTACCGTATCGATTGGCCTGGCGGCTGCGCCAATCTTCAATCTGGCCACGCAAGCAGCCGAGCAATTGACAACCCGAGAAGCGTACATTCGAGCCGTGCTGGGAGGCCCGTGATGCAAGCATTTTTGTGGAATCTGCTGCTGGCCGTTGCGTGGACGGTTTCCACCGGACAGTTCACAGTGGCCAACCTCTTTGTGGGATTGATCCTGGGTTACTTCATTCTGCTGCTGGCTCAACGCGCAATCGGAACTTCTCCCTATTTTGCCAAGGTGCCACAGGTAGCTCGATTCTCGCTGTTCTATTTGCGACAACTGGTGCTATCGAATTTGCGCGTGGCGTACGACGTGGTCACTCCCAAGCACTACATGCGGCCGGGTGTGATCGCAGTACCCCTTGACGCGCGCACCGATGCCGAAATCACATTGATTTCCAATTTGATCACGCTCACGCCAGGCACTCTTAGCTTGGACTTGTCGGCCGACCGGCGCATTCTCTACGTGCATGCCATGTACATCGATAATGGAGACGTGGAAGAAGCCCGGCGAAGCATCAAGGAAGGATTGGAACGTCGCGTGCTCGAGGTGATGCGATGATCCTGTTCGCCGTGACACTGCTCGAGGGATCCGTCACCCTGGCCCTGGCGATGTCCGGTCTAGCCATGTTTCTGGCATTTTTCCGGCTGATTCGCGGCCCGAGCCTGCCCGATCGTGTGGTTGCGTTGGACTTAATTGGCGTCGTGGCCGTTGGCGTCATCGCGGCTTACGATATCCTCACCGAACAGCCGATCTTGCTCGACGCGGCCACAGTGGTGGCCCTGGTGGCGTTTTTGGGCACGGTGGCCTTCGCGCGCTACGTCGAACGGAGAAAGCAAGATGAATGACATTCTCGCCGCAATGTTGATCGTGATTGGCGGCGGCTTCATGCTGTTGGCCGGGGTGGGCGTCGTACGCATGCCCGACCTGTTCATGCGAATGCAGGCAGCCACCAAGGCAGCGACCCTGGGCGCCGGTTGTATGCTGCTGGCCTTGGCGTTTCATTTTGGAGAATTGCAGATCGTAACGCGTGCCCTGCTGGTAACCGCCTTTGTGTTCTTAACGGCGCCGGTTGCGGCGCATATGATCGCGCGCGCCGCCTATTCGGTAGGCACGCCGCTTTGGGAGGGAACCATTGCCGACGAACTCAAGGGGCACCAAATGGAGGCAGAAACCGGAACTCCAGCAGGCTCGCCGCCAATCGATGGCCAGCCACTGATGACCGAGACCGACGCGCCGGAGAGACCAACAAACTGATCCACCTCCGATCCCGTCCCCGCGATGGCGACGGGAGCAGAGGTAATTTGGTCGCGTCACGTGATAACTGCCGTTATTCTTGAACCCTGAAGTTCGAAGGGCGCCTACCCGGCGAAATTCCTCGGAGCGGCCCATTGGCATGCTTTCTCTACTCTAAGGGTTTGCCTCTTGTTTCGGGTGCGAAGGGCAGCACGGCAATTCCCAGCAAGAAAATCGCACACATCGCCACGCCAGCATATCGCATCGGTTCGTCGAAACCGCCGAACACTTTGCTCGAAAGTTGGCCGAAGGTGAACGGCCCCAAGGCAGCCACGAATCGTCCCACGTTGTAGCAGAATGAGGTGCCCGTGCTGCGCAATCGGGTGGGGAACAATTCCGGAAAATAGATGGCGAATCCGCCAAAGATCATGAGTTGGCAAAATCCCATCATGGGGATCATCCAGAAGACTTCGGAGAATTCACTGAGGTTCCAAAAGACAAACGCCGTGGAAAACATGGCCGCCAGGTACGAGATCAAAAATGCTTTCTTTCGACCTATGACGTGCGTGATCCGGCTGAAGGCGTAGATTCCGAAGAATCCACCCAGGTTTTGCATCACCGAAGTAATGCCAACCCAAAAACCAAGTTCGCCGGCCACTTCGGCAGGCGAGAGGCCATCGGCTTCGAACTTCTTGCGAAACACGGATTGCAGCAAGTCAAAGCTGAAAAACCCAATTCCCCACAGGCCCACCACGCCGGCAAAGGCCATGAACATGCCAACCATGGCATTCCGACGCCAGCGAGGATCGCTGAACAACTCGACGTACAGGCCAAGCGTTTTCTTCGCAGCGCCATCGTGTACCACGTTCTGCCACCGGTCGGGTTCCTTCAACTTGGCTCGAATCACCACCGCCAAGAGAGCGGGAACCGTTCCCACGACAAACATCAGTCGCCACGCCGTCATGCGAAACCCGAAAACTTCGAACGAGCCGACGACGCCTTGCGATTCCAGGTGCCCCAGCGATATTCCGATCAAGGCAGCCGTAATGTTGCCCACGGCAGACAGCGCCTGGAGCCAACCCAGCGCAAAGGGCCGCGCGCGGTCGGGCATTACTTCTGCCACCAGCGCCACGCCCACGGCAAATTCACCACCCACCCCCAGGCCGGTGAGAAAACGATAGAAAGCGAAATCCCAGAAGTTGGTTGAGAACGAGCTTAGGCCGGTGAACATGGAATAGGCCAGAATGGTCCACATCATCACTTTCGCCCGACCGAAGCGGTCTCCCAGCACGCCGAAGATCAACCCGCCCGTGGCCCAGCCGAGCAGAAAAATGGCGGTGGCATATCCTCCGTACTCGGCGACGGCGACTTTCAATTGTTCGGGCGACATTTCCGGCGAGCCCGCACCCGTCGTTTGCGGAATCAATTCTCGCATGGCGGGCACGCGCGCCAGGTTGAACAACTGCTGGTCCATGGTGTCGAACAGCCAACCCAGAGCGGCCACGACCAAAACGAACCAGTGATAACGAGTCAATTCGCGGTGCCAGCGGTATTTTTCAGTCATGACATTCTCAAGGCGAGACTGCGGCCGCAATTCGCGGTTGGGGATCAAATGCCAGTAAGACAACCCGTTGCGGGCAAAGGGGAATGCACGAACTCTCGGGGAGAAACGCTATGGTGTATTCGTCCGGATGCCGAAAGCGAGCCTTCCGTACCCGAAAACACAAGAACTGCCAACTCGGGCGAAAGAGGGGAAAATCGGGTCGCTGCACGAACCGCGCGTGATGAACCTCGCTCCACCGATTGAGGCGCAAACCATTGCCCGTGGAGAAGTTGGCACAAGCGAGGCCTACCCATCCGCCCGATGGCGCGTGACGGGGATCGAGCTCGGTCGCATCGGAGGACAAGTTGCGCCCGCCATTGCTTACCCGCCCCTTCGCCCGGTAACATCGTGGGCAAGATGTTACGCAAAGGAATCCCCGTATCGCCGGGCGTCGCGGTAGGCGCCGTATACAGCATTCTTCAAGTCTTCGTCGATCCCCAAGGCAAGCCGTTGGCCGCCGACGAGGTGGTTGAGGAATTGGAGCGATACGACCAGGCGCGCGAGAAAACCGTGGCTGACCTGAAGGCCCTGTACCAGAAGGTGGCCAGCCAGGTCAGTTCGGAAAACGCGGAAATATTCCGGGTTCACCAATCGATTTTGAATGACAAGGCATTCACCACGAAGGTCCGCGACCGCATCGTGCGCGAACACTGCACGGCACGTGCGGCTTTGGCCCAGGTGCTTACCGACTACACTTCGTTGTTCGCCCGCACGAAAGACGAATATCTCAAGGAACGCCTGGCCGATGTGCGGGACGTGATTGTTCGGCTTTCAGGTCACCTTTCGGCCGTGCTGGAAGAGGACGATCACCATGGACCCACGGGCCCCCTGATCGTAGTGGCGGACGAATTACTGCCCTCGCACGTGGTGCTTCTGGGCGATCGCGAGGTGGTGGGGATTGTGACCGAGGCGGGCGGCCAAACCAGCCATGCGGCCATTTTGGCTCGCAGTCGCGGCATACCGGCCGTATCAGGCGTGCCCGGCATTCTCCGGCAGGTCAAAAACGGCGACCTCATGGTCGTCGACGGCCGAGAAGGCGTGGTGGTGATCAATCCCGACCCCGAATCGGAAAGCGCCTACCGGAAGCTGCAGCGAGAATTTTTCCATCTCAAAGATCAGTTGGCCGAAAACCGCGACCAGCCCGCGGTTACTGCCGACGGGCAGGCGATTGACTTGCTGGCCAACATCAATAGTCTTTCCGACTGCAAGGCGGCCGTGGCGATGGGCGCCACCGGCATCGGACTGTTCCGCACCGAGTACTTGTTTCTCACGCATCCGGACATCCCTGACGAAGACGAGCAATTCACGGCGTACCGCGACATCATTCGAGCGGCGCCCAACCATCGGGTCACGATTCGCACGCTGGACATTGGCGGCGACAAAACCATTCCCTACCTGGGACATCGTCGCGAGGCCAATCCGTTCTTGGGGTGGCGTTCCATACGCCTGTCGTTCGAGCACCCCGAGTTCTTTCTCACACAGATTCGCGCCGTGCTAAGGGCAGCAGCCCCCGAATCGGGCATTGAGAAGGAAGTTCGGCTGATGTTTCCCATGATCACCACCGTGGTTGAAATGCAGCGTGTGCGACGCATGGTCCGCAGAGCCTGCCGGGAACTGGATCGCGAAGGAAAGCCGCGCGGGGAAGTTGCCATTGGCATGATGCTGGAAGTGCCGGCCGCGGCGGTGACCATCTCGTCGTTCTTGGAACTGGTGGATTTTGTGTCGATCGGGTCCAACGATCTGGTCCAATACCTGATGGCGGCCGACCGCGACAACCCCAAGGTAAGCCACCTGTGCCAACCCCTGGGTCCCGCCATGTTGAAAGTGCTTTCTGACGTGATTTCGGCGTGCAATCGCCACGGCACGCCCGTCACGCTGTGCGGTGAAATGGCTGGCGCTCCGCGCGCATTCTTGCTGCTGTTTGCGATGGGACTGCGGAGTTTCAGCATGAGTCCGGCCTTCATCCCATCCATCAAGAGCCTGGTGGTGCGTCTCAAACGCGAAGAAGCTCGCAAAATTCTCCGGCGAGCGCTGCAGTTCAATACCACGGACCAAATCCGCCGCTACATGGCCAAACAAGTGCTGGAGATTTGTCCGAATTTGAAATTGCTCGATTCGCCCTAGGCCAACGGCATGTGTCATCTTGGGGAACTGCCGCATGTTGGAACGGATTTTCCGACTGCAAGCGAACGATACGACCGCTGTCCGCGAAATCCTGGCGGGAATCACGACCTTCCTGGCTATGGCGTACATTTTGGTCGTGCAGCCGCAAGTGTTGTCCAAAAACTTTGCGGGCGAACCCTCCGGACTGGATGCCGGCGCCGTCTTGCTGGCCACCTGCTTGGCCAGTTGCGGCGCGACCTTGCTCATGGGGTTATTTGCTCGTTTGCCCATCGCGCTGGCTCCCGGCATGGGGCAAAACTTCTTCTTCGTGGGGGCCATCATGGCCCTGACGGCTGCCGGATTTCCTAATCCCGCGGGTACCGCACTGGGTATTGTGCTGGTGGCAGGATTCCTGTTTGTGCTCGTCAGCCTGGCGGGCATTCGCGCAGCGATTCTGCAGGCGCTGAGCCCTAGCCTGCGCAGCGCGGTGGCCGTGGGCATCGGCGCTTTTATCGCCTTCATTGGCCTTAAGAATACAGGAATTGTCAGTTCCGCCCCCACCCTGGTCGCGCTCGACGCCGTTCAATTGTTAACAGCCGACTCCGCCGTTTTCTTCACCGGCCTGGCGGTCACGTTATGCCTGGTCATCCGCAGAATTCCCGGTGCCATCTTGCTGGGCATGCTCACCGCAATGGGTCTGGCAGTCGCACTGGGCAAACTCAGTTTCTCGGGCATCGTGGGCCTGCCGCACATCGAGCAACACGCGGCGTTTGCATTTGACCTGCGGAGCGTGTTCACCGTCGAATGCTTGCCGTATGTCGCTGTATTTCTGTTCATGGACGTGTTTGATACCCTGGGAACCTTGGTCGGCGTGACCCAGCAAGCGGGCCTGATGAAAGAAGGTCAAATTCCCCGCCTTCCGCAGGCTTTGCTGGCGGACTCGACTGGCACGGTGCTGGGGGCCATGCTGGGCACCAGCACCATTACCTGCTATATCGAAAGTGCTGCCGGCGTGCAGCAAGGAGGCCGCACCGGATTGACGGCTGTTACCGTTGCCGTGCTGTTTCTGCTGGCGCTAGCGTTTAGTCCTGCGATCTTGGCAGTGGGAGGATACTTGCCGGTGACGGCGCCCGCCCTGGTGTTTGTGGGGGCGATGATGTTTTCGCAAGTGCGATTCATTGACTGGGACGATGCCACCGAGGCTTTGCCGGCGTTTTTCATCATCTTGGGAATTCCCCTGTTTTTTTCGATTGCCGACGGCATGGCCCTGGGCTTCATCGCATGGCCGCTGTTGAAGGTATTTGCCGGTCGCGGTCGTAGCGTTCCGTGGCTGATGTATGTGATAGCGACGCTGCTGCTCGCGTACTATTTAACGATTCGCGTGGATCTGGCGAGTGAAGTCGCAGCCGATTCGTCGCCGCCGAGGGGAAAAGCTTTTGCGATTCTATCGGCCTCCGGAGTTGGCCTCGGCTGCTGACTGGAACCAAGCCCACCACGATGCCGTTTTTCGTATCCATCGCCGCGTGAACCGGGGTAGTACGGCCGCTAACGGCTCGCTATACTCCCGCCCTCGCAATGTCGAGCCCCCATTGCTGATTGCGCGGGCGAGAGGTTGCGGCTTCTTCGTATTCCTTTCCGACCATTGAACTCTCGCTTCGAGCCCACTCGTGGATCGAACTGTGCGCTGCAAGCATTCCCGATTCAATCTGTCCAGGCTGGCGCTGATTGTCGCCATTTGCCTGTTGCAGGTGGGGTGCGTCACCCGGCGGTTAACGGTTCGCAGCAATCCACCTGGAGCGATGGTGTACATCGACGATTATGAAATCGGTCCCACACCAGTGAGCGTGCCGTACACGTACTACGGCACGCGCAAGATCGTGTTAGTCAAAGACGGCTTTGAAACGCTCACGGTCATGCAAGAGATACCGGCGCCATGGTACCAATGGTTTCCGCTGGACTTCTTCTCTGAGAACGTGGTGCCAGTCGAGATCCGCGACCAGCGAACCGTCGATTTCAACCTGGTGCCCAAGCTGATGCTGCCGCGAGAGAGTGTGCGGCAACGGGGAGAAGAATTGCGACAACAAACGCAAGGAGCGGCCACAATACCTGTTGGATCAACCGTGCCCGCCGGGCTGCCGCCCGGCGTTCTGAGAAACGAAACGTTGCCCCCGGGCGCACGTCCAGTGGAGGCGTTGCCTCCTCCGCCCAACTACAACCTTAACCAACCGCTCCCTGCTCCTCCGGGATCAGCCCCAGTGCCTGCGTATCGACCCTACGATCCGGTACTGTTGCCACCTGCCGGGTAATTGCCCGGCGCAGAACCAAGGGGCATTTTCAGGCGGTCTGTGGAATTTCGACGGTTTTGCGGGCGCAACGAACGAGAAGCATTTTCAGGTTTTCGGATTGACCATCCGTCCCATGAATAAAATGCTGCCGGTCTTACTTTCTCGGATCAAAAACACAAAGGGATGATCGGCACGAAAGATCAACGGTTCTTGCACGCTGGTGACACCTACTACCACACCGGTGGCTGCCGCCGCTTCGGTTCCCTGTTCGTTCACATCGACGAATGCCTTGTGGACCACGGCGCTGATGAACAATTCTTTCTTGCCGATCATTCCTGAAAAGTCCGCCTGGTCAGGATCAAAGGCGGAAGTCATGCCCAAGGCTTGAAGAACATCGTTGAGATTGAATTGCGAGGTCAGGGTGAACTTTGGCAGGAAAACGTCCACTTCCTGCTTGCGAAGCGATGCGAGCCATTTGTCCAGGTTTTCCTGCGTCAGCTTTCGTTCGAGGGAAACCAGTCCCTCGATTTGCGTCGGCAAAAGGACGAGCATGGTCAAGTCCTCGCCAACATAGGGCAATTCCAGGATTTGCATGTCCTCAATCACGCCATACCTGAAATCATTCTTCTGATACATCATCGGCACTTCGACTCTCTCCGCGGTGGAGACGTGAAACGGAGAATTGGTCGTCGCCTTTTCCTTGAACGGTGTTTTCCAATCGCCCTTGAAGTAGATGGCGTTGGTTAACACAAGCCGAGTCAGATGGTTCAGCACGCCGGACGGTATCAGGTCTTTGATCTTGTTGTTGGTGTGCTCTTCCACCCAGGTATTGATCGACCGTCGGGTAGCCTCGGTCTGCTGAACAAAATCAACCTGGCCAAGTTCTGCACCGTATTGTTCGCGCGTGATCTGCAGGAACTCGGGAAGAAACGGATAGCCAGCTTGTCCCCAGAGCCGGTTGGCGATTGCGAACTCGATTCCGTTTTCTTTGCGTTGTAAACCGGCCATCCACGCCGAGAACGCGGGATGGACGCGATCGGGAGGGAGATCGAAGTGCAGCACGTTGGCCATTTGGGTAGCAGTCTTGTCCCTTGCTCCGGCGTACGTCATCGCCAGCGCCGTGGAGATGCTGCCCGTCGAGAAAAAGAGGTTTCCCGGTTCGCTCCGCAATCGACCATATAGATCGCAGGCAAATTGGTTATTGCCTTCAGCCAGAGCGATTATGTCGGGGTTAACCTTTGAGTTTGACACTTGCAGTGAATCAGTAGCCACGTACGCTTGAATTCCCCCGGCTGTCCGCACCAGCGAGTAACTGCCAGCACTCTTGAGAAGGGAAACAAGCGTTCCGGCCTGGAATGTGCCGTCGGGCGGCTGGGCCTGCTGCGGCCCAGCTTTGTAATACGCCGTATTGGCGACGATGACGTGGCTGGCTTTGAAATCGCCGGCGGCCGAACTATTCCTGGCCGGATCGACCACGGCCAGCGTATTGCCACCCGGCGTCCGAGGTTGCCTTGCGGCATCCTGTTGACCTTCAGCATTGTGACAACCGCTGAATGCACACGCGAGAACCAGCACGAGATTGACCTGACGCATGATCGGCCTCCGTATGTCGCTGTAAACGGGGAAAGTGCCAACCAGAATTGCTTCCAGTCCGCCGCAATATAACGATCGCCTGATCGAACCTGATCTTCAAATCATGTTGTCCGGTTGTTGATTTCAAGTATTGGTGAGAATAGGTCCTTTCAGAAAGAATGGCGGGGGTGAACAATGTTGGTTCGATTGCGCTGATCTCAGCCGCCGGCAATATTGCAATGGCATGGTGCGTCGATGCCTTGCGCCATTGGGCTTCGATGATAAGACGGAACCTGCAAGTTGCTCGGTGCGCACTCGCTGAACGACAATCCCTGGTGACCATCCATTGGCAGCGTGCGAATGTGAGGGGAGTCCATCGTTCGTCGCGACCTCCCGCCCTGCATTCTACCGGTCGCGAGAAAAACTCAATAGATTTAACCCCAGGGACAATCGCGCTTTCGAGGAATTTCGGATGCATCATCCCGGATGGATATTGATTGTCATGGGCGTGCTGCTGGCTGCCATCGGCGCAGCTTGGCTCTGCGGACTCTCGTTTCCTTGGCTGGGCAGGTTGCCAGGCGACATGGTGGTGGAAAGGCGCAATTTTCGGCTATATATCCCCATCACCACATGCGCTGTGATCAGCCTGGTGCTCACAGGAATAGCGTGGTTGTTCCGATATTTTGTGCGGTGACCTCGTGGATCTCCTGAATGCGTCGCGCCATCCGCGCATACTGCCTGGCAGGCAATCGTTTGCAGCCTTTTCGTTCCTCGTCCGTCTCGAGTGATAGCGAGATTCTCGCGTTTTCGTTTCACGGGCAAATGTGGTATGCTCGTGGCCAGTAAAAGTTTTCGACAGCGACGGTTACGACGTGGACAGATTGCTTATCGACTAACGGCGGCCTTTGAAAAAGGACACTCGCGATGCTCACCATTTCTGGCAAGCCGCTGGGCGGATGTACTCGCAGAACTCGGCGCGATTTCATCAAGATCGGGTCTTTGGCCTTCGGTGGCCTGACGTTGCCGCAGTTGTTGAAAGCGGAACAAGAATCGGCGAGCGGGGGCTCGCACAAGGCGGTCATCATGGTGTACCTCAATGGAGGGCCGCCGCACCAGGACATGTTCGATCTGAAGTCGGACGCGCCGACCGAAATTCGAGGCGAATTCGAACCGATCGACACCAGCGTCCCCGGCATTCAGATTTGCGAGCACATGCCGCGCATCGCGGGCATGATGGACAAGTTTGCCGTGATTCGGTCGCTGGTGGGCTCCAACGGTCGCCACGCTTCGTACCAGTGCGTCACCGGACGGTTGAACACCGACATGGTCGCGGGAGGCTGGCCGGCGATGGGGTCCGTGCTATCCAAGCTGCATGGTCCGGCAGACCGCACTGTGCCTCCGGCGATCGACCTGTCCATGCGCATGGCGCATCAACCTTACAACATTTCGGGGCCGGGCTTTTTGGGAACTGCGCACGCCGCGTTTCGGCCGTTTGGCGATGCGCCGGCGGACGAAGGCGGGCTGAACAACATGTCCCTGCACGAGATCACGCTTGATCGACTGCACGACCGGCGCAACCTGCTTCAAGGGCTCGACGCCTATCGCCGTTTAGTAGATGCCAGCGACGTCGCCGCGGGAATGGACGCGTTTTCGCAACAGGCGTTCGACATTCTCACGTCCAGCAAACTCGTCAAAGCGCTCGACATTGAGCGGGAAGACCCCCGCGTGCGGGCGCGCTACGGCGAAGACCAACCCGAGGTGCTCTCGAAGCGACTGGGCGAATTGGGCTATCAAGCGCTCATGTCCAAGTTCCTGCTTGCTCGGCGCGTGGTAGAAGCCGGCGCGCGTTGCGTCACGGTTTCCTTCGCCGACTTCGACTGGCACGGCAGCAACTTTCAACATGGCCGCAACGTGCTCCCCTTGCTCGATCAGGGAATCACCGCGCTGGTTGAAGACCTTCACGAACGCGGCATGGAACGCGACGTCACGGTGATCGTTTGGGGGGAATTTGGACGAACGCCGCAGATTAACGAACGCGCCGGTCGCGATCACTGGCCGAATGTCGCTTGCGCCCTGCTGGCCGGAGGCGGAATGCAAACGGGCCAGGTGATCGGCGCGACCGATCGCTTGGGGGGAGAAGCCGTGGATCGTCCGGTCCACTTCAAAGATGTTTTCGCGACAATGTATCGCAATCTCGGCATCGACGTCAGCCAAACGACCATCACCGACCTCAACGGCCGACCCCAATACCTGGTTCCCGAAGGTTACGAGGTAATTCGCGAACTGGTGTAAAGCGGTCGGCCACCGCAGCGATGCCTTGCCCAGGGGCGGGGCATTCCATTGCCCTGACGATACCTGAACGTTTGGTAGGACAACCCGCCAAGAACGGCCGGAAGGGCAAATGGAGTGAGGCCGGCTAAAAGCCTACCTCATTTCGGCCCTTGAGCTTGAGAATCTCGCGGGTTTCGTTGGCAGTGGCGATTGCGAGCCCCAGTTCTTCCAGAATTCGGCGGATCTTCGCAACCTGTTCGGCATTGGTTTGCGCCAAGCGTCGCTTGCCAATCCACAGGCTGTCCTCCAATCCGACGCGAACGTTTCCACCGAGCACCGCCGACTGGGTGGCGACGTACATCTGGTTGCGACCCGCGCCCAGCACGGACCACTGGTAATCGCTGCCGAACAGCCGATCGGCCGTTCGCTTCATGTGCATCACGTCCTCGGGATGCGGACCGATGCCTCCGCGAATGCCAAACACCGACTGGATGAAAAGCGGCGGTTTGATCAATCCACGTTCGAGAAAATGCAATGCCGTGTACAGATGGCCGATGTCGTAGCACTCGACTTCAAAGCGAGTGCCGTTGCCGCTGCACGATTCGAGAATGTAAGCGATGTCCCGAAAAGTGTTCTTGAAAATCCGCTCATCGCTGTCGGCAAGATACGGCAGCTCCCAATCGTGCTTCCAATTGTCGTATCGGGGAATCATTTCATAAAGGCCGAAGTTCATGGAGCCCATGTTGAGAGAAGCAACCTCGGGCTTGAGTTTCAAGGCAGGCTGCAAACGCTCTTCAACCAGCATCGTGGGAGCGCCGCCCGTGGTGATGTTGATTACGACGTCGACCGCTGCCTTGATCTTGGGAAGAAACTGCCGGAAGACTTCAGGGGCTTGAGTTGGTCGACCATCCTCGGGCATCCGAGCATGCAAATGGACGATCGACGCTCCGGCATTCGCGGCGCCGATGGCGCTTTCCGCGATCTCATCGGGTGTAATGGGAAGATGAGGCGACATTGTCGGCGTATGGATCGCGCCGGTAACGGCACACGTGATGATGACTTTGCGAACCTCGGCCATCGGCAAGTTCTTCCTTATCGGGGCTGCTCGTCGGTATTGGAGTGCGACTGCTGCAGCTTGAGCAGCGCCAGGTAACGTTCATCGCGCTTTGCCAGGATGCGTTCGGCCTCGTCGGCGGAATAGCCATAAAAACCTTGCCCTGTTTTGAAACCCAAATGTCCTTCGGCGACATTCTGGGCCATGAACTCCGGCAATTCGGTGCTGGAGCAGATTTGCGGGCAAAGATTGCGATAAACGGCCGCCTGAATGTCGAGTCCGCCGAAATCATGGATTTGCAAGGGACCAAGCGAGGCCAGGCGAAAGCCCATGCTTCCTCGAACCGCCGCGTCAATATCTTCCGCCGAGGCGATGCCCTTTGCAAACAGATCCCAAACTTCGCGCATCACGGCAACCTGGATTCGATTGACCAGAAATCCCGGCAATTCCTGGCGGATGACAATCGCCAGTTTGCCGATAAATCGATGCAACGAGAGGGTGGCATTGGTAACCTCGTCGCTCGTGAGCGGCGAGGGCACGATCTCGACCGTGGGCACAATATGCGGCGGATTGAACCAGTGCGTTACCAGCGCCCGTTGCGGGAGTTGGAGCCGGGAACCGCTCTGTGAGATAGGAAAGCTTGATGAATTGCTGGCGAGGATGGTGTCGTCGCCGACGTACGATTCAATTTCGGCAAACAGTGCCTGCTTGAGTGAAAGTTCTTCTCGAATGGCTTCGACGACGAAAGTAGCAGGACGACAAGCGGCCTCAAGACTGTCATGCACGGTAATTCGCGCCAAGGTGGCATCGACTTGATCGCCGGGTATGAGCCCGAACCGGACGAATTCGGTCAGATTGTTCCGAACTCGCTCCAGCAATGTGTCGCGGGCGTGCGTCGAATCATCAAAGCAGTGGACGGGAAGCCCCTTGCTGGCAAAGGCCTGAACGATGCCGTGTCCCATGGTGCCCAGCCCCAGGACGCTGACAATCGAATTCGCCGAGTCACTCATCAGCAAACCTCATCCATGTGCATTCGAGGTGCGTTCTGTCGAGAACCAGGCGACACGGTCACACCAACTCTTGAATGGGCCGGCCGGTATGGACGATGCTGACTGGTCGACCGGTGGCATCGTTGAAATGCGTATCCAGCGGGATATCGAGGGCATGGTACAGCGTAGCCAGCAGATCATGGGGCGAGACGGGACGCTCGTTCACATTGCCGCCTCGCGGTTCGCTCGCCCCGACGATTCGGCCGCCCCGCAACCCGCCGCCCCCGATCAGTACCGAAAAGCAATTCGCCCAATGATCGCGGCCGGCGTGGCCATTGATCAGCGGCGTTCGACCAAATTCGCCAGCGCACAATATCACCACGTCGTCGAGCATTCCGCGATCTTCGAGGTCTTCGACCAGGGTGGCAATTGCGGCATCGAGCGGCGGCAGATGCTCTTCAAGCCCTTTCTCGATTTCGTTGTGGTGGTCCCAGTAGCCGGTGTTGATGGTCACGCAGGTCGTGCCCGCCTCGATCAATCGCCGGGCCAAAATCGCGCTCTGACCATAAAGATGCCGACCGTAGCGATCGCGAAGTTGCGGGTCCTCGCGGCTTAAGTCGAATGCTTCGCGGACGCGGTCGCCGGTGACCATCTCCAGCGCCTGTGCCTTGAATCCGTTCAGGCCTTCAAGCGTGCCCGAACGGTCGATATCGCGCCGAAGCGTGTCAAACTCGCGCAGCAATCGAGCTCGATCCTGTACGTCGTTGAGCGACAACTCCTTGGGTAATGCCAAATTGGGGACGCTAAAATTCGCGGAATTGGGATCAGCGCCCAGTTCGAACGGGTTGTACGCCGCTCCCAGATAGACCGCCCCCTGGTAGCCAAACGCCTCGGCCTTGGGAATCGCCACGTACGCCGGCATTTGCGACTGGCGAGCACCTCGACAACGGGCAATGACCGAGCCAAAGGACGGCTTCTGAGGCGCGTTGCGTGCCAAGGTGGGGCCGAAATAGCCGGTCTGCATCCAATGGGCCGACGGGGCATGGATGCCGTTCTGATGATTCACGCTCCGCACGATCGACAGCCGATCCATCAGCGGCGCCTGGCGCGGAAACCGCTCAGTGATTTGCAGGCCGGGCACCGAGGTCGCAATGGGGGCATACGGTCCGCGGAACTCGGCTGGCGCTTCCGGCTTCATGTCGTAGGTGTCTTGCTGGCTCATGCCGCCATGCGTCCAGAACACAATCAACGACTTGCCACTGCTCGCCGCCTTCGCCGACGACTCTGCGGCCAGCCCCCGCACCTGCAGCAGATCGATCATGCTAAGTCCAAACGCCGACGCGCCAAGCTCCAGCACACGGCGCCGGTTGCACATTACGTTGAGCATCTCGATCACATTCCTTTTAGTGATTGAACAAAAACTCATTGGTGGCCACGAGCGACCACAAGAGCGATGCATAGGCGGTTCTGCGATTCGGTTGCGACTCGAGGAACGTGACGGCAATCGCCTGTTCTTGGTCGTGCGGTGGCCGGCCGAATACGCGGAGGAAAACGTCGGCAACGTTTTCAACATGGGGGCGCTCGTTGTCCGCCAGGCGGGCCACGTACCCCGTTTCGGCAGTCAATTTCGCCTGCAGTTCACTCGAGTTGACCAGCTCCAGCGTCTGTCCCAAGGCAGGCGCGTCGACGCGTTCGCATTCGCAGGCTGAATTTCGGGCAGGGCGGCCGAAGACATCGAGAAAATGGCTCGGCACCGCTTCATCTGGCAAATCAATGGCGCGGGTTCCCGGCGGAAACTCTCCGGCCGTTGCGCGAAATGTTGTCGGCGCTTCGAGAACTTGGCCGAGAGCGTCCAGCAGCACTTCGGCCGCAAGCCGGCGGGGATAGTAGCGAGCGTAGCTCTGCACGTCGTCACGATTGACGTCATTCGGCACCGAACTGATTGAGTATGCGGCCGAATTGCAAATGACGCGGATCAAGTGTTTCACGTCGTATCCGTGAGCAACAAAATCGCGGGCCAGGGCATCCAACAACTCGGGATTGCTGGGAGGGTTGGTGCTGCGAGCGTCGTCAATCGGATGAATGATGCCGCGGCCAAAGAAATGGCCCCACATGCGATTGGCCATTGTGCGGGCAAAATAGGGGTTGTCGGGCGAAGTCAACCAATCCGCCAGGCTGCGGCGCGGATCGTCGTAGCGGCTGAGTTGAAAAAATTCGCCTCCCGGCGGACGGGGCAGCATCCGTTCGCCCGTGCGGGGATGCACTACCTCGCCCTCGTCGGCAAGGTAGATCGTCTCGCCAGTGGGAACCTCGGCGTCGGCATAACCGCCCTTTCGGCCAACCCGGGCAAAAACTGCCGCAAGCTGGTAGTAATCAGCCTGGCTCCAAAGCTCAGCCGGATGATGGTGGCACTGGGCACATTGAATACGGATGCCAAGGAACGCTTGAGCAACCGACTCGACATAGTCGGTCTTGGTTCGCGCGGTGCGGTACCAGATCGTGGGCGGGTTGGTTTCCTGGCTACCCGAGGCAGTCAAAATCGACGATACAAATCGGTCGTAGGTTACGTTGGCAGCGAGGTTGTCGCGAATCCAGCCAGCGAACAACGTGGTTCCCGCCCGTTGGTAGCGAGTGCTGTATCCTCGGCCGCGGTTGCGCAGAATATCGGCCCACTTCAGCGCAAAATAGCTGGCATACTCGGGCCGATCGAGCAATCGATCGATCAGGCGAGCTCGTTTGTCCGGGCGGGTATCGTTTACGTATTCGATTACTTCCGCGGGGGTCGGCAGCGTACCGCAAATATCGAGCGAGACGCGTCGGATGAACTCGCGGTCGTCGGCCGGAGCCGACGGGGTAATGCCGAGGCGTTTCCATTGTGCGACGAGATGCCGGTCGACGAAGGAACGGGCCATGGTTTGTTCCCACGTAGCGAGTTGGGCTTGCGTGTCGGCCGCTGGCTGCGGGTAGGGAATCATGCCGTGGAAAACCGCGATCTGCTCGCCGAACCGCACCATGACGGCAAACAACCCGCTGCGGTCGCTGACCTGCACGTTGCCGGTTTCGCTCACTTCGGCTAAGTCCGACTCGTTGGAAACGTAAACCGCGCGCCGGGTAACATCGCGGGTCGAACCGTCTGAAAAGTAGGCAGTAACCGCGAGCGGCTGCTGTCGGCGTGTGGAATCGAATACATGACGCTGCGGAGTCACCGTCACGCGTTCCAGCGTGGGTTCGTCGGAGCGACTGGGATGCGCGCCCTGTTCGATCCAGGCCAGCATCGTCCGATAGTCGTCCGACTCGCGGTCCAGTCTCGCTCCTCCGCCGTGGGCAGAAATACCGGTCGCCTTCAGCAACAGCAGCGAACGCTCGGGGCTCGCCGGGAAAATGCGTCGCCCGCGCGACTCGTTCACGATGGCGTGGTAATCCACTTCTGGCTCAAAGCCCAGCAGCGACAACTTGAAGCCATTCTGACCGGTGTCTTTACCGTGACAACCGCCGCTGTTGCAGCCGAGTTTGGTGAGCAGCGGCACCACGTCGGTTTGGAACGACACCGCCGGCGAGGTTCTTCGCGCTTCACCCACTAGGGGTTCGGCGGCCCCGTCGCCTGCGGCAACTCTCGCGGGCGCACCAACCACCAATAGTCCGATCAACGCCACGCTCGCAATCATCTCTCGTCCCGAGTTTCGTCGTCTCGTCATTCGACAATCTCCAATTCGACGGGGCGGCTGGCTCGATAGACCGGCTCGTCCTCGACTGTCCCGACGGCCTCGAGACGTAACAGCGAGTGCCGACCAAGCGGAGCGTTTTCCGTGGCAATTACCTGCAGCGAGCCCGAATGACCTTGTCCGACCAGCGTGACGCCCCGTGCCCTCAATCCCGCCACACCGCCCGGCGCCACCAATTCAGTATGCACCTTGCCGATGAATCCATTGACCCGCTCGGCCGTGAAGCGCAACTGGATAATCTTGCCGCGCGCGATCTTCGTTGGCGATGCCGAGTCGAGCTCGAGAATGATCCTGGCGGGCTTGACTTCGATGGTGATTGGATTGCTCACCACGATTAGACTGGTTTTGGCCGGCTTTGCCTTGGGATCGGTGCCAACGGTGGCCTCAAACTCGGCCTGAATTGCAAACGTGTAGGGACCGGGCGGCAGCGAGTCGGGCCAAAAGACGCTGATCCAACCTTGGGGAATCCCTGGATCCAGCGAGATCCCTTCCATGCTCGTGCCTCGTGGCAGGCCTACCCCCGAAAGACGAACTGGCGAAGTGACGGCGCCGCTCGTCGATTCCAGGGCGATTTGCACATCGAGCACGCTATGCTGATCGAGCGAAGTGACTTTCGGCGTTGCCGTGAGCAGAAACGGCGTTTCGCCACCCGTCGCCAAAGCGACCTCGTGGGTCACGCGCCCTGACGGCAAGGGCCGCCCGGGCCAGATCATAGCGCCGCCGTGAGCACGACGTTCGATGACCTCGCCTGCCGGTTCGGCATGCCCGATGATCTTCAATGCGCCGGCAAAGGTAGCATCGCCGCGTGTGGCCGATACGACGAGGGGGGCGCGATCTTGTCCGGGGCCGATCCACGTATCTGGGCATTCCAAACCCGCCGGGAGATTTTCGGCCGTCACGCGGATCGGCCCAGCCATGCCGCGACGACGCAGGGCGAGCACTTCCACCATCTCGCGGCCGCCGCGAGGCACATTCCACGCGGCAGGCTGGTCCGTTCGTCGCGACACGACCGCCAGTTGATAGTCGGGTACCTCGCGTCGGACGCTCAGGCGATAAATCCGCCGCAGGTCTTGCTCTGCTTCGCCGATCAGATTCCTCACGAGGATGAGGTAGCGGCCATCGGCCGGTGCGATCCAGCGTCCCGAAGGATCGGTGTGCACAGTCGAAAAGCGGTAGCCGCCAACGTTCTCAAGTTGGTCAGAGAATCTTGCCAGTTCGCGGTCTCCGCTCGGATCGAGCACGCTCAATTCGAGATCCACCGGCGAACCGAGGCGATCGCCTAGCGCTTCAAACCACAGTACTTCCCCGCGCTTGGCATGAACGGCGTACCAATGCTGGCCGCGGAGTTCCGCAAGCTGAGCGCTGACCTCGCACGGCACTTGCAACTCGAGCGCGCGATCGGCGCGATCGTGGCCCGTGGTGTTCTCGACAACCGGCACATCGGTCACGCCAATCGCAACCGGTGCGTGACCCTCGGGATGGTAGTACGCAAACGCCTCGGCAGCGATTTGAGACGGACGCCGCGGCAAGGGCATCCATGCCGGAGTTTCAGGCGGCGGGGTAACCTCCACCTGGACTGCATCCAACGCGTTTGACGCCGATCCGCCGTCGGACCCCAGGTTGCGACCAAACAGCGTGATGCGACTCGTCTGGCCTCGTGGCACGACACATGGCAAGGCGAATTCTGGACGGGCGAGAGTATCCAGGTCGAGCCGATAAAAGTGAGAATTGCCGCCGAGATAACTCAGATCAAACAGGCGCACGTCGTACAAACCATCATCTGGAACGCGAAAATCAACAAGCGGATCGAGGCCTGCATGGCCGCGACTCACCGCCAGACGCTGTCCCCGGGCGTCGAAGACTTCGATCACGCCGCGGAGCTGCGAATCGATGCGTTCGGCCCAGCACTCGATGACGACTCGCTGGCCGCCCTTGGCCGCGAAACGAAAGCAATCCACATCGCCGGGCTTGTCGATCTTGCCGTTAACGACTGTATTCAGTTCAACCGAAGTCGGGGAGTCGAAGGTGTCGTTGGAGTCTCCTTCCGTCATTTCGGCACGATGGCTGACCATGAAAGCGCGAGGGTTGCTTATGCCGTGATCGGCGATGGCTCGCAGATCGTAGATTCCTGGCGGCGTTGTCGGTTCAAGGGAGACTTTGAATCGATTTCCATCGATCTTCTCCGCGGCGAATCCGGGGGCGCTTGATCGCAGCTCTCGGAGCCCTTGGATTGCCGAGCCTTCGATCGTGAGCGTGACACTGGTGCCTGCCCGAGCTCCCACCGGAGATATGGTATGCAGCACCGGGTTAGGCAACTCCGCCTGCAAGGCGGGAATCTCGCCGAGGCAGACTGTCAACACGGTGCAGAGAATTGCACTAAAACGCATGGGCGATCACTTGATACGGCGGAGGCGGGAACGATTGGAACGGGGAGGACTACGGGGGGCCGAGGCTCAATGCGCAATGAAAGCCATCGTCCATCAATGGAGTTCGATGAATGGGATTATAGCCGCCCGTTGGCGAACATGTGAATGCCATTGAGAAAAGTTCGATGTTGCTCGTTGTGGCGGGAGCCGCGTTTGAGGGATGGCTGTTTGGGTTGACCATCGTCGGCAATTTGCGTTTTCGCACGGCGTGTTGGAATGCCCCCCCCAACAATTCCTCCAGCAAAGGCACGGCCATCCGCCGAAAACGGCAGGAGGGCCAAGTGGAGTCGGACGTTCTAAATGATTGCGGCCGGCAGATTGCCGGTGTTACTGTGTAGTCTCGCGGCGTGCCGAACTTCTGCGAGTGTGCGTCGTGTGTCACCTGTTGTGAATGGTTCCAAATTGCGGAGCGGAGAATGCATCTGTTGCGAATCACCCTGCTGGTTTCCGTATCCTCGCTGGCGACCCTCTGTTGGCCACAGGCCGGCCTCGCGCAGGGCCTGGAATATGTGAAAGCAAACTACACCAAATACGAATACAAGATTCCCATGCGCGACGGGAAGCGGTTGTTTACCGCGGTGTATGTACCCAAGGACGACTCACGGACCTATCCCATCCTGATGAAGCGCACTCCCTATGGCGTGGAACCTTACGGAGCGGACCAGTATCCCGAACACCTGGGGCCATCGCCGTTGTTCGGCAAAGAGGGTTACATTTTCGTCTACCAGGACGTGCGCGGACGGTGGATGTCGGAAGGGGAATTCGAACACATGCGGCCCCATCGGTCCCAGAAATCGGGGGCGGACGACATCGACGAAAGCACCGATACCTGGGACACCGTCGAATGGCTGATCAAAAACGTGCGGGGCAACAATGGCAGGGTCGGCATTGCAGGCATTTCTTATCCCGGCTTCTACACGGCGGCGGGCATTATCGATTCTCATCCGGCAATTAAGGCGGCGTCCCCCCAGGCGCCGGTCAGCGACTGGTTTGTCGGCGACGACTGGCACCATAACGGCGCATTCTTCCTCGCGCATATGTTCAACTGGATGGCACGCGCCGGACGGGCGCGCCCCGAGCCGACCAAGATCCAACGGGCCGTGTTCGATTACGAAACTCCCGATGGTTTCGAGTTCTTCCGCCGCATCAAGACCCTGAAAGAGATTGACTCCCGGTACCTGAAAGGAGAGGTTCCCTTCTGGCCGTTAACGATGGAGCACGAAGCATACGACGACTTCTGGAAAGAGCGTAGCCTCGGCCCGCATTTGAAAAATATCAAACCGGCGGTGATGACGGTCGGCGGCTGGTTCGACGCCGAGAACCTGTACGGGGCGCTCGACACCTACAAGTCCATCGAAGCCAACAATCCCCAGACGTTCAATATGCTGGTGATGGGGCCATGGAGACATGGAGGTTGGGCACGCGACGCCGGCGACTCGTTCGGCGACATTCCCTTCAATTCAAAAACCGGAGAATTCTACCGCGAAAAGATCGAATTCCCCTTCTTCCAAAAGCACCTCAAAGGAACGGACGCCGAGGACCATCCCGAGGCGTGGGTCTTTGAAACCGGAACGAACCAGTGGCGCAGGTATGACCGCTGGCCTCCCTGTGCCGCTCGCCCCCAATCGCTGTACTTGCAGGCCGGAGAACGGCTCTCCTTCGACCCGCTGGCAAGCGCGGATCCGACCGGTGGCGACTTCGACGAATATCTCAGCGACCCGAACAAGCCGGTCCCATACATGAACATCATTGCCACCGGCATGGTGCCCGAATACATGATCGCCGACCAGCGTTTCGCCTCCACGCGCCCCGACGTGCTGGTCTATCAGTCCGACGAGCTTGAAGCCGATATGACGCTTGCGGGGCCGATCGAGGTCGACCTTGTCGTTTCGACGTCGGGCACCGATAGCGACTGGGTCGTCAAATTGATCGACGTCTACCCCGACGATTACCCCGATGCCGCCTCAAACCCCAAGCAGGTTCGCATGGGTGGCTACCAGCAACTCGTACGAGGAGACGTGCTGCGAGGCAAGTTCCGCAACAGCCTGGAAAAACCGGAGCCGTTCGAGCCCAACCAGCCCACGCGCATTCGTTTTACCATGCCCGACATCTATCACAGTTTTCGCACTGGCCACCGCATCATGGTGCAGGTGCAAAGTTCGTGGTTCCCCCTGGTGGATCGCAATCCACAGACATTCACCAACATTTACCGTGCGAGCGAAACGGACTTTCAAAAGGCCACTCAACGCGTGTATCGATCGGGGGATGCCATGTCGAAGATCAACGTCCGCGTGTTGCCGTAGCGAACCGACTTTTTCAAGTTCCTGCGGAGAAAATCACGCAGGGGGAATGCCGCGCGCAGCGGGACCGTGAAAGGTACGTCCGTCTGCAGAATCTCGCCAGCACTCGGCCGGCAGGCTAAAAAGGCGAAGCGCCCTACACTTCACGGCGATCCGGCCGCACGACGAATGCTCCCCACAGGCCAGAGGCCGTGACTAGAACAACTCTTCCACCACTTTTCCGCCTTCGTCGACAAGTTTGAGCGGTTGATTCTCCGCGGTGGTGTATTCGTCGTGCGGATCAACGCCCAGCGAGTGGCAGAAGGTGTTGTAGAGGTCGGGAACGCTGACGGGTCGATCGGTAACATCGAGGCCATCTTTGTCGGTGGCGCCGATCACGCGACCAGGCTGCACGCCGCCGCCAGCCAGGGCGGTTACCCATCCTTTGGCATAGTGATCTCGGCCGCCGTCGGGTTTGATCTTGGGGGTGCGGCCGAACTCGCCCATCCACACCACGAGGGTGTTTTCGAGCATGCCGCGCTGTTCCAGATCGGTGACCAGCGCGGAGAAACCGGCATCGGCTTCGGCGCATAGATTCGGCGTATCGCGAAAGCCGTTGCCGTGGGTGTCCCATCCGGCATCGTTCTTCTCGCCGTGGCTGAACACTTCCACAAAGCTCACGCCGCTTTCCACCAAACGGCGGGCCAGCAAGCACCCCTGTCCGAAGATTGTGCGGCCGTAGGCATCACGCAGTGCTTCAGGTTCTTGATCCAAGTTAAACACGTTCAGCCGCGCGCTGGTGACAAATCGACTGGTTCGATCGTAGACGTCTTTCTTTTCCTTGACGACTTCGGCTTCGGTGCGGGCAAATTCGGCGTCCAGCGCGTCGGTCAACGCCAAACGCCGATGCAGGACGTCGGTCGAAATGCGTGGAACTACGTCCTCGGGCAACTCGCCGGGGGTTTCGATCTTGAACGATTCGTACTTCGCGCCCAGCACCCCTGAATTGATGTCGCGGGTTTTGATTCGCGGCTTGCCGACGCGAACAAAGGCGGGCAATTCAAACGCCGCATCGTAGCGTTCGCGAGCGATCACCGAACCCCAGGTTGGGTAGGCAATCGTGGGGTTGATCGGGTACCCGGAACGAACCAGTTTGATGGCCCGGAAGTGGTCCGCCTCGCCTGATCGCATGGAGCGAATGAAGCTGATTTTATCGGCAACGTTGGCGACTTTCGGCCAGAATTCGGAAAACTCGACACCCGGCAATCTGGTGGCGATGGTCTTGGAGGGGCCTTGGTTCTCGGATCCTGGTTTGGGATTGAACGATTCGAACTGGCTGGGACCACCGTCCATCCAGAGCAAAATCATCGAACGCTGTTGCTTGCGAAGTTCCGCCGCCTGGGCGATCAACAGGTCGCGCCAGCCCAGTTGCACCGTGGCCGCGGCGCCCGCTCCAACACAGAGCTGTTTGAGGAAGTCTCGTCGACCAACGGCGCCGCAAGCGTCTGTCCAAGCGTGCAGGAAAGGGGTAGTCATGATGGCAGCTATTCTGGGTTTGGAAGGCGAATCAATCAGTTCCGAGTGGTGAATTCCGCGCTGTTCAGCAGGCTCCACAACACGTCTTCCCAGCCGCCTTCGCGATTGGGAACCGATTTAAGATGCTTGATGACGATGGCCCGCTCGGCAGCGGTCGGCGCGCGCGACAGAACCCTCGCATACAGCACGTCGAGAACAATCTGATCATCAGACTCGGCGGCCAACAGGCGAGACAGCACCGTATTGCTCTCCGGCTCCGCACTGACCAGTTGCTGCAGTTGCGAGTTGTTCATCATGAAGATCGCCTGCTGCATCGTCCGCGTAACCAACTCGTCTTTGGTGGCGGGATCGTAGCCGAATACCTCGTTTACAATGTCGCGAGTGCTCTTGGGCGGAGGTTGAAAGCGGGTTTCCTCCGTGGCGGCCGCGATCTCTTTCACAGAGTTGGGAAGTTCGATGGCCGCAGCGAGAGAATCGAATACCTCATCGCCGCGCAGCTTCTTCGCCGCGGCGCCGCCAAATCCAATCGTCGGATCGGCGGCTTGGCTTTGATAGGCGCGTGTGCTCGCAAGCAGCCGAAACAGCGATTTAACGTCGAACTCGTTGGCGGCAAAATGCGCCGCCAACGCCTGGTGCGCTTCGGGATTTAACGCCGTGGCGCCCTCGCCGAGGTCGTCGATCGGGTCGAAGAACCCTCGCCCCAGCAAGCGTGCCTGAATGTGGTTCACAAAGGAGCGAGCAAAGAATGGGTTGTCGCCACTGACGACCCAATAGGCAAGCTTCTCGCGCCGTTCCAAGTCCGAAACACCCAGATTGAGCGACTCTCCGCGATACAACGTCGGCGCGATTTCACCCTTCCCCGAGGGCATTTTGTGCTCTCCCTTGTCGTCGCTGCTGATTTCAATGCCGTTGCTGTCGTTCCAGGGGAGTTTGACTTTGGTCCGGGCAAAGAATGCCGCCATACCGTGAAACGTTTCCTGCGGCATGTCGACAAAGGGGTGGTCGTGGCACTGGGCGCAACCGATCTTCAATCCGAGAAACACCCTCGCCGACTCGCCCGCGAGTTTGTTGCGTTCGCCTTGGTGAAATCCGATGAAGGCGCCCGCCGGGCCGTCGCCTACAGTGCCCACGGCCGTGAGCATCTGAAATACCGTTTCGTCCCAACCAATGCCCCGATTGAAATGATCTTGCAGCCACGCCCGGAAGGGGTCGTAGTTGAGATAAGTCAGTTGCGGCTGCTCTTGCCGGGCGGCGATCACGTCGCTCCAATAGGCGGCCCAGTTCTTGCCGAACGAATCCGAGGCCAGCAATCGCTCCACGAGATTGCTTCGCCGGGTGGCAGAATTGTCTTTGAGGTAGGCGTGATACTCGTCGAGCGAAGGCTGTCGGCCGATCAAGTCGAGCGTTGCCCGGCGAAGGAACTTGATGTCGTCGACGGGTTCGACCTTTGCAGCTTCGGCGCCCAATAACAGCGCATCGAATTCCTTGGCGGTCAGCGTCGAAAACGATTGACTTGCAGGCTGGCGCACAAACTTTGGTGCCTGAGGTTTGGGCGGTTCGACTTTCTTTTCCGCGGGCTTGGTCGCGACCGAGCGCGCCTGGGTTTCGTCTTGTTGCGCAGCGCTGAATTCGCTGGGGGAGAGCAACCGGAGTCCATCGACAACCACATGCTGGGTCGTGCCGGTGGTCTCGATCAGCACGATTCCATCGGCGGTGTCGGAGAAGTTGAAACGGCCCACCGGATGAAAGCCCGTCTTGAATTGCGGGGGAGCGCTCTGATCGAGAGAAACTGTCGCGCTGCCGTCGACCGATTCAATCGTGACGGGAACCTTCTTGGCCCGATTTCCGCCGGGAGTGTAGGCGATGAGCAGTTCATACTCGCCAGCAATGGGCACCCGGAATGTGAACTTCGCCGATTTTGAGCCCTTACCCGTGGCGCCATCGTGAAGGTAGGCCTTTCCCACAAAGGGTTTCACGCTGGTGCTCGAGCTCCATTGGCCTTGCAACTCGGCCTCGGTGTCGTCGATCAAAATACCCGAAACCGCGGCGAACGCCGACTGAGGCACGGCGGCGCACAAAACCGCCAACATCGCGGCAACGAAAACTGGAAAAAGCAGGGAACGCACCAACAGGCCTCCTAGGCAGGGAATGAGAGCGGGTTGGCTCATGGATCGGGGGTTATTATGCCAGCATTAGCCGCAGAATGCACCCTGAATTCTTGACGCTTGAGACTGGGGCGTGGACCTCTGATTTTGCCCGGTGCGGCATCTAGCCAAGAAAGGCCAATCGTGCCGGGTCTCCCGTTTGGGCGGCAAATTTCAGCGAAACACAAGCAGGACATCTCGCCGTGGAGGTAAAACAGGGCTGCCTACCGGGGCATGCGATGTCTTGCGTCAGGCAATTTCCGCCAGGCCACGGGCAGTCCAGGAGAGAGAACGTAGCCAGGATGCCTTTGATTTTTGGCCGTAGGGGTCAAACCTTCTTGCTTGTGCAAAGACGCAAAATGAATCTTCGTCTGCCACCCATCGGATTTTGCTGGGCAAGGTGCGATGCCTTTACCGGGTGTTCGGCACCGTTGCCCTGAGAAACGGTGGAGACGCCAACTTCGCAAGACAAACACCATCGCAAAATGGAGGTGGGGACCTTCGTCGGACAACCGAGGGCACAACCTTTGTCGTCGGCGCACGCCAACCGATTCGCACGTGCTCGATTGTTCGCGCCATCTGGTGTAGACGCAGGGGGTGTGCGTGGCCGCACTGACATGAGCGGAATTGCGCAAATGCCGCTGGTTCGTCCCGTCGCGGGAAGCCAGTCGATGGCCCGGCACGAATTCCCAGCTTGGCCGACGATAGTAAGTCATTCTGCTAAAAACTGTTGCGACGATGGATGGTGCGAAGTGGCGTCGAGCGTGGATTGCAGCGCTGGCGGTCTGCACGGCATAGAACTTGCCTTTAAATCCATTGGGGGCAGAAGAGGGGCAGAAAAGGAGGTGAGCGATTATGAAACGCATTGTCTTAGGGGTGGTATTCGCCCTCGTGGCGGCCTTGGTCTTCGCCGGAGCGGCGAGTGCCCAAACGTTTCAAGTTGGCGAGAAGGTAATGCCCAAAGCCTACCCTGAGTTCAAGATCGGACAACAGGTCTTTGACGACAATTACACTATGCCGTTCACTGTACGGGAGATTCGCGGCGAGTGGTTGTCCGTGGATACTTGGGAGCGGAGAGCTTGGGTCAAAGCCGACCAGGTCATTCCTCTCAGCGAAGCGCGAGAGTACTACACCAAGCGGTTGGCCGTTTCGCCCAACGTTCAACAGTACAACCTGCGGGCCGTCGCCAGCGGGGAGTTAGGGTATTTGGAGGAGGCGTTGGCCGACTACAACACGGTTCTCAGGCTGGATCCAAGTCGGTTGCGTGCTTTTGACGATCGAGCTTGGACGCTGCACGATCTCGCGAAATTGCGCGATCCACCCGAGAACGAACGGTTGGAGGCCGCTGCCATCAATGACATGGCCTCGTATATTCGGCTTGCCCCGCGCGATGCTTATGGTTACGACATGCTGGCGTGGTGGCTCGCGACTTCACCCGTCACCGCCGTTCACGACGGAGCGCGTGCCGTAAAGATGGCTACCCGTGCGTGCGAATTGACGAGTTACAACAGCGCACCGGAGTTGTCCACGCTGGCTGCGGCTTATGCCCGTAGCGGAGATTTCACGTCGGCAGTCAAGTGGCAGGAAAAGGCGGTGAACCTTGCGGTGGGTTCGGCTCGTGAAGAACACCAAGAGATGCTCGATGCTTTTCGAGCCAACAAGCCGTGGGTTGAACAGTGAGCTTGAACACAGTAGAGAAAACGACTGCTTGACGGAATGATCCGTGGCCCAATGCGGTGGATCGTAGGCCCCGTGACCTTTGTTGCGGGGCTCGTTTTTTCGAACGGGTCGAAGAAGGGGGTGGCGCAGAAATGCGCCGCCTTGTTTTGTAAACGCCGGGTCGCAAACGGAGCAAAATCTTTTGGGTCCAAGCACCGGTACCGTATCCGCAGACGGAGTGCTCGGAAATGGATTCAACCGCCCCGATACCTTCTCATGACGGATGGCATGCTGAGGGGCAATACCCGATGGGCCCAAAGTGGGTCGGGGCAAGCCTCTATCGTTCGACCGCATGAGAGGTCGAGCGTCTTCATTGGCGCACAATCGCCGATTGACGCCTGCTGGAGTATTCGCGCCATCTGGTTTAGCCGCAGGAAGTGTGCGTGGCCGCACTGCCATGAGCGGTACAGGACAAATTCCGTTGGCTTGGCCGTTGACGGAAGTCCGCCTCTTTGGCCTGCTGCACGTTCGCGGCATGGCGAACTGCAGTATGTTCTTCTGCTCGCGATTGTTGCGTTCATCGATCCGGTGGCGGCGGATGGTGCGTAATTGGCAGTGAAGGCCGTCTGCCCGGCATAGAACTTGCATTTCAATTCAACAGGGCAGCAACAGGGGCAGAAAAGGAGGTGAGCGGTTATGAAACGTACTGTCATAGGAGTGGTGTTCGCCATCGTGGCGGCCTTGGTCGTGGCCGGAGCGGCGAGCGCCCAAACGTTCCAAGTTGGTGAGAAGGTAATGCCCAAGGCCTACTTCGAGTTCACGATCGGGGAACAAGTCATTGGCGACCGGTATAGTCTGCCGCTAACGGTGCAGGAAATCAGCGGAGAATTGTTGGGAGTGGACACCTGGGAGCGGAGAGCCTGGGTCAAAGCCGATCAGTTCATTCCTCTCAGCGAAGCCCGAAAATACTACACCGAGCAGTTGGCGGTTTTGCCAAACGTTCAACACTACGGCCTGCGGGCTATTGCAAGTAAAGAGTTGGGGCATTTGGGGGAGGCGTTGGCCGATTACGACATCGTGCTCAGGCTGGACCCAACCCGTAGTGGTGCATTTGTCGATCGAGCCTGGACGCAACACGATCTCGCGAAATTGCGAGATGCTCCCGAAAACGAACGGTTGGAGGCCGCTGCTATCGATGACATGGCCGCAAAAATCCGGCTTGCCCCGCGCGATGCTTACGGTTACGAAATGCTCGCGTGGTGGCTCGCGACTTCACCCGTCACCGCCGTTCACGACGGAGCGCGTGCCGTAAAGATGGCTACCCGTGCGTGCGAGCTGACGAGCTACAACAGCGCGTCGGAGTTGTCCACGCTGGCTGCGGCTTATGCCCGTAGCGGAGATTTTGCGTCGGCGGTCAAGTGGCAGGAGAAAGCGGTGACACTCTCGGACGAGTCGGGCCGCGCAGAATACCAAGAGATGCTCGATGCTTTTCGAGCCAACAAGCCGTGGGTTGAACAGTAAGCTTGAACACAGTAGAGGAAACGACCACTTGAAAGCATGATCCATTGCCCAACGCGGTGGAACGTAGGCCCCGTGACCTTTGTTGCGGGGCTCGTTTTTTCGAACGGGTCGAAGAAAGGGGTGGCGCAGAAATGCGCTACCTTGATTTGTAAGCGGCAGTTGAATCGTGTCGCCCTGGATGGTAGTCGACGGTAGTCTGGTTGAGCCGGGGAAGTGGTTTTCTATTTGTTGGTCGGAAAACCGGATTGGACGGGCCACCAACCTTTCTTGCGAAACGACTCGGCGGGTCGGCTGCGATGCCCGCCGGGTATCATTCTTCGCGTTTGACACAACTGCGGGTATTTCCTCGGTTCATGGATTAAAATGCCACATGTTGCTTGCGGAGTATGCGTTCACAACTTGCGATCAGGACCACCTGGATGTTGCCACCGAAGACTTTCTCACTGAGTTGCATCGTTCTTGTTCTCATCGGACTCGCCGCTTCCCTGCCCGCCCAGCAGCCGCCGTATGATGTTTTTCCGAGTGCGGATCCGCCTTATTATCGCGTGCGTTACGATGCCTCGAGTGAAGCGGGCGAACTCGTTTATGGCGTGAACTACACCATTTGGATTCCGCCAGGCGTGAAAACGCTGCGCGGCGTGATCGTGCATCAGCATGGTTGCGGCGAGGGGTCGTGCAAATCGGGTCTGACAGGAGCATACGATCTGCACTGGCAGGCGTTGGCGAAAAAGCACGATTGCGCCTTGTTGTCGCCCTCGTACGAACAGCCCGACAAGGCCAACTGCCAACTCTGGTGCGATCCTCGCAACGGATCGGATGCGGCTTTCCGCAAGGCACTCGTCGATCTCGGTAAGAAATCGGGGCATTCCGAATTGCCGAAGGTGCCTTGGGCCCTGTGGGGACACAGCGGTGGAGGTCACTGGGCCGGCGGCATGGTGCTATTGCATCCGGAGCGCGTCGCCGCCGCCTGGCTCCGTTCGGGCGTACCCGCGCTCAAAGCGGCTGAGAACAAACCCACTCCCTACAGCATCCCCGACGGTTCGTTGAAGGTGCCGGTGATGTGCAACCTGGGCACCAAGGAAGGCGTTACCGTCAAAGACGGCCGTTTCGCCGGCGTGTGGCCGGGGGTGGAAACATTCTTCACCGAAATGCGCGCTAAGGGAGCCCTCACCTGCGTTTCCGCCGATCCGCTGACAGCGCACGAGTGCGGAAATCAACGCTATTTCGCCATTCCTTGGCTCGACGCCTGTTTGGCCGAGCGTTTGCCTTCGGTTGTTGGCGATCCGCTTAACGACATGCCCCAAGATGATGTATGGCTCGCTGCCGTGAATGGCACCGTGGCCGTGCCTGCCGCAAAATTTGCGGGCGATCGACACCAGGCCGTGTGGCTGGCAAACCATGCCATGGCTCAGGCTTGGATGCAGTATGTGAAAGATACCGCTGTTTCGGACAACACACCTCCTCCCGCTCCAACAAGACTCAAAGTCAACGGAAATGAACTCACCTGGGAAGCGGATGCGGACCTCGAGAGCGGGCTCGCCGGATTTGTCATCGAGCGCGACGGAAAGTTTCTCGCCAACGTGCCTGAACAGGCCAAAAACCCTTTCGGTCGCCCCATCTTTCAGAACCTGCAATACAGCGACACGCCCACGCAACCGCTCGTGCCGATGCAGTTCACCGACACGACCGCAGAACCCGGAAAACAGCACGCCTACCGGGTGATCGCGGTGAACACGGTCGGACTAAAGTCGCAGCCAACCGGCGAATCGGCTACAGGCAATCCGGCAAAGTAAGGTGGAGCCAGTCATCCGTGCGCTAACTCATGGTCGAGCGCGAATAATTCCTGCCATCGGTTGTTGAACGGCACGCCGGATGGACGGGCGATTGATGCGGCACAAGTGTTCCGCTGCGATCCAGGTCATGAGTGGGTGACGATTCACGGCAATTGTCGAGGCCGGTTGGGACAGCTCGCCATCAGCGGCCCAAATTGGCCCAGCAAGCATTCTGGCGGATCGCGTTATAATCAGTGATAATCCATGTGTTGATCACCGTTGACGCGTGCGGTGAAAAACCACCGCTCTGAACATACGAGATTGCCCAGGGTTGCCTTCGTAAATCGGGGAGGCTGCTCTGGCTGCCATCGGCCCTTGAATATGTGCGCCGACGAAGGTGACTTTATGCGAAAGCGTTTGTTCGTGCTGCAACTTTTCCTCGCATATTTCGCCATGGCGGTCCCGCTTTCCGCAGCGGAGCAGACCGCCCCCATTGACTTCAACCGCGATATTCGGCCGATCCTCTCGAATAGCTGTTTCAAGTGTCACGGTCCGGACGCCGCCGAACGCCAGGCTGGTTTGCGGCTCGATCACCTTGCCGGCGCCACCGCTGTGCTCGAATCGGGCGCAAGAGCCATCACCCCGGCGCAAGCCGACAAGAGCGAGTTGCTGGCTCGAGTTCGGTCGACCGACCCAGCCCTTCGAATGCCCCCTGCTGGAGCAGCTCAGCCACTTACGCCGCGGGAAACGAAGCTGCTTCACGATTGGATTGCCCAGGGGGCCGGCTATGCGAACCATTGGTCGTATGTTCCGCCGGTTCGCCCAGCGGTTCCCGATTTGTCGGCAAGCGCGGCAGCGCAAGAATTCGCGCACTGGCCAGTTAACGAAATTGACCGCTTTCTGCTGGCTCGCATGCTCGCCCAGGGGCTCGAACCCTCGCCGCCGGCCGATGCCCGAACCCTCATCCGTCGGTTATCGCTCGATCTCACCGGGCTGCCTCCCACATGGGCCGAAGTAGAAGCATTTGTCAACGATTCCGATCCCGCAGCCTACGAGAAGCTTGTCGATCGGTTTCTCGCCAAAGAAGCGTATGGCGAACACTGGGGACGACAGTGGCTCGACCTGGCCCGCTATGCAGACTCGGCAGGCTACGCCGACGACCCCGGCCGCACAATCTGGGGATATCGCGACTGGGTGATTCAGGCGTACAACGCCAATCAGCCGTTCGATCGGTTTACGATCGAACAACTCGCGGGCGATCTCCTGCCCAATCCCACCATCGAACAACAAATCGCCACGGCGTTCCACCGCAACACGCTCACAAACAGCGAAGGCGGCACCAACGACGAAGAATTCCGCAACGTCGCGGTGGTCGATCGGGTGAACACGACCTTCGCCGTTTGGATGGGAACCACCATCGCCTGCGCCCAATGCCACACCCACAAGTACGACCCCATTACCCAAGAAGAATATTTCCAGGTGTTTGCCATCTTCAACAACACCGAAGATGCCGACCGCCGCGACGAGAGCCCCTTGCTTTCGCGATGGACTTCCGAACAAGAACAACAGCAAATGGCATGGAAGGCCGAAATCGCACAATTGGAGCAGAAGTTGCGAATTCCCACGCCCGAGTTGCAGGCCGCCCAACAAGCCTGGGAACAGAAGTTTCATCACGATCCTCAGTGGATCACTCTGAAGCCAACCGCTGTCACCTTGAAGTCGGGCGGTAAAGCGGCCATCGACCCCGCTGGCGAGGTGCAGATTCCCGAAGTACAAAAAACCGATGTCGTGACGGTCGAGTTGGCGGTCGACGTGACGGCCTCCGACCGAAAGGACAACACGGATCAGGCGGTCATCGAAAAAGGCAGCGCTCTCGCAGTCCCCTCGGCGAAGTCCCCGGCATTCACGGCCCTGCGACTGGAAGCCCTGCCCGACTCCACGTTACCCAACAACGGCCCAGGGCACGCTGCCGGCAACTTTGTGATCACCCGAGTTGTCGCCCGCGTGATTCCTCCGGCCAGCACCCGGGCGGCAGGCCGCTATGTGCGCATCGAGATTCCCGGCAAGCAGCAGATCCTGTCGTTGGCCGAAGTGCAGGTATTTTCCGGCGAAGAGAATCTCGCCTTGCGGGGTACTGCCTCTCAGAGCAGCACTGCCTTTGAAGGTCCGGCACAGCACGCCATTGATGGCAATACCAGCGGCGATTTCAACAAGAAGTCGACTACCCACACCGCCACCGAGGACAATCCCTGGTGGGAAGTTGACTTGCATTCCGTACAGTCCATCGACCGGATTGCCGTGTGGAATCGAACCGACGGCAACGTCGGCTCGCGGCTCAAGAATTATCGCGTGGCGCTGCTCGACGCCCAACGAAACACCGTCTGGGAACAGATCGTGGCCGAGCCGCCTCAACCGAGCCGAGAGTTGGCGACCAACGGCATTCAAAATCTTGAATTGACTGCTGCCCATGCCGACTATTCGCAGCCCAATTTTGATGCAGCTCATGTGCTCGACGGCAAGAATCCCAACAACGCTGGTGGTTGGGCTATTGGAGGCGCCGTTGGCAGGGAGCACGCGTTAACGCTGATCCCCGCCGAGCCAATTCAGATAGAACCGGGCGCCAGATTGCAACTAACGATCGAGCAGAACTCCAAGTTCGAGAACCATACCCTTGGCAGGTTTCGCCTTTCTGCCACCACGGCCGAAACCGCCGCGGAATACGCGCAGACCCCGCCGGCCATTCGCGGCCTGATTAAACTCAAGCCACAAACGCGAACGCCCGAGCAACGGCTACAACTCACGGACCACTACCTTTCCATTGCTCCGTCGTTGCAACCGCAACGCGACCGGCTTGCCAGCCTGCAACAGCAACTCGTCGCCGCCAAACCGGCGATGACCGTGCCCATCATGAAAGAACTGGCGAAGCCTCGCACGACCCGCATCCAGTATCGCGGCAATTTTCTCGAGTTGGGGCCCGAAGTTACCCCTGGGCTGCCGTCATCGATCTTTCGGCCGCCCCCGACGACCGAAGCCCCGCTGGACCGCCTGGCGCTCGCTCGGTGGATTGTGGATGATCAAAATCCGCTCACGGCGCGCGTGCTGGCGAATCGCTACTGGGAAGCCATCTTTGGCCGAGGCATAGTGCCGACTAGCGAAGAGTTTGGCTCGCAAGGCGAGCTCCCCAGTCACCCGGAATTGCTGGACTGGCTCGCCACCGAATGGGTTCGTCTGAAATGGGATCCCAAGGCGTTTCTCAAACTGCTTGTTACATCCGCGGCCTATCGTCAATCGTCAAGAGTAACCCCCGATTTGCTGGAGCGCGACCCTGGCAATGTTTATCTTGCCCGCGGCCCCCGATTCCGCCTCACCGCCGAAATGATTCGCGACCAGGCGCTCGCCGTGAGCGGCCTGCTTAGTCCCAAAATGTATGGTCCGCCGGTCAAACCACCGCAACCCAATATCGGTTTGAACGCCGCGTTCGGCAGCGGGATCGATTGGCAAACCAGCCCGGGCGAGGATCGCTACCGCCGCGCCATCTACACCACCTGGCGGCGATCGAATCCGTATCCGTCGCTGAGTACGTTCGACGCTCCCAACCGCGAGGTTTGCACCGTTCGCCGCGACCGGACCAATACGCCGCTGCAAGCGCTCGTGACACTGAATGACCCCGTATATATCGAAGCTGCCCAGGCCTTGGCTCGCCTGCTGAACCAGTCGGGCGACACCCCCGCGGACAAAATCCGCGAAGCTTATCGCCGCTGCCTGGCCCGCGAGCCCCATCAGTCTGAGTTCGAACAACTGGCACGACTGTATCATCGAGCCCGCGAGCAATTATCCAGCGACCCGCAGAATGCGGAAAAACTAGCCACCGTGCCGCTGGGCTCGCTGCCCCTGGATGCCGACGCCGTGGAACTCGCCACTTGGACCGTCGTTGCCAATGTGATCCTCAACCTCGACGAAATGCTGATGAAACGTTAAGGCGTCTTGCGCAATACGCAGACCGGCTTGCAAGCATTTAGAATGCGTGTCAACCGTTCGATCGCTAAATTCGGGAGCCTCCCTTGCATCCTCGACTTGAACACATGCTCAATCAAACAAGGCGGCAGTTCCTTCGGTCCGGCGGAGTCAGCCTGGGCGCGATTGCCCTCTCGTCGATGCTGGGTGATTCCGCTGCCGCCAACGATTCGTCGGCTGGCAACGGTCCCGGGGGCGATGTTTCCGACCTCAATCCGCTCTCGCCTCGCTCGCCGCACTTTGCGCCGAGGGCCAAGCGCATTGTGTATATCCACTTGACCGGCTCTCCACCGCATCTCGACTTGTACGACTACAAGCCTGAACTCGTCAAGCGAACCGGCCAAGACTGCCCCGACGAATTCCTGAAGGGCAAACGCTTTGCCTTTACCTCAGGTGTTCCCAAGCTGCTGGGCACTCCCCGCAAGTTCCAGCAACATGGCCAAGGGGGCGTTTGGCTTTCGGACGCCATTCCCCATTTGCACTCGGTCGCCGACGAATTGTGCGTGATCCGCTCGATGTTCACCGAGCAATTCAACCATGCCCCGGCTGAACTGTTTTTGTACACGGGTTCTCCCCGCTCCGGCCGCCCTTCGCTGGGAAGCTGGGTGACCTATGGGCTAGGCGCCGAGAACGAAAATCTCCCAGGGTTCGTCGTCCTGATATCCAGCGGAGTGCAGCCCAACGGCGGCAAGAACTCTTTCGGCAGCGGCTTTCTGCCCTCGGTCTACCAGGGAGTGCAATGCCGTTCGCAAGGCGATCCTGTCCTCTACGCGTCGGATCCCGCGGGGATGAATCGCGACCTGCGCCGGCTCAGCCTCGATACACTTCGCGAGCTGAACCAGCAGCAACTCGCCGAATTGGGCCACCCCGAAACCCGCACCCGCATCGCTCAATACGAGCTGGCCTTTCGCATGCAGATGTCGGTTCCCGAAGTGATGGATCTTTCGCAAGAGCCCAAACACATTCTGGAAGCCTACGGTGCTCAGCCCGGCGGCGCCAGCCTCGCGAACAATTGCCTGCTCGCTCGACGTCTTCTTGAGTCCGGCGTTCGCTATGTGCAACTGTTCGACTGGGGATGGGACTTCCATGGTACCGGCCCCGGCGAAGATATCCGCGACGGTCTCACGCGCAAATGCGGTACGATGGACAAACCGGTCGCCGCCCTGATTCGCGATCTCAAACAACGCGGCCTGCTCGAAGACACCCTCATCATTTGCGGCGGTGAGTTCGGCCGAACCCCCTTTCGCGAAGGCCGGACCTCGGGCGGACAGATCCTCGGCCGCGACCATTTCCCCGATTGTTACTCCATGTGGCTGGCCGGCGGCGGCGTCAAAGGAGGGCAGATGTACGGCCAATCCGATGAACTGGGCTTCAGCGTCGCCCAAGACAAGGTCCACGTTCACGACCTGCAAGCAACGATCTTGCACCTCTTGGGCTTTGACCACGAGCGACTCACCTATCGTTTTCAAGGTCGCGACTACCGCCTCACCGACGTGCATGGCAGGATCGTTCCCGGCATCGTCGCCTAAACCTCTTGCCTGGCCACCGAACTACTCGACTCGATGCTGATTCGGTTCCACAGCGATGAATTGTCCCAGCAACCGTTCGCCGGGCGCGAATGGCTGCCGGGCAATCCGGGAATTCGATGCGGACCCGATCGAGCTGTGAGACACATCGTCGTCCTTGACAAACAAAGCTCAAATGGCGGAGTGGCGGTATTCGCGGCGGCTTTCCGAAATTTCGTGAAATGCAGCAGTTCGAACTGCTCGTGAGTATCGGTGAATAGGCCGAGTTTCATCGCATCGCGAATCGAAAGCGATGGCGGGAAGCGGTTCGCTATCGCAGCGAGCGTATTCAACTTGCTGCTACCGAAGAACGTATTAGCCTGGATATCTCACCGTCGACTTGAGCAAGGGCTGCTTTTTCGGGCAAACGTTGTTTTTCGTCAAGCAACTTCTGCAAAGCCGTCAGGCGTTGAACGGGACCTTGGCGCGCGACCCCACCTGACGCGGCAACTGCCCTCCACAGCCCATGATTTCTGCCTGGACGCCGCCTGCAAGGTGACGACATTGGGCCGGACCATGAAAATTGTCGCTTAACCGACCGCCCATTGGGCGCGTCCTTATTACCCTGCGGGCAACAGTGGCGCTACCAGTGGCGTTCCGTAGATGGGGTGCCGACAGATTGTGACTTCCACTCCGTAGGCCGTGGCCACGTTCTGGGCGGTGAGCACTTCTTCAGGGCGTCCAACGGCCAGCAGACGGCGATCGTGCAGCAGTGCCACGCGATCGCCAAACAATGCCGCGTGGCTTAAATCGTGCAAAGTCACGGCCACTGCCAAACGCTCGCGGCGAGTCAGCCCCCGCACCAATGCCAACATCTCCATTTGATACTTGAGGTCCAAGCCGGCCGTCGGCTCGTCGAGCAACAGCAGTTCGGCCTGTTGGGCCAACGCCCGGGCGAGAATCATCCGTCGCCATTCTCCTCCAGAAAGTTCGGTAATCGGACGGTGAGCCAGTTCGGCCAAGCCGGCCTGCTCGATGGCCAATTTCACGGCAGCGTCGTCCTGCGATGTGTATGGCAGAAACCAACCCCGGTGGGGAGAGCGTCCTAGCCGCACCGCCTGCGCTACCGAAAGCGGCCAATCACGTCGCTCGCTTTGCGGCGCCACCGCCGTTTTTTGCGAAACCTGTTCAGCTTCGAGCGTCCAGATGTCTTGCCCGGCCAGGAAGACAGTCCCTCGGCGCGGCTTGAGCAATCTTCCCAGGGCACGAAGCAAAGTGGTCTTGCCGGAGCCATTGGGTCCGACCAACACCAGAACCTCGCCAGACTGCACTTCGAGAGTTAAGTCGTGAAGCACCTCCCGCTGTCCGTAGCCGCAAGCGACAGAATCGGCCTGCGCCATGGGGCAAGTTTCGGACATGGTCACCTGCACAATTTGAACGAACTTTACAGCGGCGAACGAAACCAGGCCTTCCTGCCGTTGTCGGCGGATTGGCGTTTCGAAAAAGCGACCAAGTGAGGGTCGCGAGCGTCGCGGGTCACATCTGGGGTTTCAACTTTACCAGCGACGTTAGGGCCCGCACAACCGTTACATTCGGCGCCGCTTTTGAAGGCGAACCGCTTCCACGGCCCGGCGCCACTTTCCGTGCGATGGTCGAAAGCTAGAGTTCCCACAAGCACCCTATTCCACCCAATCCCTTGTTTCGACCCACGCAGATTGACTATGACGGCCACATTATTTCGGGGAGCCGGCTCGGTTGGCGTTCCGCAAGCAAAGGGCAAATGGCGATTTTGGCTGATTGCCGGATTGGCCATTGCATTCGTGGTGGCGTGGGCCGTTTGGCCCCGCTCGGGACTTGGCAAACGCGTCGCGAATGAACAAGTTCGCTTCCCGCTGACGGCGCCTAGCGACAGCAGTTGGCGGTTGGAAAACGCGTTTCCAGATCTCAAGTTTTTCGAACCAACATGCGCCGTGGCGGCGCTCGACGGCAGCGGTCGCATCTTTGTACTGGAGCGGCGAGGCACCATCCAGGTGGTGCAGTCCGAGCATGGAGTGGCGACCAAACGCCTGTTTCTTGACTTGTTCGACCGCGTGAGCCGAAAACCATATGAAGATGACGGCGCGCTAGGCATGGCGTTGCATCCGGAATTTGGCCAGCCCGATTCGCCCAACCGCGGCTATTTCTATGTGTTCTATACCGCCGACGTCGATGGCCAGCGACACGACCGCTTGGCGCGGTTCACGGCGCCCAACGGCGGAGACGTTGCCGATCCGAACAGCCGATTGATCCTGATTGACCAGCTCGATCGAGATATTTGGCACAACGGCGGCGCATTGATGTTCGGCCCCGACGGATTTCTCTATGTCGGCGTGGGCGATGAGGGTGGAAACCAACCCGATGAATTTGCCAACGGGCAACGGCTCGACAAGAACCTGTTCTGCGGCATACTACGCATCGATGTGGATCAACGAGGCGGGGCGATCAGCCACCCTATCCGTCGGCAACCGCAGTCGGGCCACACGGCGAATTACTACATTCCCAGCGACAATCCATTTGTCGGCATGAAAAACGTGCTGGAAGAATTCTGGTCGACGGGGCTCCGCAATCCTCATCGTATCGCGTTCGATCCGGATACCGGCAAGCTTTGGGTGGGAGATGTGGGGCAGCAATATCGCGAAGAGGTGAACATTGCTTTCCCCGGCAGCAATCATCAATGGAGTTATCGGGAAGGCCGGCTGCCCATGCAGGAGTCGTATCTGGCGGGCAACAAACCGCCGCAGATTTATGGAGAAGAAGCTCCGCCCTTGTGGGAATATCCGCACCTGCACGGCGACAACTGCGTGATTGGCGGCTTTGTGTACCGCGGCCAACAACATCCGCAGCTATACGGCAAATACATTTTTGGAGACAACGGCAGCGGGCGCGTTTGGGCGTTGGAAGAGCGCGCGACCGAGTCGCCTTCGGTAGTCGAACTGTTGAACATGCCCTTCGCCTCGAAGACGGGGTTGGCATCGTTTGCGCTCGACGCGCAGGGCGAATTGCTGATCGTGATCTTGGGCGATGCCGACAAAGACGACGGCGGCATTTATCGCTTGGTGCACGATCCCACCGGCAAATCCAACGTATTGCCCGAACGACTTTCGGAAACAGGTTTGTTCGCCGACCTGGCGACGTTGAGGCCGGCTCCCGGCGTATTTCCGTACGGCGTCAATGCCCCGCTGTGGTCTGATGGAGCCTTGAAATACCGCTGGATCATGCTGCCCGGAAATGGAAAAGACCCCGAACCTCAGGCCGATCGCGTGGTGTTCTCGGAGCGAGGCGATTGGCGGTTTCCGCCCGGCACGGTGTTTATCAAGCACTTTGATTTGCCGATAAGCGAACTAAATCCAGATCGGGTGAAGCGGCTGGAAACTCGAATCCTGGTAACGACGCATGATGGAGTCTATGGGTTTACCTATCGCTGGAACGACGAAGGAACCGACGCCTATCTGCTGCGCGACGGCGAGCTGGAATCGATCGAAGTTGTCACTGCCGACGGCGGCCATCGCATGCAAGTGTGGCAATATCCTAGCCGCGCGGAGTGCATGGTCTGCCACACCAAACAAGCCGGCTATGTGTTGGGCGTGAACACCCGGCAACTCAATGGGCTCTACGCGTATCCCAACGGAGTTGTGGCGAATCAGCTTGAGGAATGGTCGCGCGCGGGACTTTTCACGCGGCCCCTTACTTCCCAGCAAATCGAAACGGCTCCTCACCTGGCCGATATTCACGATATCCGCCAACCGCTGGAAGAACGCGTGATGGGCTACCTGGATGCGAACTGTGCGCACTGCCACCGACCCGGCGGCGTGCGAGCGCATTTCGACGCGCGCTATGAAACGCCGCTGACCGAGAAAAAACTGATTCTCGGCGAGTTGCACACCGACCATGGACAGCCCGGGGCGATGATTGTGCGGCCCGGCGATCCCGCGCGATCGGTGCTGATTCAGCGCCTGTTGGACGGTTACAAGCGGATGCCCACCGTGGGTGTGCTGCATCGCGACACCGAGGCCATTGCCGCGATCACACGCTGGATCGATGGACTTCCGATTCCGGCAGACATGGCGCCCGTGCCGCAAACGGCAGATACCGAAGACGAGCCGGTGGAAGCTCCCGAACTTCAGGACTGAGAGCCCCGGTGTTCAGAGAGAACACTTGGTTCTACCGGGCGCCCGCACAGCGAATCCGCCCAAAACGGTTGGATTGCCTGAATGAGTAGTGGGACGCCGCTCTTACGTTAACTATCGCAAACCAGCATTAATTCGCCATGGAATTGTTGTTCCTCATGCTTGCCTTGGCGTCCATCGTTTGGGGCGGCATCCTGCTCCTTCGCGGCGGGTTGATGGCCGGTTGCCTGCTGCTGCTGCTGGCCGGCAGTTGCTTTGGACACGCATTCTGGAATATGCCCTTGGGGCCCGCTCCGTTGACTCTGGATCGCCTGTTGTGGGGCGTGTTGATCGTGCAATTTCTGTTGCTGTGGAAGTTTCGGCAGGTGGACCACAAGCCCTGGGGCGCCGCGGAATGGCTATTGACGGCCTTTATCGTCGTGTTGGGTTACAGCACGTTTAGTCACGATTGGCAAGTGGATCACAATCGCCCCGCGGCGACCTTCGTATTCTTCTACTTCATGCCGTTTGTCTTTTACTGGGTCGCTCGGCAGATGCCGATTACGGAACGCGGTCTTTGGTGGACCTGGGGCGGGCTGGCTGTCTTTGGCATGTATCTGGCCGTTACCGCCATTGCCGAAGTCAAAGAGCAATGGTGGATGGTCTTTCCCAAATACATCGGATTTCGATCGTACGCTGAGTATTTTGGCCGCGGACGAGGCCCCTACCTCAATCCCACCGGCGCCGGAATCATGCTCACGGCGGGGCTCGTCGCCTGCTGGATGTGGTGGCCGCGGGCAACTGGCATCGGTCGGGTGGCGATTGTCGGAATTACGGCCCTCTTGGCCACGGGTGCGTATTTCACGCTAACGCGCAGCGTCTGGATGGGAGCCGCCTTGGCGGCCACGATCGTCGTTGGATTGACGCTGCCGCGCACATGGCGTTGGCCAGCCGTGCTGGCAATTTCTCTGTGCGGGGTTGTGTTGTTGGCCACGCGGTGGGAAAGCCTGATGTCGTTCAAACGCGACAAGGACGTGAGTGCCGAGGACGTGGCCGATTCGGCGACGCTCCGTCCGATCTTGGCCGCCGTGGCCTGGGAAATGTTCCTGGACCGACCACTGCTGGGTTGCGGATACGGCCAGTACAAACTGGCGCATAATTTCTACTTGGCAGAACGTAAGTTTGGCCTCAACTTGGAAAAGGCCCGGCCCTACGTGCAGCACAATACGTTTCTGAGCCTGCTCACCGAAACCGGGCTCATTGGTTTAGCGCTGTTCGCTGGCATGTTGGCCGTCTGGTCGCTTTCCGCGTGGAGACTCTGGCGCTCGCAGTGCCCGCTGGCCGTGCGACAATGGGGGTTGTTCTTCCTGGCGTTTCTTTCCGCCTACATTGTCAACGGCATGTTTCATGATACGTCGCTGATTCCCAATCAGAACATGTTCTTGTTTTTTGTGGGCGCATTGACAAGCGGCCTGACGGCGCGATGGTTACCCGCCTGCGCGAGCTTTATGCAGGCGTGGCCTAACGGATGGCAATCCGGCATGCCTCGCTCGCTTTCTTCCGCTGCGGGCGGCAATCCTGCCCGGGGCTGACGAAGGAAATGTCGGCAAACGGGAATGGGCAATCGCGGCCGAGGCCTATTCCCCAGGACGTTGCCGGCGCACGTGCAAGCGACTGAGAGCGATGCGACCAGAAAAACATACGTCGACATCGTGGCCTGCAGTGCGGAGACGATCGACGTAGCGGCCAGCATAGTGCAAGCGGCCGTTTTCCTCGCGGTACAGCACGGGCAAGGGGTGGTCGTCGATTTCGCAATGCACCAAGTCGGGGGTGCCGCCGGGAACAACGTCGCCCGGATCGGGCAAATTCACGTTCCAAAGCATTCCTGGTTGTAACGGCTGGTCGAGAATATCGCTCAATACCTGAGCCGACCACTGCTGGGCTTGTTGCCAGTCAATCGTTGGCTGGCGGCGGAACTGGCTGATTGCCACGCCGGGGGTTCCCAAGAAGGCAGCCTCGCGCACGGCGGCGACGGTGCCGGAGTAGTAGACGTCGCAACCCAGATTGCCGCCCTCGTTAATGCCCGAGATGACCAGGTCGAAGGCATCGCCCCAATGGGCCAGCGCCACCCGCACACAATCGACTGGAGTTCCATCGAGCATGTAGCGATTTTGATCCAAGGCCGTGAGTTGGAGCGGTTCGTGGGTCGTCGCTCGGTGACCGCACCCGGAATGATGATCGCGGGGTGCTAGCACCACGCAGGTACCAAAGGATTTTGCGACCTGTTCCAGGGCCGCAATGCCGGGCGCTGAAATTCCATCGTCGTTGGTCAGCAAAATTCGCATGTACGTGGGAGCCACTTTGAGGGCGGATGGGTATTTTCAGCGGGAACACGCCTCGGTTGCCGCCGACCCCTGATTGCGGACAAAACGCCAAGAACGCTGAACGGTCGAAAGCGTTTCTGCATTTTGCAGCAAAACTCAACGGCCGCCGGACAAAAGCTTACTTGTGGCCGGGAGCTTCAAGCCGGTCTACCGTAAATAGGCAGAATTCGTTATGAACCCTGCACCCACTTCTGCGCGGAGCATCACCAACATGGCGACTACATTCCGGCGACTGGCACATTCTACCAGCTTGATTGTTATTCCCGCCCGGCTTCATTCTACGCGATTGCCGCAGAAGCTCTTGCTGCGGCAGACAGGAAAATCGCTCATCCAGCATACCTATGAGGCGGCTTGTCGTGCACAACGCCCCGGCGGGGTTTTAGTGGCGACCGACGCGGAGGAGATCTTCGCCGAGGTGGCTTCGTTTGGCGGCGAGGCTTGCATGACCAGTCGCGATTTGCAGAGCGGCACCGATCGCGTGGCCCAAGTCGCTGCGGGGCGACCCGACATCGATATTTTTGTAAATGTGCAGGGAGACGAGCCGGAGCTTTCGGGCGAGTCCATCGATCGTTGTATTGAACTATTGGAGAACGATCCTCAAGCAAAAATGGCAACGCTGGCGACCCCAATTCGTTGCCTCACCAAACTAAACGACCCAGCTTGCGTAAAGGTAATCTGGGACCACGCCGGCCGAGCCCTGTATTTCAGCCGGAGCCCCATTCCCTACGCTCGCGAGTGGAACGACAAATTGCTTGACGCACAACCTGCCGTGTACCACCAGCACGTGGGGGTGTATGCCTATCGCCGTGATTTCCTCTTGCAGTTGGCCAGTATGCCGCCAGCGCCGCTGGAACAAATCGAGCGATTGGAGCAATTGCGGGTTTTAGCCGCGGGAGAAACGATTGCGGTTGGCTTGGTGGAAGAGTCCTCGCTGGGCATTGATACTCCCGACGATTACCAGCAGTTCGTCAGACGTTGTGGGCGCAAGGCTGCCTAAACACGATAGCGCAAAGCCGAAAAGGCTAACGGCAATAGGACTGGCACCCCGCCATTGGGGGGCAAAAAATCTAGTCAACCGGAGATCGCTTCGGGTATGTTAAGTATGGCGGGACGACAACTCGCCGGCTTCGCCTATCCGGCAAAGATGGCACAAGCGGCCTCAGCGTTGTCAAGACGGCAAAAATTGGAAAACAGGCTTAGCTTGATGCACTCCATGCATCCCACCTATACTCTACAATTTCACAGTTGAGTTGGGGGGAGACTTTGCCGGAAGGAGCCATTGAAGTCAACTTGTCGATATTTCCGATGATACGACTTGGGTGAAAAGTACACCCCTTGGATTTCGCGGAAATCTCTGAAGTCCCTCCACGCAACTTTTAGTCCATCCGGCAAACATCATGCGAATCTGGAAGATGACTGAGAGCTCGCCCCAGGGTCCTAGCCGTCTGCGCGATGACGATGAGCCGATCGTCATCTCCGGAATTGGGCTGATTGCCTCGGTTGGCTCCGACCGGGAAAGCGTGTGGCGGGCGGTGCGTCGGGGAAAAAGTGGCGTCCGGCATTTGACCGGCATTCCGGGCATTCCAGACAACACCTTGTTGGGAGCGCCTGTTGATGTCGAGACCGAGGCTCCTGTCGAACTCAAACCGATCACCCTTGCTCGAATCGCTGCCCGCGAAGCCATGGAAGACGCTCGGGTAGATCTTGACCAAGTGGATTTGACTCGGTTTGCATGTGGGCTGTCTGGCCACATGGGCGATACCGGCTGGATCCTTCGGCACGGAAACCGCGAAGATCTATTGGTCCCAAATTCGGTACCCTGGTACGAGCAATGGATGCCCAACACGGCTTGCAGCCAAATTGCCAATCAATATGGGCTGCTTGGCCCGCGGCTGACGCATTCGGTTGCGTGCGCGTCGGGACTGGTCGATATCCTCTCGGCGGTGCGCACCATTCGCGACGACCAGGCCGATATTGCTTTAGCCGGCAGCGCCGACTGTATTCAGCCGTTGTTCGCGGCCGGCTTCGATCGCATGAAGGTTCTCGCACATCACGAAGACCCGCAGCAAGCCTGCCGACCGTTTGACAGCCACCGCAATGGTTTTGTGTTGGGGGAGGGCGCGGCGATGTTCGTAATCGAGCGCTTGAGCCATGCGCTCGCTCGAGGAGCGAACATTTACGCTGAAATTCTTTCTTGCCGAATGCTGGCGGAAGCCCACCACGTGACCGGCTTGGATCAAGAATCGGAAGCCTTGGCGCGTCTGCTGTCGGAAACGATGCGGGAAGCTCATCTGCGTCCCGAAGAACTGCAATACATCAATGCCCACGGCACCGGCACCGCCCAGAATGACGTGGTCGAAACGCGAGGAATTCGCTTGGCCTTGGGCGAGGCGGCCGATCAGGTTGCCGTGAGCGCCACCAAGAGCATGCTGGGGCACTTGATCAACGCGGCCGGCAGCGTGGAGTTGGCCATTACCACGTTGGCCCTGCGAGACGGCTACGCTCCACCCACGCTCAACCTCACCAATCCCGACCCGGCCTGCAACCTGGACTGCATTCCCCTGGTAGGACGCCGGCAACCTTTCCAGCACGCCATGAAACTCTCGGTGGCATTCGGCGGACACCTGGTGGCAATCGCCTTGCGACGGTGGAATTCGCAAGGCATGTCTCAGGCGGTGCCGGCGGCGTAACCGCGAGGCCAGAGGCGACCGGGCGGCGTTTCACCACGCACGATCAAATGCAGGGTGTGGACGCCTTGTATTGAATCTGCGTCAGCAGTTCCCCGTCATTGCAGAAGCCCCTGGTGGTCCAAAGTGGCGTGTACCGCGTACGCGGAGAATCGCTCGACGGTTATGACACGCAAACAAACGACAAAAGCCGTTACTCTTGCGGTCCCAACGCCATCAAATGCTTGACCGTTCGCAAGTACATCCTTCCGTGGGCTATCGCCGGTGTGCTGTTGCTGGGCGCGCCCAGTTCCGCGCGGCCAAGTAATTGATAGGTGGAATCTGCAGCGAGCGTGACGACCTCGCCATCGGCGGAAACGCAGTAAATCTTGCCAGCGGCATAGATCGGCGAACCATAATAGGTGCCGCCAACCCGGCGTTGCCAATGAGTTTTGCCCGTCTTGAGATCGGCGCAAGTCACAATGCCGTTGTCGGCCCAAAGGAAAACAAGGTCGTTTACGACCAGCGGCGTGGTGCTGAGCGGCGCACCGCGTTCAAAGCGATAAACTTCTTCCACGCCGGCTTCATCCGCCGACCGAGGTGTTTGCACGGCGATCGTATGGGTGATCCTTCCGAGCCAACCGCTGGTTGCAAACACCAGTCCGTTGGCGACGATGGGCGACCCGATGGCCGTTTCCAACGGTTCCGCCGGAAACACCGCCTTTTCCCACCGCTGCTCGCCCGTCTTGGCATCGAGCGCCGTGATGCCATGCTTGAAATTGGTGAACAGCACCTCGGTTCGTCCATCGGCGGCGACCTGCACGCAGGGCGTGGAATACGTGGTTTTGGTGTCGCGGTCCACTTTCCATTGCACCCGACCATCGATCGCGCGGAGGGCCACCAGCGAACTTTCTCCCTCCTGCTCGTTGGGGACAATCAATAGATCATCGACCAGAATCGGCGAGACACCGAAACCATGACCGGTCTTGTACGGTCCCAAATCGACTCGCCACAATCGTTTGCCGTCGTGGCTCAACGCTTGCACGATAAATTCGTCGGGCGTAGCCCACGTAACGTACAGGCGCTCGGAGTCGACGGTAGGCGTGGCCGAGGCGAAACTGTTCAGTGCATGTTTGCGATGCGCCTGAGAAGGAAATCGCTCGATCCAAAGTTGTTTGCCCGAGTGTGCATTGAATGCCAGCACCAGACGATCCCCGCTTTCCTCATCGCCGCAGGTGAGAAATAAGTGATCTCCCCAGAGCACAGGGCAGGAATGCCCCGGACCGGGTAAATCCACTTTCCAAAGATAGTCGTCGTTGCCCCACTCGCTGGGTAATCCCGATGCGACACCAACGCCAGAGCCATTGGGGCCTCGAAATCGGGTCCATTCTTGAGCATGGGCCAGCGAAGCAAGGAATGACGTCAGCAACGAGCAAACCGCGGCACGAACGATCAAATCGCGCTCGATGAAGTTGCGGACGGCAGAACGATTCGCATGAGGTGTTCCCGGGAGCGTGGCGAGCCTCATCGAAGGACCTCAACTGGAAAAAGGGAGGATCAATTGGCGACAAAACATGTGCGGGGCAAGGTCGTGGCAGTCGGGTCTGCGAATGATCGGGAAGGCTATCGCTCGATGTGTGGTTCAGACCACTTTCCGCGAGACCTTCACCAATCCGCAAACGCTTGGGGTGTTGGCGGAAGGTGACGACGGTTTGCGACGTCGCTGGCTTGGGCTAGGGGTGCTCCACCGGCCGCGTCCGCCTCAGGGACGGTTCCCACAATTGCTATTTCAATGCCAGGTGGGATGTTACGCGCCTTGCGAGCGATCTCTCTGAGGATATAATCCCGAGAACCGAAAAGAAAGCGCGGCTGTTCTCAGTGGGCGGTCGCACGGACAACGAGGGGCCGTAGCTCAGTTGGGAGAGCGCTAGCTTTGCAAGCTAGATGTCAGGGGTTCGAGTCCCCTCGGCTCCACTAAAATATCTCTAGACCACGCAAAGACTTGCGTGCCAGTCGCATCGGCAGAGAAGCCTGAAGCCACGCCTGGGAAACGGATACACCGGATACAAAACCGGCCGTTTCGCCCAGCCGGTAGGAGTTTCTGGCCTTGAAGTAACCCAAGTACCGGCATTTTCAAGGCTTGGAACCTGGCGTTCGTGGAGATCGCCGGAAAGCGACACTACCTCGGCAAGTACAGTTCGCCGGAGAGCCGCAGCGAGTGCTGAACGAGAACTTCCTCGATCGCCACGGGAGTCTTCCGACACGGTCCGTGTTCGATCAGGGGCAGACACTCTCGATCAACGAACTTTTGCTGGCCTATCTTCAGCACGCCAAGGTCTACTATCGCGATCGTGTCGCCACATCCTGGCGGTTCCCGCCCCCCGGCTCGAGAACTTGAAAACATCAAGTACGCCGTTCGGCGGCTCGCTCCGTACAGTAGGGCCAATCGCGCCATCGGGAGAACATGTCGGTGTGGCCGGGAAACTGCTTACTCGCGGTGAGAATCGCTACTAACGAGCGTGGTCCAGACGCCCACCGACAACTGGAACGGCAGGGATGTCAACCGACCGGTCGCAAGACGTCATCATCCAGGCGATGAACTGTGTCTGGTGAAAACGCCGGCAGGCAAACTGCGATATATTCAGCGCCATCCACTCCGGGCGTGCTGTATCGCACACGTTCGCCTGCGTGCGCAATGACTGCCTGCCCAGCGCGAACATCTAACACGCCGTCTTCTGTTTCGACCCGTAGCGTTCCACGCAGCACGACGGAAATTTCATCGAACTCGGGCTGCTGCACGGGTTCTTCCCAACCGCTGGGTGACGCCATTCGGGCGACGCTGACGTTTGCCTGGCCCGAACTCACACGCCCGGCATACTCCTCAATTCGTTTTGGTTTGTTGCCGGCCGCCATGACGACCTTGGGTTCCTCAATAAGCGTTGGCATGGTTATCCTCAGTAAGAATGATGGAGCAATTGAATGGCCAGGAATCACTTGCCATGTGCGCAGCGAGTTTAGGAACCGTCAAAGCCTGCTACCACCAGCTTAGATCCTTCCAAACATTGCAAACAATCCGGTTTCTAAACGTGGCACGCCTCGGGACCTGGCCGCAGCGAGTCGGACTCGTGTTGTTCCGTCGTCTCCGCTGCGCTAACAGAGAGAGGCTTGAGTCGCGGTACAAACATCGGGACTCGCCGCCGATACTCCTCGTATTGGCGACCAAAGTGCGACACCAGATCTCGTTCCTCGACCAGGGCCGCCAGAGCCATATAACCGGTAAGGACTCCGGCAAAGAGCAGATGGCCGACAGTCATTGTAGGAGTCGCCCAGAAGGCGAGAGCCCAACCGATATACAACGGATGCCGAACACGCTTGTAAACCAACGGCTCGCGAAATGGCAGCGCCGTATAGTCCTGACCTTTCAGGTAGAGCCAAACTTGTCGTGTGCCGAAGAGGTCGAAGTGGTTGATCAGCAGGCTGACAGTTGGCACCATCAACCAGCCTGCGGCAAACAGGATCCAGGAGATACTCCGCAGAATCGGCGTCTGCACGTCCCAGACGACGAGATTGATCGTTTGCCACTGCCACATCAGCACAATCGTCACCAGGCAAGAAATCAGGACGTACGTACTCCGTTCGATCGGCTGGGGAACAATGCGGGTCCAGACTCGCTTGAACGCCGGTCGTGCCATGATGGAGTGCTGAACTGCAAACAACGCCAGCAGAAGCAAGTTGACGACGATTGCCAAGCCGACCGGGCCAGTCGGGGCCGAGTCGATCGTCTTGGGCATGAGCAGATTGCCTACAAAGCCGGCCAAACAGGCAAAGGTCCCCAGAAACAGCAAGTGGCAGCTGACACCATAGGCAAAATAAAGAAAACGCTTCATGACAAAACCTCTCCCAAGGTGACCAGGATTAAGGACCGACGGTTGCCCCAAAGCAACCGTGCGTCGCCCTATGGGATTATCGCTTGATTCCAAATCGACATAAGTTTACTTCTGGTACACTTACGGGTTGACTTCAAGTACACCTGGCCTGAACATCTTCACACTCGATGAAGACTCCTACTCGACAGCGGCTGGTCGATGCCGCAATCCGCCGCTTTTACCGCGATGGGTTTCGAAGTGTTGGCGTTGACCAGGTGATCGCCGATGTCGGGATCAGCAAGACCGCGTTCTACAAGCACTTTGAGACCAAGGAAGACTTGATGCTCGCCGCGCTTCAGATGCAGAACGCGTGGCTACAAGACACGTTTCGTGCGATGATTCGTGCTCGCGGTGGAACTACGGCAGTCGGTCAACTGCACGCTGCACTGGACGTCGTCGATCACATCATCGCGTCCGACGATTTTCAGGGCTGCATCTTCGTCAACGCCGCAATGGAGTTTCCACTACCGCACGAACCTGCCCATATTGCCGCTTCGGAGAACAAAAAGGCGATTGAAGATATTCTGCACGCACTCGCCGTCGAAGCAGGGGCAGACGACCCCCGGGCGCTTGCTCAGGAATTGTGCCTCATCATGGAAGGCACCTATGTAACTCGTCACGTGACCGGTAACAAACAAACGATCGACATTGCGCGGCGAATCGCAAGTCTTGTCATCGCGTCGCACTGTCCTCAAGCGTAAGCCATTCAATCGGACCAAGGACAAACGCACGACAAGGGATTGTCCGCCGCAGGTGGGATCCCAGGGCCAGCGCACACTAAGTGCTTGTTCCGGTGAGGGTTTCCAGCAGGAATTTGTCGCTCCAGCCGCAACTGCGGCGTTTCATGGCGATACTGTCC
>JAANMU010000109.1_pt1 | contig 102600 bp, 72 predicted proteins | sample 7279701 | NCBI WGS metagenome assembly JAANMU01 (sample SAMN14094539, study PRJNA606508) | bioreactor metagenome | isolation source: A lab-scale SPAN reactor treating ammonium-rich wastewater day 57 | place: Ireland: Galway | collected 2017-03-13 | reverse complement strand
AGTGATGAGTGACTACCAGCCTTCACCGCTCGTGGAACCCTCTTAGGCGGAAGATTGGGTTTGCTGACTTTCGATAACCTGCTTTAATGCGGGCAGGATAGCCAGTGACGATAAGGCGTCTCTGTAAGCCGGTGTTCGTAAGTCGAGAGATTCGGTCTCCCATCTTGTAGCATTAGTCGAGCTGTACGGCGCGGTGTTTCCTCATCACTCATCACTTTCAACTTCGTGCTTAGAGCCGTGCTACACTCGCACGTAACGACTCGGCTTAGCGACACACAGTACGGGCGGAGGTAATGATGACAGTGTCAAATCCAGTCTTCACGACGGCCAGCGATCTGATACATCAGCTTGCATCAGGACAAACGAGCGCGACGGCTGTGCTGACGATGCTGCTCGACCACATTGACCGGCACAACCCGCGGATCAACGCGGTGGTCACGCTTGATCGCGACAACGCCCTTGCGCAGGCGAGACGGCTCGACGCGCTGGGGCCGCAAACCGAACAGCCGCTGTGGGGGCTGCCGGTTACGATGAAAGAAGCGTGGTCGATGAAGGGAATCCGCACGACGGGCGGATTCCCGCCGATGGCCGATTACGTGCCTGATCGAGATGCGACAGTCGTTACGCGGATGCGCGACGCTGGCGCGATCCTGTTCGGCAAGACCAACGTGCCGCTGCTGTCGGCCGACTCGCAGACGTACAACGACATCTTCGGCCGGACGGACAACCCGTGGAACACCGACCGCACGCCGGGCGGATCAAGCGGGGGCAGCGCTGCGGCGGTCGCCAGCGGGATGTCTCCCCTCGACATTGGCAGCGATATCGCCGGCTCGGTGCGAATCCCGGCTCACTACTGCGGCATCTACAGCCTCAAGCCGACCGAACGCCGGGTGCCGACCGCCGGGCATGTCCCGCCGCTGCCCGGATCGCCGCGCGGCGTGCGCCGGTTCAGCGTGGCCGGGCCGCTTGCGCGCTCGGTTGACGACCTCGAACTGGCGCTGCGGGTCATCGCGGGGCCGGATGCGCGCGATGTCGATATCCCGCCTGTCCCGCTGCCCGGCCGGGTCGAATCGCCGGCGCTGAACCGCATGCGAGTCGCCTATTCCGATCAATTCGGGCATGTGCCGGTAACCGCGGATACCACTCGCGTGATTCATGACGCGGTTGATCGCTTGGCGCACGGCGGCGCGCACGTCGTGAAGGCGGCCCCGGACGGCTGGACGTTCATGGAAGTGTGGGAACTGTTCGGGTTCCTGTACTGGGCCGTGGTCGGCTCGGCGCTGTCGCCGGAGATCGATGCGGCGGAGGCTGAGTACGCGGGCTTCACACCCACCTCGCCCGATGCCTTCTCGCGCGGGGCCGCACGGGGTATCAACGTCTCCCTGCGCGACTATGGACAGGGGATGTTGCAGCGCGACCGGCTCGTAAACGCGCTCGATTCCTTCCTTGAGGACTATGACGTGTGGATTTGCCCGGTCACCGCGACTCCGGCCATTCCCCACATCCCGCACATGTCGGACGTGCAGGTCGGCTCGCAGACGATCAACTATTTCGAGATGGGGACGTACTACTGCATGCCATTCAACCTGAGCGGCCATCCAGTCGTCGTGATCCCGGCGGGATTCTCGGACGACGGCCTGCCGATCGGGCTGCAGCTCGTGGGCCGGCGGTGGGATGAGATCCGTTTGCTGGCCAATGCGCGGAGCATCGACAAGGCGCTTGACGCCTATCGAGCGCCGCCTGATTGTCTGTGAGGGGGCATATCATGATTCGCTGGATTGCGATTGCTCTATTGTGTACGGTGCTGGTGAGTGGGTTTCCCGCCCATCTGCAAGATGCAGCGTGCGATCTGCCGACCGACGGTTGGGACACCGTCGCGCCGGAGGAGGCCGGGCTGGATGGTGAAGTGCTTGAGGCCGGTGAGGCGACGGTAGAAGACGATCTGCCGTATGTGCGGAGTGTGCTTGTGATCCGGCACGGCTGTTTGGCCTACGAGCATTACTACGGAGACGTGACGGCGGAGGACGCGGCCAACGTGTTTTCGGTGACCAAGAGTGTCACCGCGACGCTGATCGGGATCGCGATCGCGGACGGCGCGATTTCATCCGTGCATGACTCGATTGCGGACTATCTCGACCTCGATGCAGCTGATCCACGCGCGGCGATTACCGTGCGTCATCTGCTGTGGATGCTGTCCGGTTTGGGCTGGCAAGAGGGGAACCCATCTCATATCGTCGGGATGCTGCTCGGCACACGCGACGAGGTGGACTTCATCCTCAACCTGCCGCTGGATCATGTGCCCGGTACAACGTGGAGCTACAGCACCGCGGACTCCCATCTGCTGTCCGCCGTGCTCACCGCGGCGACCGGCGAGTCGGCCGCCGACTTTGCCGCCGAAACCCTCTTTGACCCGCTTGGCATCGTGCCGTACGATTGGAAGACCGACCCCGAAGGAATCAACTTGGGCGGCACAGAGCTGTGGCTCACCCCGCGCGATATGGCGAAGTTCGGCCTGCTCATCCTCAATGAGGGGCGCTGGGGGGAAGACGAACTGGTCTCGCCGGAGTGGATCGCATTTATGACCCGCCCGCAGTTGGCTGATCCGAGCATATACCGCCAGTCGTACGCGGCGCATTGGTGGCATACGTTGTTCGACGGGTATCCCCCGATGTCGTCGGCGCTCGGCTATGGCGGCCAATTCATCCTCGTCATGCCTGACTTTGATGCCGTCGTCGTCGTGACGGCCGACAGCATGCGCGGAAGTTCATACATCGACGACACGACGTCGTCACGGCATATCGAGGACATCCTCGACTATTTGGAACAGTCGGTGCTGCCTGCATTTCAACGTGAGCCGGCGCGGTAGAGTCCACGATTAGCGAATGGACTCATGGCAGGGTAGACTCGAAGTAGTCGTCGGACAGTAGATTCTCAGGCGTCCGCGGCGTTCATTCTCCCAAGAAGGAGTACGATCATGTCTAGGCGTCCCCTGCTTCTTATCGTTCTTCTCCTATGTGCTCTCGCTGCTGGCAATGTCTTGGCTCAGGACGATCTGCGTGTCCTGCGACTCGGCTATACCGAAGAGCCGGACATGCTGGTCGACTACACGAGCAATACGCTGTTGGGGTGGAGCATGTTCCGCTTGCACTCCCAGCCGCAGTGGGGCACGACCCAGCAGCAGGAGATCGTCCCGCTTTTGATTGATGAGGCGCCGAGCTACGACAATGGCGGCATCGTGATCACCGACGAGGGCACGCAGGTTATCAAGTTCACGATTGCGGACTGGGCAGTCTGGTCTGATGGCACGCCGATCACGGCGGCGGACTTCGTCTTGCCGTATGAGATCGCCAACGATGGGGTGAGCCAAGTCCTCGCCTTCCGGATGCTCGGCGGGTTGGCCGGCTCTGTTGCGCAGGGCGAAACCGAGAAGGATGTCGTCGTTACGTTTGATGCGCCCAATCCGGACTGGCAGTACGCCGCGATCGTGCCGCTTCCGAACCACATCCTGCGCGAGGGGTACGAGGCGGATCTCGCCAACGGGATCGGCTTCGAGCTGAACAGCTGGGTTCGCCAACCGACCGTGTCGAACGGCCCGTTCGTCTTTGCCGAATGGGTGACCGGCAGTTACCTGCGCTTCGTCAAGAACCAGAACTACTGGAAAGACGTGTGGTTCGATGAGGTCGTGCTGAACTTCTACTCCGACGTGAGCGTGCTTGAACAGCTTATGGTCGCGGGCGAACTGGACATGACCCGCTATATCCTGCCGGCGTCACGCGCGGCGGAACTGGTCGCGGCGAACGACTTCCTCGATGTGCGGACGTCGTTCGGTGGCGTCCGGCTTGAGCTTGAATACAATCAGGGGCCGAACGGCCACCCGGCGCTGAAGGATCAGCGTGTGCGCCACGCGATGAGCATGGGCATCGACCGTCAATTCATGGTGGATGAGATTTACAACGGGATCGCCGAGGTCGCCAATACATGGTGGGCCGGTACGCCGTGGTACAACCCCGATGCGCTGATGCTGCCGTTTGATCCGGCGGGCGCGGTTGAGCTGCTGCGCGAAGCGGGCTGGTATGACGAGGATGGCGACGGTGTCGCCGAGGCGCATGGCGTCGACGGTGTCGAGGACGGGCTGCCGCTTGAAATCACCGCGACGACCTACGCTGACATTCAGCACTATCAAGACTCGCTGCTGTACGTGCAGGATGTGTTGGCGGACATCGGCATCAAGATGAACATCACGCTGCACACGATCGCCGAAATCCACGGCTCGTTCACCAATAACAGCCCGCTGGCGACCGGACAGTACGATGCGTATCTCGTGGCGTGGGTGCCGGGCGTGGCGACCGTCGCGACGTTCGGGCCGTATTACTGCACCGACATCCCAAGCGAAGCGAATCCGTTCGGCTTGAACGGCCCGCAAATCTGCAACGAACGTGTCGACGAATTGTGGACGTCGCTGTCCGTGTCGCTGGATCAGGCCGAGCGTGAAGCCGCCGCCGATGAGATTCAGGTGTTGATGGCCGAAGACCTGTACACCCAGTATCTCGTCAACATCCTGTACGCGGCGACGTACAACAAGCGGTTGGTCTGGGAGGCCAGCGACGTGAGCGACTTCACGCCGTGGCTGAACATCGCTGACTGGCACTACGAAGAGTAAGAGGCCGTTGAGCAGGGGCCTCACTCCCGCCTCGCTGCGTTCAACTCCCCTCTCCATGACCACGGCCGCAGGGAGCGCCAAAGGTCTGGAGAGGGGACGGGGGTGAGGCGCGTGATGAAGTTGCCCCTGCTCGGACATTCAACCCATGTGAGTTCCGTACGGCCCGCGTAAGGATCGGACATGCGTACCTATCTGACCCGGCGGGTGCTTCAACTCATCCCGCTGTTGTTCGTCATCAGCGTGATCCTATTCGCGCTCATGTATTCCATCGGCGACCCGCTGGCAATTGTGATGAACGTGCCGCGGCGGCCCAGCGGCACGCAGATCGAACAGGCCAGCCGTCGCCTCGGTTTTGATCAGCCGATCTACGTGCAGTACATCTACTGGCTGGTCGGGAACGATTGGACTTTCATCGACTTCGACGGGGACGGCGATACCGATGAGGAGATGCACGGCACCCGGCGCGGCATCTTGCGCGGGGATCTCGGCACCTCGCTGATCACCCGGCAGGCCGTCGCCACGCGCATCGGCGAGCGGCTGGGCAACACGATGCTGTTGATGCTGCCAGCCTATGCGCTGATTTTGTTGATCTCGTTCACGCTGGGGGTGATCTCCGCGCTGCGTCAGTACTCGCTGCTCGATGGCATCTTGACGACCGCCGCGTTTGTTTTCTACTCAATGCCGATTTTCTTGGTGGCGTTAGGGATGATTCTGCTGTTTGCCGTCGCCTTCCGTAACTGGGGCCTGCCGCACCTGCCTATCGCAGGTATGGGCCGCCCCGGCGAGGAGCGCACGTTGTCCACACTGCTTCCGTACATGATTATGCCGGTGTTGAGCATCGCGCTGGTCAGCTCGGCGGCTTATATGCGCTATGTGCGCGCCAGTGTGCTTGAAGTGATCAACCACGATTATGTGCGGACGGCGCGGTCGAAGGGGATTGGCGAACGCCGAGTGCTGTTCGTTCACGTACTGCGCAACGCCGCCCTGCCGCTGATCACAATTATCGGGCTGGACGTGCCGTTCTTGCTCGGCGGGGCCATCGTCACCGAATCGATCTTCGCATGGCCGGGGATGGGGATGCTGTTTATCGAAAGCCTTGAGCGTTCCGACTATCCGGTGTTGATGGCGATGCTGATGTTCGTCGCCCTGTTCGTCATCGTGTCACAGTTGATCACCGATCTGCTGTACTCGCTGCTCGATCCCCGTATCCGGCTCAGTTAAGGAGAGGACGGCGATGGAACGCGGGACAGTGAACGGAACCATTAGCCTTGATGATGCGAATCGCAAGCACGAGTCGCTGTTGCAGCTGGTTTTCGCGCGCTTCCGCCGGCATCGTATGGCGATGATCGGCGTGGCGGTGATGACCTTGATTACGCTGTACGTGATCGGCGGATCGTTCTTCATCACCGAGCGCAGCAGCAACAGCACCGATTTTCAGAACAAGTGGGGCGCGCCGTCTGCCGAGCATCCCTTCGGGACGGATGCGCTCGGCCGCGACGTGTTAGCGCGCACGATCTACGGCGGGCAGGTCACGCTGCTGATCAGCCTGCTGGCGATGGTCGTGACGGCGATCGTCGGCACGACGCTTGGCCTGATCTCCGGCTTCTACGGCGGATGGATCGACAGCATCGTTATGCGCGTATCCGAGGCGCTGCTCACGATACCGCTGCTGTTCCTGCTGCTGGTGATCACCAAGTTCATCGGCAGCCAAGTGCCGGCGGTGAAGGTGTTCGGGCGCGAGTTCAGCGGCAGCGTCATCGTCGTGATTTTCGTGCTCGGGTTCACGGGCTGGATGGGGCTGGCGCGCATCGTCCGCGCGCAGGTGCTGTCGCTGCGCGAGCAGGAATTCGTGACGGCGGCGCGGGCGCTCGGTGCGCGCAATCTGCACATCATCTTCCGCCACATCATGCCCAACGCGCTGGCCCCGGTGATCGTGTACACCACGCTTGGCATCTCCAACGTAATCCTGCTTGAAGCCTATATCGGCTTTCTCGGCATGGGTGTCCAGCCGCCGACCGCCAGTTGGGGCAACATGATCCAGCGCGCAACCGAGAAGATCGACTCCGCGTGGTGGATGTGGTTGTATCCCGGCGGCTTGATCCTGCTGACAGTCATCAGCATCAATTACATCGGGGACGGACTGCGCGACGCGCTTGACCCGTACAGCAAAAAGTAGCCTGTTCGACGGCAAGGAGGAACTCTCATGCTCGTGTTTTACAACGGTACGATTCGGACGATGGATCCGGCCAATCCGGTTGTCGATGCGGTTCTGGTGGGGAATGACGGACGGATTCGTGCTGTCGGCTCGCGCGCGGAGATCGAGACGTCTGCGGGCGACGCCGAACGGATCGACTTGCAGGGGCATACGCTGATCCCCGGTTTTAACGACGCGCATACGCATGTCCAGTGGTTGGGCTTGATGCTGACGCGCTTGGTGGACGCGACTATCGTCAAGGCGCCGACGATTGATACGATCATCGCGCTGTATCGCCAACGGGCCGCCGAACGCGAGCCGGGCGAGTGGGTGACGGGTGGCGGCTACAACGAGAACTTCCTGCCGGAGAAGCGCCACGTCACCCGCTATGACCTTGACCAAGCGAGCACGCAGCACCCGATGCAGTTGGTGCATACCAGCGGTCATGTCAGCGTCGCCAACAGCCTCGCGCTCAAGATCGCCGGCATCACGCGTGACACGCCCGACCCGCAGGGCGGCCACATCGTGCGCGATGAAAACGGCGAACCGACCGGCGTGCTAGAAGAAAACGCCATGACGCTGGTTATGCAGCACATCCCGGAGATCACCGAGGAACAGATGGCGGATGCGATTCGCGCGGCGATGGCGCATCAACTGACGCTCGGAATCACCAGCGCCACCGACCCGGCCGTCGATCCGTTTCACATCAAGGTGTACCGTCAGTTGGAGGCGGCGGGCCGGCTTACGGTTCGCATCAATCTGCTGGCCGAACGGCGCAACGGCGATGTGATCTTCCCGCTTCCAGAGAAGTATGTCAGCGATACGCTGCGTCTGGATGGGGTGAAGTTCTTCGCGGACGGCGGCATGACCACCGCCACGGCGGCGATCCGCGAGGCGTTCAAAGATGTCGGCGGACACGGCATCATGATCTACGAGACCGAGCAGTTGGCCGACTTGATGTGGGAATCGCACGACGCCGGATTCCATATCGCCACCCACGCCAACGGAGAAACCGCGCTTGAGCAGGTCATCAGCGTGTATGAGATGATTACCGAACGCAAGCCGCGACCTGTGCTGCGGCACCGCATCGAACACTTCGCCCTGCCAGACCCCGAACATCTGGAGCGCCTTGCGCGGATCGGCGGGATGGTGGCGACGCAAACGGTCTTTCTGCCTGCGATGGGGCCAGCCTACCGGCGTTACCTACCGGATGTGTGTATCCCGCGCGCGTATGGTGTGCGCGACATGCTGGACGCGGGGATCGAGGTGGCGCTCAGCACTGATGCGCCGGTCGTGCCGGACGACAACCCTCTGCTCGGGTTGAAGTCGGCCGTCGACCGTAAAGATCATGCGGGAGTGCCGCTGGCGCCCAATCAGGCGATCACGATGGAAGAAGCGCTGTACGCCTACACGATGGGCGGCGCGATCCTCAGCGGCGATCAAGATAATCGCGGCAGCATCACCGCGGGCAAATGGGCCGATCTAGTGATCCTGAGCGGTGATCCGGTTACGACGCCGGTGGATGATCTGCTCAGCCTGTATGTCGAAGCGACGTACGTCGCCGGACAGTGCGTCTACCGACTCAGCACGAATCCGGGCGGATAAGTCGAGTCACGACGTGCTGCTGCCTCAGCGCAAAGGGGAACTGTGGAGCCTCACGCAGCGCGCGCAGCGCATGCAGCGCTCACGGACAGGGGGCTATCACGGTAGTTGAGGTGAGCACGCCCCCCGACATGGCTCGCGTGATCGCTGCATTGGTCGCGTGGGCCATCCCCAAATCGTCGGCGTTGACGATCAACAAGCGCGTATCGTCGGGGTATCCCAGTCAGTTGTTGGCTGTTGTTGGTGCGTTCATCGTCTGCCGCCCGCGCCACCGTTCATCCGCAGCCTATCATACGCGATGCGCGCTTATGCTCGCTGCCTGCGCCGGTGGCGCGGCACGCCCAACGTTCGCCGGCGTATATCGCTGATCGAGTTTGCGCCATGACATAAAGCACCGATTTCATCAGAAAATATCATGAGTGTGAGAACGCTCCCACAAGTTCTTGACGCAGGATATGCGATTGGTTATCCTCACGCCAAATGGTAGCTAAATTACGTTACAACTATGGATACTCGACTAGAAAACCCTCATGTCACACCGGCTCGTAACACGCTCGAGTCCAGTTCTCCCTCTGCGGATCAACACCCCGGCCCACGCACTGCGAGACGGGACGGCCGCCGTCCTGAAACATTTCTCCCGCAGCGCAGTTTTCCTGAATACGACATGCAAATGCATGACGTAGGTGTCGTGCTCGGTGTGAGCCGAGCCTGTTCGCGTGCGCGCTGAGAAAGGAGTGCGGTCTTACCGGTTGAAGGCAAGTGTGCCGCGAATTTTGCGGCGTACCACTGCACCATACGTCTGCGGCGTTTTGGCATCTATTCGATGGTGTGAACTACTGAATCAGGAGAAAGTGCAATGAGATTCTCGCGTTTAGCAGTCATGGGTTTGCTGCTCGGCTTGTTGATGGCGATCTCGGTCGCTCCCGCAGCTGCTCAGGAACTCCCCCGCAACGAGACGCTGTACTTCAACGGACAGCAGTGGGGTTCCGTCGTAGGCTGGAATCCGTATTCCAGCAACAACAACAACGCGATGGCGATCACTCAAGCAGACAGCGCCCGTGTCATCATGTTTGAGACGCCGTACCTGTACGATATGCTGGACGGGCAGGTCTATCCGCTTCTCGCGGACGGCCCGTATACGTGGAACGACGCCCACACCGAAATCACCTTCAAGATCAAGGCGGCCGCGCACTGGAGCGACGACACACCGGTGACGGCGCACGATGTGGCGTATACGTGGGCCACGCATATCAAGTACATGACGCCGACCGGCGCCGGCAACGTCGACTACATCGAGGACATCGTCGCCGCTGACGACTCCACCGTCGTCATCAAGGCGAAGCTAAGCGACGATGGCACGGCCGTCAACCCACTGATCGTTCAGGCTTACGTCAGCACCAATTACGTCATCCAGAAGGCGTGGACTGAGACGTTGGAAGCGCGCGCGAACTTCGATGCGACTGCGCTGCTGGCCGACACCGCTGAAGACGTCGTGTACTCCGGCCCGTATCACGGTTACTTCTGGGACGAGTCGAAGGTTATCTACATCCGTGACGACAATTACTGGGGTCAGGATGCCAGCATGTGGGGCAAGCTGCCCGTTCCCAAGTACCTTGCCCACAACATCTTCGCGGACAACGCGGCCGGCACTACAGCGTTGAAGGCCGGCGAGGTGGACGTCAGCCAGCAGTTCAACTCCAACGTGCAGGATCTGTGGCTCGTCGATGGCCTGCCCATCTCGACGTATCTGCCGGAAGCCCCATACGGCATCGGCGCCAGCCTGCCGACGGCGTTCTACAACCTGAACTCGCACGGTCTGGACAACGTGGCGGTGCGTAAGGCGATCGCGATTGCGGTCGATTATCCTACCATTATCGCCAACGCGATGACCAACCAGTCCGCGACCTTTGAACAGGTTCCGCGCTCGTTGATGAACCCGACCGCCGGCGAACAGGCGATGTATGACCACGCTGCTGTCGCCGACTTGCAGTGGGCCGGCAACGACATCGAAGGCGCTAAGGCGCTGCTCGATGAAGCAGGTATTGTGGACACCGATGGCGACGGCTGGCGCGAGCTTGATGGTCAGCCCCTGCGCTACGTTGCGACCTGCCCGAACGGCTGGTCGGACTGGCAGGCAGCGATTGAGGTCGTCGCGGCCGCCGGCGCGCAGATCGGTATCGACATCACCACCAACTACCCGGAATGGTCGGTCTATCAGACGGTCGTGACCAAGTCCGACGCCCCGCTGCCCGAAGGTTACGATATCTTCATGATGTGGAGCGACGGCGCTGGCCCGACACAGCCGTGGAGCCGCATCCGCAAGCTGCTCAGCTCGGAATTCATCGGCATGACGAGCAACTGGAACGGCAACTGGGGCGGCTACTCTAATCCTGAGGCCGACGCGCTGATTCAGGCGATCCCGACGGTCACGGACGAGGCGCAGCTCAAGGAGATGTACACCGAGCTGGTTCGTATCTATCTGACCGATGTGCCGTCGTTCACGCTGATGTACCGTCCGCAGTCGTTCCATACGGTGAACGAGAGCGTTTGGACGAACTTCCCGTACGACGGCGATGGCACCAACCCGCCGGTTCCGCCGCTCGACATGACGGATGGCTGGGGCATCGCTGGTCTGTATAATCTGGAGCTGGTGAACCCGTAACCTAATCCCGACTCCTCAGGTGGCAGCCACTTCGTCACATCGGCCATCATCACGAGCATATCGTTTTATGGCCGGATCAACCGGGGTGACTGCCACCTCTTTGATTTGTAATTGATGTCCTCAGGAGCTGGGTGTGCGCGGGTATAGAAACTACTTTCTCAAGAAGATCGTTTGGTTCATAGTCACGCTGACGGTCGCGTTTACGTTGAATTTCATCTTGCCGCGCCTCATGCCGGGCGACCCTGTCGCCGCGATTGCCGCCCGCATGGCACAGGGCATGTCCAACGCCACCGGGGTGCAGGCGGTCTACGAGCAGTACACCGAGCTGTTCGGCACCGACAAGCCGATCCCGGAACAATTCGTGATCTATCTGCGGAACGTGCTGCGCGGCGACTTCGGCTATTCGATCAGTCAGTACCCGCGCACGGTCGGCGATGTGATTTCATCCTCTATCGGATGGACGCTGATGCTGCAGCTGCCAGCGATCCTTGTCGGATGGATATTAGGGAACTTGCTGGGCGCGTTAGCTGCCTATATCCGAAAAGGCTTCGATCGGGTGCTGATGCCGGCCAGTCTGTTCTTGAGCAACCTGCCGGCCTTCGGCATGGCGGTCATCCTGCTGGTGATCTTTGCCGTCAATTTGAAATGGTTCCCCACCTCCGGCGGGTACGACTACGCGATGGTGCCGAGCGCAAGCTGGGAGTTCATGTGGTCGGTGATCGTCCACTATCAACTGCCGTTCTGGTCGATCGTGCTGATCACCATCGGCGGGCAGGCCATCGGCATGCGGTCGATGGCGATCTATGAACTGAACGCCGACTACGTGAAATACGCCCGTTTTCTCGGCGTCAAAGACAGCAAGATCATCCGCTACGTGTTCCGCAACGCGATGCTGCCGCAGATCACCGGGCTGGCCCTCTCGATCGGAACGATGGTCAGCGGCGCGCTGGTGGCGGAGATCATCTTCAGCTACCCGGGACTCGGCAACACGATCCTGACTGCCGTGCGCGGGGGCGATTATCCGCTGATTTCCGCGACGACCCTCATCATCACGTGGATGGTGCTGCTGGCGTTCTTCAGCCTTGAAATCCTCTACGGCCTGATTGATCCGCGCATCAAAGCAGCGCAGTCGGAATAGAGATACGACCATGCGATACATGCTCGGGCAAATTTTCTCATCGGTGCGATTTCGTATCGGCTTCTCTATCTTTGCGTTTATCCTGCTGACGGTACTCATCTACCCGCTTATCATCACCGAGCCGCCGCTGAAGACGATCAGCCGTGGAACGTTCCTTTCGCCCGGAATTTACGTCAATGTATACGACAGCATCGGATTTTCTCCCCAGTACACGCTGCTGCTTGACGGGGCGGCCGAGCGGCGCATCGCAGCGAAGTTGAACGCTGACGACCGCGCATCCATGAAGGAATGGCTGGTCAAGGCGGGGCTGCCTGAAGAGTCCATCGACACACAGGACACCGCGGCGCTGCTGGAGGTGTGGCACGCCAACTTCGACCCCACCATCCGGCTTCCGGGGATGACCAACGCCGACCGCAATTACTACATCCGCCTCAACACGGCGCTTGATGGGCTGTTGGCGACCGAAGGCGCGACGATCGCTGTGCCTGATGCGACCACCGGGGCGCTGAAAGAACAAGCGGTGGTCGATCAAACCAGCTACGTCAACATCTACGAGGTGCCGAACTCACGTGTGTTTCCACTGGGGACAGACAACTTCGGGCGTGATGTCTTGACCGAATTGGTGGCGGCGACCGGGGTCTCGTTGATTATCGGCTTCGTGGCTGGAACAGTAGCGACGGTCATCGGGCTGCTGCTGGGCCTGATTTCGGGGTTCTTGGGTGGTTTTGTGGACGACGCGATCATCTTCGTCACGAATCTGTTCACGGTGATCCCCAGCTTCATCATCTTGATCCTGATTACGTTTAGCATCGGTCAGGACAAGCGCGGGGCGATCACTATCGCGGTAGTGATCGGTTTGACGTCATGGGTCTGGACGACGCGGGCCGTCCGCGCGCAGGTGATTTCCCTGCGCAACCGCGACCACGTCAACCTCTCGCGACTGTCCGGGCATTCGACCGCCTACATCTTAATGGCCGACATCTTCCCGTATATTGCTTCCTACGTCGTGATGGCGTTCATCCTTCAGGTCTCGTCGGGCATTCTGGCCGAGGCCGGCTTGTCCATTCTGGGGCTGGGGCCGCGGACGACAGAAGTGCCGACGCTCGGGCTGATGATGAACTGGGGCATGATCTATCAGGCGCATATTCTGGGCAAGTGGTGGGCCTACTTCCCCGTGATCCTCGTGATCGCGCTGATTACCTTCTCGCTGAACTTGATGCAAACCGGTCTCGACCGGGTCTTCAACCCAACCCTGAGAGAATGACGACGCCAATGACAAGAGCCATGCTGGAAGTCAACGAGCTGACGACACGCTACATCACGCGGTTTCGTGAGAGCATCTATGCCGTCGATCATGTGTCGCTCTCGGTCGGGGATGGGAAATCGCTGGGGATCGCGGGGGAATCGGGCTGTGGCAAGTCTACGCTCGCGCTGAGCTTGATCGGCTATTACTTCCCGCCGCTGCACTACACCAGCGGGGAGATCATCATCGATGGGCGCACGATCACGGGCATGGATCCGGACGAAGTGCGCAAGACCATCTTGGGGCGCGAGATTTCGTATATCCCGCAGGCAGCGATGAACGCGCTCAACCCGACGCAGCGCATCATCCACTTCATCGAGGACGTCGTCTTAGCGCACCATCCGGGGACGCCCAAGAAAGAGATCTACGAGCGCGCACGGGAGCGTTTCGAGCTGTTGGGGCTGCCGGCTTCGGTGCTGCAAAAGTACCCGGTCGAGCTGTCGGGCGGGATGAAGCAGCGTACCGTGATCGCGACCTCGGTTATCCTGTCGCCGAAAGTTCTGATCGCCGATGAGCCGTCGTCGGCGTTGGACGTCACCTCGCAAAAGATGGTCATCAAGATGATCCTCGATCTGATGGACAAAGGTATCATCAAATCACTGGTGTTCATCACGCATGAGCTGCCGCTGCTGTACAACGTCACCGACGACATCATGGTGATGTATGCGGGGCAGGTGGTGGAAATCGGCTCGGCCGACGAGATCGTGTTCGACTCGGTTCACCCGTATACGCGGGCACTGATGGGGTCGATTATCGTGCCGGAAAAGGGCCTGCGTGATGTCAAGCTGACGGCTATTCCGGGCACGCCGCCCAACCTGAAGAACCCGCCGTCGGGGTGCCGGTTTGCCGATCGCTGTAAGTATGTCCGGCCGGAATGCCGTGTCGCGCCCGTTGACCTGCACGAAACCGCCAGCGGCCGGGTTTACCGCTGCATTATTCCCGAACAAGAGTTGAGGACGCTGTATGAACATGAAAAGCGATGACATTATCCTGAGCGGAAAAGGCGTCACCAAAATCTACGGATTCGGGCCTAATCGCACGGTCGCCGTCGATCATGTCGACTTCAGCTTCAAGCGAGGGGAAGTCATCTCGATCGTCGGTGAGTCGGGCAGTGGCAAAACCACGCTGGCGAAGATGCTGCTCGGCCTGACGTCGCTTTCCGACGGCCAGATCTACTTCGAGGGGAAACTGCGCGATATCCGCACGCATCGTCAGAAGCGAGAATACTGGAAGAACTGCCAAGCGATCTTTCAGGATCCGTTCGCCTCGTTCAACATCTTTCGCAAGATCGACGCGGTGCTGCTGGACTGTATCCGCCTGCGTCACGGCCGCCGGCTTCCCGACGAACAGAAGGTCGAGATGATGCGGGAGGCGTGCCGGTTCGTCAACCTCAAGTGGGAGGAGCTGACGAATAAGTACCCGTTCGAGCTGTCAGGCGGGCAGCAGCAGCGTCTGATGATCGCGCGCATCTTCTTGCTCAGGCCCAAGATTCTGCTGGCGGACGAGCCGACGTCGATGATCGATGCGTGTTCACGCGCGACCATCCTCGACATGCTGATGGACTTGCGCAGCGAAATCGGCATGACGCCGATCTTCATCACCCACGATATCGGGCTGGCGTATTACGTGTCCGATACCGTCTACATCATGGAACACGGCCGCTTCGTCGAAAGCGGCTCGGCCGACGACGTGATCCTACGGCCGAAAGAGGCGTACACCCGGCGGCTGCTCGATGACGTGCCCAAACTCCATGAGGAGTGGGATCTGTCGACGGTGTGACCGCGATGCGCTGATGCGAGTGTGCGATCTGCTGACATTTGCCGTTCATTCGTGGCGTTGTATCTAAGCCGGTGTTCGTAAGTCGAGAGATTCGGTCTCCCATCTTGCACCGTTAGTCGAGCTATACGGCGCGGCGTTTTCTCATCACTCATCACTCAACACTTTCAACTTCGTGCTTAGGGCATCCAGCGCGCTTGAGCATGAAATCGACGCGGAGATTGGCACAAGTTCTCCCGTGACTTATAGAACTTGGTTATAAGGTGTCACTGTACTTAAAGCAGAATTCGCTCCGACTGAATATAATGTCCGTACGTTCCGGATCGCCATCACATGCCTGTTTGGCGTCGCTTGGCTCCGAGGACGAAGTGGCAATATAAGGAGGGATTAGAAATGGTCAAGGTCTTTCGTTTGTTACTGGTGGTCGGCTTGATGCTCTCTGGCATTGCAACAGCCGCCCAAGAAGAAGTCACCATTACTGCACGTTGTCAAGCTAACATCGCCGGTGGCGAAGGTTGGCGGTGTGACAACTTCGCCGCTGTCGAGGAGCAGGTTGAGCAGGAGCTTGGCATCAACCTCACGCTTAACATCATTCAGGACAGCAAAGGATGGGCCGATTACAAAACGGAGTTTGTGCTGGCCGCCGAGGCCGGTGAAGCGCCGGACATCATCTTGTCGGGCCACGAAGATATCGGCGCGTGGGCTGCGGCGGGCTTAATCATCCCGCTGGACGACCTGATCGCGCAGCACGAGGAATTCGCCGATGTCGTGCCCAATCTGTGGGTGTCGCAGACGTACGACGGCAAGATTTGGGGCATTCCGCAGGATGCTGAGGCGCGCCCGATCTTCTACAGCAAGCTGCTGCTGTCCGACTTGGGCTGGAGCGACGAGGAGATCGCGTCCCTGCCTGAACGTGTCCGGACGGGCGAGTTCACGTTCGAGGATATGCTCGCCACCGCGGAACAGGCCGTTGCAGAAGGCGTCGTGGAACCCGGTAAGGGCTACTATCACCGTTGGGGCAACGGGTTTGATTGGCTGCCATACTACCTTGGCAACGGCGGTGAGATCATGACTGAAGACGGTCAACTGGTCTTCGATCGGGATGCAGCGCTGGCCGCTTACGAACTGATCGGGAGCTTCGTCAAGCGCGGTGTCACGCCAGAGACGATGATCGGCACCGAGTCGTCGGCGATCTATGCCGAGTTCGCGCCGGCCGAAAACGTGCTGTTCTATCAGGGCGGCACGTGGCAGTGGGCCGATTGGGCGCGCAATTACGTCGCCGACCTCGGCGGCAACGACTTCCTGCTTGAAAACGTCGGCCTGATGCTGTTCCCGGCGATGAATGACGGCGTGCCCCTCTCGCTGACACATCCGCTGTCTTACATGATCAGCAGCGGCAGCGAACATCCCGACGTGGCGATGGCGCTGCTGGCGGCGGTCACTACGCCGGAAGCCAACAACCGCCACGCCATCGACAGCTTCCACCTCGGTATCCTGACCACGCAGGTCGAGTCCGAGGCGTACGCGGCCAACCCGGTGCTGAGCGGGGCGCACTACATGCTGGACTACACCCGCTTCGCGCCGAATACGCCGTTCTACAGCGCGTGGTCGAATGCGTACTGGGCAGGCATTCAGGCGGCGCATACCGGCACACCGGCCGAAGAAGCGGTGGAACTGGCGGTGACTCAGCTTCAGAATGAACTGGGCGATCAGATCGTTATCCGCTAGTCCATTCGTATCAGCCAACACCGATGGGCGCGTATGCCGTGCCCATCGGTGTCAACCCACGCGCGCGCACTCCGGCTTCACGCAGCCGTGGCCGCGCATCATGGACTGCTGGTTCGAACAGGTCGACTTCGTATGAATATGAACACCTCCGCCCGCGCCCGAACTGCGCCGACGCGGCCGAACCTTACGGCATACGCATTTCTCGCGCCGGTTGCGATCCTCGTGGTGCTGTTCTTCATCATCCCCGCTTTGCTGGTGATCTATATCAGCATGACCGATCTGGCGACGGCCAACTTTACGTCCGATGTCGGTCAGATGACCTTCATTGGCCTCAAGAATTACGAGACGTTGTTCTCGGATCCGTACGCGCGCAAGATCTTCTTCAACACGGTGTTCTATGTGTTGGTGACGTTGTCTTTGTTCAACGTGGGCGGCGCGCTGGTGGTTGCGCTGTTGACCGCGCATATCAACCGCCGCGCCGGGTTCTTCTTTCGCGCGCTGTGGCTGCTTCCGCGCCTGATGACCTCCACGGTTTACATCCTGATGTGGGAGCGCATGGTCGCGGATCCTCCGTACGGTATCCTCAATCAGTTGTTCGGTGTGGCGGGCTATGGCACGGCAGCGTTCAACACCAACCACATTTGGACATTCGTGATCCTCGTGAACGGGATCATCGGCATCTCGTTTGGCATGATTATCTTTACGTCGGCCATCGAGTCGATCTCCAAGGACATCATGAACGCCTCGCTGGTGGATGGATCGACCGCCATGCAGCGCATTCGATATGTCATCTTGCCGCTGATGCGTTGGCCCCTGCTGTTCGTCTTGAGCTATCAGACGTTGTCGCTGTTGACATCTTATGAAGAGATCTTGTTGTTTACCAACGGTGGCCCGGGCGTCTATCAGACCGAGGTATGGGCGCTGACCGCGTTCCATCGCGCGCTGTCGAACTACTTCGGTAATGCGCAGTGGGGCTATGGCTCGGCGTTCGCTGTGGTGCTGGTCATCGTCGGCATCGTCCTTGCGATCCTCTATCTGCGTATCTTCCGGTTCCGCGAGCTGGTCTCAGAGCCGAAGATCGAGAACTTGTAACGGGAGGCACGAGATGAGTCACGCACAACGTGCGCCCCAATCCCCCCAAACGCCGCAGATGGCTGAACCGCTGAGTACCGTAGCAGATACCGTGATTCGAGCCGTGCGCGGCGCGCTGATTACGGCGGCAGTGTTGATCGTGCTGGCGCTGTTCTTCGGACGGCTGTTCGGCCCACTGTGGAAGTCGCTGAACGTCGACGAGTCCTTTAGTCAGACACTCGCCGGGCTTGCGTCACTGCTGCTGCCGTTGGCGGTTTACCTCGCGCTTGGGATGGGCGCACGGGCGCATCGTAAGCGGAGCACGACGCAGGCAGCGGTCATCACGATTGCGCTGGCGACGGTCGCGGTGGCAATCTTCTATATCCTCAATACCAGTCAAGGCGCAGGGGCCGCGGCGGAACAGTCCTCGCTGCAATTTGCGGCCACACAGACCGCCGATGGGATCGTGGTCGACGCGATCGAGCCGGGCGGCGCGGCTGAGCTGGCGGGACTGCTGCCCGGCGATGTCATCACGGCGCTGCGGCGTGACCCGATCACGCTGGCGCAGCTCGAAAGCGCGGTCGCGGAATCCGAACCCGATACGCCGTTTCGGCTGAGGCTGCTGCGCGCAGGCGAGGAGATGCAGCTCACGGTGCGCACGGTGGCGGTCGCGGTCGAATCCGCCGGCCTCAAGCTAGGCCCCATCGCGGCAGCGTGGATCGGCGGCGCTGCGGTGGCGCTGATCGGCCTGTTCGGCCCGCCGGGGTGGGCGCCGTATATTCTGCTCACCGTGTCGCTGTCGCCGCTGATCCTCGGCTTCGCTTGGCTGGCCGTTGCCACCGTGTCGTATCGCACGCAGGGGCTGCTGCCGATAGACGCGCAGGGCAACGTGGGCGGGTTGACGCTGGAGAACTGGAGCTTTCTGGGTATCGGCGGCGAAGCGCCAGCGACCCCGATTTGGAGCTACGCGGCGAATTCGCTGTTCATCGCCATGCTGATGACGGGTGTCACGCTCGTGCTGAGTTCGATGGCGGGTTATGCGCTGTCGCGTATGGAGTTCTCCGGGCGGCGTTTCTTCTTGTCGCTGACCTTGATCCTGCACAGCTTCCCGGCGGTGACGCTGCTTATCCCGGTGTATCTGGTGCTGCTCAACCTCGGAAAAATCCCGCTCATCGGCCCGCATATCGGGTTTAATTCGATCGGCGGGATCGCGCTCGTGATGATCGCGTTCGGGCTGCCGTTCGGCGTGTGGCTGATGAAGGGGTTCTTCGACAACATCTCGTGGGATATGGAACGTTCCGCGTTGATCGACGGTGCAAGCCGCTGGCGCACGTTCTGGGAGATCATCCTGCCGCAGATTCGGCCCGGCCTGCTGGCGTTGGGCATCTTCTCGTTCATCGGCGGGTGGAATGCGTACCTGATCCCGGCGATTTTCAGCATCGGAACGAAGGCCGCGAACCTGCCCGTATATATTCGCACACTGACGGGTGATACCAATGCGGTCAACTGGAATCAGGTTGTGGCCGTCGGCGTATTTCAGATGATCCCGATCCTTGTGATCTTCGTATTTGCGCAGGAATACCTGCTCAACATCTATTCGGGGGGCAGTAAGGGCAGTTCCTAGCCTGCTGCTGCGAAAGAAGGCGAGACATCTCATGCAGGTCGATATTCAGAACCTGACCAAGAAGTTCGGCGACGTCACAGCAGTGGCGGACGTGTCGCTGGACATCCGCGACGGCGAATTCGTGGCATTCCTCGGACCATCCGGGTGTGGCAAAACGACCACGCTGCTGATGCTGGCGGGCATCTACAAGCCCACCGATGGCACGATCACCTTCGGCGAGCGGATCGTTAACCTTGTGCCGCCGCGCGAACGCAATATCGGCATGGTGTTTCAGAGCTATGCGCTGTACCCGCACATGACGGTGTTCGGTAATATCGCGTACCCACTTAAGCTCAAGAACGTGTCGCGCGCCGACCAGCAGGAGCGTGTCAAGCGCGTTGCCGACGTGATGGGGATTGGTGAGCTGCTCGACCGCAAGCCGGCACAGCTTTCCGGCGGTCAGCAGCAGCGCGTCGCGCTGGGCCGCGCACTGGTCAAAGAGCCGGACATCCTGCTGTTTGACGAACCGTTGTCCAACCTCGATGCGCGCCTGCGCTTGACGATGCGCGCGGAGATCAAGGCGCTGCAAAAACGACTCGGCATCACGTCGGTGTACGTCACGCACGATCAGGTTGAGGCACTGACGATGGCCGACCGTATCGCGGTGATGAACAAGGGGCGGCTTGAGGCGTATGCCACGCCGGAGGATCTGTACGATCATCCGCGCACGACGTTCATCGCCAACTTCGTCGGGAATCCGCCGATCAATATGGTCGATGTCGAACTGGCGCAGGAGAACGGGCAGGTCGTGGCGCGCTGCGCGGCATTCACGGTGCCGCTAGACAGCGAGCGTGTTCGCAAGGCGGTGGCGCATGGGCGTAAACTAACGATGGGAATCCGCGCTGAAGACATCACGCTCGGCGACGATGCTGCGCTGACCGGCGAGGTATACGCGGTCGAGCCGTTGGGACGAGAGGATATGCTGGATGTGCGTATCGGGGCAGAGAGCTTTTTCGCGCTGGCGACGCCCCAACAGCGGATGCGCGCCGGCGACCGGATCGGCCTTCATATCGACGCGGAACGCCTCCAATTTTTTGACCCTGCGACCGGCAAATCCGTCCTCTGGGAGTAACACGCAGTGACATCTTTGACCGATCAGGTTGCGCATCTGCGTTTCGTGTCGACCGATACGCCCGACCGAGCGTTGGCGCTCGCTCATGCGCCGGTCATCCGCTTTGACGTGCGTGAGCCGTTCCAGCCGCTGGCGGTTGGCTATACGGTGTTTCGGGCCAACGGAACGTCGCCGTCGTTCCCGCGTGACATCGTGCTAGACGGCCGCGGCGCGGTGTGCATCGAGTACGCGATCTGGTGGGACTGGGACATTCAACATCTGTACGAGCTTGAGCATATCTGGGTGTTTCTCGACGCCGACGGGCGGCTTGCCGACGCCGACGCGAGCTGGCATGGCGGCTACAGCCGCATGATCGACGAGCACGGCGCGCTGCCCGCCGAAGATGGCCGGTTGGTCGTCTGTTCCGAACCGGGTAAGCACGCGTTCGCGCCGTCGCCGGCGTGGTTGATCGAACGCAAGCCGCACACCGTCCGGAGCTGTACGTCGCGCAGCGGGGCGGGAGGGGTGTGGGTGACTCCGCTGTTCGAGGGTGTGATCCACGACCGCAATCCGAACACTAATCAGCTGGTTCGGACGTATCTTGAGCGCCACGCGTTCGAGCCGACACATCAGTTCGACCTTCGATTCGCGCTGGAGAAGGCGATATGCGTGCCGTGGGACACACTCAACGCGTGGATTCCCCCGCGTGTGACGGCGTGGCTCGATGAACTCGAACGCACGATTCCCCCACACGAACGGCGTGTGCTGCGCATCGCCCACCGTGGCGCGAGCGCGCATGCGCAGGAGAACTCCGCCGACGCCATTCGTATCGCCGCAGAGCTTGGATCGGATTTGGTCGAGGTCGATGTGCGCGTGACCGCCGACGGCGTGCCGGTGATCTCTCACGACGACAGCCTGAATCGAGTCTACGGCGTGCCGGGGCGTATCCCCGAGCTGACGCTGGAGCAGCTTCAGGCCGCGGCGCCGGTGATGACGTTCGATCAACTGCTTGAGCAATCGCGCGAGGTGGGTATCGGCCTGTACCTCGACATCAAGGCGCTGACGCCGGCGGCCGCTGCGCGCATGTTTTCGGCGGTGGATCGCACCGGGATGAAGTCGGCGGTCATCTTCGCGTCGTTCAGCGTCGACACGGTGACGGAGATCAAGGCCAACCGGCCCGATGTCGTGACGTCGATTCTGTTCGGCTCAACCCACGTCGATCCGGTCGCGCTGGCACAGGCGACAGGGGCTGATGTCGTGCATCCGTGCTGGGAGCGCGTGTCCGATGATCCGAGCACGCTGCTCACGCCGGAGTGGCTCGCACGGGTGCGCGCGGCGAAGTTGGGCGTCGTAACATGGCACGAGGAACGCCCGCCGGTTATCGCGTCACTCAAGCGGCTGGGTGTGACCGGGATCTGTTCGGACAACCCCGAACTGCTGGTATAGATCGGCCTGCTGCGGGCGCCGTGCGGAAGATGAGGTCATCTCGCCGGTGCGGTGCTGCCCCGAACGATCAGATCAGGATAGAGTACGCGCTGGTGGATCGGCATCTCAGGATTGCGAATCAACGAGATCAGCAGCTCGATCGACTGCTCGCCGAGCAGCTTAAAGTCCTGATGGACGGTCGTCAGCGCGGGCAGGAAATACGCCGATTCGGGGATGTCGTCAAAGCCGACAACCGACACGTCGTCCGGGACGTTGAGGCCGTGTTCGTGGAGCGCCGCGATCGCGCCCAGCGCCATTTGATCGTTGCCAGCGACCAATGCGGTGAACTCGGCGCCGTCGTTGAGCAGTGACAGCACCCCGTTGTAGCCGCTTTCGGCCGTCCAATTCCCCTCAACCGTCATGTCGTGGCGCAGTGTGTGCCGATCCATCGTCGACACCCAACTGCGATGCCGCATGATCGCGTCGTACCAGTTCAACGGCCCGCTGATCTCGGCGATGCGGCGGTGTCCGAGGTCGATCAGGTGGTTGACCGCCAGCTGCGTGCCGTACACCTGCTCGATTCCGATAGATGCGACCCCCGGCCGAGGCGCGGTGTCGATCTGGATGTACGGGATGCGCCCGGCCAGCTCATTCACCTCGCTCATGACGTCCGAGACGACCGGAGCGATCAGGATCACGCCGTCGATGAGGTGTTCGTGCAGATCATCCAGCGCCGCGCGGACGTCGTCATGCGTCAGCTGCTCGATGGCAGTGGGCGATACCCGATACCCCTTGCTGCGCGCGTACTGCGTGATGTTCGCCAACATTTGCGCCGGGCCGTAGAAGGTCGAGCCGAAGCTCATGATGGCGAGGGTGTCGGAACGATTGGTGACAAGGCTGCGGGCAGCACGGTTCGGGCGATACTTCAGCGCTTCGATGGATCGCAGGACGCGATTTCGCGTGGCTTCGGCGACGCTGGGGTGATTGTTGACAACACGCGACACGGTTTGATAGGAGACGCCGGAGTGCGTGGCAACGTCATGCAGTGTCGCTGCCTTTTGAGGGGGCTTCATGCTTTGATCCGATACTTCTCGATTGTATCCGCCGTGCTGGCGCCGCCCGCCCTCGTTTCGAGCCGCAGCGCTGACTCACGCCTTAAGGCACGGGATTACGGTTGACGCTCGCTTGAGCGCGTAGGGTTGTCGAACGCGCCGCGCGTAATTTCGGGCTGTGGGGGACGCCGCCCCGGCCCATCGCGTGTTTGGGGCCGCCTGCCGACCCTTGTAATCGTACAAAGGCAAGCGGCAAAACGCCAACCGTAATCTGGATTCGGCGCGGCGTCACCGGATTTTCGAGAGGATGTCGCGTCTGATCTCTGCTGATGTGCGGTCTGTGCCGCGGCGCGCTACGTGCGTAAGTAGGCCGCGCCGAACAGGTCGATGATGCCGCCGGTCAGGTACTCAACGCCGGGCGATGCGAGGAACACGGCGGTTCGGGCCACCTCCTCCGGCTGACACACCCGGCCCAGCGGGCTTTGCTGCTCGATCGCGGCCCACGCCGGGGAGTCCTTGTCATTGGCGGCCATGTCGGTATCCACGACCCCCGGCGCGATCACGAACACGTAGATTCCATGCGGGGCGAGCGCGACCGACAGCGATTGACTCATCGCGTTGAGCGCGGCCTTGCTCGCGGCGTAACCGGGGGCTTCCGGCTTGCCGCGAAACGCGGTTCGTGACGAGATCGTGATGATACGCCCGCCGCCTTGCGCGATCATGTGCTGCGCCGCGCAGTATGTCGCGTTCGCCGCGCCGATCAGGTTGGTCGAGAGGATCCGCGACCATGCAGCCTGCCACCCGTCATAGTCCATCTGAGGCAGCGGATGCTCCTCGAAGATACCGGCGTTGTTGACCAGCACGTCGATCCGCCCGAACCCGGCCGCGACGTCCTCGACCAGCGCGTGTACGGCGGACGCGTCGGTGATGTCGGCTTGAACGGCGATGTGACCTTTGCCCGCCAGCAGGCCGAGCGTGTGTTCGGCGGCGGCGCGGTTCGAGCCGTAATGCACGGCCACGCGCGCCCCGCGCTCTGCAAAAGCGATAGCGCACGCGCGGCCAATCCCGCGTGACGCGCCGGTAATCAGGACACACGTTCCGGTTAGCCCGGCTTGATCGTTCATGGCGTCAGCTCGTTCACAAGGTCGATGAGTTCGTCGGCGATTTGCATGTGGATCGTATCGAACGGCAGTGTTGGCGGCCTGACGCGGGCGGTCGGATAGATGCCCTGCCGCCACAACAGCCGCTTGAAGAAATGGATTGAGATGTCGAGGTGCTGGTTGGAGAACGCCAGCACCGGCAGCAGATGTTCAAACAAGGCTCTTGCGGCCGTCCGGTTGCCCGCGGCGCAGCGGCGGTAGATCTCGGTGTAGATCGCGTGCATTCCGGTCGGCATCACCGCGTGTACGCCGCGGTCGAACGCCTCGATCATCTGCATCACGGCCCACCCGCCAGAGACGTGGATTTCACCGCCGGTCGCCGCGAGGACTTCCGAGTATTTCACCCCTGCGGGAACCACCTCGATCTTGATCGCCGCGAACGCTTCGATCGACTCAAACAGCCGCACGATCAGCGGGACGGGCAGGCCGTAGCCGGCGAAGTCCCAATCTTGCAGCATGAGAAAGCCCGGCCGTAGATCGGCCAGCGCGCGGACGTGGCGTTCGTAGCTGGCGTCGTCAGTGTACGGGATGCTGGCGAGGATGCCGGGGCAGCCTGCGTCGATCAGCGCGCGCGCCGCGCGTTCACGGGACTCGGCGTCGGCGGCGGATGCGCCCCCGATGACCGGCACGCGCCCGTTCACCGCGTCAATTGTCGTGCGCACCATCGCGAGCCGTTCAGCCTCGCTGAGCTTGTCGACTTCGGCAGCCATCGCCGGCACGAGGAAACCGGCTACGCCCGCCTCCAGCGCGATCTCGATGTTACGCCGCAGCGCATCGAGATCAACCGTGTCGGCCTCGGTGAATGGCGTATTGAGCACCGTGACGATCCCGCGCATGGCGGCGACCGGGTTTCGCATTGTCGTTAGCCTTTCAAGCCCGTGCGTGAAATGCCTTCGATGAAATACCGCTGCAAGATGACGAACACCACGATCGGAGGCAGGGCCGCGACGACCGCGCCGGCCATCGACTGGCCGATGCTCATTTGGCCCTGCACCAATCCGGGCCGCAAGCTGAGGAACTGCGCGATCCCGACCGGCAGCGTCCGGACGCTGTCGCTGCGCGTGACGATCAGCGGCCACAGGAAGCTGTTCCATGTCGACAGGAACGTAATGATGGCGACGGCGGTCAGCGCAGGGCGGGCCAGCGGAAGCACGATGGAGATGAGGATGCGAAACGTCGATGCGCCGTCGACGCGCGCGGCTTCTTCAAGTTCCGCCGGGATGCTCAGGAAGAACTGACGCATCAGGAACACGCCGGTCACGTTCGCGCCCACCGGCAGGATCAGCGCCCAATACGTATCGGTCAGGCCCATCCGCGAGAACAAGATGAACAGCGGGATGATCGTGATTTGAATCGGGACGAACAGCATTGACAGCACGATCAGGAAGATGATGCCACGGCCGCGAAAGCGCAGGCGCGCGAAGGCGTAGCCCGCCAGCGAGTCGAGCACGAGCACAAGCACGGTCGCCGCTGTCGCCGTGAACAAGCTGTTGAACAGCCACTGTGTCATCGGATGCGCTTGGAAGATCGCGCCGAAGTGTTCAAACGTCGCGTTCTGCGGCAGCCAGCGGATTTCGGTCGTGATGATCTCGGTCTCAGGCTTGAGAGACGTGGCGACCATCCACACCACCGGGCCGAGCGCCACCACGAGGATGACGGCCAACACGACATACCACACCACGCGCGACAAGGTCTTGTTCATCGTTATTCGACTCCCTCAATGCCGCGCCGGTGCGCCCGGATTTGGAAGAACGCGACCAGCACCAACAGGCCGAACAGGATCAGCGCGATGGCCGATCCATAGCCAAACTTCTGAAACTGGAACGACGTCGTATAGATGTACTGCACCAGCGTCAGCGTCGAGGTGCCGGGGCCGCCGCCGGTCATCACATAAGTTTGGTCGAACACCTGAAACGAGTTGATCACCGTGAGCATGAGGACGAGGAAGGTGGTCGGCGCGAGCATCGGCAGCGTGACGAACCGGAACACGCCCCACGACCGCGCGCCGTCGATGCGCGCCGCCTCGTACAACTCGGTCGGGATGTCCTGTAGGCCGGCGAGGAAAAGCACCATGTTGTAGCCGACCGTCCACCACACCGTTGTCAGGATGACGCCGTACATAGCCGTGCCTTCGCTCACGAGCCACGGCACGTCCTGAATGCCGAATACGTTGAGGTAAGCGTTCATCAGGCCGAAGTCTTTGTCGAGGATCCACGTCCACAGCACGCCGACGACAGTCGACATGATGACGAACGGCATAAAGACCGCAACCCGACCAAGCGTCCGGCCGCGCCGCGACTGGTTCAAGAAGAGCGCGAGGGCAAGGCTGAGGATGATCAGCGCGGGAACCGTGATGACCACGAAGAACACCGTATTGCTGAACGCGGCGCTGAACAGGGGATCGCGGCCCATCGCCGAAAAATTGGCGAACGCGATGTACTGCGGCGGGCGGACGGCTTGCCAGTTGGTGAACGAGATCCCCAGCCCTGCGAGCGATGGCCCGAGCCGGAACAGCACGAAGAAAACCAAGTACGGCAGGATGAACAGATAAGGTGTAAAAGAGGCGCGCGACCGCATTTTGGTCGCCAATGCGACGGCCGGATCCCCCCGGTGTGCTGCGTTGGGCGTGATTCGCATGGCGGCTTCCCTCAACTTTCGATGTGGCTGCGTGACCCGGCGCGGCGGTGTCTCTGTCGCGCCGGGCCACATGGCGGGTTAGATCGTTACGGAACCGAGAGGATCGCCGTGATGAGGTTACAGGCGTTCTCGACCTCGGTTGCGACATCGGCGTTCTCAAGGATGATGCGCTGGCCCATGACCATCATCGGGGTCGGGGCGTTGGACGCGAAGATCTCAGAGAACTTGGGGATGTTCGGCAGCAGAACCTGATTGGGCAGCATATCCACGAACGACTGGCGGCCCTTGAGTTCGGCGAACTCCTCAGACTCGATGATGTCGTTGCGGATCGGAAGCTGGCCCGATTCTAGCCAGTCGAACGAGTTGGCGCCCAGCCACTCGATAAACGCGATCGCTTCGTCGCGCTTCTCAGGGTCGGCGTAGGTCGGGAAGGTGAAGTCGTGGCCGCTGCCCCACACCGCGGGCTGATCGAAGATGGTGGGATAGGGGGCGGTGGCCCAGTTCAGGCCGTCGGCTTCCGCCGCGATCATCGCCGGAATCTGCCACGGGCCGTCGATCAGCATGGCCGTGCGGCCGGAGATGAAGTCGCGGGCGTAGTCGGTCTGGCCCTGTGGCGCGGCATAGTGCACGTACACCAAGTCTTGCAGCCACTTCCACGCCTGAGCCGCCTTGTCGAGATCCATCGCGCAGGACATGCCGTCTTCGCTGAAGAGCTGGCCGCCAAGCTGGTTGTACAGCGCATACCACTGATAGAACGCGTGGTGGTTGGTGTGCATGTTGATGGCATAGCGCACGATGTTGGCGGGGTCGAAGCCCTCGTCACCCGGGTGCAGGCCGTTGGCGTCGATCGTCAGCAGACGCGCCGCTTCGAGGAACTCCTCGGCGTTGGTCGGCGCGGCTTCGATACCGGCTTCTTCGAACATATCGACGTTGTAGAACAGGCCGTGAACGCCGAGGTCAAACGGAAGCGCGTACATCGTGCCGTCGTAGAACTGCAAGTCCCACGCCTTCTGCACGTAAGCGTCCTTTTGGAAGACCTCGGACGCGGCAACGATGTCCTCGACCGGATCAATCAGGCCGAGGTTGATGAACATGGCGGTTTCCTGCGGGTGCATCGCCATGATGTCAGGCGACGTGCCGGCGCTGGCTGCGGCGATGAACGCGTCGAACAGCGGCGACCACTGCTGAACGGTCAGGTTGACGTGTACACCCGGATTTTCCGCGTTGTACTGGTCGACCAGCTTCTGCATGATCGCGCCGTCCGGCCCCGTCCAGCCACCCCAGAATTCCAACGTTACGACATCCTGCGCCGAGGCGACACCAAACAGGGCGAGCAGGACAATCAGAAGGAGCGATACGGTGAGTTTACGCATGATGGTTCCTCCAGAACTTGGCTATTGTCATCTTGGTGCTGCGCGTTCGTGTCGAGTTTTGACCTGTGCCACCTCCTCTGCATTTCCTTCGTCAAAGGCTAGATGGGGAGCGCCAGAATATCGCTCAACTGCTCCCAACACGCGTCGATCCGCTCGGACACAGCCTTCCGAAGCGGGGCGCGTACATCTCCAATCGGGACGCCGCGTTTGGCGCACATCGCCTTGTAACGCGACAGGTCGGCGCCATCCGCGAGGATCACCCGCACCTGATCCAACCGTGCTTGCAGGGCGCGGCCCGTGGCGAGATCGCCGGCCTTGGCGGCCTTCATAATGCCGACCACCAGCTCAGGGACGACGTTGGCGTTGCCGGAGACACAGGCATCCACGCCGATCGCCTGCGCCGCGAGGATCAAGCCGTCGGGGCCGCTGGCGGTGTTGAACTCGCCGTCATGCAAATCACGGCTTGCGAACAGCGTCGCCAACCCGCCGCTGCTGTCTTTGAGGCCGATGATGTTCGCGAATGCGCCGGCCAGCTCGACGACCAGCCGGGTCGACAGCGCGTTCGGCGTCACGCCGGGGTTGTTGTAGAGGTAGATCGGGAAGTCCGGCACGGCTTTGGCGACCGCCGCGAAGTGGTCGAACAGCGCGTCTTCGGTGAGCGTATAGAAGTACGGCGGGACGACGGCGGCGGCGTCCGCGCCGGCATCGCGCGCATGACGGGTGAGGGCGATGGTCTCGGCTGTGGTAATCATGCCGGTGTGGATAATCACCGGAACCCGCCCGGCCGTGTGCTTCACCGTCCATTCGGCCACCCGTTTACGCTCATCCGCCGTGAACAGCGGGCCTTCGCCGGTCGTTCCAAGCGGGAACAGCCCGGTGACGCCGTGTTCGATCACGAAGTCGATCAGGCGCGCCAGCCCCTCTTGGTCGACGGTGTCGTTTGCGATCGGGGTGAGCAGCGGAACAATGACGCCCTGAATCTTGAGCGGTTTCATAATAGAGATCCTTGCGTGAGCCAATCCAAATCGAACCGAGCGTAGTGAATGGTCTGCCGGCGGTAGGTGTACAGCAGATGGATGACGCCGTCGTCCGTTTGCGCCAGTGATGGGTAAGACAGCTCCGCGAATTCGTCATCCACGGCTTGCAGCCAATGCCAATCTTCGGTGGCGCTGTTGGTCATGGCGACACACAACGGCGTGCGGTGCGTGGCGCTGTTGTTGAACGCCAAGAGATATTGGCCGCTTGCGAGCTGCAGCAGATCGATGCCGGAGTTAGGGTTCGGGAAGCGCGTCGGCGTGAGCGGAGACCACGTCTCGCCGTTGTCCGCCGACTCCGAGCGCCAGATCACGCCTTGCCCGCCCGTCCGTAAATAGCACAGCAGCCTGCCGTCGGGGAGTTGGACGACGTTGGGATGGATGTTGCCTTGCGGGGATTCCATCGGCGCGGTGAGCCGCCACGTCTCGCCCTCGTCGTCGCTCAACATCATGCACGAACGCCACGTGTTCTCGTCGTATGCGGGGACGATGATCCGCCCTTCGATGACGTGTGCGCGGCTGCGCAGCATCAGGCCCGGCGTGTCGAACAGCAGGCGCGGGGCACTCCACGTCTCGCCGCCGTCGCTGGAAATCGTCAGGTAAGGGACGGCGTTTTCCCAGTGGTCGTGCAGGATGACGTTGTAGAACAGCCACAGCGTGCCGTCAGCGCGGGGGAGCAGCACCGGTTGGCCCATCGAGTGCCCTTCGACCTCGAGCAAGATCGCCGGACGCGTCCACTGGTCGGCGCCGCGCGGCAGTCGCGAGGCCATCAGGCACACGTTCGGCGCGGTCTCGTATTCGCCGCCCATCCAGATCGCCATCAGGCCGGCCTCGCCAAGATCGGTGAGCGTGGAACAATGCGCGAACGGGCGGTCGCTCATGCGCGCAAATACGGGAATCTTGAACGGCATTACGTTCTCCCTATCGAAGTGTGCCGGACTCTTGACATGCGATCGGGCACGTACCCCATGCGCCGCGAAATCTCTTGCGCCGTGTCAACCACCCCGCGCGATACGGTGTCCAGACGCGACCCGACGATGCGCGGATCGATCCCGGAGATGCTGCACGCCCCGATCACAGCGCGCGCAGAGTCGAAGATCGGCGCTCCGATGCAGAATGTCTGAAGCTCGTGTTCCTGATTGTCGATCGAGTAGCCGCGCGCGCGGGTGGCCGCAAGGTCATCGCACAGGGCGGCATACGTGGTGATCGTGTGCGACGTAAAAGACGTGAGCGCGTCGCTGTCGTCGCCGTACATGGCGAGCGTCTCGGCCTCCGGTAAATACGCGAGGATCGCCTTGCCGACCGACGTACAGTGCAGCGGCGCGCGGTCGCCAACCGCCGTGCGCGCAAGCAGACGCGTCGAGGACTCGATTGCGTAGATGTAGAGGACTTGTGATCCGTCGCGCACGGTGAGGTAGGTCGACTCGCTGCATGTATCGGCGAGCTGTCGCAGCAGCGGCGCGGCGCGGTCACGCAGCTCGACGTTGACGACGGCGCTCTGCGTGAGGCCGATGATCGTCCGCCCGACTCCATACGAGTCATCGTCCAGCTTCTCGATGAAGCCGTACCTCACAAGCGTCTTGATGAGGTGATGCGTGGTGCTCTTCGGACTGCCCAAGCGCTGACTGATAGCCGTGAGCGTGAGCCGCGGCTCGGCAGGGCTGAAGAGGAGCAGGATGTCCAGCGCTTTGGCTACGGAAGCGATCACGTCGTGCCTCAAAACGAGTACCGGCGTTTCATATCGTGAAACGGTGTATCACGATATGGAAATGGTAGACGGTATCTGACCGCTTGTCAAAAATTGGATGGGCCATGGTTTGCCGCGCCGTGAACGACTCTCTTGTGCCGTGGGCGGGGTGAGATGGATCGAAGCAAACGACCAGCCCGCGAGCGGATCGTTTGCTTCAGATAGGGGATGCGTTTGGTGCGTGCCGGTTATCCTCAGGCCGGGATCAGCCGCAGGGTGACGATCTGATACGGCGTGATTGTGAACTGCACGTCGTGGCCGTCGGGCGTGAGACGGGACTGCTCTTCTTCGAGCAAGTTGCAGATGAGCGCCTCGGCGATGGGGAACCCGGTTGTGAGCGTGACCACGCCGCGATTGCGCTGGTTCTCGTACAGCCGCACGATCAGCCCACGCCCGTCCTCGGCCAGCTTGACGGTTTCGATCACGACGTGCCCGGCATCGACCGATACAAGGGGCGCTGACGGAAGCGGCTCCGCGCTGGCTGACTCGACGCGGCGCATCAGCACCGGCATATTGAGGTCATAGGCCTGCGGAACGACCTCGGCGCGCCAATCGCCGGCGTGCGGCAGCAGGCTGTAGGTCATGCGGTGTTCGCCCTGATCGGCGGCCGGGTCAGGCGATGTCGCGCTCTTGAGCAGGGTCAGCCGCATGACGTTGTGCAGCACGTCGTGCCCGTATTTGCAGTCGTTGAGCAGCGCCGCGCCATAATTGCCTTCGCTCAGGTCGATCCACTTGTGGGCGCAGCTTTCGAAGCGCGCGATATCCCACGGCGTGTTGCGATGAGTCGGGCGCTGCACGTTGCCCCATTGGACGTCGAACGTGGCGACCGGGCTGAGTACATCGACCGGGAACGCGACCTTGAGCAGCGTGTGATGTTCGTGCCAGTCGATCCACGTGTCGAAGTCGATGCGGCGGCTGTCGGCATATAAATACACGCTCTGCACGATAACACTGCTGCGGTAGCGGCGCTTGATCTGCACGGCGGCGCGCAGTGGGCCGGTCTCGGTGATCGCGATACTCTCCAACCCGCCGACGGCCTCGGTGCGGTCTTCGTAGAAGATATCGACATCCCACGCGTCGAAGTTGAGGGGGCGATCCTCGAATGCCAGCAGCGCGTTAGCCTTCGCGCCGCTGGGGAGCACCTCGCGGCTGTGCTGCTTGTCGAACACCCGGCTGATCTCGCCGGCCGGGTCGATCTCGACGCGCAGCACGGCGTTCTCCAGCACGAGTTGGTTGTGATCCCGAACAGCCGTGGCGGCACGACTCCCGACTCCGTCAGCCTGTGTGGTGACTTCGGTCAGCGGCATGATGCTGTACGGCGCCATGTCGGGGATTTCGATCAACGTGCCGCCTGTGACCGCTTGCGTGACGAGCGCCGCGTTGTCCGGCCCGGCAAGCCCGACGCCAGCCGTAAGTGAGCCATCCAGCAGGCCGATCCGCCGACCACCGAAGGACGTCGTGTTGGCGGCCAGCACCGCCGTCCCGGCAGGGAGCGCACACGCCAAGGCAGCCAACGCCGACTCGCGCACGGACTCGCCCAAGTCGAACAGCTTCGCGTAGTCGGCTTCGCTGTCGACGTACACCGCATGGATCGACGAGCCGGGCAGGATGTCGTGGAACTGGTTCAGGCACAGCAGTTCCCACGCCTGTTGTAGGGTCTCGCGGGGATATGCGGCGCCCGTGGCGAGGGCGGCGAAGGCCGCTAGAAATTCGGCGTCATGGAGCAGAACTTCGCCCTTGCGGTTATTACGCTTGTTGCGGCTTTGGCTGGTGAGCGTGCCGCGGTGATATTCGAGGTACAGCTCGCCGTTCCAAACCGGCAGGCTGTCGTCGACGGTTTGGCTCAACCCGTCGAGGAATCCGCCGACTGTCCCGTGACGCACGCGCGGCGCGCCGGCTAATTCGCCTAGAAAACCGATGTTCTCGATCATATCGCGGGCCGGGCCGCCGCCGCCGTCGCCGAGGCCGAACGGCATCAGCAGTTCGTTGGTGAGTTCCTTCTGGCGGAACACGTCCCACGTCCCGAACACCTCGGCCGCCGTGACGACACCGTTGTAGGTCGTGGCGTGCGGCAGATCGCGCGATGACCCCGGCGTCGTCAGGAAATAGGTCAAGACCCGTGTGCCATCCAACCCCTGCCACCAGAATATCTGATGCGGCATGTGGTTATACTGGTTCCAGCTCATCTTATGCGTGACGAAGTATTCGAGGCCGGCCTGCTTGATGAGCTGCGGCAGCGCCCAACTGTAGCCGAACGTGTCTGGCAGCCACAACACCGGCGCGTCGACATCCCCGAAGTGCTTGCGGAAGTATGACCGGCCCAGCACGAACTGCCGCGCCAGCGACTCGGCGCCGATTGCGTTGCAGTCCGGCTCGACCCATGTGCCGCCCATGACCTCCCAGCGCCCCTCCGCCACGCGCGCCTTGATCCGTTCGAACAGCTCAGGGTAGTGCTGCTCGGCATAGCGGTAAAGCTGCGGCTGGCTTTGCGAGAACGTGTAGTTAGGGTACTGATCCATCAGGTGCAGCGCGGTGCTGAACGTGCGTCCGGTCTTGCGCACCGTCTGACCGAGTGTCCACAGCCACGCGACGTCGATATGGGCGTGGCCGGTCGCCACCAGATCGACGTTCATCGGGCTGCCGGCCGCGGCGATGCCTTTACGCAGCACATCGAGGGCCGCCGGCGCGCTGGCGTAGAATGCGTCCGTGCCGAGCGGGTCGCGGGTGTCGAGCGTCACGAAGGCATCGTCCAGCGCGTTGAGCAGCAGATCGTGGACGGGGTTGTTCTCGTCAAGCTGACGCACGACCTCAAGCGTGAGGTAGGCGAGGGTATGCAGTTCGCGCGTCGGCAGATCGACTTGAACGAGCGCGCATTCGCCCATAAAGAGGCGCGTATACGGCTCATGGTCTTCAATCGGGCCGATGCCCGTCCAGCCGTGCAGCGCGACCCGATGCGATCCACCGTCGCGCAGTGAGTCGGGAAGACGCACTTCTTCGTGACCGCGGTCGCGCGCCGCCAGCGGTTTGCCGTCGATGTACACCAACGCCTCAGGATGTTCGAACTCGTGGGCGTTGCCGATGGGCAGATGCAGCGCAATCGGAGAACCGGGATCCCAGTCACCCGGAACGCGGAACGACGACTGCATAAGGAAGTCGGTACAGCGGGTGCCCCAATGCGTGTTCGGCGCGATCACCTCCCATGCCGAATCGTCGGCGCCGATGGGCGGCGGCGCAAGCGGGCCGTCGAGGGGCTTATACCGGAACGGCGACAGCGGCTCACGTTTGCGATAGACCAGCGGTGCGATCAACTCGATCCGCCGCGCGATTTTCTGCGTCGTCCATTGCAATTTGTGGGTCATGAATTTCGCTCCTCGCGTGACTGTAAGCGGGCATCCGTTGAACTCGCTGAGAAATGATACCGTCACGGGAACCAATAGGCGACGGCTAGTTGCGCGCGTTTACACGGCGATCTGGCCGGCTGATGCCTCTCTGTAGGTTGTGCGAAGCACGCGAGGATCAATTGACGGCGGCTTGGCGCACGCGCGCGGCACGGCGGCCGATGGGGACACACATCGGCGTGCCAGCCACCGGATCGACGATGACCTGCGCATCCAGCCCGAACACTTGGCGGATGATGTCGCACGTAATTACGTTTTGCGGCGCACCCTGCGCGACGATCTGCCCACCGCGCAGCGCCACGATCATGTCGGCATAGCGCGCGGCCTGATTGAGGTCGTGCAGCACCATGATGATCGTGCGGCCCTGATCGTTCAGCTCTGTGAGCAAGTCCAACACGTCGATCTGATGCGCGAGGTCAAGGTAGGTCGTCGGCTCGTCCAACAGCAGCACATCGGTCTGCTGCGCGAGCGCCATCGCGATCCACGCTCGCTGGCGCTGTCCGCCGCTCAACGTATCGACCGGCCGGTCGGCGAGCAGCGAGAGGTTGGTCTGGATGAGCGCCTGCGCGACGATTTGTTCGTCGTGCGCGCTCCACTGCTGGAACCAGCTCTGATGCGGATAGCGGCCCTGCGCGACCAGTTCGTGCACCGTAAGCCCTTCCGGCGCGGTCGGCCCTTGCGGCAGGATTCCAAGCCGGCGCGCCAAGTCCTTCGCCCCCATCGCGTGGATGTCTCTGCCATCGAGACAGACGACGCCGCGCGCGGGCTTCAACAGGCGCGAAAGCCCGCGCAGCAGTGTACTCTTGCCACACCCGTTGGGGCCGACCAACGCCGTGATCTGCCCCGCGATGACGGTCAAGGTCAACTCGTGAACGACGTCCGTGCTGCCGTCATAGTTAAGCGAGAGATTGTGTGTTTCGATCACGGGATTCAGCGTCCTTGCGCCCGCGTGCGGACGAGTAGATACAGAAAATACGGCGCGCCGATCAACGCCGTGACGATGCCAATAGGCAGCTCCGACGGCGCGATGATCCAACGGCCGATCAGGTCGGCGAATACCAGCAGCGCGCCGCCGAACAGCGCGCTCACCACCAGCAGTCCCTCGTGGGCAGGGCCGACGAATCGACGCGTGATGTGCGGCGCGATCAGCCCGACGAAACCGATTGTGCCTGAGACGGCGACCGCGCCGGCCGTCAGCGCCACGCTGATCAGCAGCAGGACGGCGCGCTGAGTCTCGACCTTCAGCCCCATGCCGCGCGCGACCTCCTCGCCGAGGTTAAGCGCGTTGAGCGACCGCGCGCCAAACAACGCCAGCGGCAGCAAGACCACCAGCCACGCGGCGAGCGTTCGCACGTGATCCCAGCTGCGGCCGTATACGCTGCCGGTCAGCCACACGTAAGCCTGCTGCACGTCGTTGATCTCGCCGAAGACGAGGATGAACGTGGTCAGCGATCCAAGCACCGAGGCGAATGCCACACCGATCAGAATCAAGCGCACGGGTGCTGTGCTCCCACGCTTCCACGACAGCGCGTAGACGGCCAGCGCGGTGATCGCGCCGCCGGCGAACGCCGCCCACGGCAGTACGCTGAGCGGCACGTCCTTAAGCGTGACGATGAGCGTGACAGCGGCGAGGCCCGCGCCAGCCGTTACGCCGAGGATACCCGGCTCGGCCAGCGGATTGCGCGTGATGCCTTGCATGATCGTGCCGGCGGTCGCTAGTGCCGCGCCGACGAGGAATGCGACGAGGATGCGCGGCATTCTGAACGTATGCACTACCAAGTTGAAGTTGTGCGCGTCCGGGTGGTCGGTGGGAAGCGTTCCGGTGAGCGTGCGGATCACGTCCCACACCGTCATATTGTACGCCCCGTAGTTGACGCTGAGCACGAGGACGATCAGCGTGAACGCCACGACTGCCAGCGCCACCAGCGGCACGCGCCGGTCGATCTTGAGCGAGACCGGCGGCATGCGTAAGCGCACGGAAATCCACGGTGGGCGGGTGGGCTGCGTGATCATCGTCTCACCTTCCAGCGCGCCAAGTAGATGAAGAAGGGCGCGCCCACCAGCGCCATCATAATGCCGACCGGCAGAACCTGTGGGCGCATGATGATGCGCGCGCCGATGTCCGCGAGGATCACGAGGATGGCGCCGAAAACTGCCGAGTACGGGATCACCCACCGGTAATCTACGCCGACGACAAACCGCGCGATGTGCGGGATGACGAGGCCGACGAACCCGATCGGGCCAGCCAGCGCCACCGCGCCACCCGCCAGCAGCACCACCATCAGCGCCGCAGCGATCTTGATGGCGACGGTGTTCTGACCCAAGCCCTTCGCCACGTCATCGCCGAGGCTGATAGTCGTGATCTGCCGGCTGATGAGCAGCGCGCCGATCAGACCGATGACGATCAACGGGGCGGTCTGCGCGATGATGCTGAAGTCGCGCCCGACAAGCGATCCAGCCGTCCAGAAGCGAATCTGCTCCAGCGTTTCCTGATCCTGAATCAAAATCGCGGTCGTCAGCGCCGACATGAACGCCGTCAGGATGACACCGGCCAGCGTCAGCCGCAGAGGGGTCGCGCCACCGCCCAACATGCCGATGACGTACACGAATACAGCGCCCGCAGCTGCGCCAATCAGGGCGGCAATCGAGTATACGGTCAGCGATGCCGCGCCCACCAGATAGACGGTCAGCACGACGGCGAACGCCGCCCCTGCGTTGATTCCGAGCAGGCCGCTGTCCGCCAACGGGTTGCGGGTGAGTCCCTGCATGATGGCCCCGGCGACCGCAAGCGCCGCCCCGACGATCATGCCGGCAAGCACCTGCGGCAGCCGAACGGTCTGGATAATCAGGTGGTTGAACACCGTTTCGTCATAGTGAAACAGTGCATCGAAGACGACAGCCGGCTCGATGTCCGCTGCGCCCACCATCATGCCGAGTATCAGCATCACGCCCAACAGTGCGATACTGACGGCTAACCCCGGCAGCAGCAGCGAACGCCGGCCGAGGAGTCTCGTAGGGTTTCTAGCGATCTGATTGGCCTGAACGCTCATCGTTATGTGGGTGTCGTCGACCTTTCTCTCGATTGCCTATCGTCGGCCCGGCCCGGACTCTATGCAAGGTGTAGTTTGAGGCAGCCCGGCACATGCCGCGCTCAGGCTGCCTCAAACCGGCTGACACGCTAGCTTTGCACCGCCCACGCGACCTTCAGCGCATCGGCGCCGGTGAACCGTTCGACATGATCGGCGACGACGTGTTGAACCCGCGCGAGGTTTTCTTCCGTCTCAGCGTCGATATGGAAGGTCAGCGAGGTGTCGTCCGCGAACATCTCGCACGTCCCGAAGCCGAACTGAACTGTTCCGTGGTTGTCGTCATAGGCCGCCGGCACTTTATGGCTGAAGTGATTGCACAGCGCCTTGAGATAGCGCACGGCCTTGTCGGTCGCTACCGATCCGGTTGCCGCGAACGCCATCTCTAGTTCGCCCCCGTCAACGCCGCTTCGACATCGTCCAGCACCTTCATCACAGCAACCGGGCCGCCGCTGCTCGTCCACAGCGAGCCATCCACGACGATCAGATGCCCGTTCTTGACCACCTCCAGCGCTTGGAAAAGCGGATTCTTGAGCGCCTCATCGAGCGCCGTCACCGCGTCTCCTTCGGCTTGCAGCGTCCCGACGAACGCCCAGTCGACGTCGATCACGCCGAGCGATTCAAGGCTGAGCGGCGCCGAGTGCGGATGGCCGGCTTGCAGGTCGGGGATGTGTTCCGGCGAGGTCAAGCCGAGGTCGAAGATCACCGCGCTGACGAACGTCATCGGCGCCATGACCTGCGGGCCTTCAGCTGCCCAGCGTGCGACGATGAACTGATCATCCAAGTGGTCGGCCAGCGTGGTCTGAAGCTCCGCGATACGCGCCTCGTACTCGGCAAGGAAGGCATCTGCGGCGTCGGTCTGGTTGACCGCATCCGCGACGGTCAGGAAGTGCGCCTTCCAGTCGCGTCCGTTGACGTACGTATCGACCGTCGGCGCGATCGCGTTGAGCTGTTCCAACACCGCAGGGTCAGACAAACCGGCGGCGAGGATGACATCGGGATCGAGCTGTAAGACCAGTTCAAGGTTCGGCGTAAAGAAGTTGCCGACAACCGCCATGTCGTCGGTGATGAGATCGGCCAGATAGCGCGGCGGCTCCTGCTGCCCGCGGCCGTTCGTGATCCCCACCGGCGTGATGCCGAGCGCGAGCAGCGCGTCCAGGTCGGAGTCGGTGACGGTCACGATACGCTGCGGATCCTCAGGCACGCATACGTTGGCGATCGGGCGCAGGCCTGCTTCACAAGCGGCGGCACTGGCAGCGCCGGCGAGCGCTTCAAGCTGCGGAAGCACGTTCTCAAGCGCATACGGCAGGCTGAGTACCGAGCTAAACCCGAGCGCGTCCTCCACCGCCGGCTCGAAGTACAGCACACGGCCGTCCTTCACCGCCTCCAGTTGGCTGAACAACGGCTGCGACTCCAACCCTTCGCGTCCGCCCTCGACGAACTGCATATTGACCACGGCGACCACGTCCTGATCGATCAAGTCGATGCGCTCGGCGCTGAGGTTAGCGAAGAACTGATCGCCGGCGGCGGCCAGCAGCTCCTCCGGCATTACGAGGCCGAGGTCGGTGAAGAACCGTCCGCGCACGTCTTGCGCCGTGTAGAAACCGAACGTGCCGTTGTAGTAGTAGACCGAAGCGACCGTCTTTCCGGCCAGTCCAGCGATTCGTGCGCGTGCGTCGGCGAACTGCGCCTCAACATCGGCGACGAGCGCTGCGGCCTCGGCCGATTTGCCGACCGCATCTCCGATGAGTTGAGTCGCCTCCTGCCACGGCATGCCGAAGTCGATATAGTCGCCCGACTGAGCGATGGTGGGCGCGATCTGTGACAGCAGGTCGTACTCGTCCTGCGTGATGCCTGCGCTCACCGCGATGATGAGATCCGGCGACAGCGCGAGGATCGCCTCGTAATTGAGCGCGCCGAAGTCCATGGTCAACACGTCCGGCGTGGCGTCGCCAGCGGCCTCGACGGCCCACGGGAAGATCGCGTATGGAGTGTCGCTGTACCAGTAGCGAACGGCGACCGGGGTGATGCCCAACGCGAACAAAGGGTCTTGGTCAGTGTATCCGAGCGAGAGTACCCGCTCTGGCGCTTGCGTAATCGTCGTGCTGCCAAATTTGTGCTCAACCGTGACGGGGAACGTCCCGTCGGATGTTTCCTGCGCAGCGGCCGGGATGAGGCCGAGCAGGAGCGCGAGCACGACAATCAGGAGATTCCGGTAAGACATGGTGGTGCAATCCTCCGTCGGGGTGTGGCCCCGCGTACGCAGAGACAAAGTGCGCGCCCATGCTAAACGAGACCCGCGTCCGGTTTCCACGCCTTGCGTTAACCGGCGGGTTGGCCCGGCGCAAGTCTAAAGATGAGGGAGGGTGTAACCTGTGTGGCCGGACGTGGAAGAAAATGCGCAACGCCGGTTAAATACTGGCTTCGGCACGGCTAAACCCGCGGCCCGCATGGACTTAGCCCGACGTTGATCTTCGTCCAGCGTCCGCGTGGGATCAGCGGGATGGGCCGGCGCGCAGCACGAACCGGAAGCGGGCGTCGTCCTCGAACCACATCGGGAAGTTCGTGCCCCACACGTTGTTGTAGAGGTTGAAGTGTACGCCGCCGCTCATGTCAGGCAGTCGATTGTGAAAGTCGAGCAGGGAAGGCCGCCCCGGCGCGACCAGCACCGCGTCAAGCGAGCTGATCCGCGTGGTGGCTTTCGGGCCGTGATGGGTGACAGCCCCGTTGAATCCATGCAGGGTACGCGCGCCGCCGCTGATAACCTGCATCGGGTCGATCTCTCCGCCGAGCTTATGAATCGCCCACGCGCCTTCGCCGGAGTCGACCGGCAGTACTGTGAGCCAGAATGCTTCCGGCAGGCGGCATGCTGGCTTGCCAAACCACTGCACGTCGAGCGTGATGCCGCCGTCCGCGTCAACCACGTACTCGAGGGTGAGTACGGATGGCGCGCCGATCTGGCGGCAGTCGTCGGCGAACGACGTCTCAACGAGGATGTGCGTCGTGTCGCTGTCCTCACGCGTCCAAATTCCCTCGACGCGCGGATGCCACGACCCGTGCGCATCGACCCGCAGGCCGGGCTTGGTGTTGTCCGGGTGCGCCCATACGCGCACGCTGCCATGTTCGCGGTCTCGAATATACTGATGCCAGTATCGATCATAGTCCGCGCTGGAGAACGTCTCGTACGTCACGAGGCCGATGGGGTGAGTCGAGTCGGCCAACGTGTGCTGCGCCGGTTTCAAAATCAGCGTGTTGAGCGCGCCGGTTTTTTCGTCAACGCCAACACTCCACTGATCGGTCTGGAACGTGCTGCTCGGTGCGGCGCGATAACCGAACAAGTCAGGGCGTCTCGGCTTGATCGCCTCAAGCTCGGCCTCGGCGGCGGCTTGAAGCGCCGTACCGTCCAGCGTCTTGAGCGCATCGGTAATGTACGAACGCTGTTCCGTCCATGACGCCTCAAAATGCTGGAACATCGGATCGGCGCGTTTCTCGGCAAGCACGGCCGTGGCGTAGTTCTCGTAGTCCGGCAAGAACGTCTTGAGATCCATGCCCCACGTGTGTTCAGGGATCATCAGCAGCGCGCGCTCGAACGCGCCGACCTGCGCATCGCTGGCGGCTCCCTCCGTGATCCACCGGTCACGCAGGCGCAGAAGTGCCTTGTACTGGCTGATCTTGGTCGGATCGGTGCCGACGCCGTGAATCCACGTATCGCCGATCTCGTCGGTGATCACCGGTAGATCGGGGTTTGCGCGTAGAAGGCATTCCGCGACCGCGTCGAGCGTCGAGCCGACAAACGTCGCGTTCGGAAACTGCTGGCGCAGTTTGGCATACGTCATGCGCACGCTGTCCGGCGACGGTGGGCCGTGGTTGTCGCCGGTGAACACGATGGCGACCGCCTCAGTCGTTCCGGGCAAGACCATGACATCACCGTAGACCTGCTGGTACATCATCAGCACGTCGGTCGACGTCGCTTCATCGCGCCATGTGAACACGGGCGGGACGGCGGGAACGGTCGCCGCCGGGTTGACGCCCACGTGGAACAGGCGCACACCGGCCTCAGCCAGCAGGGGGATCATGGCGCGGGTATGTCCCGGCACGTCGGTCATCTTGGCGGCGATGGTGCGCTTGCCGAAGCGTGCGTCAAGCGTCTGCGACAGGCGGAGTCCACGGCGGAAAAGCCGTTCGTCCATCAGCTCGGTATGAGTCGTGAACGGCACGGCGTGCCACGCGACGAGGTCATCGCGTACCGCGTTCTCCATGCGCGTCCGTTGATCACTCGTGGCCCGTTCGAGGTACTCGTAAATCAGCCACGACCCGACCGTCCACCGGAACGGTTCCTCCGGGTGGCGTTCGCGCATGGTCTCCGCCAGCGTAATCGCGTTGGGGATGAACGTGTTCATGTACCGGTCGATCACCGAGCGCGCATAGTCGGTGAATCCGACGTCGAGATGCGTCTTGAAGATGACGTGCACAAGGTCGATGTCAGTGCGCATGAGTCACGAGTTCTAGCGAGGTTGTCGCTCGATATAGATCGGGTTGGTGAGCGCGTGAACGTGAGGCGCGTTCGGATCGCCTGAGATGATCTGAGCGCGCACATACGGCGTGTCGTGCACGTCGACGTCCACCTGCGCCTCCCATTCTAACTGGTCGACCGCGAACTGTTGAGTGACGCCTTTTCCGGTGACGATCTGAAGCTGCAATCCTTGCGCACGGCGGGCGGATACGGTGACCAACAGGGAATCGCCGCCGATACGCAGCGTATCGCCCATCATCGCGGCCCCGGACGACAGCAGGATTTCAGGCCCATCCGGCGACTCGGTGACGTAGGCATGACCGACTTTCAGCGCATCCAGCAGCGCCGACGGTGACGGATCGCCGGGACAGTAGATGACGAGAGTCGGGTTGGCGAGCTTAGCATGGTGCTCATGGTGGTGGAAATGGCAGTCACTGCCCCCGACGGCGACATATCGCGCGCCAGTTTTGAGCTTGGCTTCCCAATACGCCAGCGCGATCCTGTTCGTCGGCGGCCACGGCCCGTTCCACACCTCGATGCAGTGGAACCCCGTGACCTCGGGATACGACCACTCCGGCCCGAACGGACGCGGATGGTTGCATGAGATCAGGTAGCCAGCGGCGAGCGCGGCGTCTACCGCTGTTTGCATGTCGTCCTGCGAAAGCACGCGGAAGTCGATCCACGGCCCCGCCCCCCAGATGTTCCAATGTCCTTTGTAGGTCGTGACCTCCATGCCGGGGATGAGCATGAGGCGGGTCTCGGCGGATGCCAGCGCCACCTGCTGCGAAAGCACGTTATGGTCGGTGATCGCCAGAAAGTCGAGGCCGATCGTCTCTGCCTTGCGGATCACGGTCATCACGTCGCTGTCGCCGTCGCTGTGGTGCGTGTGACAGTGCAGCTCGCCTTTGTACCATCCGCTGGCGCGGCGCACGTCAGGGCGTGATACCGTGCTCAAGGGCAGACGGGCCGGAAACGACACAGGGGCCTCACCCTCCCCGATGGTCAGTTGAATCGTGACGCGGTAAGCACAGCCGCCCTCCGCGACCTTATAGGCGCCGAGGCAGATGTGCCATGTGCCGGGCTGGATGGGGCCAGATGAATAGCCGGGCGTTGCCGTATCCGTCGCGATGAAGAAAGCGCTTCGGGCACTGCCGCTCCAGCCCCGGAAACCCTCGCCCATGAACGCGTGTCCGCGCGGGTCGAAGATCCCGATGTCGATGGTGTTACCGCCGGTTAGGTGCGGGTCGCTGTCGATCGCGGCGGAGTAGGTGTACTCGACGTCGATCCGTTCGGTGTGCGGGGGCGCATCGAACGGCAGCATGGGATAGGTCAACGTTTGGCTGGGCGTCAGCGTGCCTTCTAAGACAAGCGTCTCGCTCCGGCTCATCGCAGCACTTGACCGTCTGGCCCAAAGAAGAAGAGATGATCCGCGTCAAACGAGAGGTAGACCTCGTTGGGAAGCGGCGGCGCCTCATCCTCAAACAACCGGATTGTGATGAGCTGTTCGCCGACCCGGACGATGACCAGCGCCTCGCCGCCGAGCGTCTGCGTGACGTACAGCGTGCCCTTGATGGAATCGGCGGCCGGCTCGGTGAGAACCCGGATGTGTTCGGGGCGGACGCCCAGCGTGAATTGACTGCCTTTCGCTAACGCCGCGGGCAGGCGCAGCCCGGCGGCTGACATGGCCTGCGGCGAATCGCCGGTCTGGACGTATATGCTGCCGCCGTTGATTTCACAGGGAAGCAGGTTCATCGGTGGGTTGCCGATGAACGACGCAACGAACGTATTGACCGGGTGGCGGTAGATTTCCAGCGGCGTGCCGGCCTGCATAATACTGCCGTCCTTCATCACGACGATCTTGTCGGCCAACGCCATCGCCTCGGCCTGATCGTGGGTGACGTACACGGCGGTGATCCCGACCTCGCGCTGCAAGTGTTTGAGGAACGCGCGCGCTTCGAGGCGCAGCTTAGCGTCCAAGTTGCTCAGTGGTTCGTCAAACAGGAAGACCTGCGCATGGTGGACGACCGCGCGCGCGACGGCGACACGCTGCTGCTGCCCACCGGAAAGCTGGCCCGGACGCCGCGCAAGCAGCCCGCCGATCTGCAAGTTATTCGCTACTGACGTGACTTGTTCTTTAAGCTCGTTATGCGGCACCCCGCGCACCTTGAGCGGATAGCCGATGTTGTCGAGAATCGTCATGTGCGGGTAAAGCGCGTAGTCCTGAAACACCATGGCGACATCGCGCGAACGCGGCGGCAGGCTCGTTACGTCCTTGCCATTGATGTGAATGCTGCCGCTGTCTGGCATCTCAAGGCCACTAATCATACGCAGCGTCGTGGTCTTGCCGCAGCCCGACGGCCCAAGCAGGGCGACGAATTCGCCGTCCGTCATCGACAAGCTGACCTCATTGACGGCGACCACTTTGCCGAACGTCTTGCGTAGGTTGCGTATTTCGATCGAAGCCATCGATTCGCTCTCTTACTGTTTGATTCCGCCGAAGAAGCGGAAGCCATAGCGCCAATTGATCAACAGGTACAGAAGCAAGACCGGTATCGTGTACAGCACGGCATAGGCCGAGATGAGCCGGATTTGCGGCATGCCGCTTTCGAGATCGTAGAACAGGAAGAACGTCACCGAAGCGGGCATCAGCTTGATGTTGCGCAGCAGGATGAACGGCGTCAGAAACGACCCCCATGCGCCTACCAGCACCCAGATTCCGACGACCAGCACGCCGGGCCGCATGACCGGAAAGGTGACGTCTCGGAAGATTTGCAGCGGGGACGCGCCGGCCACCATCGCCGCTTCTTCGTACGAGCGCGGCACACTTTCGACGAAGTCCTGCATGATAAAGATCGCCGACGGGATCGAACCACCGATCATCACGAGGATGACGCCGATGTGCGTGTCGATCAGCCCGAGGTCATAGATCAGCTTGAAGATCGGCACCATGCTGGCCGTGCCAGACACGACCGACGAGAACAGGATCAGCACGTAGGTCAGGATTTTGCGGCCGGGGAGGGTTCCGCGTGAAATGCCATAGGCCGCCAGCGCTGCGATGAGGCTTGTGCCGACCATCGTGCCGATGCCGATGATTACGGAGTTTTGAAGCAGGCCGCGCATCGCCATCTCGTTGCTCAAGACTTCCTCAAAATTTGCCAGCGATGGGCTTTGAGGGATGGTGACTGACAGTGACGCCTGCGGGTTGAACGGCGCAAACACAAACCACAGCAGCGGCGTTACGAAGAACACCGCGAGTATGACCGTAAAGCCGGTGAGTAGGACGCGCTGCATCGGCGATTTCATGCGGTCTTCCCCTGTTGATTGCGCGAAACAAAGAGGTAGATACTCGCCAGAACGAGGTTGATGAGCATGACGACGACTGCGATCGCGCTGGCCTTGCCGAACTCGAAGAAGCGCAGGCCGACGCTGTAGGTGTAGATGGAGATCACGTTGGTTCGGTTGATCGGGCCGCCGCCGGTGAGCAGGAACGGCGTGAACGTGTTGAACGTCCACAGCGTGATAAGGATCAGGTCGGTGGCGATATAGCGGCGCAGCAGCGGCAGCAGGATGTCGCGGAACTTCTGCCACGGGCTTGCGCCGATGACATCCGCCGTTTCCATGTAAGACGGCGGGATCGACGCCAGCGCCGACGAGAACAGCAGCATCGAGAAGGCTGTCCCGCGCCATGTGTTGAACAAGATGATGCTGAACATCGGATAATCGAATAACCAGTCGAGCGGTTGTATCCCGATGGCCTGAAGCATCATATTGAGCGTGCCTTCAGGATCGAGATAGGCGAACCACGCGAACGCCACGACGACATCGGGGATGATCCACGCCGCGATGGCGAGCGTGAAGACGATCTCGCGCAGCAGGCCCTTGCGATTGTTGAAGGCTGTGGCGATACCGAGGCCGAGCATCGCCTGTCCGATCAGCGCCGAACCGATGACGAACTGCACCGTCAGCCAAAGGCTGTGGCCCATCTCGCCTTGGCGCATCCAGTCCTTCGTATTGAACAGTTCGACATAGTTTTGGAAACCGACGTTCTGCGGGTTGATCGCGTTCGCCCCGACAAGCGTCTGGTTGGTGAAACTCATTTGAATGATCGAAAAGAACGGATACAGCAAGAACAGCGCAATGAACACGAGCGCAGGGGCGAGGAACAGCAGGCTCAGTTCGCGCGAGAGGATCGCTTTCTGCATCAGTCAGTTCCGTTTCAGGTCGGGCGGATAAGGACGACGGCGAGAAGTGGCGCAGCAAACCGGTGAGGCATCACAGCGGATGCCCCACCGGAAGACTTGCGTTTGCTGCTAGTCCAGCGGAATGCGGATGACGTTGTCCTCGCCGACGATCTCGGTGACGGCCGCATCATACGCTTCCATCGCTTCCATCGGGGTCATTTCGCCCGAAACGATGCGCTCGGTCATCAGCTGGATCTGTGCGGAGACCTGATTGTATTCCGGCAGCTGCGGGCGGATGGTCGACAGCGGCAGCACCTCGCTGGCGATGCGCGTCATGACCTCGTCATTGGGAACCGAGACGTCGGTGCGGGCGCGGATACGCGGCTGCAGCACTTGCAGCGCATCAACCGAGTCCTTGCTGAACATATAGGTCAGCAGCTGCCACGCCAGATCAGGATGGGCGGTGTTGGGGTTCAGCACGTAGCCCGTGCCGCCCGACGCCGACACGAAGTCCTGACCGCGATAGCCTGAACCGGGTTCCTTCGCCGGCATCATGGCAAAGTTCACGACCTCGTTGCGGTTTGCCATCGCGTAGTTGCCCGTCTCAGGAGCAATCGGGCCGCGCCAGAAGTAGTCACCCTCGACCAACATCGCAACTTCGCCCTTCGAGAACGCCTCGAACGACAGGTCGCGGCCGTTCTGAACAAGCTGCCAGCGTACTTCGCCCAGCCCCTCGTCGATGTAGATGGTCTTGAACAGTTCGAGCGTTTCAAGAATGGCCGGGCTGCTCACGATCCACTTGGCTTCGTCGAAGTCGTAGACGTGATGACCCGCGCCGAGCAGCGCCATGATGTATCCCTGTAGGGTCGATGCTTCGCCCATGGCGGTGCCGGCGTTGAGCTGCAGCGGCGTGACACCCGGCAGGGCGGCCTTGATCGCGCGAGCCGCGTCAAGCAGTTCGGCCCAGCTCGTCGGCTGCCACTGTGCGGGCAGGCCCGCCTGCTGGAACAGATCCATGTTGTACCAAATCACGCGGCCATCCGTGCCGCGCGGGATGCCGAACAGTTGGCCGTCAAAGCTCATGATGGCCTGAATGCCTTCCGGGATCACACTCCAGCCATCCCAGTCGAGCGCGCTGTCGCCGACGATCTCGGTCAGTGGCTTGAGCAGGCCGCCTTCGACAAATTCTGGCAGCCAGAAGCCGTCGAACGCGAGGATGTCCGAGCCGCCGCCAACGCCGAGATCGAGCACGAACTGCTGGCGCAGATCTTCACCGGCGCCGCTGAACTCAAGGACGTTGACGGTGACAGGCGTGCCAGCCTCGGCCATCATCGCCTCGAAGGCAGGCTTAACGGACTCTTGGAGCCATTGGAATTCGACACCGCTGGAGCCGGCGATGCTGATCTCGACCGGATCCTGTGCATGCACGACGCCGAAGAGCGCGACGACCACTACGAATACGAGGAGCAATCTCAAGTATTTGGACATGACTTTCCCTCCATCAATGGGATACGGCTGTCGCCGACGGTGAACTCTTACGCTGGGGGTGGCGCAGTAGAACTGCGTTCGACAAATGTAGTGGGTAACAGGGTCAGGATCTCACCATTGGCCTCTCCTTCCATGAGCGTAATTAAACGCCGGGCGGCTTCAGAACCCATCAGGTGCCCGTTTTGGGCCACGGTCGTCAGTGGTGGGTTCTGATACTGCGCGATGTCTAGATCGTCGAAACCCACGACGGAGACATCCTGCGGGCTTCGCAGATCGGCGGCAGTAATGGCCCGCTGAACGCGGACGGCCATCCAATCATTGACGGCGAAGATCGCCGTGGGCCGCGTGGGCGACTTGAGTCGTTCGACCAGCGGCTCGATCTCCGCGCGATCAGAGATGGCGTACGCTTCATACGAACTCATCTCGGCGTCCCCGCCGATGAGAAGTGGTGGCTCGACGTCGAGACCTTGCAGATGCAGCGCGTCCTGATAGGCGCGGTAGCGTTCGGAGACCGACCATAAATCGAGGTGAGGCCGCGCGACGAACAGGATGCGCTGGTGTCCGAGGGCGATCAGGTGGTTCATGGCCTGTAAGCCGCCGGCGTAGTTGTTGCTGCTGACGCACGGCAGGATGACGCCGTTCAGCGGCCGATCCATCAGGACGACCGGCGTCTTGAGGTCGCCCGATGTGAGCATGCGGTTTTGCAGGCCGCCGCGCACCGGTACGAGGATGATTCCCTGTACGCCCTGCCCGCTGAAGTCGGCCAGCAGGCGGTTCTCTTCGTCAAGGTCGCGGTCGGTGCTGGCGAACAAGACATTACACCCCGTCTTACGCAAGACCTGTTCGGCCCCGGCGAGCAGGTTCATCGCGAACGTCCCCCGGTATTCCGGGATGATGAAGGCGACGGCACTGCGCCCGTTCTGCGGCTTCACTGGCTCGGCGACAAACGTGCCTTTGCCAGCAACACGGTAGATCAGGCCCTCGTCCTGTGCCGACTGCCACGCGCGCTGTAGGGTCGCCCGGCTGATGTTGAGCGCCTCGACAAACTCCCATTCTCCGGGCAGCATGTCGTGCGGTTTGAGCAGGCCGGTGACAATCTTATGCCGAAGCTCGTCAAGGAGCTGGACGTGAAGCGGCAATGAACTGTCTTTTGAGACCCTAAAATCAACCATGTCTTAACCTGTCCGAACATGTACAGTCTAGCGCGTCCACATGAAATTGCCAACACATTGGCACTAAGGATGCTTCAACGCGGGATCAAGCGGGTGTGAAATCGGTGTGAAGACGGTTCGACGCCACCTGCGTTCATGGGACGGCGCGCAGGATGTCCTCGATGAACTGTGCATGGCGCAGCGCGTCATCGACCGTTCCGGGGGCGCGCTGGCCGGTGCGGATGGCGCGCGCAAACGCGAGCAGTTCATTATGGAACGCCTCACGATAAGACACCGTGACACGTTTCTCCCACGACAGCTCGCCTGCACCGCCTTGCAGCACGACCGGCGTGGGCAGATTGCGATAGTACGGGCCGGGGAACTCCAACCGCAGGCGCTGACGATTGCCCGCCAGCGAATACGTCTCGCGGTAGTCGTTGAGGTACGGCAGATTGTGCCAGTTGAGCGTGCAGTGCACCTGACCGGGGAACTCGATCAGCGCGCTGATCGACATGCCTTGCCGCCAGACTTCGGTATGCATCACGCGCACCGGATCGCCAAGCAGGCCGAACAGCATGTAGATCTGGTGGATAACGCTGACGGTCAACAGTCCGAATGCGACCTGAAGCGAGACGTTACCGGCGTGATCGCCCAGTCCTTCGTCACTGAGCGCGGCGATTGGCCCGCTGGAGAAGCCCCGCGCGGTGCCGGATTGGATCGCGTCCCATTCCGGCAGATCGTAGTTGAACTGCGACGTTTGGCCGCTGCCCACAATGACCGCATAGGGCGCGCGGTTGAATTCGTCGGCGGCGTGCAGCACCGTGCAGTCGACATACGCGAGATCGTCGAAAGCAGCGAGTTCACGCTTGGCGTAGGCGAAGGCCGGATCGTGCAGTTTGTGATACCCGACCTGCACCACACGGTCAGAGCGCGCGGCGGCGGCGGCGACTTCTCGCGTTTCGCGGACGTTCCACGCCAGCGGCTTCTCGACCAGCACGTGCTTGCCCGCGTCGAGCGCGTCAATAACGCTGTCGCGGTGCGATCCACCGTGGCAGATCACAACGGCCTCAAGCGCATCGTCAGCCAGCATTTCGCGCCATGTAGCATAGCGAGCCGTGACACCGTAACGGTCGCCGACCGCGTTGAGCACGGTGGGATTCGTGTCGGCGAGGCTGTGCAGCGTGAGGCCGGGCGTCTCGACAAGGTGCGGCAGGTGCATGATCTGGGCGATCCCGCCGCAGCCGATCACGCCAATACGCAGAGAGTCCGTCATGGTGCGCCTCCGTGGCAGCCAAAAAGTCTGTGTCAATCGGTCTCAGCCCCGGCGTTTCAGTATAGCATGCAGCGACGGGCGTCCAACTGCCGCGGCGCATTCGTGCGGATGGGCTGAAACGGTTGTTGCGGCAGCAGGCGACCTTGCGTATGCTTTGCCGGGATGACTGAGACGTGGAAGACATGCGATGCAAATCCGCGATCTGAACTGGATGCAGCTTGCCGAATACCTCAAGACCGACGACCGCTGTGTACTGCCGCTGGGCAGCACCGAACAGCACGCCTACTTGAGCCTGTGCGTCGATGACATCCTCGCCGAGCGTATCGCGGTTGAATCGGCCGAGCCGTTGGGCATCCCGGTGTTTCCGGTGCTGAACTACGGGATCACGCCGTACTTCCGCGCCTATCCGGGTTCGATCAGCCTGCGGGTCGATACCTATCTCCGCGTGATCCGCGACCTTCTCGACGGATTGGCGGAGCAGGGGTTCCGGCGTATCCTCATCGTCAACGGCCACGGCGGCAACAGCCCGGCCTCCGGGTACGTCGCCGAGTGGCTGGCCGACCATACCGGCTGCCGGGTCAAGTTCCACAACTGGTGGAGCGCGCCCAAGACCTACGCCAAAGTCCTTGAGATCGACCCGGTGGCCTCGCACGCGTCATGGATGGAGAACTTTCCGTGGACGCGCCTTCCCGGTGTGACGATGCCCGACGCGCAGAAGCCGGCGGTCGATATGGATCAGCTGCGGATGCTTCCGCCGTCCGGTGTGCGCGACCTGTTGGGCGATGGCAATTTCGCCGGCTTGTATCAACGCTCCGACTCCGACATGCTGGCGATCTGGCGCGTTGCCCTTGACGAGACACGCGCGCTGCTCGCTGAGGGGTGGTAGGCGGTGAACATCGAGTTTCACGGGAAAGTCGTGGTGGTGACAGGCGCGGCGCACGGCTTCGGCCGGGCGATGGCCGCGGCGTTCGCTGCCCGCGGCGCGGTGATCTGGGCTTGTGACCTGCTTGAGGATGAGCTGCGGGAGACACAGGACATCTGCCGCACCGCCGGGGCCGAGTGCAGTGTCAGGGCGTTCGATGCGCGCGACCGAGCCGCGATTCGCCAGTTCACCGGCGAGGTTGGACATGCCGATATCCTGATCAACAATGCGGGCGGCGTGTTGGGACACGTCGGGAAGCCGATCGAGCAGGTCACGTTCGCTGAGTGGCACGACATTCTCGCCGTGAATCTAAACGCAGCTTTCTGGTTCGCACAGGGCCTTGTGTCCGGGATGAAGGCGCAGGGCTTTGGCCGGATCATCAACATCTCCAGCGGCGCCGGCTTGAGCATCAGCTTGACCGGTATTCAAGCCTATGCCAGCGCGAAAGCCGGAGTGATCCAACTGTCGCGCCAGCTTGCGCACGAACTCGGCCCGTTCGGGATTACGGTCAACAGCATCGCGCCGGGCTTTGTGCGCTCAAATCCGAACACCGAACGGCAGTGGCAGTCCTACGGAGAGGATGGACAGAAGCGGCTGATCGAAGCGATTGCCATGCGCCGGCTCGGCACGCCGGACGACATCGCCCACGGCGCGCTGTTTTTCGCCTCGGACTACGCCGGGTGGATCACCGGGCAGGTGCTGGCGATCGACGGCGGCAAATAACCCCATAGGAACCGGGGACGCCGGTCGCGCGGATAGGGCGAATCCATTCGCAGCACAACTTGATGCGCGTTCCCGTAAATGCGCTACAATCCCGCCCGATCCCAAGTTGTTTGAAGGAGACTCCCATGCTTAGGCGCTCACTCATTATTGCTGTCTTGCTGTTCGCTGTCGTGTTCGGCGGCGCGGCGGCGCAGGACGCGCCCACCATCGCCGTCGTGACGCCGTATCTCGCCCAACCGGGTACGCAGTTCATGGTCGAAGCCTTCCAAGCGGCCGCCGCGGAGAAGGGGTGGAATGTCTCGGTCATCGACACTGCTGGCGACGTGCCCGCCGTCAACGCACGCATTCAGGACGTTGTGACGCAGGGCGTCGATGCGATTGTCATCAACGTTGATCCGTCGCAGGCGCCGGCGCTGGCGGAGGCGGTCGAAGCGGGAATCCCTGTGTTTGGCATGGACGCCGGAAGCGCGCCGGAAGTGCTTGTCAACGTGACCAGCAACGGTTACGAGATGGCGGCCGTCACGGCGACCTATGTCGTCGACCGCCTGAACGGCGCGGGCCGCGTCGTGATGTTCGGCTTTAACCCGTACCCGCCGGTGCAGAAGCGCGGCGTGATCGCGGAAGCAATCTTCGGCAACACCCCGGACATCGAGGTGATCGAGTTCATCGAGCCGGACGTGACCGACGGCGGTATCGCCGACTCGCGGGCGCGGATGGAGGCGATCCTCGCGGCGAACCCCGAGCCGGGCAGCATCTCGGCGGTGTGGGCGGCGTGGGATCAGCCGGCGCTCGGCGCGCTGCAAGCCATCGAGGCCGCCGGCCGCGAGGGTGAGGGTATCGTCATCACCGGTATCGACGCCAACCCGCAGGCGCTTGAGGCGATCTGCGCGGGCGGCAATTTCGAGGCCAGCATCGCGCAGGACTTCACCGGAATCGGCGGTCTTGTCGCCGAACAGATCGAGCGTTATCTTGCGGGCGAGACGCTCACGCAGGCGGTTGTGTATGCGCCGACGACGCTCATCACCGCGGCTAACGCGGCCTGCCCGGCTCAGTAGCACGACGATATCTCCATGTCCGGGCAGGCGGTCAGTTCTGCCCGGACAGGCCAATTAACGTATCGTGCAATCCGAAAATCTGCTCCACATTCAGCGTGCCAGCAAGACCTACAGCGGTGTGCCGGCCTTGCTTGATGTCGACCTCGAACTGCGTGCCGGGGAAGTTCACGCGCTGATGGGCGAGAACGGCGCCGGCAAGTCAACGCTCATCAAGATTCTGGCAGGCGTGACACCGCCCGACTCCGCCGAGATCCACGTCCGCGGCGAGCGTGTGCATATCGCCAGCCCGCAGGCGGCCTTCGACCACGGCCTGCGCTTCATTCATCAGGAGCTGCATGCCGTCCCACAGCTCAGCGCCGCCGAGAACATCTTCCTCGGCCATGATTACCCGACGGCGCTCGGCGTCAAAGTGCGCTGGCGGCGGCTGTACGATATGGCGCGCGAAACGCTCGGCCGTTTGGGGATCACGCATATCGATCCGCGCACGACGATGGCCCACCTCAGCCCCGGCGACCAGATGCTCGTCAACATCGCGCACGCATTCGTCGGCGATGATTTCACGCGTGCCGGCGAACGCGCGCTGATCTACGTGATGGACGAGCCGACCGCGGCATTGACCGGGGCTGAAAGCGCCCAGTTGTTCGACGTGATCGGGCGGCTGCGCGCGCGGGGCAGCGCGGTGCTGTACGTCTCACACCGCATGGACGAAATCTTTCAGATCGCCGACCGTGTGACGGTGCTGCGTGACGGTCAATTGGCCGGCACGCGTGACCGCGCCTCCGTTACCCCAGCCGAGATCATCCTGCTGATGACCGGACGCGAGCTGACGCAGCTCTTTCCGCCGCGCATGGGGCAGATCGGCGCGGAAGTCGTGCTCGACGTGCAGGGCGTGACCACCGCGGCCGTGAACGGCATCTCGTTCACTGTGAAAGCGGGCGAAATCGTGGGTGTGACCGGGCTGGCGGGGTCGGGCATGGGGGCGCTGCTGCGCGTGCTGATCGGCGCGGATCATCGCGCTGCCGGTAGGGTGATGCTCGACGGCGTGCCGTTGAAACGCGGCTCGCCCGCGCACGCTTGGAATCGACAGGTCGCGTATGTGCCGGAGGAACGCCGTTCGCAGGGGCTTGTGCTCTCGCACAGCGTTTCGAACAACATCACGCTGCCGCAGCTGAAACGTCTCAGCCGTGCGGGCGCGCTGCTTGCGCACGGGCGCGAACGCGCGACAACACGCGAGCTGAGTGAGTCGGTGCGCCTTAAAGCGCGTGGGCCGCGCCAGATCGTGCGCGACCTCAGCGGCGGCAATCAGCAGAAGGTCGTGTTTGCACGCGCGCTGGCACGGCCACCCAAGCTGCTGCTGCTCGGCGAGCCGACACGCGGCGTCGATATCGGCGCGAAGCTCGACATCTACCGCCTGATTCGCCAGATCAGCGCGCAGGGGACGGCGATCGTGCTGGCCTCGACCGACCTGCCGGAGCTGATCGGCATGACCGACCGCATCCTGATCCTGCGCGCCGGACGGCTTGCCGATGTCGTGCCGTCCGCCGGAGAGACGCCCGAACGCCTCTTATCCCGCTGCTATGGAGATGCCGCGTATGCTGGCTGACCGTGCTCAACGATCCCGGCCGGCTGTGAACTGGGGGCGTTTTCTGCGCTCGTTCGGCACGCTGATCGGGTTCCTGCTGATCGTCGTCTTCTTCTGGTCACAGCGGCCGGCGACGTTTATGAGCGTGCGCAATCTGCTCAACATCACCCAACAGGTCAGCATTCTTGGCATCGTCGCCTTCACGATGACGGTCGTGATGGTCGTCGGCGACTTCGACCTCAGCGTCGGGACGATGGCGAGCCTGTCGGGGATTATCGTCGGGCTGATGCTGCAGAACGATCACGCGCTGGGCACGGCGATTCTGGTTGCCTTGCTGGCCGGCGCGGCGGGCGGGATTCTTAACGGCGTGCTGATCGCCTACGTCGGCATCCTGCCGTTCGTGGCGACGCTGGCGACGCTGACAGTCTTTAGCGGCGCGGCGTCCTCGCTCAGCGGCGGGCGCACCATCTTCGGGCAGGTGTTCCCCGACGGACTGGTCGACTTCGCCAATGGCGGCATTCCCCTGCTGACGCTGAACGAGCAGGTCGTCCGGATTCCCCACCTGACCCTCATCGCGCTGATCGTGCTGGCGGTCGTGTGGTTCGTGCTGGAACAGACCGTGTTCGGGCGCAGGTTGTATGCCATCGGCGGCAACATGGAGGCGTCACGGCTGGCCGGCGTGCGCGTGCGTTTTCTGCGCCTGCTGACGTTCGTCATTACGGGGCTGGGCGCGTCGTTGGCCGGCGTCGTGCTGACAAGTCAGCTGGCGACCGCCAACCCGACGTTGGGTGACGGGTTGATGCTCAACGCAATCGCCGCCGTCTTTCTCGGCATGACGATGAGTCAGGAAGGCGAGCCGCGCGTGTTGGGGACGCTTGTCGGCGTGCTGCTGATCGGCGTGCTTGCCAACGGCTTTACGCAGGTCGGCGTCGATACCTACGTGCAGCGCATTCTGACCGGTGTCATCATTATCGCGTCGGTCACGCTCAGCAGCATTTCACGACGGCGAAGCTAGACGGCAAAGGGGCTTTTGATGAACGACACGTTGTGGCTGGTGCTGGATGTCGGAAGCAGTGGGGTCAAAGCCGCGCTGATGGATGACGGCGGCGGCATCGTCATCACTGCCGACGCGCCGTATTCGACATTCAGCGCGGAGGGCGGCGTGGTCGAACAGGATGCGGATGCGTGGTGGAAGGCCGTGATCGACGCCTGCCATCACCTCGGCCATGACCGCGCGAAGGTCGGCGCGGTCAACGTGACCGGTCAGATGCAAGACCTCGTGATGCTCGATGCGGCGGGCGCGCCGGTACATCCAGTCATCCTCTACAGCGACACGCGGGCGAAGCACGAAGCGGCGGAGATCCACGCGCGATTCGGCCCACACCGCCTGCGCGCTTTGACCGCCAATTCACAGGGAGCCGATGCGCTGTATGCCAAGCTGCTGTGGGTACAGCGACATGATCCGGACGTGATGATGCGCACGCAGATCGTGTTGTTCGGCGGCGCGGACGCCGTGTGCTATCGCCTGACCGGCGCGGCGACCTGTGACACGACGACGGCCTCGACGACGGGGATCTTCGACATCCGCGCGCGCCGCTGGTTTGACTCCCCTCTGCTGGCAGCGGTTGGGATCGAAGCGTGGGCCTCGCGGCTGCCGACGGTCGTTGCGGGCGGGGCGGTGGTTGGCATGGTGAGCGCCGACGCCGCCGCTGCGCTCGGCATCCCGGCCGGCATCCCCGTTCACCACGCGCCGGGTGACGCCGGGGCGACGACGTTGGGCGCGGGCAGCGGCGAGATCGGCCGGGCCTACGCCTACGCCGGAACCAGCGGCTGGGTCGGCTTCAGCGCGGAGACGCCCGGCTCACCCGATCATGGGGTGTTCACGCTGGCGCATCCACGCGCCGGCCGTTACATGCACGCGGCGCCGCTGCTCACGGCCGGCGGCAACTTGGACTGGGCGATGAGCGTGTTCGAAGCGCACGATTACGCGGCGTCTATCGATGCGGCGCTGAACGGGCCAATTACCGGTGTGACGTTTCTGCCGTATCTGAACGGCGAGCGCGCGCCGTTCGTCGACCCGCTGGCGCGCGCGGCATTTATCGGGATCAGCCCCAGCGTCGGTCGGGCCGACCTGATCCGCGCCGTGCTGGAAGGCGTCGTGTTCGGCTACCGGCACGTGCTCGACGCGCTGATGGCCGAGCCGCTGGAACGCCTGATCCTGACCGGCGGCGCGACACGCTCCGGGGCGTGGTGTCAGCTCTTCGCGGATATCCTCGGCGTGCCCATCGTGCTGATCGACGGCGCCGAACACGCTTCACTTCGCGGGGCCATGCTGTCGTCTCAGGTCGCGCGTGGATCGCGTGCGGATTACACGCTGAGCCTGCCTGAACGCAGCGTCTATGCCCCCGATCGCCAGCACGCCGCGCAGTACGACCGCAAGTATACGGTGTACCGCGCGGCGTATCCGGCGCTCAAGCCGCTGTTCGGGATGGGTTAAGGTACGCTACCTCGCGGATGTTTTGCGATCACGCGCTTTCAAACGCGAGGGGACGGCGGCGGTGAAAGACAGCGACGACGCTTGCGCCGGTGGCGAAGATACTAACCGCGACGATCGTATACACCATGCCGAAGCCGTGGTTTTGCTGGAGGTATCCGCTGATGAGCGTCGCCACATACCAACCGATGTTCCACATCACCATGCTCATACTGCTGAGGTTGTTGTGCAGCTCCGACGGCAGATGATCCAGCGTCAGCGGCTGGAACAACGGCTGCATGCAGTTACGGAACGAGATGGCGAAGATGAAGGCCATTACGCACAGCGCCAGCGTGGACGACACCGCCATGATCTGAAACGATACGGCGGCGATAGAGAGCAGGATGCCCAGTGACCACGCGCGGCCGTAGCGCCGTTCCCACCACGGGTTGAGCATGGGAATAAGCGCCATGCCGAACCAGCCGATGCTGAGGATCGTGCCGACTCCATCATCCGGCACGCCGAACTGTGTGCGGAAGAACAGGTTGTAGAACGGGAACGTCAGGCCGCCGGTGAAGCCGAAGCCGAGCATGGGTAGAGTCATCACCGTGAGCTTGCGCCACGGCACGGCTGTGCGTGACGGTTCGGCCGTACGCGCGACCGCACGCGGTTTGCGGCCTGACCGCACGAACCGGAATGGAATCAAGCCGGTCAGGATAAGGAAAGCCCCGATTGCGATGGTCGAACCATAGGCGAAGGGCGTCTGCGCGCTGGCCGGGCCGGCCGCCGGAACCCCGTGGCCGGCCGCGCTGACGACAAGTGCTGGCAGATAACCGCCAATGAAACTGCCTGCCGCCATCATCGCCATGGCGATGACGTTGTGCAGCGCGAAAAAGTGCGTTCGTCGTTCCGCCGGCACCAGCGTCATCATCATCGGTGCGACGGCGATCTGCTGGCCGCCGTAGAATAAGCCGACCATGAACTGCGCGACGATCAGCATTACCAGCGACGGAAAGGCGATCTCAAGCAGCATCATTGCGGCGATGCCGGCCGTCGAAATCGCGAGCATCCGGTGGACGCCGGTGCGGTTGGCGAGGATACCGATGGGGATGCTGGTCAGCAAGCCGGCCAAGCGCGGCTGAGATTGCAGCACGCCAATTGTCGCGGGATCATGACCGAGGCTGACGAAATAGAAGTTGAGCACGACATCCGCGACGCCAAAATAGCCGATGTGCAGCGCCGCGCTGTAGAGCAGAAACAACCAGACTTCACGATCTCGCGGTAAGAGGCCGCGAACCCGGCTGTTGATCATAGGGTTCTGTTTTGACTATCCGTTTGCTGCCGATAAAGTCGTATCGATGTGGTTTAGCACATCGGGATTTGCTATTGATCGCGACCGTCCGTTTCGCGCCGATCACTCCATCTGCGCCGCGACAGCTCACATTTTCGATGACGGTTGAAGCCTTGTATAGGTCCGCGCCAAGTGGTTCTCAAACTGGTGACCAGATGCAGCGGTTTTAAGGTGATTTGTCGAGGTCGTATTTGGGCTGGCGCTTACAATCGGGTGTGAGGGGCGTCTCTTATGTTTCTGGTGATGCGCCTACCCCGCGAACTCCGGCTCCGGCTGGCCGGGCACGTCGACTTGAAGCCGGAACAGGTTGCCAGCGTAGGGCTGAGGCATCGAGTCGTTTTCGGCCGGCGCGGCCGATGTGATGTACAGATCGGTCAGGTTCGGCCCGCCGAAGATGCAGCTCGTCACACGCGCCACCGGCAGCGGCACGACGCGGTCGATCGAACCATCCGGCGCGTAGCGTGTCAGCCGCCACCCGTCCCAATGCGCGCTCCACACATATCCGGCGCTGTCAATCGTGAGGCCGTCCGGCACGCCGAGCGATGTCGGCACGTCCGCGAATACGCGGCGGCCGCGGATCGCCCCACTGGCGAGGTCGTAGTGATACGCGTAGATCTTGCGGGGCGGCGAATCGGTGAACAGCATCGTCTTGCGGTCGGGCGACCACGCGATGCCGTTCGACACGCTGAAGCCGCTGTCCATCTCGTGCACGGAGTGGTCGGCATCGAACCGGAGCAGCGGCGCGGCGTATTCGTTGGCCGTGACGCCGCCGATCCAGAACCGTCCGGCTGGATCGACGGCGCCGTCGTTGAAACGCATCTCTGGCTTGTCGGCGGGGAACGGCTCCGCGAGGGTTTCGACACCCGCCGACGATCCGTCCCAGTAGGCCAGTTTGCGGCGCATCGCCAGCACGAACCCGCCCGACTTGCGAATTGCGATGCACGTCACCCAATCATCAAATACCGTGCTCTGGTGCGCGCCGCTTGCAGGGTGATAGCTGTGGACAATGCCGGCGAACGCGTCGACCCAATACAGCTGTTGATCGCGCGCGCTCCACAGCGGCCCCTCGCCCAAGCGGCATTTGACCGGTAGGACGTGCTCAACCGCCGTCATGTGTTTTTCAGACTCCTGCCGGTCATGGCGCGCTGAACTATCCCTTCACGCTGCCCGCCAGCAGGCCGCGGATGAAATACCGTCCCAGCAGGATGTACACAACCAGCGTCGGAAGGGCGGCCAGCAGCGCGGCGGCCATCTGCACGTTCCACTGGACGATCTGGCTGCCGCTCAAGTTCTGCAGCGCGACCGTGACCGTCGGCGTGCCCTGCGCGACCGTGACGCCGAATAGGAACTCGTTCCAAATCTGCGTGAACTGCCAGATGATCACGACCACAAACCCCGGCAGCGACAGCGGCAGCACGACGTGCCAGTACAGCCCGAAGAATCCGCATCCGTCGATTGCACCCGCTTCGAGCATCTCGTTGGGGACTTCGGCGTAGTAGTTGCGGAACACCAGCGTCGTGATCGGCAGCCCGTAGACGACATGCACGAGAATCAGCCCCGGCAGGCTGTCGTACAGGCCGATGGAGCTGAGGAACTGCACCAGCGGGATCAGGATCGCTTGATACGGGATGAACATGCCGAACAGCATGAGCGGGAACAGGATGTTTGCGCCGGGGAAGCGCCACTTGCTCAAGACGTAGCCGTTGAGCGACCCGAGCACCGACGAGAGGATCGTCGCCGGGATGACGAGCAGGAAGCTGTTGGTCAGGCCGGGGGCCAACACTTGCAGCGCCTGCCCGTAACTTTCGAGCGAGAAGCTGCTTGGGAACTGCCACATGGTCGAGATGCTGACCTCGGCGGGGTTCTTGAAGCCGGTCATCAGCACCATATAGACCGGGATGAGGAAGATCGCGGCGAATAGGATCAGCAGGCCGTAGATCACGAAGCGGCTGAGGGACATGCTGCGCTGTTGGAGGGCAGGACGGGATGCGGTGGTCATGCGTTCTTCTCCTGTGAGCGTAAGCTGCTGACGAGATACGGGATAATCACGACGGCGACCATGATCAGCATGACCATCGCGATCGCCGCGCCGCGCCCGAACTGCTGACCGCGGAACGTCTCGAAGAACATGTTGAGGCCGGGCATGTCGATGTACAGGTTGTCGCCGCCGCCCATCACGTACACCAGATCGAAGATTTTGAGCGAGATATGGCCGAGGATAATCATCGCGCTCAGCGTGATCGGGGCCAGCAGCGGAAATACGACATAGCGGTAAACCCCGAACTCGGTGCAGCCGTCGACACGAGCCGCCTCGCGCAGTTCCTCGCTGATACCGCGCAAACCTGCCAGATACATCGCCATGGTGTAGCCGACCATCTGCCACCCCGCGGCGACGACGATGGCGATCAATGCGACGTTGAACCCCTTGACCTCATAGTTCGGGAAGCGCAGCGCGCTGGCATTACCCAACGTCAGGTACAGCGAGACGAGGATCGTCCCTGCCGCGACCAACGCCGGCGCCGTGCCGCGTGTGCGCGACCAGCGCAGCAGCGCCCAGATCAGCACGATCGCCAGCACGACGTAGACGACGATCACGGGCAAATCCTGCCAGTTGAACTGAAGCCATTGGTCTTCGCTGATGAACCAGCGGAACGTCCCTTTCGGCAGGCCCACGACGGTCGGCAGCACGTTGATACCGGCGTCCGGGTTGAACAGCCACTTCCACACGACGCCGGTCACGACGAACGAGAGCGCCATCGGGAACAGGAAGATCGTGCGGAACACAGCTTCGCCGCGAATCTTCTGGTCGAGCAGGATCGCCAGCAGCATGCCGATCGCCAGACAAACGCCGATGAACATCGCCGTGAAGAACACGGTATTGACGACGTCTGTCCGGAAGCGCGAGTCGAGCAGGCCGGTGAACAAATCATTGTAATTCTTCAACCCGACGTTGTTGGCCGGTGTACCCACCAGCCGCTGCATCGCGCTTGAGTCGGTGAGCGATGTCGCAAGGGTCGACCCGATAAATCCGTAAACAAAGATGCCGAGCAGTATCAACGAGGGCAGCAGCATAAAGAATGCGATGAGGCGGTCACGCCGACTTTGACCGATCACGTCAAGCTCCTTCCAGTCGCAGTGAGAATAGACAGCGTCCTGCGAGCCAAGCAGACTCGCAGGACGCTGCGACTTACATCATCAGGCCAGCAGGGCGTGTGTTACTGAACCATGCCAGTCTGCAGCGCGAGGACTGCCGTGTTGGCAGACGCCGTCGCCGAGTCGTGATCGCCTTGGAAGCCTGCGATGATGGCTGCGAAGCCGTTGCTGAACGCCGGCGGCGCGACCAGACCGTGCGCCTGCGAACCCACGATGGCGTTCGATGTCCAGTCCGAGTACGCGTCTTGGAAGTACGCGTTGTACAGCTCGGAGTTATCGATCTGCGCGGTCGTGTTGGCGGGCAGCGATCCCTTGAGCGGGTTGAAGATGTCCTGCGCCTCAGCGGTGCCGAGGAAGCTCAGCCATGCGCGCACGGCGCCGGGGTTCGCGACGCCCTTCGGCAAGCCGAAGGTGTCCGACAGCATCATGAAGGCGCCGTCCGTGCCGGGGGAAGCAGCCCACGCGAAGCCGGTGCCGGGTTCGAGCGCGAGGTCGACAAGGAAGTAGCCGGCGGCCCAGTCACCCATGATGTTGAAGGCGGCTTCGCCGTCCGCAACACGGCGGGACGCATCCTGCCAGCTGAGCGCGTTCATGTCGTCGTTGGCGCAGTCCAGCACCTTGCCGTAGGTATCCCATACCGCAACCGCTTCGGGGCTGGTCCAGCTCGTCGAGCCGTTCCACAGGCCGTTGTAGCCGTCAACGCCCAACACGCCGAGCGCGACGCTTTCCCACAGGTGCGCCTGAGTCCAGTTCTCGCCGACGGTCAGCGGAGTCACGTCCTTCGCCTGCAGGGCGGGGCAGGTCACGTTGACAAACTCGTCCCACGTCGTCGGCACGGTGACGCCCCACTCTTCGAGCTTGGCGGGGACGTACCACATCACGTTCGAACGGTGGATGTTGACCGGCACGACGTAGATGTTGCCCTCATCGTCGGTGATCAGGTCAAGCAGACCTTCGGGGAACTGGTCGAGCCAGCCGTTCGCTTCGTAGATGTCGTTCAGCGGCTCCATCAGGCCCGCGGCGACCCACAGCGCGTTCAGTTCTTCACCGGCGTGCACTTGGAACGTGTCAGGCGGGTTGCCACCCAACATGCGCGAGGTGAGGACGGCGCGGGCGTTCACACCCGAACCTCCGGCGACCGCGGCGTTGATGACGTTGACCTCTGGATACAGTTCCTTGAAACGTGCGATCAGCGCGTTGAGGCCGGCCTCTTCACCGCCGCCCGTCCACCACGAGAAAATCTCAAGATCGCCGCTCGGCGCATCTTGTGCCGAGGCGAAGCCAAAAGAGGCCATCACCACGGCAATTACAAGCAACAACGATACTCTGGCCTTCATCAGAGAATTCTCCTCTCATCGAACGACTGAACCGGGGCAATGTTTTGCCACCCCGTCTCCCCTAATGTAACGCCGCGGATGAATCAGTGTCAAGCGCTGGCGACACCTATGAAAACTTGAAGGGGCGATACCCGTCGACCTGTGATCTTTGACGGTATCGCCCCTATGACATTCAAACCGATGCACGCTTATCCCGACGCATCGGCCGCGCCGGAACGATCATGAGCGGTACGTGTCGACCAGCGACCGCACGCTGAGCCGCTGGCCCGCCTCGGCGACCGACATCCCCTCCGGCAGTTGGAGTTCGATGAGCGCGGGCCGGCCTGCGCGCAGGTGCATGAAGTTGTCGGAGAACTTGGCCCCGGGCAGTTCGAGCCATACGAACAGCGCCGGCACGTCAACGCTGATCGAGACGGCGGCGCGGCCGTTGTCCAGCGGCGAGATGTCGACTTGATACGCCGGGCTGGGCAGCGCGAGATGCTTGGGCCGGCTCATGGTCAGCAGGTTGGTTGAAACGACGGCATCATCCAAGTGCAGCTCCAGCCATACGATGACCTCGCGCGTGGGCTGAATGCCGCCGACTGTCTGAACCAGTGCGCTGCTGCGCGGCGCAATCTGAACCGGATAAAAGTTCTCGGCAAGGACACGTCCGTTCAGGTCGGTGACCGTGCAGACCACCGTGCCGTTCACTGGTTCGCCGAGGTCGCTGGTGACGTGAACTTCGACCGTCGACTGCGCCGTGTCTTCGACGCCGGAGACCAGCAGCGGCGCGTAGAAGCGACGCGCGACGTAATGCAGCGCCTTCCAATTGCCCTTCCAGTCCAGTGACGACCAGCTTGGCGCCGGCCACATATCGTTGTGCTGCCAATAGAGCGTCCCCATCGTCACCGGCATGTTGCGCCGCCAATGCTCGACGGCATATTTCATCGCCAGCGCCTGTAGAATTTGGCTGAGCCATAACGTCGCGTCGAACGACGTAGGCAGCCGGAACCAGTCGAGCATGTAGTGGATGATCGTGCTGTTGCCGATGCCGCTGCGCTGATGGTGCTCCATCACGTAGCTGGTGATGTTGCGGTCGCCGGGCAGCGTGAACTCGGCCACGGTAGTGGGTTCTGGAAATGACTGGAAGCCGAACTCGCTGACGAACCGGTCAAAGCGGGTGCGGTACCACTCATACGGCCTCTTGCCATGCCACACGCCCCACAAATGCGTATCGCCGCAGGTCGGATTGCTGTGGTCGGCGCGGTCGCCGAGCGGCGTGTGCGGGCTGCCGGGCCAGTAGGCGCGCTGCGGATCCAGCTCGCGTACCAGCGACGGAAGCAGTTCGTCGAACAGCCGGCTGTAGTCTTCCCAGCTCATCGATTCCTGCCATCCGGGGCTGTCGGGCATGCCTTGCTCGATCTCGTTATTGCCGCACCACAGCGCCAGACAGGCGTGATGCCGGAGCCGCCGGATGTTGTCCTTCGCCTCCGCTGTGACGTTCGCCATGAACTCGGCGTCGAAACTGGGATACGTGCCGCACGAGAAGATGAAGTCCTGCCATACTGTGATGCCGTGCCGGTCGCAAGCATCGAAGAACGGATCATGTTCGTAGATTCCGCCGCCCCATGCCCGCAGCATGTTCATATTGGCGTCGGCCGCGGCCTGAATGAGCCGGTCGTAGTCGCGGGGTTGAGGCTCCCACGGATACGGGCTGGCGGGGATCCAGTTCGCGCCTTTAGCGAAGAACGGCACGCCGTTGCATGCGAAATAGAACGACTCGCCGATCTCGTCGGGGTGGCGTTCGAGCGTGAGCGTGCGCAGGCCGATTGCGCGTGTCCACGTGTCGAGTGTACTGCTCCCGCTGTGAAGCTCGACGGTAACATCGTAGAGTGGATGCCGTCCCATGCCGTTGGGCCACCAGAGATGGGGATTCTCGACGGTTAGCGTGGCGGTCGCCGTTCCGTCAGCGCGGAGGCCTACCGCAGCTTGAGCGACGGCGCTTCCATCGAGCGAGACGCGAACGCTGGCGTTGAGCGCAGGCGAGCCGATGCGCTCTGCGCCGATGTTCACCGTGAGCGTCACCTTGCCGTCGTGGTGGTCTTGCAGCAGCCGTACATCGCTCAACCGGGCGGTGCTGAACGCGACCAGCTCGATATCGCGCCAGATGCCAGCGGTGACCAACTTGGGGCCCCAGTCCCAGCCGAAGTTGCACGGCTCCTTGCGAATCCAAGCGCCGCTGTTGATGCGCATTGGCTCGACCCAGCCCGCCATTTCGCCCTTCTCAGCGTCCATCTTGCGGACAAACGACATCGCCGCGTCAAAGTCGACGCGGATCGTGTTCTCACCTGCGGCGAGTACGTGCTTCACGTCGAACTCCCACCGCCGGAACATATTGTCGGCGCGGCCGATCAAGACGCCGTTCATGGTTACGGTCGCTAGTGTGTCCAGTCCGTGACAGCGCAGAAGCACGCGCTCGTGTTCGAGTAGGGCCGGTTCGACGACGAACGAGCTGGCGTACGTCCAATCGGTCTCGCCGATCCACATCAGGCGTTTCTCATTGTCGCGGAAGAACGGGTCTTCCACCGCTCCAGCGGCGATGAGGTCGGTATGCACACAACCCGGTACGGTAGCGGGGTAGGTGTGAGCCTCGCCCCGCTTAGAGAGCGTCCATCCGCCGTTCAAGCTTTGCACGATCACGTCAAACATCCTTTGGTTGCTGCGCGTATACGGGACAACGCGCCCCTATCAAGGGTACATCGCGGCGCGTGTTCCGGCATCAGCCGTTAGACGTATTGTCCAACACCTCTGCTGAGACGATCCAGCCGGGGCCTTTGACACGATAGAGCGCATACGGCCGATCGGCCTCCAGCTCCCACAGCCGGTGATCGTCTTCGGTGGCAAGCCCGCTGATCGCATGATCGCCGAGCATCAAGTACTTGTGTTCACCGTCGGATTGGCGAGTCAGCACACCCTCGATTCGCTCGACCTGCGCGTTCGGGAGCGACAGCCCCGCGCCTGAGACGGCGCTGCGCATCCGCTGGCGTAGGCTGGAGGCAAACTCGCGCCGGCGCATCCGCCGGTGCAGCAAGCCACGCGCTACCGTGAAGACGACCTGCGTGAGGATGAGGGTGAGCGTGACCCACGCCGTAATGATCAGGCACGTCGCGGCGGCGGCTGTGATGTGCAGCCCCGGTACGACGAGGAAGTAAAGAATCAGGCTGGTGAACAGGAAGCCGAGGCCAATCGCTGCGGCGGCGGCCCCTGACACGGCCCAATCCTGTTCGGCGGAAAGGCGGTGAATCTGCCGCCGCGACAGCCGACCCTCACGGTTGATGAGCAGATCATCCGGCGTGAAGCCGAATACGCCCTCCAGTTCGGATTGGTCGACCATACCTGCCCCCTGAACGCGGCGATGATCTTTGCGGTGAGTGTAACACACAGCAGGGCCGGAGTCTCGACGGCACGCCTAAGCACGACGTTGAAAGCGATGTGTGATGAGTGGCTACCAGCCTTCACCGCTCGTGGAACCCTCTGAGGCGGAAGATTGGGTTTGCTGACTTTCGATAACCTACTTTTAGAATCACAACGCCCCTCACCGGCTGCCGATGAGGGGCGTTGGCGCGATCAGCGCATTAGCGCATTAGCGCGTGCTGGCGAGTTGATCGCCGGGGCAGACGTTCAGGTTCAGCCCACGGTTGACCCGCGCCGTCGTCGCGACGTTCGACGCGAGGATTTCCGGCCGTTCCTGCAGGAAGCTCGTCTGCAGGCCAAGGTCGATGTTCACCGCGTAACCTTCGCGGCTGGCGTTCTCTTCGCTCGGCGTCGACAGCGGATAGATATCGCTGCTGACCTCGAACGTCATCTGCACGGCGTCTTTCTCGACCAACACCGGGCCGTCATCGATGGGCGACGCCTTGACCTCGAACAGGTTCGGGTCGCCGTCCACGTCGGAGGTGAAGATGATCGTGTCGTCGTCGCACAGCCAGTTGGGCGCGTAGTCGGCGATGGCGTTATCCGTGAGGTGGCGCGTCTTGCCAGTGGCGACTTCGTACACGTAGATGTCGAGGTCACCATCCGCGTCGGACTGGTACGCGATGTACCGGTCGCTCGGCGACCACACGGCGTTGGTGGCGTCACCCTCGGTGAACGCGACCCGGCCGGATCCGTTGAGGTTCATGATCTCGTACTGGCCGTCCGAGTCGGTCGTGGTGTAGCTGCGGAACGTGATCTTGTCCGAGTTGTTGGCGAACTGCGGCTCGACATCGTTGGTCTTGCCATCGCTCAGCTTGGTGATGACGCCGCTTTCGAGGTTCAGCATGTAGACCTGCCACATCCGCACGCCGTCTTCGTTGGGGGCGTCGCTCTGGAACACGATGCGCGACCCATCCGGTGACCAGTGTGCGTTGATGTCATGGCCGATGCTGTCGGTCAGCTGGAACTCGTCGCCGTTGCGCATGTCGATGGCGTACAGATCCCAGTTGCCGTTGCGGGTCGACTCGAACACCACGAAGTTGTTGGGGCCCCACACCGGATCGACCTCGTTGGAGAGCGCGCTGAAGGTGACGCGCATGACGCTCTCTGGGCCGCCGCCGTTGGTGGGCGCAACATACAGCTCCCAGTTGCCGTCACGGTTGCTCTGGAAGACGACCCACTTGTTGTCCGGCGACAGGCTCGGCGACGAACTCTTGACGCTCTCGCTCAGGCCGTACGACAGGTTCTCCCGCACGGTCGTGCGCGTCACCTGATCGGCGCTGTCGAGGCGGAAGATTTCCCAGCCTTCCAGTTCGTCGGTGTGATACACCTTGAACTCGGGGCAGCCGCGGCCGCAAGCCGGGCCGGCGGTCAACTGGCCGATGGCGGAGGTCTCGACATCGAGGTTCGGGAAGTCGACGGCCACACCGCAGATCAGATCGGTCGTCGCCAGCGTCCCCAGATCGTCGGACACGAACGTGATCCCGGTGCCGGTATCGGCATCGGCCGGCGCGTTCAGCGCAACCGATTCATCGGCGTCCAGTTCGAACGAGCCGCTGGTCAGCACGGATTGATCGGCGCTGGAGACGATGCTGTAGTTGATCGGGCCGGATGACGTCGATCCCGTGTTGGTCACGACGAAGCCGGCAGGCATGCCGCAGACGCCCTCGATGGTGAGGTCGGACGGCAGACCGATCTCGGTGTCCTCGCACGTGCCGGATGACAGCAGCGTGGCGAGGAACCCGCCGCTGGACGACAGCGAGTAGGTGCCGAGCGGGTTCTGGCCGTCGAGCGTGATACCGAGCGACTCGCCCGCGCTGAGCTGGATGTCCTGCGTCAGCACGGTCTGGCCGTCGGCATCGACCACCGTCACGGTCTGCGGGAGCAGCATGTCGGTGCCGGTGTTGACGATCTGGAACGACGGCGTGGCAGCGCACACGTAGCTCGCGCTGAGGTTCGGGCTGGCGCACTGCGTGAGCGAGTCGATCGCCGTGCCGTAGCCAAGCATATCGAACGTGTAGCTGTCGTACGGATTGAGTCCAGTCAGGTCGACGTTGATCGAGCCGCCCGCCGCCAGTGAGACGGAACCGCTGGCGACCGTGACGCTGCTGCTGTCGAGCACGTTCCACGGCTCGCTCTGCAGCGCGTCGCCTCCGGTGTTGGTTACGGTGATCGCTACCGGGTATCCGCAGACGTTGGTCGCCGTGTATTCCGGATACTCGCAGGTGTAGTCGATGGTCAGCGAGTCAGCGAAGCCGTTAGACACCAGCGTGTACGTGCCGTACGGGTCGTCGCCCGCAGGCTGCGTGAAGGTGAACGATTCACCGGTGTTGAGCAGGAGCGAACCGGAGTACACCACCTGACCGTCACGCAGGATGTCGAACGCCTGCGGCGACAGCATCGGCGAGCCGTTGTTGGTGATCGTGAAGTAGCGCGGCGCCGTGCATGCCGAACCCGGCTCGAAGTCCGGCTGGCCGCAGTCGTGCGCTACGTTCAGGGTGGCGGCGAACCCGTTGGTGACGAAGGTGTATTCGCCGTATGGGTTCAGGCCGTTTGGCGCGGTCACATCGACGCTCGCGCCGCCCGCCACGGTGAACGTCGCGGTGCGCACGACCGTCGTGCCTTGCAGGATTTGATAGGACTGGTTGGTCAGCATGTCGCCGCCGGTGTTCGAGATCGTGAACCGGCGCGGTTCGCTGCACACGCCCGACACGGACAGGGCCGGGTTGGCGCAGTCGTGCGGCTGATTGATCGTCGAAGCGAAGCCTATGGTGATGAACGTGTACTGGGCATACGGGTCAATCGACGTGGGCAGCGAGACGGTCAGCGGGAAGCTGGTCGCGCTTGAGAACGTGCCGGAGACGACCACGGCGCCACTGCCGTCCTGCACCTCGTAAGGCTGCGACTCGAGGATCGGGCCGCCGGTGTTGGAGACCGTGAACGCACGCGGCCACGAGCAGACACCCGCCGCCGTCAGCACGGGCTGCTGGCACGAGCCCGAGACGTTGAGGGTCGAGGCGAAGCCTGTCGTCGAGAACGTGTACGTGTCGTACGGGTTCAGGCCATTGGGCACGTTGATAACCGTGCTGCCACCGGACGCGAGCGTGATCGAACCGCTGGCGACGACGCTGCTGCTGCCGTCGAGGATGGTGTACGCCTGCGCCTCAAGCATGGCGCCGCCGCTGTTGGAGACGGTGAACGAACGCGGTGACGCGCATGTGTACGTCGCGCTCAGCGCCGGACGCTGGCACGTATGGCTCTCGCTGAACGTGCCGACAACGCTGGTGCTGTTGAACGTATAGGTCGCGTACGGGTCTTCCGAGTCGGGCACGACAAGCTCGATGGAGCTGTTAGCCGGGATTTGGAACGTGCCGCTGTCCGAATACGTCCCGCCGGTGATCGTGTACGGCTCAGGCTGAACCATCGGATTGGCGCTGGTGTTGTTGATACGGAACACACTCTCCGCCACGCCGTTGGTCGTACGGCAGAACGTATCGAACGTCAGCGTCGGCAGTTGCGCGCACTGCTGTGACACGTCGAACGTCCCGGTGTAACCGCTGCTGGCGAAGGTGTACGTGTCGTACGGATTGCTGCCGACCGGCAGGGTGACGGTGACCGACGGCACACCGAGGCCCAACTGGAACGTGCTGTTGACGACAACGCCAGAGGCAGCGCCCGTGATGGTGAAGCTCTGCGGGAACGGCATCGGGCCGTCGCTGGGGCGCGCATTGGTGATTGTGAACACAGGCAGATTGCCCGTGCAGACCGCCGACACGCTGATCTCCGGCGGGTAGTAGCAGGTCGTCGTCGCGGTGACCGACGGGCGATCCGTCAGGCTGCCGGTGACGTTGCCGGAGGCGTTGCTCACGGTGAAGTTGGCCGATTCGCCCGCGCCGAGCAGCACCGGGGCGATCAGCAGCACGTTGTTGAGCGAATCGCGGACGACGATCTGGTCGGGGATGCTCATCGCGCTGCCGGTGTTGGTGACCGTGAAGGTCGCGATGCGGTCGGCCGAGCACGACGCCGACATGCTGAGGTTTGGCGTGCCACCAACAGGCGGAACGTAAGGCACTTCACGGCAGTAGGTGCCGGTGGGCGTGCCGCCCGGGCCGCTGAAGTCCATGCAGACCTGATACTCGCCCGGCTGGCTGAACGCCGTGTACTGATGGCAGATCTGATTGTTATTGGTGACCGGGACGCTGACACCGTCGCCGAAGTCCCACTCGGTGACGTCGACGCCGGGGTCGACCTGCGGGGTGAAGCAGAAGTAGCCGCCGCCCATATCCTGCACCGTGAACGACGCGTTGGCCTCGAAGATGCTGTAGGTGCGCACGGTGTTCTGCGCCGACCGATCGAACTGGCTGTTATGGACGGTCAGGCGTGGGCGATAGGTCGTATCCGGTGAGCCATAAGTGTAGCAGATCGGGTTCGGCGCGCCGCCGGGGCCGTACGACAGATCGATCGTCCCGTCGTCATCGAAGTCCCACTCCCACAACGTGATATCCGTGCCAACGCTGAGGTCGGTGAAGCACGAGGTCATCGGCGCGACACCGATATACGGGTTCACGCGGAACGCGGCGCGCAGGTCATTGGCTCCCAGCAGTTCGAAGTCGAGCTGCGCGACGGTGACGCCGAGCGGGCCGGTGCCGCGCACCTCCGCCGTGTATAGGCCGGCGGGCAGCGTGTAACCCTGCGGGTTGCCGGTGTTGGGGCCGGCGACGAGGGCGCTGGTGTTCCGATCGTAGATGCGCCACGTGTAGCCACTGGAGATGTTGACACCCGTGGCGGTGAACGTTTGGAGCGTGCCGCCGAAGTCCGAGCCGCTGCGGTTGATCAGGATGCTCTGACGGCCGTAGACGTTGAACGTGCGGGTGAAGTTGTCTTCAAGATCGAAGCCACCGTCACCGAAGTTCGGCGTGTGACCGTCGAGGCGGATGGTGTAGGTTCCCGGCGTGTTGAAGCTGATGCAGGCCGCCAAGTCCTGCGTGGTCGCCGACGTGATGCCGAGGCTGTTCTGGCCGGCCGTGCCGCTGATCGTCCACAGGTATTCGAGGGCTGCCGGGTTCGGCGCGCCGGCGCTGCCGTTGGTGTCGTACGACGTGTTGGTGATGCAGATCGGTTCGTTGACGGGCAGGGCAGCGCGCGTCCAACCGCCGCCGATCACGTCGTTGTACTGTACTTCGATCTGGCCGACGACGATGTTGCGCTGCAAGCCGCAGGTGTGCGTCGAATCGGCCGGATTGACCGCCGCGACGTCAATGCGCATGGTGTAATTGCCGAGGCCGTAGTCCGCCGTCAACTGCGCCCACGTGAAGTTCAGCGATGCGGGCGGCGTGACAACGCCGTTTGCCGCGCTGTCGAACGATCCCATGGGGATAGTCGCGCCGTTCGGCCCGATCAGGGTGTAGGTATACCGCAGATTGATGCCGTTACCGTTGTCCATGTTGAGGCGGTAAGGATACACCTCGGACGTGCTGAACACGGTCGGATCGTTGTAGATTCCGCTTTCACCGGGGAACGAGTCGCAGTCGAAGTTGGTGTCCGGCATGGACACGGTCAGATTGCGAGCGTTCGTGCACATGTCGCTCGGCACGCCGTCGACCGAGACCGTCTGAATGACGCGATACTGCTGGCCGGGGATCAGGAATTGATAGCTGATCGAGTTGCCATTGACAACGCCCGGCGGGTTGACGAGCGTGAGGCCCGGCAGCAGATACAGCGCCATCGTCTGGGTCACATTACGCCCAAACACGTTGCCGGGGGCGGCTGCGGTGTAGATTTCCGTCTCGCCCACAACCGGTGTCGTATCGCCGCTGATTGCGCCGCACGACAAGCGCGGCACGGTCGGCGTCACGTTCAAGTTACAGCTCACCGGGAGCTGCGTGCCGTCTGGATTGGTGACGGTCGCGGTCAGGCTCACCGAGGAGTTGTACGTGTATGCCGGGGTGGATGCCCACAAGACATTGGTGTCGTTGAGCGTCGGGTTGACGATCGTGCCGTTGACGCCTGCCGACCAAATCGCGTTGCTGACCGGCCGGCCGGTGGTCGTGTAGGTCACGGTGTAGGTCGCAAGACCGCTCGACGTGCCGACGTTGGGCAGCGGCGCTGCGGGGCCGCTGATCACGCAGACCGGATCGGGGAACGGCACGGTCTGGAACGAGATTTCTTCGTAGCACGCGCTCGTCTCGCCGCCACCGTTATCGACGACCGCGTCGTAGCGCACGACCCAGCTCGTCGGGCTTGCGATCGTCGCGATCTCGTTGGTGAAGACGTACGGAATCGCGCCGCTGCCGCTTGCATAAGGCGCACCGTTACGGGTGATCGTCCACGTGCGCGCGATGATCGGACGGCCTGCCGGATCGGTCAGCGAGCCGGTGAACGTGTACTGATCGGAGCTGGGATACAGCGGGCTTGGGATGGCCGGGCTGACATTGGCCTCGCAGTTGATCGGCGGGAAGGTCACGTTGACGGTCGTCGCTGTGTTGCAGATGCTGCCGTCGTCAAGCGTGACTTCGAGCGAGATCAGATAGCTGCCAGCACCGTAGCCCGCCCAGTTGACGTTCAACGCTGGGTCGGTGACCGTGAGCGGAAGCCCCGCCGCCGGGCCTGCGAGAATCCAGCGCTGACCTGTCACAGTCCGGCCCTGAAGCTGGCTGGTCGAGTAGGTGTAGCTGGTCGGCCCCGTGCTGGGAACCACTTCCAGCGGGCCGTTGATCGTGCATCCCGCCTCAAGATAGCTGACGACGAGGATCGCCTCGACGAACGAACTGCCGCCGGGGCCGGTCACGGTCAAGCGGATCGGGTTCGGCCCAAGCTGGGTGAACGAGATGCCGGTCGGGTTCTGTACGCTGCTGTCCTCGACGCCGTCGCCGTCGAAATCCCACGACCACGTATCGATGACGCCGGTGCTGGCGTCGACAAGGTCAACCAGCGTGCCGAGCGTGATCTCGTTGCCGGGCACGATGCTGAAGACGGCCACTGGCGCGCGCGTCACGGTGACGAACTGCGCGTCCTCTGCGAAGCCGAAGCTGTTCTCAACGTGCAGCAGGACTTCGACAACGCCTTCGGCTGTGTATTCCCAGCACACAACCGAATCAAGGCTGGTGCTGTCCACGGTGCCGTCGGCGTCAAAGTCCCATTCCACGATGGTGTATGGGCCGACACTTTCGTTGTTGAAGCAGACTTCGATGTTGCCGCCGGGGATGACACGCCCGGTAAAGTAGTAGGTGAAAATGGCGGTCAGCGGCGCGACATCCGGCTCGACGACCACCTGCTTGAATACTGTACCACCACCGCCCGGCCCGCTGTAATCCATGCGGATCGTGAAGATCGCCTCGGATGTGTACGAATGAGTGTGCGGGCCTTGCCCGGTCGCATCGATATCGAAGGTTGGGGCGGTGTATTCAAAGTCCCACTCCCACGTCGTGATTGGGCCAGTGCCGAGGTCGACACCTTCAAATTCGACGTCAAGCTGGCCTGCGGTCAACGGGCCAGTCTGCGGAGACAGGACAAAGTCAGCGGTCGGCGCAGGAGCGTTGACAGTGACCGTCTTTCCCGCGATAGCCGTGCTGGATCCTACTGTCACCGAAAGCCGGAATTCGTACGAACCGTACGCTGCGGCGTTGTAGCTGAAATCGCGATTCGTGTTCGTGGCGACTGGCGTCACGTTATCCGGAAGCTGGAAGACTTCCCACAGATAGGTTGTGGTCGGCGCGTCCGGCTGGCTCTGGTTAAGGGTCGTGATCGTCAGCGGGCCGTCCGCTTCGATGTAATGCTCGACCACGTAGCCGGGGAGCAGCTCGAACTGCGCGCTGGCCTGCGGGAGCACCGTGATGCTGCCGGTCAGAACGATGTTCGGGCCGGGGACGCTCGGCGTGCAGGTCAGTGTTACCGGGAACGAGCCGGTAGTGGCGTAGGTATGCGCGACATCAGCCGAAGACGACGTGCCTCCATCGCCGAACGTCCACGCTACCGAAGCGATGTTGTGCTGCTCGGCTGCCCGGAAACGGAAGGAGAACGGGTTGTCGTCGCCGTCGTCCGTGATCTCCATGAGGCAGAACGTCTGATAAAGCTGCGGGCTTGCGCCGCCGTCATCCACAGGCCCGCTTGGTTCCGGCGTGACAACCAGTACCGGCGCGTCGGTCGGCTGTTCCGTCGGAACGTCCGTCGGGGCCTCGGTTGGCACGTCAGTGGGTTGTTCCGGCTCGCTGGTGGGCTGTTCCGGAACGTTAGTGGGCTGTTCAGGGACGTTGGTGGGCTGCTGCGGAACCTCAGTTGGTTCGTCTGGCACGGCCGTTGGCGGAACCGGCGTCGGCGCGACAGCCGTCGGCTGCGCCGTGGCGATAACCGTCGGTTGGGGCAGGTCGCTCGGGCCTTGCGGTGTTGGCTTGATCCGGCCATGACCCGCTTGGGAATACGCCGGGTTGGAGAATGCGAATACAGCCAGCACGACCAAGATCGGCGCCAGCCGCAACCACCACTGCCTGTGAGTACCAATACGCATGTGTTGAGTTCCTTTGGCTCGCAGTGCCATTCGAGCTTCACGTGCCCGGCATTCATACTGCCTCCGCACGTTGCGATAATCCACGAGCGGCGCATAAGTCACCGCCAAGTACAGCATAGTACTTAGGTCATGGTTTATCAATAACGACGTTGTAAGGCATGTGAGGATTGAATTGGGATGATTTTCCCTCAAATTCGCGATTTGATCGAGATTTGCTACCTTAAGGTTTGTACGAATATTGTAAAGTAGGGAACTGTCGACCTCCGCGAGGGCCGATTTTCGATGATTCGATGAAAATCGTACTCACGACAGATCGGCTTCCAACGGCCAAAACGGCATGGTGATCATTCGTGGTAAACAACATGGGGGATGCGTGAAAACACATCCCCCTACGAGGCGCTGATAACTCTGTCGAACGAGGGTTACGAGATGCCGACCGGGTAGTTCAAGATCGCGCGCATATACTGCGCACGTTCGTATGCCGCCGGGTTCTCGGTGTGCATCTGGCTGAGCGCGCCGCGCAGCTGGCTGACTGACTCATATTCGTGCTGGGCCATGAACTCGCATAGGCCCTGTTCGACCGTTCTGAGGAAGTCGATCCCGTTGCGCAGCAAGGCAGCGGCCATCATTGTGACTTTAGCGCCGGCCAGCAGTAGTTTGGCTGCATCGTCCCCGCTGTGCACACCGCTGCTGCCGGCGAAATCCACTTCGATACGTCCGTACATAATCGCGATCCAGCGCAGCGGCAAGCGCAGCGCTTCCGGCGTGCTGAGCGTCACGCCCGGCTTGACTTCCAGCAGTTCGAGGTCGATGTCGGGCTGGTAGAAGCGGTTAAACAGGACGAGACCCTTAGCGCCCGCTTCCGCGAACCGCGCGGCCATGTTGACGGGGCTGCTGAAGAACGGGCTGAGCTTCACCGCCACCGGGATCGACAGGGCGCGCGCCACGCTGCTCACGACTTCGAGATCGGCCCGTTCGACCTCGTCGCCAGTGATCTGCGGCGAAGTCGGGATGCTGTACAGATTCAATTCGAGCGCATCGGCGCCCGCCTGTTCGATGAGCGCGGCAGTACGCGTCCAGCGGCCCGGTGTCGTCCCGTTCAAACTGGCGATGATCGGGATATCCACCGCTTCCTTTGCGCGGCGAATCAGGTTGAGATACCCGCGCGAGTCGGTGTGATATTCGCCGACTTCCGGGAAATACGAGAGCGCTTCGGCGTGGCTGTCGCTGTGGTAGGTCGTGTGATGGAACAGCGCGAGCTGCTCCTGCCGGATTTGTTCCTCGAACAGCGAATACAACACCACCGCGCCGGCGCCCGCGTCTTCCATCCGTTTGATGTTGTCAAGCGACTCGGACAGCGGCGAAGCCGATACGACCAGCGGAGATTTCAGCGGAAGCCCGAGGTAACTGGTTTCAAGGTTCATCGTTCCTGACCTCCGTTGTTCGATTCGGCGCCGTACGGACGATTTGCGAGGTACTCGTACATCGCCCACCGGGTATTGACGTCATCCTGCGCGAGTTTGAACAGATCTGCCGCGCTTTCCGGGTTGCTCAGTTCAAGCATCTTGAAGCGGTTTTCCATGCGCAAATAGTCCTTCAGCCCGATCTTCGGCGGCCGGCTGTCAAGAGTCAGCGGGTTGAGGCCCTGCGCAGCGCGGTCGGGATGGTAGCGGTACAGCAGCCATTGTCCACTGTCGACCGCCGCTTTCTGGTTCTTCAGGGCGGTGCTCATGTTGATGCCGTGGGCGATACAGTGGCTGTAGGCGATGATAAGCGACGGGCCGTCGTAGGCTTCGGCCTCCATGATGGCGCGCAGAGTCTGGTCGTCTTTCGCGCCGAAGGCGATACGCGCGACGTACACATTGCCGTAGCTCATGGCGATCATGCCGAGATCTTTCTTGGCCGCGGGCTTTCCACCTGCTGCGAACTTAGCGACCGCGGCGCGCGGCGTCGATTTGCTCATCTGACCGCCGGTGTTGCTGTATACCTCGGTGTCGAGGACGAGGACGTTGACGTTGCGGCCGCTGGCGAGCACGTGATCAAGGCCGCCGAAGCCAATGTCGTACGCCCATCCATCGCCGCCGACGATCCATACGTCGCGCTTGACGAGCGTATCCGCCAGTGTGAGCAGACGCGCGGCTTGTGGATGGTCGATTGCGTTCAGGCGTTCCTTGAGCGCCGCGACGCGTTCGCGCTGTTCGTAGATTCCGGCCTCGTCGCGCTGGTCGGCGCCGAGCAGCGCGTTCGCCAGCGTTGTGCCGATGTCCTCGGCCAGCAGTGTGACCAGTTCGCGCGCTTCCTCGGCCTGCTTATCGATCGCGACGCGGATCCCCAAGCCAAACTCCGCGTTATCCTCGAACAGCGAGTTTGACCACGCTGGGCCGCGCCCGTTGTGATCGGTGGTGTACGGGGTGGTGGGCAGGTTGCCTCCGTAGATCGACGAGCAGCCCGTCGCGTTGGCGATCACCGCCCGGTCGCCATAGAGCTGTGTGATGAGCTTGATGTACGGCGTCTCGCCGCAGCCTGAGCACGCGCCGCTGAACTCGAACAGCGGACGCTGCACCTGCTGTTGGCGGATGCTGCTGGTCTTAATCATGCGCCGGTCGAGGTCGGGGATCTCCATGAAGAAGTCCCAGTTCTTGGCCTCGCGCTCGCGCAGCGGAGGCTGTGCTTCCATATTGAGCGCCTTCTTGTTAAGCGCCGACTTGTTGCGCGCGGGGCAGACATCGACGCAGATCGCACAGCCCGTGCAGTCCTCTGGCGCGACCTGAATGGAGTAGGCCATGCCCTTCCACTCGGTGTCGCGTGCTTCCATCGACTTGAACGTCTCGGGCGCATCGGCCAAGACCTCCGGGTCGTACACCTTGATGCGGATCACGGAATGCGGACAGACCATCGCGCATTTGCCGCACTGGATGCAGATGTCCGGCTCCCATACCGGGATTTCGGCAGCGAGGTTGCGCTTCTCGTACTGCGCCGTGCCGCTGGGATATGTGCCGTCGACCGGGAGCGCGCTGACCGGCAGCAGATCGCCCTGCCGCATGATGATCTTACCCAGCACGTCCTTGACGAACGCCGGGGCTGTCGCTGGCACCGGGCTGGCGAACCCGCTCACGGCGGTAACTTCCGCAGGGACGTCCACTTCGTAGAGGTGTTCAAGCGTGTTGTCGACCGCCTTGATGTTCATGGCGACGACTTCTTCGCCTTTGCGCGCATAGGTCTTCTCGATCGAATGCTTGATCGCCTCAATCGCCTCGTCCTTCGGCAGCACGCCGCTGATGGCGAAGAAGCAGACCTGCATGACCGTGTTGATGCGCCCGGTCATGCCGCTGGATTTCGCCACGTCATAGGCGTCGATCACGTAGAACTTGAGGTTCTTCTCGATGATCGCGCGCTGGACGGGTTCAGGTAGATTGTCCCAGACCACGTCCTTGCCCCAGAACGTATTGAGCAGGAACACGCCGCCCGGCGCTGCGTCCGCGAGCATGTCGTATCGCTCGAGGAACGTCTGCTGATGACAGGCGACGAAGTTAGCTTGGGTGATGAGATACGGCGACCGGATCGGCTGTGGGCCGAAGCGCAGATGCGACACCGTCATCGAGCCGGACTTCTTCGAGTCGTACACGAAGTAGCCCTGTGCGTGGTTGTCGGTCTCCTCACCGATGATCTTGATCGAGTTCTTATTGGCGCCGACCGTGCCGTCTGAGCCGAGGCCGTAGAAGATCGCCCGGACGACGTTCGCCGGTTCGATCGAGTAGGCCGGGTCGTAGTCGAGGCTGGTGTGTGACACGTCGTCAATGATGCCAACCGTGAAGTGATTCTTGGGGCGCTCGGCGGCGAGATTGTCGAACACCGCCTTGACCATCGCCGGGGTGAACTCCTTCGACGACAGGCCGTAGCGCCCGCCAACGATCCGGGGCGGGACAGCAAAGTGGTCGGTCTCCACCGTCGCGGTCACGACGTCGACATACAGCGGCTCACCCGCGGCGCCCGGCTCCTTGGTGCGATCCAGCACGGCGATACGCTTGACGGTCTGTGGCAGCGCGGCCATCAGGCGGGCGGCATCGAACGGCCGGAACAAGCGCACTTTCAGCACGCCGACCTTTTCGCCGGCGGCGTTGAGCGCATCGACGGTCTCGTGCAGCGTCTCGCACCCTGAACCCATCGCCACGATAACGCGCTCGGCGTCCGGCGCGCCGTGGTATTCATAGGGCTTGTATGCGCGGCCGGTCAGTTCGGCGAACTGCGCCATCACGTCCTCGACGATGTCGAGCGCGGCGGCGTAGTAAGGGTTGACCGTCTCGCGGGCTTGGAAGTACACGTCGGGGTTCTGAGCGGTGCCGCGTACCACCGGATTCTCCGGCGTGAGCGCGCGGCGGCGGTGTTCCGCGATCAGCTTGTCGTCGATCAGCACGCGTAAGACATCGTCGGTCAGCGGCCGAATCTTGGCGACTTCGTGCGAGGTGCGGAAGCCGTCGAAGAAGTGCACGAACGGCACACGCGCGCGCAGTGTCGCGGCCATCGCGATCAGCGCGAAGTCATGCGCCTCCTGCACCGAGGCTGACGCCAGCAGCGCCCATCCCGTCATGCGCGCGGCCATGACGTCGCTGTGATCGCCGAAGATGGAAAGCGCCTGCGCGGCCAGCGACCGCGCCGCCACATGAAAGACCGCCGGCGTCAGCTCACCCGCGATCTTGTACATATTCGGCAGCATGAGCATCAAGCCTTGCGAGGCCGTGAACGTAGTGGTTAACGAGCCTGCTTGCAGCGCCCCATGAACCGCGCCTGCGGCCCCCGCCTCACTCTGCATCTCGATGACGCGCGGAACGGTTCCCCATAGGTTCGGTTTGCCTTGCGCTGACCACTCGTCCGACCACTCACCCATCGCCGATGACGGTGTGATCGGATAGATCGCGATCACTTCGCTCAGCTTATAGGCGATGCGTGCGACGGCTTCATTGCCGTCAAGGGTGATGAAGTCTGCCATGAGAAATCTCCTCTAATTCACCCGTATCCTCAACGTTTCCCTTGTGCTCGCCGCGCGTTATGGTGTTCCTCGGTGCTGGCGTATTGCCGGCGAGCTGCTCTCCTTACCCATAAACGTCGCCGCATGCGGATGCGGCAAGCTGTCCAATCGCGATCGCGCCGTCGTTCGGCGGCAGGTCGTGCGGCCAAAGCACCTCAAAGCCGGATGCTTTTAGCCGCGCCGTTGTCCGCCCTAACAGCAGCCTGTTCTGGAAACACCCTCCGCTCAGGATGACCGTTGGCTCGTCGGCCGCGCGCGCCACCGCCAGCGCCATTTCGGCCAGCGTGTTGTGGAACTTGGCGGCGGCTTCGCCGGCGGAACGGGTCTGCGAGTCGGACATCATCCCTCGAATAATCGGCCTCCACTCCATGATCCATCGCACGGGGGCTTTATCGACAGTGAAGGACGTCACTTGGAACGGGTAATATTCGTCCGTGCTGACGGTTCGCGCGGCGGCCTCGAGCAGCATCGCCGCCTGCCCCTCAAACGAACACGTCTGCGCCAAGCCGAGCAGCGCGGCGGCGGCATCGAATAAGCGCCCCATGCTGGCGCAGCGCGGGCTGTTTACGCCGCGCTCAACGGCACGCAGCAGCACACGTAGTTCGCTGGCGGTGAAGTGCAGCAAATCAATGGGCGGTGCGCCGTCGAACGCCGCCCACAGCGCACCGAGCGCGCTCCGGCGTGGTTCGCGCGCGGCAGCATCTCCGCCCGGCAGCGGAAACGGCGCAATCTGTGCGACATGTTCTAACGGCTGGCCCGGCACGACCCGAAACGCCTCGCTGCCCCAGATCGTGCCGTCGGGGCCGTACCCCGTGCCATCCCATGCCAATCCGAGCGCGCGGCCTGTAAAACCTGTCTCGGCGAGGACAGCGTAGACGTGCGCGGCATGATGCTGCACGCGTTGGATGGGCTGGCGATAGTCGCGTGCCATGTGCGACGTGGCGTAATCAGGGTGAAGATCACAGACGACGACCGCCGGCCTTGTGCGGTGAAAGGCGGTGAGGTGGTCAACAGCTTGTGCGATTGACTGCTGCGTGCGGATGTCGTCGGCGTCGCCCAAGTGCGGACTGAGGCTGATCACGCCGTCGTGGCTGAGGGCGACCGTGACTTTTTGATTCGGCCCGACGGCGAGCGTGCCGCCGGGCGGGACGGCTGCTTGCAGCGCCACCGCCTGTGCATAGCCACGCGCGCGGCGCAGCATGAGCGTCTCGCCGCCAACGACGGTCACGACGCTGTCGTCCACCGCTGCGGCAATGGGCCGGTCGTGCATCAGCACCGCATCCGCGATGGTGGCGAATTCGTCCAGCGCCTCAGCGTCGTCAGTAATCATCGGCGCGCCCGACACGTTGCCGCTGGTGCAGACCACCGGAAAGCAGAGGTCGGCCATCAGTAGGTGATGCAGCGGCGTGTAGGGGAGTATCGCGCCAACGGTGTCCAGCCCCGGCGCGATTTCATCCGGCAGCGAGCCGCGCGAGTCGAGCAGCACAATCGGGGCTTGGCGCGACGTGAGCAAAGCGCGCGCTTCCGGCGGTACGGCGCACGTAGAATCGACATCTGCGAGGGTTGGGAACATCACCGCCAGCGGTTTGTGCGGACGGTTCTTGCGATCACGCAGGCGTTGAATCGCGTGGCCGTCGCGGGCGTCGCACAGCAGTTGATAGCCGCCGATCCCCTTTAGCGCGATGATTCCGCCGGCTCGTATGATGTCCCCGGCCTGTCGTAGTGCGTCGTCGCGGTGTGCTGCCGCCTTGCGGTCGATCATCAGCGTGAGCTGTGGGCCGCAGCGTGGGCAGGCGATCGGCTGGGCGTGAAAGCGGCGATCTGACGGGTCGTGATATTCCGCGCTGCACTCCGGACACAGCGCAAACGCGCGCATCGTTGTGTTGGCGCGGTCATAAGGCAAGCCGGTGACGATTGTCACGCGTGGCCCGCAGTGTGTGCAGTTGAGGAATGGATAACGGTAGCGCCGGTCATCCGGATTGAACAGCTCGCGCAGGCAGTCGTCGCAGGTGGCGAGGTCGGGCAGCACTTCCGCCGTCAGCGCGCCTTCGACATGGCTGTCGATGATGACGAATTCGACCGCGCCGGTGGCGGGAAGATCGACCCGGCTCATCGTATCGACGCGGCCGGGCGCAGGCAGCTCTGCTGCAAGCCGCCGTTCGAACTGACCGAGCGCATCCGCAGCGCCTTCGATTTCGACCGCTGCGCCCTGCGGCGTGTTAGCGACCGTCCCGGTCAGCCCCAGCGACCGGGCGAGGGTATACACGAACGGCCGAAAGCCGACCCCCTGCACGGCCCCGGTGACGATCAGGCGGCGGCGGCTGATCGTAGTCACACGGCCGCCGTACCGCCCGGCGCATGCAGGACGGCATCCACGACGGCGTCGGCGCGTGCCACGATCTCCGGCACTTGTGCGCGCAGCGTCGGCGACAACGACAGCCCGAATGCAAACGATTCGGCCCCGATCGAGATGATCTGCGCGGAGGGCCGGCGCCCATACAGCAGACCCGCGGAACGCAGCAGCGACTCCGGCGCAGCGTGATGTGTCAGCGCGGCCCGCGAGTCGGCTGCTGCGACCGGCGCGATACGCACCTGTCCTACCGGCAGTTCCGCGTTCGCGTCGATGAAGATCACGTGATCGGCGCGGCTAATCGGCGCGGCGTGTTCTGGCATCAACTGTGCTGCCGTGATGATCTGTACGTCCGACGCGCTGTATCGCTCGTCTAAGGCGTGCGCGACGACATGCCCGATGGCGTCATCTGTGCGCAGCGTGCTGCCGTAGCCGATCACGAGAATCATCGCTTGAGCACCTCGACGACTTCGCCGTTTGGCGTGAGAATTTCGACCTGCATGGGCATCTGGCCGACCGCGTGGGTTGAACAGCTCAGGCAGGGATCGAACGCGCGAATGATCGACTCGACGCGATTGAGCATACCGTCGTTGAGGCTTCCGCCGCGAACGTAACGCTTGGCGACCTCGTACACCCCGCGATCCATCGCGTAGTTGTTGTTGCCGGTCGCGATGATCAGGTTGGCGCGGGTGATTAGTCCGTTGTCGTCGATCTCGTAGTGGTGCAGCAGCGTCCCGCGCGGCGCTTCGCTGATGCCAACGCCCCACGACCGGTTCGGCTCTGCCACGGCGCGGGTTCGCTTGCTCAAGATGTCCGGTTCGCGCAGCAGCATCCCGACCTTTTCCAGCCCGTACATGATCTCGATCAGGCGGGCCGTGTGGTAGTGGAATGAACTCTGTGTATCCTGTTCGCGGAATAGGCCGAGGTATTCGTCAGCGCGCGGCGTGCCGCACCGGCCAACAATGTTGAGGCGTGCCAGCGGGCCGACACGATACACGCCGTCCGGATAACCCATCGGCCGATAGAACGGCGTCTTGAGAAACGACCACGGCTCGACCGCTTCTTGCAGAAACTCGGTGTAGTGGTCGGCGCTCAGCTGATCGGCGATCACCTCACCAGTGCCGTTGATGATGCGCACTGGGCCGTCGTAGAACTCCAGCGTATTCTCGGCGTTCGTCAGGCCCATAAACAGCGTCTTGACGTTTGCGAACGTCGCGATCTCGTCCTCGAAGTATGGGAGAACCGTGCGGTACCACTCTAGGGTACGCCGCGCGATGTCCAGCCCTTCGGGGATCATTGCGAGCATCGCATCCCGCGCATCCTCGCTCAATGGCGCATTCACGCCGCCCGGCACGACCCAGCCCGGATGAATACGCTTGCCGCCCAGCAGTTCGATGATCGTCTGGCCGATCTGCCGCAGGCGCACGCCGTCTCGCGCCAGTACCGGGTCGGCCTCCGCCACGCCGAACAAACTGCGCTTTTCCGGGACTTCGTCCATGCCCAGCAGCAGATCAGGCGACGACAGGTAGAAGAAGCTGAGCGCGTGGCTCTGGATCATCTGCGCGAGGTTGAGGATTTGCCGCAGTTTGGTCGCGGTCTCCGGGATCTCGACCGCCAGCAGTTCGTCGCACGCCTTCGCCGACGCGACAAGGTGGCTGACCGGGCAAATCCCGCAAATGCGCGCCATCAAGGACGGCATCTCGTGGAACGGACGGCCCTCGACGAACTTCTCGAAGCCGCGCACCTGTGTTACGTGGAAATGCGCGTCCGCGACCTCGCCTGCGTCGTCCAACTGGATCGTGATTTTCGCATGTCCTTCGATGCGTGTTACCGGATCAATCACAATGCGCTGTGCCATGGTCATATCCTCGCAGCAGGCTAGGCGCCGAAGCGCGTCCGGTTGGAAAGGTCGGGCATGCGTCCATCAAGCAGTTCGGTCAGCGCATACAGGATCGTCTTGGCGGACGGCGGACAACCGGGGATGAACACGTCGACGGGGACGACCGCGTGTACCGGCTTCACCACGTTCAGAAGCGCCGGCACGACCAGATTGGGAACCTGTGGAGCGTGCAGGTCAGGTTCGAGATAGACACGCCGCAGCACCGATTCCGCCCCAACGCTGTTGCGCAGCGCCGGCACGTTGCCGGTCACGGCGCAGTCCCCGAACGCGACGAGTGTGCGGGTATGAGCGCGAACCTTGCGGATTTTCGCCAGATCGTCCTCACTGCTCACCGCGCCTTCGACCAGCGTGATGTCGACGCTGTCGGGGAAGTCCTTGCGGTCGACCAGCGGGCTGTAGACGAGGTCGATCCGGTCTGCGAGGTCGAGCAGCGCGCCGTCGATGTCGAGAAACGACATGTGACAGCCTGAGCATCCATCGAGCCAGACCGTTGCAATCTTTGTGCGAGTCATCGTCCGTCCTCCCGCGAAGCGGCCAGCGTCGCAAGGAAGCTTGCGCGCTTGGTCATTTCGCCTACAGCCATGCCTTTCTCGAACAATGCGCCGGTCGGGCATACCTGAACGCACTTACCGCATGTCGTGCATGTATCGCTCTCGCCCCACGGCGTATGCAGGTCGGTGATGACCGCCGAGTCGATCCCACGGCTCATCAAGTCCCATGTATGCGCACCCTCGATCTCACCGCACACCCGTACGCATCGCGTACATAACACACACCGGTTCGGGTCGAGGGCGAAGCGCTCGTGGGACGCGTCGACGGCCCGTTTGGGATAGAGATATGGAATACGGATGTGATCGACGCCCAACCTGACCGCGAGGTCTTGCAGTTCGCAGCGGCCATTGACTACACATACCGAGCATACATGGTTGCCCTCGGCGAACAACATCTCGATCGTCATGCGCCGGTACTTGCGCAGGCGTTCGCTGTTGGTCTTGACGACCATTCCCTCGGCGACTCGGGTCGTGCAGGCCGGAAGCAGCCTGCCCGTGCCCTCGATCTCAACCAAGCACAATCGGCAGGCTCCGACGGGTGTCAGCCCTTCCAACGCGCACAGTCGGGGGATTTGGATGCCGTGTTCTAGGGCAACTTCCAGCACGGTCTCATCCTCGCGCCCGGTCGCGTCGATGTCATCGATCTTGAGCGTGACAACACGGGTCATCGGACAGCCTCCTTGCGGCTCACCGGGCAAACATGTGCGGGGCAGGTTTTGTCGACGATGTGGGCCATATACTCATCGCGGAAGTAGCGCAGCGTGCTGATGACCGGGTTCGGCGCCGCTTGGCCTAAGCCGCACAAGCTGGTATTGGCGACCATATCGCACAGGTCTTCGAGCAGGGCGAGGTCGTCGAGGCTTGCGCGGCCTTCGGAGATCTTCTCCAGCAGGCCGTACATCTGCGCGGTTCCAACACGGCACGGCACGCACTTGCCGCATGATTCGGTCATGCAGAATTCGAGGAAGTACTTGGCGACGTCGACCATGCACGAACTGTCGTCCATCACGATCATGCCGCCGGAACCCATCATCGAGCCGACCTGCTTGAGCGACTCATAGTCAACTGGCGTGTCGATGTGCGCGGCAGGGATGCACCCGCCCGATGGGCCGCCCGTCTGCACGGCTTTGAACGTGCGTCCGTCCGGGATGCCGCCGCCGATGTCGTAGATGATCTCGCGCAGGGTAGTGCCCATCGGGACTTCAATCATACCGGTGCGCGCGATTCGGCCGGACAGGGCGAATACTTTCGTGCCTTTGCTGCGTTCTGTGCCGATTGACGCAAACCACTCCGCGCCTTCGCGCAGGATCGGGACGATATTCGCGTAGGTCTCGACGTTGTTGATGAGCGTCGGGCATCCCCACAGGCCGGATTCAGCCGGGTAGGGCGGACGTGGACGCGGTTGGCCGCGCCGGCCTTCGATCGAGGCCAACAGCGCGGTCTCTTCGCCGCACACGAAAGCGCCCGCGCCAAGCCGCACTTGCAGCGATAGGCTGAACGGCGTGCCGCTGATATTGATGCCGAGCAGGCCGTGCTTTTCGGCTTGCTTGATGGCGTGCTTGAGCCGCTTGATCGCCAGCGGATATTCGGCGCGCACGTACAGGTAGCCACGGCTCGCGCCGACCGCATACGCCGCGATCATCATCCCTTCCAGCACGCGGTGCGGATCGGCTTCCATGATGCTGCGATCCATAAACGCGCCGGGGTCGCCCTCGTCGCCATTACAGACGATGTACTTCTGACTGCCGTGCGCTTTAGCGACCGTTGACCACTTAAGCCCGACGGGATATCCTGCGCCGCCGCGCCCGCGCAGCCCGCTGTTACGAATCTGCTCGATGACCTCGGCAGGCGTCATCGACTGCAAGACGTCGCTGCATGTCGCGTAACCGCCAACGGCCATGTACGCCTCGATGTCTTCCGGGTCGATCTTCCCTGCGTGTTCGAGGACGATAAGCCGCTGCTTGCCGTTTTCGTCGGGTAGTGCGCCGACCGTGTCAATTGCCATCGCCCATCCACTCCTTGATTCGTGATGCAGCTTGGCCGGGGGCAAGTTGGCCGTCCATCTCGCCGTCAAACACGACGGCGGGCGCAAGGGCGCACGCACCCAAGCAGCGGGCAACCAACAGCGAGACTTTCTTATCCGGCGTGGTTTCGCCTTTGCGAACGCCAGCCGCGTCTTCGATGGCCTTCAGCACGTCCGGCCCGCCCTTGATGTAACACGCTGTGCCCATACACACGACGCAGGTGTGCTCGCCTTGTGGCTTGAGGGTGAACAGGTTGTAGAAGGTGGCGACGCCGTAGACCCGGCTGAGGGGCAAACGCAGGCTTTTTCCGACGTATCGCAGCGCGTCGTCGTCCAGATAACCGAAAGCCTCCTGCGCGCTGTGCAGCGCTTCGATGAGAGCATCAGGCGCGAAGCCGTGTCTGCGCATCGTCGCCTGTACGATTCGCCATCGCTTGTCGTCGCTGGGCGGTGCAATCGTGTTCGTTCGCATCGGGTTTACCTCCGCATCCGCGAACCGAATCATCCTCAGTGTAGGATGTGACGCGCGGTCCGTTCAGTGACAGGCGTCACGCGGGATTGTGCAATCCATCACGAACTGGAAGAAACTGAGTAGCACTCCAATTTGCAGTTCTGACAAACGTCAGTAGGGCGCGTGATCTCTGACATTGGGAACATCGGGCCAGTGGGCTTAAGGTTGGAGATATAACCGTCGTTGATTTGGAGGATAACCTCATGATGATTAAGGAGCCTGAGAAGTCGATTACGCCCGTCAATGGACAGAACAAGGGAATCAAGTGGGTTTACCTGTTCGATCAGCTGGCGGAAGTTCAAAAGCGGGCGGCGACGTGGGATCAGGTCAAATCGATTTTGGGCGGGAAAGGCGCGGGGCTGTTTGACATGACCCGTGCTGGCGTTCCGGTGCCGCCGGGTTTCACCGTCACCACCGAAGCGTGTAATGCCTACATGGCCGATGGCGGTGAGTTTCCTGAAGGTCTGTGGGATCAGATTCTCGACGCGCTGCGGAGGGTCGAGGCGAAATCCGGCAAGCGCTTTGCGGATCCCGCCAACCCCCTGCTGCTATCCGTTCGTTCCGGCTCCAAGTTCTCGATGCCCGGCATGATGGACACCGTCCTGAACCTCGGCCTGAACGACAAGGTCGTCGAGGCGCTCGCCGAGGAGACTGGCGATGCTCGCTTCGCCTACGACGCTTATCGCCGCCTGATCCAGATGTTCGGCACGGTCGTGATGAGTATGCCGGACGAGGCGTATGAGGATATCCTGACCGAAACGAAGAAGACCGCGGGTGTCAAGCTTGATGTCGAGCTGAACGCTGACCATTGGAAGCATGTGGTCGCCGAGTTCAAGAAGGTCTACGAGAAGGAAGTCGGAAGCGCCTTCCCAACCGATCCCTATGCGCAGCTTAAAGCGGCCGTTGAGGCCGTGTTCAAAAGCTGGAACGGCAAGCGCGCGATTGACTATCGCAACGCCGCTGGCATCCCGCACAATCTCGGCACCGCCGTCAACGTGCAGACGATGGTCTTCGGCAACCTCGGCGCGACCAGCGCGACCGGCGTGGCGTTCACACGTAACCCCGCGACCGGCGATAAAGTCCTATTCGGCGACTATCTCATGAACGCGCAAGGCGAGGACGTGGTGGCGGGCATCCGTACCCCGCTGCCCATCGCGCAGCTCGAGAAGGAGATGCCGGAAGCGTTCGCCGAGTTCCTCGAGATCGTCGGCCGCCTTGAGAAGCACTATCGTGAGATGCAGGATGTCGAGTTCACCATCGAACGCGGCAAACTGTGGATGCTCCAGACCCGTGACGGGAAGCGCACAGCGCGCGCCGCGGTCAAGATCGCGGTTGACCTCGTCGCCGAAGGTATTATCAGCAAGCGCGACGCCGTTCTGCGGATTTCGCCAGAACAGGTCTCACAGCTGCTGCACCCGCAGTTCGACCCGGATGCGCTCCACGAAGCCGTGCGTACCGGCCGCCGGATCGCCAAGGGCGTGAACGCTTCACCGGGCGCGGCCGTAGGCATCGCCGCGTTTGACGCCGATGTCGCCGAAAAATGGGGCAAGTCGGGCAAGTCGGTCATTATGATCCGGCCGGAGACCAAGCCGGACGACGTACACGGGATGCTGGCGTCCAAGGGCATCCTGACCAGCCGTGGCGGCGCGACCAGCCACGCGGCCGTCGTCGCCCGTCAGTTCGGCGTGCCATGCGTGTGCGGCGCCGAAACGCTCGAGATCGACATCCCCGCCCGTCGGCTGTGGGTTGACGGCATCGTCGTCCATGAAGGTGATACCGTCTCGATCGACGGCACCACCGGTGAGGTCTATGTCGGCGAAATCCGCCGTGTCGAACCTGATTTCAACCGCGAATACACCCTGCATCAACTGCTGGGCTGGGCGGACGAGATACGTAAGCTCAAGGTGTACGCGAACGCCGACTATCCTAAGGACGCCCGCCGCGCCCGCGAATACGGCGCGCAGGGTGTTGGCTTGTGCCGCACCGAGCACATGTTCTTCCAAGACGAACGTCTGCCGCTGATGCAGGCTGTCATCCTCGCCGAGCCGGGCAGCGAAGAGGAAAAGGAAAACCTCGCCAAGCTCCAGCATTTCCAGCACGACGACTTCTACGGAATCCTAAAGGCGATGGACGGGCAGCCCGTGATTATCCGCCTGCTGGATCCGCCGCTCCATGAGTTCATGCCCGACCACGAACAGCTTGCGCTGCGGGCGGCTGGCCTGCGGCTGGTGGGCGACCGGCCCAAGGAGCTGCAGCGGGTCGAGGAGTTGATGATCGCGGTGGAAGGGCTGCGTGAATTCAACCCGATGCTCGGCCTGCGCGGCATCCGTCTCGGCATTCTGCGCCCGGCGATCACCGAGATGCAAGTCCGCGCGCTGTTCGAGGCGGCTTGCGATCTGATCGAAGAAGGGTACACCGTCCGGCCGGAGATCATGCTGGCGGTCACGAACCACGTCAATGAGGTCAAGTTCGTGCGCGAGATGATCGACCGCATTGGCAAAGAAATCCTGACCGTCCGGTCGTGCAAGCTGAACTACAAGGTCGGCACCATGATCGAACTGCCGCGCGCCGCCCTCACCGCCGATAAGATGGCCGAGGCCAGCGAGTTCTTTAGCTTCGGAACCAACGACCTGACGCAGACCACGTTCGGCATCAGCCGTGACGATGCCGAGGGCAAGTTCCTGCTGCACTATATCGAGTTCGGGATCCTGCCCGAAAACCCGTTCCAAGTCATCGACCCTGACGGCGTTGGGACGCTGATCCGTGTCGCGGTGGAGAAGGGCCGTGCTACCCGCCCGAACCTCGAAGTCGGGATCTGCGGCGAACATGGTGGCGACCCCAAGAGCATCGCGTTCTGCCACAACGTCGGCCTCGACTACGTGAGCTGCTCACCGTTCCGTGTGCCGGTGGCGCGTCTCGCGGCCGCACATGCGGCGCTGAAATCGTAGCGTCAGCACAACTTCACCCGGAATCACGCCGGCCGCCCAAATCGGGTGGCCGGCTTCGTTTGCTGCACGGCAGGAGTCTAGCGACTTGTCGGGTGTTCTGGCAGATGCACGCGCGGGAGCTTTTGATGCGTCGTTTGGCGTGAGGGATGATTCGCGTCGACTTCAGCATCGATCAGCGGCAGGCTGACGATGAACGTCGATCCGTGGCCCAGCTGGCTGCGCACCGTGATCGAGCCATCGTGCGACTCGGCGATCCAGCGCGACACCGACAGCCCAAGCCCGAACCCGCTGGTGCCGTCCTGTGTGCGTGACGGATCGACCTGATAGAACCGGTCAAAGATGCGCTCGTGCTGCTCAGGGCTGATGCCGATGCCGGTATCGGTGATTTCGATGCGCGCCATACAGCCGACACGCTGGATCGTCAGCGACACCGCGCCACCTTCCGGCGTGAACTTGATCGCGTTGCTGATCAGGTTGCCCATCAACTGCTGAAGCTGTTGGACATCGCCGTAGATACGCAGTGGTTCGATATGCGCCAGCGCCAGCTTGATCCCTTTGCCTTCCGCCAGCGGACGCGCCGCGCGCACCGCGTCGCTCACGACTTCGTCGGCGTCGAGCGGGGTCATGTGTACCGATACGCCGCCGTAATCTGCACGCGCCAGCATGAGAAGGTCGTTGACGAGGCGGGACATGCGCTCGGTGTCGGTGTAGATCGCGGACAGCGACTCCTCGTCTGCGCCAACCTTCTTCATCAAGTCGACGTTCAGCATGATGCTGGTGATCGGCGTGCGCAGCTCGTGGCTGAGGTCGGCGACGAAGCGCTGCTGCACGTTGAACACCTGCTGCAGCCGTTCCATCATCTTGTTGAACACGGAGATCAGTCGCCCCAGTTCATCGTTCGGGCCGTGCCACGGCAGGCGGGTCGATAGATCGGATGCGTCGACGATATGAGACGCGGCCGCCGTCAGCTTCTGTACCGGCTCGATGAGGCGGTGGGCCAGCCACCGGCTGAGGATCGCCGACCCCGCGAGCGCGATCAGCGCGCAGATCAAAACCACCAGCAGCAGAGAGCTAGTCACGCTGTTCATGATCTCCAGCGACTGCGCGACTTGGATGCAGCCGATCGCGCTGGCCCCGAACCAGATCGGGCTGGTGTGTACACGCCACCACGTGCCGTCGATGTTGACGGTGGAGAAGGTGTGCGCGTCCTCGCGCCCCAACGTCGACGGATCGAGCGCATTAGGCCAGTCTTCGAGGTTGGCCGAGGAGTCGACGGGCGCATAGGTTCCGTTTTCCTTGACCCACACTTGGACTTCGATGCCGGATGCACGAACAAAATCCAGCTCAGGAAGCTGGACGTGGTAGCGGGACTGCATCAGCGGCAGGACTGCGAAGCGGGTATCGGCGTTGATCAAATTAGCGGTATCGGCCAAGCGCGCATCGACTTCGCGCACCATCGACCACCACATCAGCCCGAATACCGCGGCGCTCAGTAAGGTGATCGTCAATGCGAGTAGGCTGGCGACCCCAAACGCCAACCTCGTCTTCAAAGTCATACGCGGTTGTTATTCCTCACGGAGCACGTACCCAACTCCGCGCACGGTATGGATCAGGCGCGCTTCGTTGTTCGCCTCGGTCTTCTGGCGAAGGTAGCGGACGTAGACCTCGATGATGTTGCTCTCGCCGCCGAAGTCATAGCCCCACACGCGGTCGAAAATGACATCGCGGGTGAGCACCTGACGTGGATTACGCATGAACAATTCGAGCAGGTCGTATTCCTTGGCGGTCAGGTCGATAGCGTGATCGCCGCGGTATGCCCGATGTGTGCCGGTGTCGAGCGTGAGATCGGCGAAGCGTAGAACTTCCGGCCGGCTGGTCGGCGTCGCGCGGCGGAACAATGCCCGGACACGAGCCATCAATTCGTCGATGCTGAACGGTTTGACGAGATAATCATCCGCGCCGGTGTCCAGCGCCGATACGCGGTCGCTGACGTCGTCTTTGGCGGTGAGCATCAGGATCGGCACGTCACTTGCGGCGCGTAGGCGGCGGCAAACCTCCAAGCCGTCCAGCCCCGGCAGCATCCAGTCGAGGATCACGAGATCGGGAGGGGTGTCCCGTGCGATATTCAGGCCGGTCTGGCCGTCACGGGCAACGTTCACGCGGTAGCCTTCATAGATCAAACCGCGCTCGATAAACTGAGCGATGCGAGCCTCGTCCTCAATTACAAGGATGCGTTCGCCTGACATCATGGTTCGTCCTTTTAGGGAAGCACCTTCACTCGCGGTTCAGGTGTGCAGGGTAGCAATGGCTGATGAGAACTCTACGCACTCAATATGAGAATCAACTGAATGGGACAAAGCGGATACTCTCGACGCGCGCAGGTAGAGTGATCACGTTCTCTGCGGATAAGACCATACTGTAGACCGCCATCGTGCCCGCGCCGCTGGCAAAACCGGCGAGCGTGAAGCCGTCCGGCGAGAGGCGCGCGTCGTTCAGATACGGCACGACCGGGATGCTCACCGGGCCTTGTCCCGGCTGAATGTCGTACACACGAAGCGGCGCCGGCAGACCGTCGCTGCGGATGACGATGACCCGGAACGCCCCGCTCGCAAGCAGCGCTGCGTCGCTGATCGTCCCGTTCGGCGGCGCGAAGATCTGTACAGGTTCGGCCCGGCCCGGATCAAGCACGTACAACCCGTCGCGTTGGGTCGATGACACCGCGCCCAGCGCCATCAGCCGGCCGTCCGGCAGCGGCCGCGCGACACGGAAGCTCCCGAGGCGCTGTACGTCGCCCGTCTCAAGCGTGTACATCGCGAGATCACCGTCGCTGAGTCGCGCGATCAGCGCGCCGCGTGCGTCGAAGAACGCCGGCTCGCTGTAGCCCTCCAGCACGCGCCGGGGTTCACCGCCTGCCGCATCGACCAGATACACGCCGTCTGGCGCGGCATAAGCGACCTGATCGGCGGCCGCGTTGAGGGCGGGGTGGGTGATGCCTGCGCCCGTAACCAGCGGCGTCGCGATATCGGGGTTCGGGGTGAACAGCCACAGGGTCTCGCCGCTGACGTAGGCGACCGTGCTGCCATCCGCGGCGATGTCGAAGCTGTCGATGCTGGAGTCGTGCGCGGTGATCGGCTGGGCGGCGCTGCCGTCCTTTGCCAGCCGCCACACCTGCCGGACGCCCGCGCCGTCGTCGCCCAAGAACGCGATGTCGGCGGTGAGGGGCATGTTCGGCACACTCGGCAGGCGCAGCGCGCCCCATGCCACGGCAGCGACCTCCGTCAGCGGCAGATTGAAGCCCTGTGCGCTGACCGGATCGACGACAGCGAGGACGCCACCGCTCAGCGCAACCATCACCCGGCCCCCCGGCGCCCACTGCACGTTCGACAGTTCGACGCTTTCTTCGCCGATCTGCTCGACCTCGACCCCGCGCTGCGTGGCGACGATCTGGTGCAGGTAGCCGGCCGTCTCGGTGATGCGTGTATCGTTTTGCGCGCGCCCGAACACGGCCACCGTGCCGTCCTGCCGCCGCTGCGGGAGCGCGAATCGGCGCGTCGCGTCCGCGAGCTGCGTTTGCTGATTGGCGTTCGACGCGTCGAGCAGGAACAGGCCGCCCTCCGCCGGGGCGAACATCAGCAGACTGCCGCTGACCCACGCTGTCCCGCGCGACGAGGGCAGCGCCGCGTGCAGGACAAGCGGTTCGGGGCTGTTCTGCTGCCGGCGGTAGACCCACCAGATGTCGTTCTCGGCCTCAGCGGCCAAAAACTGGCCGTCCGGCGACCAGTTCAGGCTGATCAGCGGGCCGATCACGATGTCGCCGAATGAGCCATCCAATACGGCGATGCGCAGGCCGGTCTCGGTGGTATAGGCGACCGCATCCCCCTGTGGCGACCACGCCACGCTCTGCCCGCGCCCCCGGTACGGCGGATAGCTCGCGCCGGTGGTATCGAGCGGGCGCTGTTCGCCGGTGCGCATGTTGTACAGCCCGACGGCGCCATCGGTGCGGTACGCCATCCACACGCCGTCCGGCGACAGGCCGAAGTCGAGCGTGAGCGCGCCGGGCGGGGTGACATCCGATACGCCCGCGGCGCCAAGCCCGATACGCTGAATCGTGCCATCGCGCTTCAGCGTGTACAGCTCCGCAGGCAGGTTCAGGCCATCTTCCTGACCGGCGATTGGGGCTGCAAGCATCAGCACGGCGACAAGCAGTAGGGCCAATCGGCGCATGCGCTTCTCCCAGCGTATTGTTCCGGTACGTGTGCTTATAGTAATCTCAGTGTGCAGGGCACGCAACGACCCTATTGTCCCGCCAGTGCGAGGACGCCGAACGTCCACAGCATCTCCGCGTAAAGGAACACGTCCAATGGTGCATTCTCCGATCATGCCCGGCGCCGAGCCGTTTTTTGCGCGGGGCGGGCCGCTGGGAGTCGTGTTGATGCACGGCTTCACCGCGTCGCCGCACGAGGTCTTGTGGTGGGCGCAGCACTTGGCTGGCGACGGGTATACAGTTTACGCGCCGAGGCTGGCCGGCCACGGCACGAACCCGCGCGACATGGCGCGTGTCCGCTGGCAGGATTGGCACGCATCCGCCGTGGACGCCTATCATGTGCTGGCGCGGCAGTGCGAGCGCGTGGTCGTCGGCGGCCTGTCGATGGGGGCGGCGCTGTCGCTCATCACGGCGGCGTCATGCGACGTTGCGGGCGTCATGGCGCTTGCCGCGCCGCTCGTGCCGTTCCCGAACCTTTCGCCACGCAGGCTGTGGTTCGCAAAGCTGTTTCGGCCGTATACCGATCAGACCGACCGCGGCCCGTTCGCCGAGCGTGTGCTGGCGCAGCAAAAAGAGCGCGGCGAGCGCGTGTTGGGCCGCGTGCGTTACGGGATGTGGTCGTCGGTCGCTGTGGAACAGCTCACGTATGTTATGGCGAGCGCGTTGGCAAGCCTGCCCGACATCACCGCGCCGGTGCTGGCTGTATATTCAAAAGGCGACGAGACCGTGCGGCCGCATCATCTCGACGCTCTGAAGTCGGGGCTGTCGCGCAGCACGCGTGTTGAAACACATCTGCTGGAGACCAGCGGTCATATCTTGACTCAAGATGTCGAACAGGAGACCGTGTTCGCGCTGACGAGCGCATTCGCGGCGAGCCTATCGTGATTAGCCGAGGCGCAGCGCCTGCTGCTGGACTTCTTCCATCGCGTGGATCGTATCCTGCAAGCTGTTGACCTCTTCTTGAATCTCCAGTCGCATCCGCTGCATCCGGCCGCTGTCGACCTCGGACGTGTCGAGGCGTGACATCTGCGCATAGATCGTGCCGAGTGACGCGAGCGCGCTTTCAAGCTGGATTTCGGCGCGTTTGGAGTTGTTGACCGCGGCTTGCAAGTTGGTGAGCTGCTGTTCGAGCTGCTCGCGCTGCTTTTGCAACTCGGCGACGACCAAATCGGCGCCGTTACGCTTTTCGATCTCGATGCGCTGTGACACCTTCGAGATGCGCGTTGGCACTTCCTTGAGGTCACGGACGATCAACTGGTTCTCGGCGAACTCGTCGAGGTGCAGACCGAGGTTGACCATGTGGCCGATCCACGCGTTGACGTCATCGACCGTCTGCAGCAGGTTGGTCTTCAGCGACCCTTTGGCCTTCTTGGCGAGGTCGAGCATCTGCTTCCGGTATTCAAGCGCCTTCTGGATATGCTGGCGAGCGACGCGGTTCTTGACGCGGTCGAGCTGAAGCTTCTGCTCGAACATACGGTTGACGGCTTCTTGCGCGGCTTCCGGATCGGTCACGGACGCGGCAAGGAACCCTAGCCCCGCCAAGCCGCCGCCGACCAGCCAATACCAGCTCTGCCAGTCGAACAGCGGCACGCTGATGTTGTCACCGACAAAGACATACAGCGCGAGGGTGAACGCGATCGTAAACAAAAACTGCGGGCTGCGCAGCGCGTTCGCCAGAATCGCGCCAAGTGCACGACGGCGTAGGTCGGACTGTTGTTCGGACATGATACGCGAGGCTCCGAGACGAATGAACAGGCGGGCAGTGACCCGTAGACCGAGTCACTGCCCCCTGACGGTGAATTAGCCCTGATTGCCCAGCAGGCGGGCGCGCCGCTCAGCCAGCTGGCGTTCCAACTCCGAACTGCGCACGGCGTCGTCGATCTGATCGGCGACGTTGCGCGTCGCCTGTTCGAGCCGCGCGTCTTCCTTGTCGAGCCGCGCCTTGATCTGCTCGCTCAGGCTGCTGATCTCGGCGTCGCCGACGGTCGCGATCTGATCCAGCGACTTCATCGTCTTGGCGGCGATGCGCTTGCTCTCCATCAGCTGCATCAGGCCAAGCAAATGTTCGCGTTCCTGCTTGATCGACACGAGGCGCGACTGGAGCTTCGAGCGCATCCCAAGCATCATCTCGTACTGCTTATTCTGTTCTTCCCACTGCTGATAGTATTCCTGCGCCAGCGACTTCTTGGTGTTGAGCTGGCTTTGTGCGGCGATGGCGAGATCGTCCTTGCCGGCCAACACCAGCGCGTCGATGTCGCGATCCAGCTTGTCGGCCGCGGCGGTGAATTCCTCGTACTTGCGGCGGAGCGTCTTGACCGTGCCGCCGACGTTGGCGGTCGATTCCTCAAGCTCTTCAAGGTTGCGTTCCACCTGCCGGATGTACTCGTCGAGCACCTGCGGCGAGTTGGCCTGAAGGGCGCGGTCGACCAGCCCATGCAAGCTGGCGCTGATCAGCGTGTTGATCTTCTCAAACAGACTAGCCATATACCAATTGACCTTTCGATTGCGTTCACTCGGATTGATGCGAAGCTAGCGTCAGTATAACACAGCGCAGGGCGAGTCGTGCCAGATCGCGCCGCAAGCACCAGCCCGCCGCGCTATAATGACATGGCGATTCTGGAGGCACAAATGATTGATCTCGACCGCGAGGCGCGCGTGACATACGAGCGCTTGGCGCCGCGCTTGCGTGCCGTGCTGTCTGACGGCGACTTTGCCATCTTCGACCACCGGCTTCACCAGCACTTTCCGGCCGTGTTCAAGCTGCTGTCAAAGATCTACGGCACGCACTACGACTTCTTCTATCACCTCGAACAACTGCTATATACGGCGGCCGAGGCGTTTAAGTCGCGGCCGGCGGCGCTGCGCGCGCGGGATGAAGAACGGCTGCGCGACCCACAATGGTTCCAGTCGCACACCATGATCGGCGGCGTGTTGTACGTCGATCTATTCAATGGCACGCTCGGCGGTGTCAAAGAGAAGATCCCGTACCTGCGCGAGCTTGGCCTGACCTACGTCCATCTCATGCCGCTGTTCTTGTGCCCGGCGGAGAACAGCGACGGCGGTTATGCGATCAGCAGTTTTCGCGATGTTGACCCGGCGCTCGGCACGGTGGATAACCTGCGCGACCTGATCGACGCGCTGCGCGCCGAGGACATCAGCGTCGCGCTGGACTTCGTGTTCAACCACACGTCGAACGAGCACGAATGGGCAAGGCGGGCGTTAGCGGGCGAAGAACGGTATCAGGGCTACTACTTCATGTTCCCCGACCGCTGCCTGCCGGATCAATACCAGCCGATGCTGCGCGACATCTTCCCGGCCCAAGCCCCCGGCGCCTTCACGTATGTCGAGCCGATCGACCGTTGGGTGTGGACGACGTTCAACACTTTCCAGTGGGACTTGAACTATCGCAATCCCGAAGTCTTTACCGCGATGCTGGGCGAAATGCTGTTCCTCGCCAATCAAGGCGTGGAGATACTGCGCCTCGATGCCGTCGCGTTCATCTGGAAGCAGCTCGGCACGACCTGTGAGAATCTGCCGCAGGTGCACACCCTCATTCAGGCGTACAACGCGCTGGCGCAGATCGTGGCGCCGGCCCTGATCTTCAAGAGCGAGGCGATCGTGCATCCCGACGATGTCGCCAGCTACATCAGCCCGGACGAAGCACAAATCAGCTATAACCCAACCCTGATGGCGCTGCTGTGGGAGGCGTTGGCGACGCGCGAGGTCAAGCTGCTGCGTCACGCTATGGAACGGCGATTCGCGCTGCCCGACGGCACGGCGTGGGTGAACTACGTGCGTGTACACGACGATATCGGCTGGTCGTTTGCCGACGAGGACGCGCGCGATGTGGGGATCAACGGGTTTGACCACCGCCAGTTTCTCAACCGGTTCTACATCGGCCAGCATGACGGATCGTTCGCTGCCGGGCTGCCGTTCAATTTCAACCCGGCGACGCTGGATATGCGCATCTGCGGAACGGCGGCGTCGCTCGCGGGCCTAGAAGTTGGGCTGAAGCGGGGACGTCGGGAATGGATCGACGCGGGGGTCAAGCGGCTGCTGATGCTGCACGGGATCATTCTGGCCGTGGGCGGCATCCCGCTGCTGTACAGCGGTGACGAGATCGCGCAGCTCAACGATTACAGCTTTCTCGACCGGCCGGGCCAAGCCAGCGACGAACGATGGGTACACCGGCCCAAGTTCGGCTGGGAACGGCTCAACGAGGCGCGGGACGATCCCCAAAGCCCGCAGGGCAAGGTATTCCACGGGCTGCTGCGGATGATCGCCCTGCGCAAAGCGAACCCCGCGTTCGGGCCGGGCGCGACGACCTTCTTCGACACCGGCAGCCCGCACGTCCTCGGCTTCGTGCGCAGCGAAATGATCGTCGTGCTGGCGAATTTCAGCGATTATCCGCAGATCGTGACATGGGAGGCGCTGTCACGCGTGTGGCAGATACCCCCGCAAGTTGTCGATCTCATCACCGACGAACCCGCGCTGACCCATCTCTCGCTGGTCATGCCGGGGCATGGCATTGTTTGGCTTGCACACGCCTAGGAGCGCACGATGACATACGATGTGTTGGCGGCCCGCCGCCAGTTTCCCTCACTGCACCGCCCGTCCGAACACGGCCGGACGCCGGTCTACTTCGATAATCCCGCCGGCACGCAGGTCGTTCAAGACGTGATCGACCGGGTCACCGGCTACTTCTTGACTTCGAACGCCAACAGCGGCGGCACGTTCGAGACGAGCCGCCGCACCGACGCGATGGTGGAGGGCGTGCGCGCCAAGGTCGCCCGATTCCTCGGCGCGCCCAACCCGCACGAGATCGCCTTCGGGCCGAACATGACGACGCTCAACTTCGCGCTGAGCCGCGCCATCGCCCGCACGCTCAAGCCCGGCGACGAGATCATCCTGACGCGCATGGATCACGACGCGAACGTGTCGCCGTGGCTGCGTATCGCCGCCGATCACGGCCTCGTTGTGCGCTGGGTCGATCTCAACGTCGAGGACTGCACGCTCAACCTCGATAGTTTCGAGGCCGCGCTGACCGACCGTACCAAAGTCGTGTGCATCGTCCACGCCAGCAACGCCGCCGGCACGATCAACCCGGTCGCGCACATTGTCGCGATGGCGAAGGCGGCCGGTGCGCTCACGGTCGTCGATGCTGTGCAATCCGCGCCGCACATTCCGATTGACGTTCAGGCGCTGGGATGTGACTTCCTGTTGTGCTCGTCGTACAAGTTCTTCGGCCCGCATCTCGGCATCTTGTGGGGCCACTACGATCTGCTGGCGGAACTGCCGGTTTACAAGGTGCGCCCATCGCACGACGAGCCGCCGCATCGCTGGGAGACCGGCACCGGCTGCTACGAACTCATCGCCGGCTTAGGCGGCGTGATGGACTATCTTGACCGGATGAACGGCGGGCGCGGCCCGTCCCCCGCTCCGTTTGTGGCGTATGAACGCGAGCTGACGACGGCGCTGATCATGATGCTGGAGCATGTGCCGGGCGTCCGCATCTACGGGATCACCGATGCGAACCGCGCCGCCGAGCGTGTCCCAACGGTGATCTTCGAGAAAGATGGATACAAGCCGAAGCAGGTAGCCGCGCACCTCGCCGCGCAGGATATCTACGTCTGGCACGGCAACTACTACGCCGTCGAGATCATGGATCGGCTTGGCAAGCCTGATGGCCTCGTCCGCGTCGGCTTGACCCACTACAACACGACTGAGGAGATCGACCGGCTGGGTGTAGCGCTGCGGATGCTGACCTGATTACCACGGCAGATCGTGGCCGTTCCAGCGTTTATAGGCGCCGTTATCGGTGCGGGTGAGGTGTTCGATCACGCGCAGCAGGCCGCGCGCCGACTCTTCGCGTTCGAGGGGCGCGCTGCGGCCGCCCATATCGGTCTTGACCCAGCCGGGATCGATCGCGACGCACACGATTCCCTGCCGGCTGAGGTCGGCGGCCAGCCCGCGCGTGCTCATGTTGAGCGCCGCTTTGCTCGCGCAGTAGGCGTAGCTGCCGCCGTAGTCGCGCTGAGCGATGGATCCCATCTGAGACGAGATATTGACGATCCGTCCAAGGCTGCTGGCCTCGAGCAGGTCGACGAATGCCTGCGCGATCAGCAGGGGCGCGACCGTATTGATGTGCAGCGTGTGGAGCATGACGTCCGGGTCGATGCGGCCGAAGCGCTGCGCATCATCGTCCGGGTCGATGGCGGCGTTGTTGATGAGGACGTCGAGCGCGTTGGTGTGTGAGCGCACATGATCCTTGGCCGCGGCGATCTGGGCCGGGTCGGTGACTTCAAGCGGGATAACGTGCACCGTTCCGTGCGCACGGGACGCCACGGCTTGCAGCTCGGCGGCGGAGTCCGGGCGGCGGCATGCGGCATACACGGTGGTCTTGGGCCGTTCACCGAGCTGCCGGACGATCTCAAGCCCGATCCCCCGGTTGGCCCCCGTAACAAAGATGTGATTCATTCCGCGCGCTCCTAATCCGTTGTCCACACGACGTCTGCGTGTGATGCGGCGAGGATTAGGGTCATCAGCTGCTGCATTCCCGGCTCGACCGGGCCGATCTCGGCGAATTCGTCCAGCCGGTGCGCGTTGCCGCCGCGTGTGATCCCGACGGTCACGGCTGGATATCCGGCGGCCAGCGGGATGTTCCCGTCTGTGCTGCCGGTCTCAAGGATAGCCTTTATGCCGACGGTTTCGAGCGCGTCGACGGCCATGCGCACCAACGGATGATCGGGCGAGATGCTCCCGGCCGGACGTTCGCCAACCACTTCGATGTCGAGCGCTGCGTCGCTGGTCTCGGACGACCGGATGACCTGCCGGACTTCGCGCTCGAGCGCTTGCAGCGCGGTCGTGTCCTCGGATCGCAAATCCAGCCACATCGAGGCGCTGGCCGCGATGGTATTGATCGAGACGCCGCCGTCGATCAGGCCGATATTGTAGGTAGTGCGGGGCTGCTGCGGGGGGCGAACTTCCGCGATACGCGCGCCGAGCTGCATCAAGACGTGGATTGCGCTGGGTCGCCCGAAGTGCAGCCAACTGTGTCCCCCCGATGTGCGCACGGTGATGTGCAGGCGCTTGACGGCGATCCCCGCGTGGTAGATGTGGCCGAATGCCAGACCTTCGATGTTGATGACCGCACCGATGCGATCCTTGAGGCGCTCGAACGCCGCGCGCATACCGCGCAGGTTGCCCAGTCCTTCTTCGCATGTCGTCGCGACGAACCACAAATCGCGGTCGGGTGTGATCGCGCTGTTTTGCAGCACGGCGATCGCGCCCAACATCCCGGCGACGCCCATACAGTTGTCTCCGATTCCGGGGCCGTACAGCGTGGTCGCGTCACGCCCGTGGGTCAGTTCCACATCCGGCCCGAACACGGTATCGGTATGCGCAGTGATCATCAAGGCGGGGAGGCGGGGGTCGCGGCCGGGCATACGCGCGTAGACGTTGTACGTGCCGTCGGTCATTATGTCCGCAAGGCCAGCCTGCTGAAACTGACGCTCAACATAGGCGGCGCGCTGCTGCTCGTGGAAGGTTGGCGCTGCGATCTGTTGAAGTGTCGCGGCCAGATCGACCACCTGCACCGCATGTTGGGCGAGCCGGTGGACATCCAACCTGCGGTTCGCTTGCTCAATTAGGATTTTCATACGTGCCGTGTCCGTGAGGATAGCTTATAATCGGTCATGTTCATCCCCGCCTTTGACGGTCCCAGCCCTTGCGCGGCGCGGCCTGCGCAGCCGAATTGAAGTCTTCGGGAATGAAATTGGAAGACACGTGCATTATGACTCGGCGGGATCGGTTTGCGTACTAATGGAGCTAGACAGATGGAGCCACGACCTTCGGTCCTGCTGATCGGCCGCCTGACATTGAAGGGCGCGCAGTGGGTCGAGGCGTTAGAGAAGCGCTACGCGATCACGATTGTCACCAGCGGTAAAAGTGCGCTTGATATCCTGTCATCGCTGGCCCCGCGAGTGGTGGTGTGGGATTCGGTGAGCCTGCGCACGCACGGGGATCGTTCGCTGAAGCAGATCCGTGACGCGCAGCCGGCCATCAAGTTGATCCGGATCGCGCAGGCGGGCGCTAAGACCGCGAGCACGG
>JAANMU010000108.1_pt1 | contig 103038 bp, 94 predicted proteins | sample 7279701 | NCBI WGS metagenome assembly JAANMU01 (sample SAMN14094539, study PRJNA606508) | bioreactor metagenome | isolation source: A lab-scale SPAN reactor treating ammonium-rich wastewater day 57 | place: Ireland: Galway | collected 2017-03-13 | reverse complement strand
GCATGAATTTCGGCCGAGAAGGCTCGCGGCATGGAGATCAGCCAGAGTGGCGGTGGTCTGATGTTCGCGTTCGCCCGGGGAATGACAGCCGTGGTCACCCGTGACTATCCTCCTGCTCTCCGACGCTACCCCATGCCGGCCCGCTATGTGTCGAGCTCTCCCGGTAGGGAGGCGGCGGAGGCTGCCGTCGAGCATCGGATTGCTTTGACCGGAGACTTCGAGGTTGAGGTCGAGTTCGACTAGCTTCAACTGCTCAGCGACCCCTCCTACTTCGGCATGCGGGTTCAGAACGGCCGCTTCGAGCGCACCCCCATCACCTCATCCGAGATTACCGTCTACGTCGACCTCTGCATCGCTGATGGTCTCGGCCAGCTCGGTTTTCGGTGGTATCTCGCTCAGAGCGCGGAAGCGATTGATGATGGGGCGACCCTCCACGAAGCCCCAGATATAGTGGTCGAAGGAGCCAAACTCGGCCTGCACTGCGAGGAAGGCCCGGGCGTTGGCCACGGTCGACTCCACCTTCTTGCGATTGCGGATGATGGAGTTGTCATGCAGCAAGCGCTCAATGTCGTTCGGGTTGAAGCGGGCCACACGCTCGGGGTCGAAGTCTGCGAAGGCGCGCCGGTAGCCCTCGCGACGGCGCAGAATGGTCAGCCAGCTGAGGCCGGCCTGGGCTCCCTCGAGTACCACAAACTCGAACAGCTTGCGGTCGTCGTGGACCGGAACCCCCCACTCGGTGTCGTGGTAGGCCACGTAGAGGGGATCCTCCCCGCACCAACCGCAGCGTGTCACCACGGTTTCTTGACGCGCACCATCCGACCGCCCACCACCAGGAAGTCTCCCCGTCGCTCGACCTGAGTGCTGACGGGCTGCTCCTTGGATGGCTCAGACAGCACTTCGTCCAGGCTGCGCTCCTTGAGCAGGTGGATCTGGTCATAGTGGGACACCGCCAGGCTGCCGTCCGGACCGAAGCCCGGCGAGCTGCGGTGGTAGCCGTCCAGGCGCCAGGCGGCGTAGCCCTCCTTGCTGAGCACGTCCAGGCGATTGCCTTCCTGGCCCACATAGATGGCCCCGTTGGGAGCCACCTGGGGGGTATTCATGCTGATGGTGCGCCAGCCGCTCTTGCGGGGAATGTGCATGATCGATTCCGGTTGCAGGTCGGCGTTGAGCTTCCAGACCTGCGACTCGGCCGTGCACAGGAGGATGGTCCCGTCGGCGAGCACCGCCGGGGCCGAGGGGAGGGCGGTCAGCATGTCGCGTCGGCAGCGCTCCTTGCCCTGGCTGTCCAGGCTCACAACGTGCCCGTTGTCGGTCACCACCACCACGTTGCCGCGGGCGTCGGCAAGCAGCGCGTAGGGCTTGCCTGGCAGCGGGTCGGCCGCACGGATCATGCCCTCGGGCCTGGCCACCAGCACCCCCTCGTCGGTGGCCAGGAACATCGTGTTGTCGGGTGTAAAGGTGGGGCAGCGCGTGAGGACGCAGGGATGGTTCCAGAGCTCTTTCCCCTGGTCGTCGAGCAGGGTCACCCCCTGGGCGGTGGCCAACACCATCCGATCATCCGGAGTGGCGAGCAGGGCGGCGTTCTCCTCGGGCGCAGGCTGGCGCCACAGCTCCTGGCCCTGCGGGTCGAGAGCCACGATCTGGCCTCTGGTCAGGGCGTAAGCATTCCCCTTCGAATCGAGCTGGATATCCTGGAGCAGCGGGCCGGGCAACTCGGCCTCGAAGACCTCGCTGCCGTCCTGGCGCAGGCAGAGAACCTGGCTGCTCTCGTGGTTGGAGAACAAGAGCCGCCCATCCGGGGTGCAGACGGGCACGTTGTAGCCGCTGGGCGGGAGCTCTCGCCGCCACCGCTCCTGCCGAGTCACCGGATCGAAGGCCAGGATGGTGCCTTTGTTGGTGCCCACCACCAGCGTCCCGTCGGGCGTGAAGACGGGAGTGGGGGGATAGTAGTAGGTGTTATCCCGCTGGCGGACGTCGTCGATGGGGAAGGAGTGCACGATGTGCCTGGCCCGCTCGGTATCGGTGTGAAAGAGCTTGCGGGCCGCCTCCATGGTGTTGGTCTCGAGCGGGTGCTGACCCAGGCTCACGTGATCGGGCTCATGGCTGGAAGAGCGCGCCGGCAGGACGGGCAGGCTGGCCAGCTGAGGTTGCACGGCGATCCGCATGCGGCCAGCTTAGGGCCGGGCGCTCAAAGGGCCCTGAAATGAAAAGAGCCCCGGATGGGGCTCCATGACCGTGCCCCGTCGGCTCTCGCCGCAGTTCGGGGCACGGTCCGCGCCGTGGCGAAGCTCAGGGCTGGGCCATCACCAGGTCGGCATTGAGGGTGACCTCGACGCCTGCCACGTCGCCAGCGGCCAGCGTGTTGGCGCCGGTCTCGGTGGAGCTGGTCAAGATCACCTGGTTGAGGTCGGAGCCGGCCAGGTAGCCACTGGTGCCGATGGCCGATCCTTCTTCGCTCTCGCCCAGGAGGCTCAGCTCCTGGTGATAGGAGCGGCCGCCGATGGCGCCGTCGACCACCAGGCGACTGCGGCTCTCGTCTCCGCTCTGGCTCTCGACCAGGAACAGCTTCTGGCTGACGGCCAGGTCGCCCACGCGGCCGTTGATGAACATGGCGTTCTGCTCTTCACACTCGCTGAAGGTCAGCTCCTGGGTGCTCTCGCCGATGGTGCCCGTGACCGTGATGGCTCCGGTTTCCATGTTGACTGCCCAGTTCTCGGTGTAGGCGGCCTCGCCCAGCGTTCCCGTGGCGGTCACCAGGGCGTTGGGATCGCTGGGATTGAAGCTGTAGTTGAGGCTGCCGGCGGTGTCGTTGAAGGTCAGGGCCAGAGCGGCGCTGGCCGGGGCGCCGGTCATCGAGGAGGCGATCAGCCCGGTGACGATGGTGGCCACGGCGGCCGGGTTGAGGGTGGGCAGCAGCAGGGCTTTGTTGGGGCAGTCGATCCGGGAGAAGTCGATGCCGGGCTCGGGTGTGGGGGGCTCGGGCGGCTCGGGGGCCGGGGGCTCGGGAGCCGGCGGCTCCTCGCGTCCCTTCAAAGGTGCTGTGAAAAGCGGAAGCTGAATAGCGCTCAAGGTCATAGACATGGGAAAACCCTCCGGTTCATCATCATTGGTCAGGCGGAATGGGAGGGTCGGGCTGTGCGCTCTGTCCCCCCGCCGCGTGCTCTGGCGACAAGCTACCCTGTTTGGAGGGGGCAGAGATGAACCCGATGTTAACTTCGGAGCCGTGCTACAATCGAGTCATGGACAGGGATTGTCCCGGTTGCGGCGGACAGATTCGCCGGGTTGGCTGGTTGCTCGTATGCCTTCCAAGTGGGCGTGCCTGGAATGAGGACGGGAGCGAAATCGACCTCTTCGCTCAGAAGCCGCCTGAGCTCCCTCACCGGCAGGGGAACTTCTCGAGGAACTAGTCTGTCGTCGCTGAATTCGATCAGCGCACCCCGGCCAGCTCGACCCCTTCCAGGGCCAGCAGGCGCGCCTTGGCGGCCGTCTCGCCATAGGCCGAGAAGCCCCCCGGCCGGCTGCCGAAAGCCACCACGCGATGGCAGGGGACCACGATGGGGAAGGGATTGCGGGCCATCGCCTGGCCCACGGCCCGGGCTCCGCCCGGTTTGCCCAGCTCGCGGGCCAGCTCGCCGTAGGAGATGGTTTCACCAGGGCGGACCTGGCGGGCGCGCTCGTAGACAGCGCGGTGAAACGGTGGCACCTTGCCCCAGTCGAGGGTCAGCTCCTGAAAGGCTTGAGGCTGGCCGGAGAGATGCCGCACCAGCGCAACGATGGCCTGGCTCACGTGCTCGGGCGGGCGGGCCCCTTTGCCACGCTGGCGCAGGCGCTCAGCGGTGGCCTCGCTGTCTTTCTCGGGCAGCTGGATACCCGAGATGCCCCTTTCGGTCCACAGAATTCCCAGCACACCGATGGGGGAGTCAAACAGCGAATAGTTTTCCATAAGCCCCCCGGATACGACGCTTCAGCTCCCTCTCCCGCGTACGCACTTTCGAGGATCGAGAAATCTTTACCTGAGTGCGCTCACCCCCCGCGTGTGTGCATCTCCAGGTGAGGATTTTCGCGCAACTCTTCGAGGCTCACGAAAGAGCCTCTCCGCCTCAACAAGGCGCGTTCCTCCGCGCCGCGGTCCCCGCGGGCCTGCCACACCGCTCGGATGCGTCCGGCCAGCTCCGCCTGGCTCTCCCCGGCTCGAAGCGGCTCGCGCAGGTCGGTCCCCCGGGTGGCGTAGAGGCAGGTGAAGAGGCGCCCATCGGCGGTCAGGCGGGCCCGGTCGCAGTCCGAGCAGAAAGGCGCGGTGGTTGAGGCCACAATTCCGAAGACCTGCCCGTCCGGCAATTGAAAGCGCTCGGCCGGGGCCGAGCCGCGGCCGGCCAGGGGCTCGGCCGGACCCACCCGCTCGAGGATCTCGCTGCGCGAGAGGACCTTTTCGTGGCTCCAGCGGGTGGCGCCCCCCACGTCCATGTACTCGATGAAGCGAAGCTCGGCGTTCACCGAGCGAGCGTAGGAGAGCAGCTCTTCCAACTCGTCCTCGTTGACTCCGCGCATCACCACCGTGTCCAGCTTGAGCGTCCCGAACTCTCGTCGGGCAGCCTCGATTCCCTCCAGCACCTGCTCCAACGAGTCGCGTCGGGCCAGCTCGCGGAAGCGCTCGGGACGCAGGGTGTCCAGGCTGACCGTCACCCGGTGCAGGCCGGCTTCACGTAGCTCGCGGGCCTGGGCGGCCAGCAGGATTCCGTTGGTCGTCAGAGCCAGGTCCTCGAACTCGAGCAGCCTGACCAGGTGGGCCAGGTCGCGCCGCAAGAGCGGCTCTCCGCCGGTGAGGCGAAGACGCCGCACGCCCACCTCGCGGAAGGCCGAGGCCAGGCGGGCGATCTCCTCATAGCTGAGGAGGTCGGCGCGGGGCAGCCAGCGGTACTCCTCCTCGGGCATGCAATAGGCGCAGCGCAGGTTGCAGCGGTCGGTGACCGAGACTCGAAGGCTTTCCAGAGGGCGCCCCAGCGTGTCCAGCATCGTCTTGAGCTTCTCCACGAAGGAATCTTTCCCCCCGGGCTCGATTCGCCCTACCAGATGGACATCCCGATTCTGCTCGGCCACAACGACGTGCTGCTCCGCCTGGAGCGCGAGGGCGATCACTTTCCGTTCCTGGTGGGGGACCCGGGGGCCCAGGTCGACCTGCCTCTGGCGCGTCAGGGAGGCCTGGGGGGAGGCTTTTTCGCCGCCTGGGTGCCCCGCGACCTGTACGGCCCGGACCCTGATGAGGAGACCTCCTATGACGAGGACGGGGGCTATGCCATCCGGCTGGCCGACCCGCTCGATCCGGAGTACGCCTTCCGGGTGGCCCTGTCCATGGCCGACAAGCTCTGGCAGCTCGACAGCGATTCACTGGGCAGCGTGTGCCTGGTGCGCTCCTGGTCGGAGCTGGTGGACTGCCTCGAGAGCGATGTCTTCGCCGCCATCTTGCACTTCGAAGGAGCCGAGCCGATCGACGCCGGCCTGCGCAACCTCGAGGAGCTCTACGCTCTGGGGCTGCGTTCGTTGGGCCCGGTGTGGAGTCGGCCCAACCTCTTCGGACACGGCGTGCAGCTTCGCTTCCCCTCCTCACCCGATACCGGGCCCGGTCTCACCCGCTGCGGACGCGAGCTGGTGCGAGCCTGCAACGAGCTGGGCATCATGCTGGACGTGTCCCATTTGACCGAGGAAGGGTTCTGGGACGTGGCCTACCTCAGCCGCCACCCGCTGGTGGCCACCCACTCCAACGCCCACGCTCTCTGCCCCTCCTCGCGCAACCTCACCGACGATCAGCTGCTGGCTGTGGCTGATTCGGGCGGACTGGTGGGGATCAACTTCAGCGTGGCCGACCTGCGCCCCGATGGCGAAGAGGATCCAGACACGCCGCTGGAGCTGGTGCTCGATCACATCGAGTACGTGGCCGAGCTGGTTGGCATCGATCACGTGGCGCTGGGGTCGGACTACGAGGGGGCCACCATGCCCGACGAGCTGGCTGATTCAGGCGAGCTGCGAGAAGTGCTCTGGGGGCTGGCCGAGCGAGGGTTCGCCCAGGACGAGATCGAGAAGGTCGCCAACGGGAACTGGCTGCGCGTGCTGGGCGAGACCTGGGAGCCTTAGCTCTCGAGCAGCTCGTCCAGGCTGCGGTCAAAGCCGATGAACACCGGCTCGGGCACCAGGGTCACTCCGAAACGCTCGCGCACCCCGCGGCGGATCATCCCCGCCAGCTCGACCAGCTCGGCTGCGGTGGCCTGGCCCCGGTTGATCAACGCCAGGGAATGATTGCTCGACAGCCCCACGCGGCCATACACGAAGCCTCGGGGAAAGCCGCTCTGCTCGATGAGCCAGGCGGCCGACAGCTTGGCTCTGTCCTGGCCGGCCGGCCAGTGGGGCATGTCCTCGCGGACCAGAGAGCTGTCCACCACCGGGTTCATGAAAAACGAGCCGGCGCTGCGATGATTGGGGTCGCCCGGGTCGTAGACCATGCTCTTGGAGCGCCGGATGGTCAGCACCGTGCTCCGGACCTGCTCCACGGGAGCGTCGGCGGAAAGACGCTTTTGCAGCTCGGCGTAGCGCAGCGTGGCCGGCCCTCCAGGAATTAGCGCCAGTTCCACGCCGGTCACCACGTAGCGGTCCAGCCACGGGCCTTTGAAGTGCGACCAGCGATAGCCGAAGCCGCAGGCTTCAGCGGGGAGTCGGACCCTCTCGCCGGTGGCGCGTTCCACCACCAGCACCGCCTTCAGGCGCTCGGCCACCTCCTGACCGTAGGCTCCGATGTTCTGAATGGGGGCCGCTCCCACCCGGCCAGGAATACCCGACAGGCACTCGATGCCGGCCAGATTCTCCTGCACGGTGTGCTCGACCAGGTTGTCCCAGCTGACCCCCGCATCCACCTCCAGGTTCACCGAGCCGTTGCTCGAGAGCGGCTCGATGCGATCGGCCAGGTACTCGACCACCAGCCCGGGGTAACCCGCGTCCGAGACCAGCAGGTTGCTGCCGCCGCCCAGCACCAGGGTGGGCAGATTCTGGCGGGCGGCCCGCTGGAGGTGCTCGGCCAGCTCGGCGGGGGAGTGGGCCAGCGCGTGCCAGCGCGCCGGGCCGCCCACCTCGAGGGTGGTGCGCTCGGCCAGGGAAACGTGCTCGCGCCAGCTCACGTGAATGGTTTTCAACAGTCGGAGGAGCTAACCTGCCGAAAACTCGATGATGCCGTAGCCGTCGTCCCCGCTCGGGGGCCGGGTGAGGTAGGCCAGCGCTTTGCCGTCGGGCGACCAGGAGGGCCGGAACTCCTGGCCCGGAGCGTCGGTGAGCCGCTTGAGTCCGGTGCCATCGGGGCGAATCAGGTAGAGGTCGATGTTGCCCGGATCGCTGGCGGTCTCGCCGGCAAAGGCGATCCACTTTCCGTCGGGCGAGAAGACCGGATCATACTGATTTCCGGGCAGCAGAGCCAGCTCGCTGGTCTCGTCGCCATAAGGATCGACCAGGTGCAGGTCCGAGCCGCCCCCCCAGTAGTGCCGCTCGAAGACGATCTTGTCGCCCTGCGGTGACCAGTGCGGGTTCATGTCGAACACCGGAATCTCGGGGTCGAAGGTGATCTGGCGGGCCTTGGCACCGGTGGTATCGGTGACCCAGAGGTGGGTACCGTCCTCGCCGGCGGAGTGGGTCACGATCTCCTGGCCTTTGGGATCCCAGCTGTGGTCGGTCTCGAAGGTGCCGCCCGGGCTGACGGTGCGCTCGCGCCCACCGTTGCCCTCGATGACGTTCAGATGGTAGCCGCGCTCGTCGTCACCCGTGCCGGTGAAGGCGATCAACGAGCCATCCCGGCTGAACTCGGGCTTCCAACCCAGGTTCTTAGAGATCTGCCTGGGCTCTGTGCCGTCGGCGTTGGCCACGTACAGGCCCCAGTCGGGCAGGTCCTGGCCTGGTCCACGGCTGTAGGCGGCGTATGCGATCTTGCTGCCGTCGGGGCTGAAGGAGGGATTGGTGACCCAGGCGCCCTCGGGGCCGATGCGGCTCTCCACGCTCTGCTCGCGGCGGTCCACGACGACCACCTCGCGCTCTTTTTCCAGGGCGACCTTGCTCGAGTCGGGCGACCAGGCGGGACGCCCGGACGTGCCCTGCACGGCGGTGGGGGTGATGGTCATGGTTGCCTCCGAGTCCTCTGTTCGGCTCAGAGTAGTCAGCGCGGGGGGGGGGTGGAGTAACCGGATTGTTAACCTTGCGCTACCTGCTTGCCGGTTCTCTCCTTGTCGCGACCGGTCGTGCCAGAACCCCCCACTTCCTGAGACTTGACGCTGTATACTGCCCCAATACTGATTGCCGCCATCGCGCTCACCTCCGACCTCACGCTCGCGACTCGGAACCTGCGCGAGCTCAAGCGCATACCGGGTCTTCAGGTCGAGATCTGGTAAGAGCTCACGACGCCGCGCGCAAGGACAGGCTCGAGTGCAACACCCGGGCGGCCACCCGGTCGAGCATGCCGCCATAGAGCTCGTGGGCCCCGCGCTCGTACTCGCGCAGCGGCTCCTTCTCGCCGTAGGCCTGCATCCAGGCGCCGTCGCGCAGCTGCTCGAGCGAGGTCTGCTGGGTGGCCCACTCCTGGTCCAGGGCCTCGAGGTAGGCCGAGCGCACCACGTTGCCCAGCACTCCAGGAGGGAGGGCAGCCTGCTGGGCCGCCAGCGCCGTCTGCAGCTGGCCGCGCAGCCAGCCTTTCAGGGCGGGGCCGTTCTCGAAGCTGGGCGCGGCCACGGGCTTTCCGCCCAGCAGATAGCTCAGCTCCTTCTGCAGCTGGGGTTGATTGACCGCAAGTCCCGTGCCGAAATGGCGCTGTTCGGCGTCCTGGCTCACCCGCTCCACCATCTTTTCCAGGTCGACCTCGGCGCCGGCGATGACCGCGTCGCGCTCGGCATAGACGGCCTGGCGCTGCAGGTTGACCACGCCGTCGTACTTGAGCAGGTGCTGGCGGCTCTCCAGATCGCGCCCCTCGGCCCGCGCCTGGGCGGCGGCCACGGCGGCCTGCACCTTCAGGCCGGTCAGGGGCGAGCTTCCCACCTCGGGCAGCTTCTCACCGTGCAGGCGGAACAGGTCGTCTTGCAGGCTCAAGAAGCACTGCGAGCGGCCCGGATCTCCCTGGCGCCCCGATCGTCCGATGAACTGCTCGTCGATGCGGCGAGCCTCGTGACGCTCGCTCAGGAGCACCGCCAGCCCACCCAGCTCGCGCACGCCCGGGCCCAGCTTGATATCCACCCCGCGCCCGGCCATGTTGGTGGCGATGGTGACGGCACCCTTCTTGCCGGCCTCAGCGATGATGCCGGCCTCGCGTTCGGCGTTGAGGGCGTTGAGCACCTGGTGGGGGATGCCCAGCTCGGTCAGGAGCTGGCTCAACTCCTGGGAGCGCTCGATGGAGCGACTGCCGATCAAGACCGGCTGACCGGTCTGGTGCAGGCGCTTGACCTCGGCAGCCAGAGCGGCGTCGCGCTGGGCCGAGGTGGCGTAGAGCTGGTCCTGGTGGTCGACCCGGATGCGCGGCTTGTGGGTGGGCACCAGCCGCACCGGCAGCCCGAAGACCTCGCGGAACTCCTGGGCAGCTGAGGCGCCCGTGCCGGTCATCCCGCTCACCTTGGAGTAAAGCCGGAAGTAGTTGGGATAGGTGATGCCGGCCATGGTCTTCTGCTCGGGGCCGATCTCCAGACCCTCGGCAGCCTCGATGGCCTGGTGCAGGCCCTCGGCGAAGCGGTGGCCGGGCTTGAGCCGACCGGTGAACTCGTCCACCAGCACCACCTCGCCCTGTTGGAGCACGTAGTGGGTGTTGCGCTGATAAAGGGCACGGGCTGTCACGGCTGAGTGCAGGGCGCTTACCAGCGACTCGTTCTGCGGCTCGTACAGGTTGGCGATGCCCAGCAGCTTGCCGGCCTTCTCGCTGCCGGCCTCGGTCAGCCAGGCCAGCTTGCGGGCCGGCTCGGTGCCGATGTCCTGGCCTGGCTTGAGGTGGCGCACCACCTCGGCCATCACCTTCGCCACCCGGTTGTCCTGGGGGATGCGGTCGGCGATGATCAGGGGAGTTCTGGCCTCGTCGAGCAGCAGGCTGTCGGCCTCGTCCACCAGCGCGAACACCCCGGACAGGTCGCGCCCCACGCGTTCCTCGGAGGTGATGGCCAGGTTGTCGGTCAGGTACTGAAAACCGAACTCGGAGGCGGTGCCGTAGGTGATGTCGGCCTGGTTGGCTGCCCGGCACGCCTCTTTCTCCTGGTCGGGAACGATCACGCCGGCCGTCAGCCCTAACTCGGCGAAGATAGGAGCGAGCTGGTCCCGGTCACGCTGGGCCAGGTACTGGTTGGCGGTGACCACGTGCACACCCTTACCGGTCAGGGCGTGCAGGTAGGTGGGCAGAACGCCCATCAGGGTCTTGCCTTCGCCGGTCTTCATGTCCACGATGGAGCCCTGGTGGGCGTACACGGCCCCCAGCACCTGCTCGTCGAAGGCCGTCATCCCGGTGACCCGGCGAGCAGCCTCGCGGGCGGCGGCATAGGCCTCCACCTGCAGCTCTTCCAGGCTCTCGCCGGCCGCCAGGCGAGCCTTGAAGCCGGCCGTGAGAGCCTTCAGGTCGGCCTTTGTCAGGTCTTGCGCCTGGACCGCGGCCACCAGGCTCCGAGCCTGGCGCTCGGCCCGAGCTTCCCCGCTCACCTCCCGTTTGATGGCCGAGCCGAAGCTGGTCAAATGATCGCTCAGGGAAAGCGAGAAGTCGGGCGCAGACGAAAGAGCCGTCCGCTCCGGCTCAGGGGAGGAGACAGCTTTCGGGGTTCGGACCGGGGCGGGCGGAACCCGCAGGGCCGAGACCTGCAAGGCCTACCAGCACACGCCCGAGTTGGAGTAGTAGTAACCGCCGAACGGCGTGACGCAGATGGCGTAGTGGCCGGTGTTGTCATTGACGTGACCGTACTCGTCGAAGTGATGGTAGATGCCGTCGGCACCGTAGCCGTAGTGGTGGGGCCCGTGGTTGGCGTGGCCCATCGGGCTGTGATGACGATAGGCGTTCATGTCGTAGCCGCCGCCGGGGTAGCTCGGGCCGGGAATGGGGATCGGGATCGGAATGGGGATCGGGATCCACGGCCGGTTGGGGCGGTGATTGTTATGGCGGTGCGGGTTCTGATAGGGACGCACGTGGTTGTGGCCGCCGCGATTGGGCCGGTGATGGCCGCGGTGCTGGGCCAGGGCCGGGGTGGCCAGGGCGGCGAAAGCGGCCAGGCCCACCAGGGCCAGGGTGCCGTATTTGGCCAGGTTGGAGCCGGTGGCCGCGGCCGCCTCGGCGCTGACCTCGCTCGAGCTGCCCATGTCGGCGGCCCGGGCCTGGATGGTAGCCGTGTCGGGCAACTGGGCCGGCTCGGCGGCCGGGGCGGAGCTGGCCGCGGGACGGGCCGCGGACAAAGGCGTGGCAAAGCTGGTTGGCTGAATCTGCATGGTTTGGAAACCCCCAGAAATGGTTTTGTTTGTTTCCGCCATCCTACTCGGCGCCGCAGGTTCACCTTCTGACCAGTTTGTTAACAACGGTACTGGCGGGTGACTTCATCGGACGGGTCCAGGGCCTCGTCGAGCAGATCGGGGTCGATGAAGCGGACCTCGGGTCCGCCCTCGTGCATGCGAAGGTAGAGAAAGTCGCGCGGGCTAGGAGTTGGTTGGCCGGCCCTGCGCCACTGGCGGATGGCCAGGACGGCGGCTTCGCGTAGATGCGCTCGGGCCAGCTCACGCTCTTGCTCCGGGAAGTGCTCGCGGCCCCAGTCCAGGGCCGCATAGAGCTCGGGGAGACGGGCCGCGGTCGCCCGCAGGAGGGTCAGCCGTTCCGGCCCGGGGCGAGTCACCACCACCAGCCCCCGGGGCAGGAGGTCCTCGTCAGGCTCGAGCGCCTGCGTGTCGCCGTCACGCCGGGTCAGGAAGACCTGAGGCGGGCCCAGGGGAGGTCGGGCCGCCACTCCCAGCTCGCCGGGGAGGCCGGTCAGGAAGCGCCGGACCAGGTAGCGGTCGTGGGGCAGGCGCGGGGAGAGTCCGCGTTCCCCGGTCAGATGGCAGCCCTCGGTGGAGAAGTGCACCAGGGCCTGGTCCGGGAAGAACGTGTCCAGGAGATCGGCCGCCGGGCCGGTCGGACGCAGCATCACCACGCTTCCGTCTTCCAGCTCAAGGCCTCGCTCTTGTCTGGTCTGGGTGACCGGCAGGTAGCCGGTGCGGACGTAAGTGGGCAGCACCTCTCCGAGCGAGGCCAGGCTGCCATCGGCCCGGGTCAGCACCGGGAGGTCCCAGAACTCGTGAGCCAGCTCGGTCCAGGGGCCGAGTGAAACGTTTCGGCCCGAAAGCTCGGTGGGCCCGAGACGGCGACGCAAGCGTCGGATGAGCGGCTCGAGATGGGCCTGGTAGCTCTGCGCACGCTCGCGCATCAAGCCCATGGCCAGACGGTCGAGCTCGACCGCCACCCGGTCGATCAGCTGCTGCAGGGCATGGTCGCGCACCAGGGTCGACTGGGAGAGCTCCTTGCGCAGGCCCTGAGCTTGCGCGATCACCACCGCGCCTGGATACTCAAGACCCGTATCCTCGAGCACGAAGCTGACCTGATTCAAGAGGACCGTGAAGGTCGGCTGGCTGCGAGGCAGGCGGACCAGAGCCACCAGGGCTCGAGGCTCCTCGAGCTCGATCTGGGCTTCGGCGTTATGGGCCTGGACGCTCACGTTGAGCAGGCGGCCCTCCAGAAAGATCTGGACCGGCCCCTGCGAGCAACGCTCCTCCAGAAAGGCCACGATGCGCCGGTCGGGACCGGTGAATCGTCGCCACAGGGGCACCTTCTCGCGCACCACGATGCGGTTGCGGTCCTCGCTCTGGCGTGGCTCGATGGTGAGGCTACTGCGGTCGAGCTGCAGGCGCACCCGGCTCGACTCCACCTGCATGGCCAGAAGATCCAGCCCGCGGCAGGCCGAAAGACCGATGGACAGCTCGCCCACGGCAGGCGGAGTCTGTCGATCGAATGGGTCGAACAGGCCCAGCACGTCCTCCATGGTCAGCGGGGGGCCATCCCACTCCATGCGAAACAGGCCTGCCTCCAGGCTCAGGTCGATGCGCTCGGCCCCTGTCAAGGTTGCTCCGGCTATCAGGTTGAGCACGAAGGCGCGGGGCTCGGCCAACTGGTAACGCTGCATCTTCTCGAGCGCCCTGGCCAGGTCGAGCGTGAACCGCCCGCAGGAGTCCACCCTCCCCTCCGTGCGCAGCTCACTCAGCAGCCTATCCACGCCAGGCCTCGGGGTTGACCATGTGCTCGGGCGGGCGACCCTGCAGCGCGTCGATCAGGTTTCTGGCCGCCAGGCTGGCCATCTTGCTCCGGGTGGCCTGGCTGGCACTGGCGATGTGGGGAGCGAGCAACACGTTGGGCAGCTCGAGCAGCTCTCTGGGGACGTGCGGCTCGCGCTCGTAGACGTCCAGCGCGGCCCCCGCCAGCCGACCGGCCTGCAGGGCCCGGATCAGGGCCTGCTCGTCCACCACCGAGCCCCGGCTGGTGTTGATCAGGAAGGCGGTCGGCTTCATCAGCGAGAGCCGCCGCTCGTCCACCAGGTGATGGGTGGCCGGAATGGCGGGAGGATGCAGGCTCACGAAGTCGGCCCGCTGGAAGAGCTCGTCCAGCTCCACCCACTGCGCGCTGCGCAGCAGGCCAAATTCTTCGGGGTTCTCCAGCCGGCGCGAGGGGGAGTAGAGCAGCACGCGCATCTTGAAGCCGGCGGCCCGACGGGCGACCGCCCAGCCGATGCGACCCGAGCCCACCACGCCCAGCGTGGAGCCGGCAAGGTCGGTGCCCAGCAGCATGAGCGGGCCCCAGGCGTCGAACTTGCCCTCGCGCACCCGTCGATCGCCTTCCACCACGCGCCGGGCCAGGGCCAGCATCAGGGCCCAGGTAAAGTCGGCCGTGGTCTCGGTCAGCACCCCCGGCGTGTTGGTCACCAGAATGCCCCGCCGGGTGGCCTCGACGACATCCACGTTGTCGTGGCCCACGGCGTGGTTGGAGATGACCTTCAGAGCCGGCCCGGCTGCCTCCATGACCTCGGCGTCCATGCGCTCGGTCAAAAGCGAGAGAATCCCCGTGCAGCCGGCTATGGCCCGCAGCAGATCGGCCCGGTCAGGCAGCCCTTCGGACTCCGGCACCGTGAAACTCAGGCCGGCTCGATCGAGTAGCTCCAGGCCGGCGCGGGGGATCGGTCGGGTGACGTGAACGCGCATCGGGGCAAGCTTCGAGCCCCCTCCGGGGGCACCTTTGGGCCAGCACGGACAGGTCAGCTCAGGTACGGACCGCCAGCTTGATGCCCCCCCATTACCAGCGCACTGCCCACCATGCCCACGGCTGCACCGGTGCAAAGCTCCTCGTTCTGGCGACACAGGAGAGCTTCTGCCTGGGCCGGCAGGTCGGCCCGCTTGAGATGCCCCAGGCCGAGCTCGCAGGTCTGGCCTTGCTCGTTGCGCACCATGGCCAGCTCGTTCCCGTTGCGCTCTGTGCGGATTTCCACGACTTGAGCCTGAGAATCCTTGAGCACTGAGTTGATGTGGTCGCCCAGATAGGCTGAGAATTTCGCCGGGCCTCAGGGCCGGCCTGGAGCTGTCCGGAGCGAGCTCTGAAGAAAGCTCTCGACTTCACGTGTGGAGAGCTGCCCTGACGGGCCGCTGAAGTTGACATCGAAGCCATGATTGGCCCAGGGGTAGATCACCAGGCGGGCTCCACGACTTTTCTGCATGGTGAGGCTCTGCTCGAGGTAAACGATGTCGTCGCGGCCGCCGTGCAGGATCAAGACTGGCGGCAGGGGGTCCGGAGCGCAGAGCGGGGACGCTTGCATGAAGACATCGAGTCTGTCTTCGGGCGTGCCGCCCAGAAAGTCCCGGATCGCCTGCGAGGTATCCAGCACCATCGGATTCCCCGGGTGCTCGTAGCTCCAGACCATGTCGCTGGGTCCGTAGAAGTTGACTACGCCCACGTCGCGGTGCCGGAAGCAGGCCAGCATCGCCAGGTGGCCGCCGGCCGAGCGTCCGAGCCAGACGAACCGCTCGAAACCACGCTGCTTCAAGAAGTCGCGGGCGCTGCTCAGGTCTTCGAGCTGGGTTGGAAACTTGAACTCCGGCGCCAGACGGTAGTCCACCGAAGCCAGGGGATACCCGCGCGAAGCCAGGTAGCCGTTCAGGCCGGCAAACTCGGTCCGGTTGCCGCGGGCCCAGGCGCCTCCGTGCACGGATACGATGCAGGTCTTGCCGGGCTCGGCCTCAGCCGGAAGATAAAGGTCTAGCTTGCGCCCGGGCGCGTACTCCAGCGTCTCCACGCGATACGGCCCCACCGGAACCCCCGTGAAGAGCTGTGCGAGCGACACGGGCCCTTGCGCGAGGGCACGCGCCACCGGCAAGAGGGCGATCAATGCGGCCAGAGCCACCAGGGCCGTTTCGCGGCGTCGCCCCATCATCAGGGCGATCCCCAGACAGACGACAGCGAGCCAGTGGCCCCACTCGGTCACTCCGATGCCGAGCTCCCAGGCGAACGGGACCGGCCAGGTCAGCAAGCTCTGAGAGACGAGCCAGAGCAATCCCCCCCCGATGACGTAGCGCATGGTCGGCGGTTTCTCGTCCCCGACCCTCGTCCCTGTCGCTCAGGCGCAAGCGGCGGGACGATCAGCTCCGCGGCTGATGCAACTTGACCCCCAGTTTGGCGGAGTACAATTCGAAGTCATTGTCGGTGGTGAAGACCGGGATGTCGCGCTCCAGAGAAAAGGCGCACAGAACAAAATCTGTGTTGGAGCCCTGGATGCCGGCCGCGCGACACTCGTTAAAACAGCTCGCGGCCAGCTCGAAGTCCCGCGTCGTCAACGACTCGTCTGGAAAAGCTCGCAGCTTCAATCGGAGCCTTTCAGACTGTTCGGGGATAAAGATCCCCGAAAGCAGTTCCTGGCGAATCGGCCCGACCAGACAGGAGCGGCTCTCCTGGACGAGCTCGCGCAACTCGATCACGACCGCGCCAGCCTCGACCTTCTTCCGACGAAAGGCCAGCGACCAGACACTGGTATCTACGAGTACTTTCAACTCTTTCTGCGCTGGGCCTTGTAATCGTAGTCGGGAGCGAAGTCGAGCTTTCCGAACAACTCGAGAATTTCCAACTGCTTGCGCCGCTGGATGTATTCTCGGAGGGCCTCGGTCACAGTAGCTTTCTTGGTGCGATGGCCCCCGACGCGCAGGGCCTCCTCAAGCAGCTCATCGTCAATGGCGAGGTTTGTAGGCATCTTACACAAAAGTCTACACAAGCATTCAGCCTTCGTCAAGCTCAACTGGCCCTCCAGTAGCACTTCGAGCGAGCCGCCTCAGCTTGAGCGCGGCGAAGGCCGCCCCGCGCCTGGGAGTTGTATCTACTGTGCGCATTAACGATTTGCCGGCTGACGACAATCGGCACCTGTCGAACCTGGAATTCGCGAAGTCCTGCACAGGGGTGACCGGCCTGGATTGTGAAGGGCCGATACCGATGCGATCGTTGTGCGTTGTGAGCCAGCTCACTGTCGGACGTCTGTCTGGTGGAGTTCAATCAAGCCACCAACCTGTCTGAGTAAGGTGCCCCGTCCAAGATGAGAAGACAACAAGCAGGCAACCTGCTGGTAACCGTAATGGCCGTCATGTTCGTGCTGGCCACCCTGGCCATGGCGATGCACTGGCAACAGGCTCGGGCCCGGGCTGCCTATCTGCGCGAGGAGTCGGCCATCCAGGCCCGCCAGTCGGTCGAGTTCAAGCTGGCCGACGAGATGTCCACGCTCCCCCTGAACGCCCCGGATGTGCAGGTCAAGGCCAGTCAGCAGAGCTCTCCCGCCTACGATCCCAAGTTCGGCTCAAGGCTCTACACCGGTCTCCCGGCCCTGAACGCCTCCGAGCCGGTCAGCTGGGACTCCGCGCGCCAGGCGCTGCCGGGCCCCGAGTGGCGCTCGCTCAAGCCTACCACCCTCAATCCCTCCCTGATGGCCCCGGCCAACCGGCGTTTCCTCGCCGTCACCAGCCCCACTCTCCCGTACGGCGCCCTGGCCCCTCAGGGCGCCATTTCGCTCGAGAGCGCCGCGGGCTGGTCCAACCCCACCTTCCCCGAGACGGTGGGCAAGGATGCGCGCACCATGTTCTCGGCCGTGCCCGTGAAGCTGGGGGCCGGCACCGGCCTGTCCGCCAAGACGGTGCACTACGGCGAGGTCTACCTCAAGGCCGGCCCGCTCGACCTCGAGCAGGGCAGCGTGGTGGCTTACCAGGGCTATCTGCCCCACACGCGCCGCGACGGCAAGGACTACAACCTGGCTCTGGGCGAGCAGATTCAGAATGCCTACTCGGTGCTCTCGGTGCGCGGTCAGAACAAGACCGATTCCATCAAGGGCTCGCTGCCCGGCCTGGATGACATCTGGGACCTCATCACCGGCAGCAAGAGCTTCGAGTCCATCTTCGGCTCGGCCCTGAGCTTGCGCCAGTCGCTCGAGTTCCCGTTCCCCATGATTCCCGGTGGCAACGAGCTGGGCATCGTGACCAACATCTGGCTGCACATGCCCTATCCGCCTGATGGCGCCGTCAGTGGCTCGGCCGATGAGCTCAACGCCCAGAACGACAAGCTCAAAGAGATCACCGACAAGATGGCCCTCAAGCAGAAAGAGATCGAACAGCTGGAGGCCAAGATCCCCACCCTGGGTCCCGGTCCCGAGCGGGATGCTGCTATCTTGCAGCTGGCCGCCCTCAAGGCCGAGATGGCAGACCTGGTGGACGACGCCCAGGATATCGGCGAGCAGAACGCCGACAAGCTCAAGCAAGATATCCAGAGCTCCAACCCCGACGACGATGGGCCCGATACGCGCGCCGACGAGGGCGGTCTGGGCGAGGACGGCCAGATGGGCTGGGCCTACTCCAAGGTGTTCGAGAAGATCCTGGGCATCCTGGGCGACCTGGTGACGGGCGACTTCGAGGGTCTGGCCAACCAGTTCTTGCACAAGGTGCGCGTGGTGCACTTCGGCCCCAAGGACAACAAGACCACCTTCAACATCACCGACAGCAGCTTCGACTGCCCGGCCACCCTGAACGTGCCTTCGGGCCGCGGGCTGCGCTTCGACGGCAACCTCACCGTGCGCGGCGATCTGTGGATCCAGAAGGGCGGCAGCCTGACGGTGAACGGCGACCTGACGCTGATCAGCCCGCTGGTGGCGCCCTCCGACGACCTGTTGACCCCTCAGGGCCGACTCTGCCTCGAAGAGGGCGCCACCGTGCTGGTGAGCGGCAACTTCACCTGCGCCGGCTCGCCCGAGGCGGGCTCGGTGCTGGTGGCCGGGCCGGTCAACCAGGTGCACCCGGTCACCTCGGGCCTGCTGGTGCAGGGCGACGTGACCATCCCCTACGGGATCTACCCGGCCATGACTCTGGACGGCCTGGCCACCCTGGTCCCGGCCCTGGCCGAGGCCAGCACGGCTCTGACCACGGTCGCGAGCAACCTGGCCAAAGCGGCGGGACCCTTCCATCGCCGCAAACCCTACTTTGCCCGCTATGCAACGACCTTCCAGATCGTGAAATGGCCCTTCCCGCCAGCCATCATCCCCATGGCCGTGCCGCTGCCCACCCCCAAGAACGTGCTCAACCCGATGTTCAGCTCGATTGCCACCATTTACCAGGTGCAGCTCAACCTGGTGCTTGGGGAGAATTTCGTCACCTTCACCGACTGGTGGATCCTGGGCAAGGGCGTGGTGCCCATGCTGCCCAAGGTCGATCCGGCCGCCCTGGCCGGGCTCAACAGCCTCAGCCTGCCGGTGCTGCCCAAGCCCGAGGACGTGATCGACTACGTCAAGGACTACGCCCTGGACGCGGGCAAGAACATGATCGCCGACCTGATGTCCAAGGTGGTCACGTCGCTCATTCAGAGCCAGCTGGGCTTTCCCATGTCGCTGGTGGGCGACTTCGCCGGCTCGGCCGTGGCCGAGCTGACCAAATGGGTGACCGAGGCCGACGATGCCCAGAAGCTCGGTGGCTCGGGCGGCAAGATGGCCCTCGACTCACTGGCCGATCAGATCGAGAGCCTGCTCAACGGGGGCGCGGTCAAGCCGCTGCTGGCCGAGTGCACGGGCGTTCTGATCTATTCGGGCGGCGACCTGCGGGTCAACTCCTCGGGCCTGGTGGTGCCCGTGGCAGTGGGTTTCCTGGTGGCTCGGGGCAACGTCTCCTGCAGCACCGAGTACCTGGTGGGCGCGGCCACCTCCGAGACGGGCTCGGTCACGGCCAAGAACCTGCTCTATGTTCCCGAGTTCACCCGCATTTCGCTCTATCTGCCTCGCAACAAACCGAACCTGGTGGATACGGGTCTGCTCTGGCTGGACTGGGCCCTGGAGCCGGCTTACGGCAAGGAGCTCGACAGCCAGCAGTCGGTCGAAATCGGCCCTGCCCGGCCGCATTACCTGACGGACAGCTGGGATCATTGATTTAATCGCGGCGAAGCTGGCGACTCTTGGAGTCGAGCAGGTCGCGCTCTGGCACGCTGAGCGAAGCCAGCCCCTGACGGGTGATTTTGTCCAGGATCCGGTCGATCTCGGTCTCTTCGAAGACCGGCTCCGGAGCGACGCAACCGCCCTGAATCAGCACGAAACGGGGCTTGTCGCTGGCGGTGGGAATGCGACTGGCCCACCACCAGCTCAGCAGGGGCCCCACCAGGTCGAGAGCCCGGGTAAAAGGCGCGCGTAGAAACCGCTGGAAATCAGCACCAGGGCCAGCGTGCACCAGCGAAAGAAGCCCGGGCGCAGAGTGAACATGAACATGACCCGCAACTGGTAGTCGGGATGCAGGGTGGTCCAGGCCATGGCCAGGTTGGCCAGCACCGGAGCCGGCCCGGTCAGGGCGTGGCCGGTGGCGGTGTAGACAACCAGATAGCTCACGGCCGAGCTGCCGGCCACGAAGCCGGTGTAAGGCCTGCTGCCCCAGCGCCATTCCAGGTCGCCCCCCAGCCAGAACAAAATGATCAGGTAGACCGGGAGCAAGATGTTGAACCACCCGAACAAAAGCCCCGGCTCGAGCAGGATGAAGGTGACCGCTGACCAGGGCGCCCGGCGGGGATCGCCGGCGAGCTGGTCCAGTGCGGTGGCGTAGGGGGCGTTCCACCACCACACGACGTAGAGGACGAAGTTGGCCAGCACCAGGAAGCTGGTGACCGGCGTGGCCCGGATGCGCTTCAGCTGAGGCTCACCTTGCGCCCGGGCTGACGGAATTCGCTGCGGGGGGCGGCCTCGATGTCCAGGGCCGGCTCGCGCTTGGGGGTCAACAGCCGGTAGCGAGAGCCTCCCGGCGTCTCGGTAAAGCCCAGGTCGGAGATCATCGAGCCGAGCTGGTCGCGATTGTCGCGCACCGAGCGGGTGTAGGGGATGGTAACCGTGTGCATCTGTCCACTGGCCAGCAAGACTTCGACCTTGAGGGTGCGATCTTGCATGCTCAAGCTCTGGATCTCGCCCGGTAGAGGGGTGAGTTTCTCGCCCACGGGATGGGTCTTGAGGTGGGGCAGGTGGCTCAGCTGAGCCTGCAGGTTGGAGGGCTGCTCGTGGGTGGCGGTCTGATCCGAGGCGGCCTCGCGCAGGGCCAGCTCCATCTCCACGACCGGTTGGACGAACTCGAGGCCGGCGCGATACTTGCCGTCCTCGGCATGATGGCGACACCAGGCGACGCGGGCCTGGCAGGGCACGGGCGGACCCGATTCAGACAGGTTCAGGCTCAAGAGCAGCACCTGGCCGACCGGCAGGGGACCTTCGGTCTGGAGCTGCAAGCCGCTCAGGCTGCAGTCGAGCGTCACGGCCTTGAAGTTAGGCAAAGCGGGTGAGGCCACCCCCGCTTTGTAGGGCACCCGGGTGGTCTGGCGCAGAGCCTCGGGACCCTCGCCGGGCTCGGGCAGCTTCTCTTTCATCTCCAGGCCCTCGAGCACCGAGCCCACCCCCAGGAAGCGCCCATCGTCCAGGCTGCGGCAGGTCTTGATGCGAACCCGCACATCGCGGGAGGTGCCGTCGCAAAGGTGCAGCACAAGCGGCTCGAGGTAGCCGGGCACGAAGGCTACCGGAGAGAGGAAAACCAGCTCTCCGTTCTCATAGTGGATAGCGTCGGCGACGACGGCGTTGCTCATTTGCTCTCTCCCCGAACAAGTCTATCCGGGATGGTTCGCGGCCCGAGCAAGGCGCCCTTTGCGGGCGTCAATCCCAGAAGAGAGGGCAGGGCCCGTGTCGGTGGATGACCTCGTCCCTGGTCATCAAAGCGCACTGCAACCGCAGGGCGGTTGCTTGCTCATAGGTTGGACTCATTGTACAGTGAAGGATGTACATTAGCAAGTCCGCTCCAGCGAGGGTCCAGCCGCAGCAGCGCGCAGCCCACCGCGTAGGCCACCAGGTCCATCCAGGAGAAGGTCGTTCCCAGCACGACCCGGGCCCAGCCGATGTGATCCACCCCCAGCCAGGCAGCGTAGTTCACGGCCTGCAGCGTCTCGATCAGGCAGGCGAAGAGGAACACCCCCAGAGCGGCCCGTGCGGGTGGGAGAAGGAAGACGGCTTGTAGCAGGCAGTAGAGCAGGATGACCACCAGCATGTCGCCCACCAGCGGACGGACCAACCGGTCGCGCACGAACAGCGCGATAAAGACTTCGACCGCCAGCAAGAGAAGGAAGACCACAGCATAGTTCGTTCTCAAGGACCTGGTCAGGGCTTGAACAGCTGCTGCACGTTGGTGTTCTGCACCGTGCCGGTGACATTGGACCCGTCCAGCGAGTTCAGGTCGGCCTGGCTCAGGTTGACCCTGGGCGAGAAGGTTTGGCGGTGGATGGCTTCCACCAGCTCGTCCACGGTCTTGCCCTCGGCCTGGCTCATAACCGATCCGTCCGGGCCAAGCAGGCGGGCGCTCAGGGCACCTTCGCCACCGGAGAGCGAGAGGCGCAGGCCGTCCTCGTCCTCGCGGAAGCGGGGCGAGCTGAGGAGCTGACGACGCACTCGGGAGAGCAAGCCGGTGGCTCCCTCGATGCGCACCGGCAGGCGCAGGCGGAGCAGGCGCAGCATAGCAGGGGCCGTCTCCAGCACCTGCTGGTAGCGAGAAAGGGCTTTGGGCATGTCGCCGCGGGCTTCTTCCATCTGGGCGGCGCGGGCCATGGCCCGCGAGCGCACCAGCGACTCGGCCTCGGGCAGCTTCTGCAGGGCCAGGTCGATCAGCTCCAGGGCCCGGGTGGGATTGCCTGTCAGGGAGTTGACCTCGGCCTCCAGCACCTTCAGGTAGGGCTCCTGATGGTCCAGATCGTCGAACTTGCCCTGGCGCAGCTCGTCGAGCCCGGCGGCAACCACGCCCGGGCCGTACAGCTCCACCAGGTCGGGGCGGTGCCAGTCGGCCATCATGATCGTGCCGGCCGAGAAGACGCGCAGGCTCTTGACCACCCGGTCGTTGGCCGCCGCCACCGCCACCGCGCGTCGACCGGCCGACCAGGCCAGGTAGCCCAGCTTCTGGCGTGAGAGGTAGAGGTCCCACCAGCGGCGGCCGTGGCTCCAGGACATCTCCTCGCGAATGGCCTGATCGCGGTTGAGCAGGGTGGCCCGATACAGGATCAGGTTGCCGGCCTCCCACTGATCGCGCTGGTTGGAGTTGCCCCCCTGGCGGTCGGGCCGGCGCACGGCCCGGCTGGCCGAGAGCATGGCCTGCTCGCTGTAGCCGAGCTGCAAGAGCAGCTCGGCCGTGGCCTGCTGCTGCTCGGCGTAGTCTTGCTGGGCCAAAAACGACTCCATGCGCGAAGACCAGAGGTACATGTTCTGAACCGCCTGCACCGCTTCGGGAAAGCGGGCCTCGGCGGTGTAGAGGTTAGCCAGGTCCCACCAGGGGTTGGAGTAGCCCTCCGGCTCGAAGAACTCGGTGGCCTGTAGATAGTAGCGCTCGGCCTGGGCGAAGTCGCCCACCATGTAGGCCGCTTCGCCCCCGTTTCGCAGGAACGTGCAGCCTCCAAAAGGCCCCACCTCCTTGAGCAGCATCTTGAACACCTCGTAGGACTTGCGGCTGCTGCCGGTCTCCATCTCGATGGCTCCCAGCGTGTTGAGAGCCACCGAGCGGGAGAACATTCCCCCGCTTTCGAGGGCCTGCTTGATCTTCTGACGGGCCTCCTCTTCTCGTCCAAGCTTCATCAGCGGCCAGGCGAACTCGACCACGATGGGGGGATCGCTGTTCATGAGGTTTCGGTACATGGCGTTGTAGGCTTCCATGACTTCGATCTGCTCGCTGTAGAGGTCCATCTCGGCCGAGACCCCGGTCAGCTCGCTCAGGATGCGCTCCAGCCAGCCGAACTCCTGAGGGCCAGGCAGCTTGCCGTAACGCTTCTCAAAGAGCGCTCGGGCCTTGACGAGGTGGTAACGCGAGCGTGGCAGATCGCCCTCGGAGCGGTGCAGCGAGTAGCCCATGAAGAAGTGCCCGGCCACCGAGTCGGGGTTCTGAATCAAGATATCGCGGGCTTTCTCGCGCAGCTTGATCAGGTTGTCCGACTCCAGGGCCGCTCGGGCCTCCAATTCCAGCGTGCCTTCATCCAGCTCGCTTTGAGCCAGGGCCGGAGCCAGGGCCAGCAGCAGGACCAGCAGCAGCAGGCGCAGCTTCACGACTTGAGGGCCTGCCGGCTGAGCGCTTCCAGGGCGGGCTTGGCGCACTCTTTAATGAGGCGGTGGGGGTCCTCGGCCCCCGGGGCGAGCTCCATCCGGTGCGTGAAGACGTGGGGCGCCAGTCGCTCGATATCTTCTGGCAGCACGTAGTTGCGCTTGTGCATCAGGGCTTCCGCCTGCACGGCCGGCAGCAGCAGCACCAGGCTGCGGGTGGAGACGCCCTGCATCACCTGGGGAGACTTGCGCAGGTTGCGCGCGATGTCCACCAGGCAGGTGTGCACCTCGGGATGGATGTGCACGTGCTCGTCGATGGCCCGGCGGGCCTCCATTACCTGGCTGCGGGTCACCCGGGGCAACTCTTGCTCCGACTCTGTGCGGCGCTTCTTGTAGCTCGAGAGAACGTCGATCTCGGCCGCGCGCTCGATGTCCACCATGCGGATCTTGAACAGGAAGCGGTCGAGCTGGGCCACCGGCAGGGGATAGGTGCCGGCCTGGTCGCGCGGGTTCTGGGTGGCGATCACGAAAAACAGGTCGTCGAGCTGGTGGGACACGTTGTCCACCGTCACCTGCTTCTCGGCCATCGCCTCGAGCATGGCCGCCTGCACTTTGGGCGAGGTGCGGTTGATCTCGTCACCCACCACCACGTGGGCGAAGATGGGTCCGGGTCGGAATTCGAAGGTGCCCTTGTCGGGCTCGAAGACCGAGACCCCGGTAATGTCCGAGGGCAACAGGTCGGGAGTGAACTGGATACGCCGGAAGGCGGCGATCTTCTCCTGGGGGTTGTCGTCGATGATGGAGTCGCCCAGGGTCTTGGCCAGGGTGGTCTTGCCCGAGCCAGGATAGTCTTCGAGCAGCACGTGGCCGTCGGCCATGAGCGCGATGAGCAGTAGGTCGATCACGTCCTCTCGGCCTCGAATGGCGTGTTGACAGCGCTTGCGCAGCCTCTCGATGACCTGGGAGGCGTTCTCCAGAGCCTGTTCTCGGGTGGGGTTTGCAGTCACAGGGGGTCCTTTCTCATTTCACCAGCAGCCAGCTGAAGGGGTTGAGGGCTCCCAGCAGCCGACGGGCCGGCTTGACCTGGGAGCGGATAGAGCCTGTCAGCTCGCGATAACGGCGCACGGCCTCGGAGCGCGAGGCGGCCGGGGTGCCAGGAGGGCCCATGACCCGGTCAAGGTGCATGCGGGTCAGCTCGAGAAGGGCCGGGAAGCGTTCGTGCTGCTCGCGAGCGAAATCGAGCCGTCCCTGGCCGTACTGGCGGCGGATGCCCACGTCGCTGAGCGCGTCCAGAGCTGCCCGGTAGGCACGGCCCAGGGCACGGGACTCGGGGCCGTAATAGAAGGCCCGGCGCCGCCACATCTTCCAGATACCCAGGACGAGCATAGCCGTCAGCGAGGCCAGAACGAGCACACGCAGGGAGAGCAACAAGAAGCGGAGCAGAATCTCCCGCAGGTTCTTGCGCTCGCCCCGAAGCTCGTCCTTCTCGTTGCGGGCCATCTGACCGAGCATGCGCTGCAACTCGGGGTCGGGGCCGGACATCTCGGGCACGAGCGAGCGCTCGGGAGAAATGTCCACCACCACCCAGCCCACCCCCTGCAGGTAGATCTCGGGCCAGGCGTGGGCTTCCCCGCTGCGGATGAGGATGCTTGAGCCCCGCCCGCGATTGCGCGCATCCGAGAAGTAACCCGCTCCTACCCGAGCTGGAACCCCCTGCGAGCGCATCAGATAGACGGCCGCGTGGGCGAAGTGGACGCAGTAGCCGGTCTTGTCGCCGAAGAGGAAGTCGGCCACCGGATCGGCTGCGTGCATGTGGCGCGAGCGCAGCGAGTAGATACCCTCCTTCTCCAGGAAGAACCGCACCGCCAGGGCCTGGGCGTAGGGATCGCGGCGCAGCTCAGGCCGCAGCCGCTCGCATACCTCGTCGGCCAGTTGTTTGTAGCGCGGGTCGGGCGGGACCTCGGTGTACTGCTTCCATACCTCCGCGCTCCACTCGCTCTCGCCGGCCGGCCGCCCGAGCAGCATCATCTCGTCTCCCAGCATGACCTCCGATTCCACCTCGTAGGCCTTCCAGAACTGCTCGGGATTGGGGTTGTTCTGGGAGATGAAGCGCTCGGGATTGATCAGGCCGATCGGCCGGGTATGGCTGGAGATCAGGGCCACGGTGGTCTTCAGCTTGCGGGTGGGAACCAGACTCTTGGGACGGGTAGGCAGGTTGGTCTCCAGGCCCGGAGCTGGAAAGCCGATGGGGATGTCTTTATCGCCCTGGCCCACCAGGTCGGCCACCAGTCGCCGTCCGTTGTAGACCGAAAAGGCGGTCTGGCGGAAATAGTAGGCGCCCGATGGGGGGGTGTAATCGTCTTGCAGCAAGACTACGGCCACAGGAGTGGGGGAGTGGGACTGCTCGTGGTTGTCCTCGAGCTCCATCTCGTTTTGGGGCCGGTCGTTGCCCTTGCCTTTGCCCCCTTCGCGGGGCTTGCCGGTCAGGCCCATGGACTCGGCCTTGTCGGGGAACCAGTCGCGCAGCGCCCGCGAGGGCAAGAGCGCGAAAATCAGGAGAAGGAGCAGGGGGATGAGCAGGGCGTCGAGCATGTGGCCCCGCCGCGAGCTGCGACCCAGGGTGACCAGGGCGCCGGCGGTGGCCGCCAGGGCCCCCAGGGCGAACAGCACCGGCACCGGGTCGTAGCCTCTCGACCAGAGCGGGTCGACCAGGAAGTAGGGACGGTTGATGAAGCCGCCCCGGTGGGCCGCGAACGGACTGGCCAGGACACCGACCACGATGGCCAGCTCCAGGCCAGAGAAAAAGCGGATGCGGCGGCTGAGAAAGTGCCAGAAGGCCACCGTGGCCAGGCTCAGGCAGAACCAGGACAATATCTCGGTCAAGAGCAGCAGGTTGGCCGCCCCGGTCAGCCTTCCCAGGGAGGGAATCCAGCCGGGGAGTCGGGCCAGGAGCTGCAGCACCACGGAGGCCAGCGCCACCGCGGCCGCTCCCCAGGCGGTGCGCATCGGCGTGCGGTCCAGCCGGGCAGCCGCGAACAGTCCCAGAAAGCCTCCCAGGAAGGCGCTCAGGGCCGGGCCTGGCAGGCTCAGCTGCAGAGCCGCAACCGCGGCCGCGCAGCCCCAGATCACACCCCCCACGAAATCTCGAAACCTCAGGATGCCCTCCGTTTCGCTTGCTCCTGGCGCACACCGCCACTTCGGTCGTCGTAACTGAGCAGGCGATGTTCCCGCCCGGCCAGCATGTCGACCAGGCCGGTGGCTGAGGGACGGGTCCGCTGCTCGCGCAAGAAGACCCAGCGCCAGGAGGGGATGGCTTTGGCCCGGGTATCCACCGTGATGAAGGTGAGTCGCAGGGCGCTCTGGGCGGCTGCTGCCCGCACCGCTTCGAGCCACGGGCCGGGCCCGGGGGGCACGAAGACCAGGCAGCTCTTGTAGCCGTCGCTGGCGGCACGGGCCAGGTAGCCGGCCAGGCCGCAGGGTCCGCTGAGCGGGTTGCCCGAGCGCGCCAGTTGTAGCAGAGCTTCATCCAGCCGGGAGGTGGGCTCGGTCGAGTTGTCGGCCCCGAAGCGCCAGCCTTTGCCGAGCAGGTCGCTCTCGAGGACTGTGCGGGCCAGGGCGGCCACGGCGTCGTCCTGGGGGCCGGCCACCATGTAGGCGCAGGCACGCGGCTGGACGGTGATGGCCCGCTCGTGGACGCGGACCATCAGCTTGCGGGTTCGGGCATAGACCTTCCACAGGATCAGGCGGGGTGGGTCGCCGGGAGCGTAGGGGCGCATCTCGACCCGATCACCGATGGGCTCGCCCAGCGGGTCGGACAGATCGTCGCCCGAGAACAGGCTGAGCAGGAGGCTGGCCGAGTCGAGCCGGCCGCGGGGCGGCATGACCACCACGCGGGTGGCCTGCTCGACCGCCCAGGCGATGGAGCAGAGGCCCAGAACATCCCGCACCTCGAGCCTTCGCCGGGCCCGGTCGATAAGGCCCCTTCTTCGGGGACGCAGCTCTTCGCGCCAGCACCCCCGAGCTGACAGCAAATCGACCTCCATCGAAGACCCCGGCCAGCTCCAGTCTACCTCGATAAGCGGCAGCCAGAAGGACCGCAGGGAAAGGCCGCTCGGGGTGCGGGCGTGAACCTCGAGCTGAAGTGGAGGATCGCCGCTCGGATGCTCGGCGTGGCTGTAGCTGCGGCTCAGCAGCACGGCGCCCACGAGAGTGCTCAACAAGACCCAGGCGGCCAGAGCGGTCAGGCACAGACTGGCGATCAAGATCACCAGATCCGACTGACTCAGGCCCACGACGCGGAAACCTACCAGGGCCAGACCCACTACCAGCACACCGGTCAGCCGCAGCGGGAACAGGTCGCAGATGCGTCCGATTGAGCGTCTCAATCGATCCGTTCGAGTGCGCCATGCTGTCGACCGCTCCTGTCGTCGCTGAACTGTGGACCGCTCCTGTCGTCGCTGAGTTGCCATTGTGTGGTTTGTTCGGCCAGCCAGGGAGGAACCCTTGTTTGGTTGGCCTTTGCGTGTTAGTATTACATGGGCCCACAGTGGCCTTGCGATTCCAAAGGAAAAGGCAGGCGAGATCGACTCGTGTTTTGGGCAGTACTAGGAATAGGCATGCTGATCAACACGATCGGCGGCGGCAATCAGCAGGCTAAGGCTCAGGCCGCCCTCAAGGACAACGAGAAAAAATTCTGGAAGACCATGGGCGAGACGTCCGACATCTACGCCAAGCGGTCCGACCCTCGCACGACCCAGCGCTTTGATTGGAACTTCGAGCCCCCTCCTTATCCCGAGACGGCTCACAAAAACCTGCAGCGGCTGCAGGAGGGCCACCAGCAGCAGCGTCAGCAGTTCGGCCAGAACCTCAAGCAGCAGGTGGCCGACATGAAGCAGGAGTTCTTTTCCAAGAATCATTACGCGACCAAACCGGGAGCGGACGGCAAGCTCCAGGTCGCGCTCAACGACCAGGGGCAGCCGATGGTCGAGCCCGGTCCCGAGAAGGCTCACCATAAAGAGGCTCGCGAAGGTTTCGAGAGCAAGAAGCGCAACGATCTCAATGAACGACAGACAGCTCAGAAAGATACCTTCCTCAGGGACGAGAAGGCGAACATCCAGCAGTTCATGCAGGCCAATGCCGCCGATCTGAACAATCCAGCCATTCAGGCTCAGTTGCAGCAACTCATCGTCACAACCCAGAAGAAGGCCTTTCAGTTGCAGCAGAACCACGAGGATGAGCGCTGGAAAGACGACCTGCCTCCCGATTCCGAAATGGTTGCTACCGTCGAGGGAGGTCTGAGCCAGATGCGGGCCATGGAGGAGCAGCAGGCCCGAGTCGAAGAGAACAGTCAGGAAATGAAGGACATGATGGAGCATGAGCAGACCATCGCGGCCATGCTCAGTGAGCAGAAAGAGCTGGCCAAGAGCCAGCGGGAGGACGAGACTTTCCTCCAGGATCCGCGCAAGATGATGGCTTCAGCCGGTCAGGCCTCGAACGACTTCTCCCAGGTGCTGCCGGGCTATCTGACCAACGCCCTCTACAACATGGAGATCTACGAGATCGAGCAGCCGCAGGCTCAGCGCGTGGTCTAGAAGTTCGGCCGCAGACCCCCACCTCAGCACAGACAAAAAAGAAGGGCCCCCGCTCAAGCGGGGGCCTTTCGTCATAGGGATTGTTTGCTGATTACTTGCTTTGCTCAAAGGTAATGTCCAGCCGGATATAACGTTTGGCGTAGTGCACGTTATCCCAACCGCTGGTCCAGAATTTCCAGGCGGAATCAAAAATCTCTGTTCTTTCCTGGTCGGTCTTGGCCGAGGGCAGCCTTTGCAGCTTGGTCAGGCATTGATAAAAGTCGCCGTGGCTCTTAGCCAGGCGGATGGCTGGCTTGTGAAAGATCTGCGGGGCGGCCATTCCATTGACTGTATCGATGAGATCGGAATAGCGGCTGATCTGTTTGTTGGCTTCCTTATCGAAGGTCTTCTGGTCGATCTTCCCGCCTTTAAGATCGGCGAAGAGTTGCCGGGTCTGCTTGGCAGCATTAATCGTATCAGGGATGTTCACCATGACGATTTTTTTGCGGAACATCAGGAAGGCATCGGAGTTCCGGTCGGTCCAGGCATAAACCTGCTCACCGGCATGCTTGAGGTTGTAGTTCTTGATGAAATAGTTGTAGCCGACGAATCCGGCCACGACCATGAGGCAAATGAACAGCAGGCAGCCATTCTGTGTTTCTCCGGCTCGCGCTCGACGGCGTGAGTAAACCGCATCCATCTCGGCACCCTCTCCCTTTACTCGACGGCGCCTCTTCAGCGCTCTCGAATGGGTACTTCTCGCCATCAGGTCGTTTCCCTATCAGGACGCGTTGACAACGCTGCGAGCCTCGAAAGAGCGGTCCAGGGCGGCATCGGCCGTCCATTCCAGACCTTCGAATAGAGCCAGCGGCTGGCCGTGCTCGTCGCTCAAACGCACATCGGCCTCCAGCAGGCGGTCATTCGAGCGGCGCACCACCAGCTCGGCCCGCACCCCCTGGCGGGGGAAACGCGCCTGATACTGGTGGTAAGCGCGCATCCGGGAGGGGAGAGAAGGTTTGCCCAGCTCCTCGCGACACCACAGGATGCCCAGCTGCAGCACGCCGTCCAGGGCCAGAGGATCGGTCAGCCATTCGCTGCGCATTGGCTTCGTCATCCACTGGGACGGTTTGGCGGCGCTGGCCAGCTCGGCCACCAGCCCTTCGGCGGCGATGCCCTCGAGGTGGTGGATGGCGTGGAAGTGCGGACCATGGAAGAGCAGCTCGGAATAGATCTGCTCAGGTGCGGCCGGGAAAGAGCGCAGGGAGGTCAGGGGTTGCCAGGCAGGCGCCTGGGGGAGCTCCGGGGCGAGCACCACGCGCGAGCGCGCGTGCACCCGCCCGGTATGGGGGTCAATCAGCTCGACCGGTACTTCCAACCCTTCCCCCCGGGCAACGGCCGACCCGGCCGCCACGGCCACCGGAAAAGAGCCATTCTCGATGGCCACGCCCTTGAAAACGGTCACCTCCTCCAGGCCCGCAAAACGCAGTCCCGGATTGGCGTGCAGGGCCGCGTGACCGAACCACTCCATCATCATGGCCAGTGGCAGCACCGGGCGGCCGCCCAGGACGTGGGAGGCCAGGAAAGGATAGTCGCCTACCGACAGCCTGAGCTGCAGGACAGACTCGGCCCGGGGCGCCGGCGCCGGCAGGCCCGAGCCCAGCAAGATCTCGATCTGATCGCGGGGTGCGGTCAGCTCGGAAACCAGGGCTTGAGCCCCCTGCTCGAGCTCGATCAGGCCCACTCCCAGGCGGGTGAACTCGCGCGCCAGGCCATCGTGGACCATCCCGCCGTGCCAGGGGCCCCAACCCAGCGCGGCGACCCGGCAATCGGGCCGACGCCGCGCCTCCTGATGGGCGATCTTGTTGAGCACCTCGTTGGCCATGCAGTAGTCCACCTGCCCCGGGCGGCCGTAGCGGGCCGTGACAGAGCTGAATAAAAGCAGGACTTTGAGGGGGTCGTCAGCGGTCAGGTCGAGCAGGTGGCGTAAGCCTACCACTTTGGTATCGAAGACGTTGTCAAACTGGGACGGCTGCTTGTCCACGATTTTCTTGTCGGCCAACACTCCCGCCCCGTGAATCAGACCGCGGATGGGCCCGTGCTCGGACCTCACTTTGCCCAGCACCTGCTCCAGGCAGGCCCGGTCGCGCACGTCCACCGAGTAGTAAGCGACTCTGGAGCCTGCCTCCCGCATGCGCTCGAGGTTGGCGCTCACTTCCCGGTTGGCCTGGTAGCGGCGGAAGGCCTCCTCCAATTCGGCCGGTCGCAGAGCGCCATTGCCGTTCTTGTGCGCGGCGATCGCTCGCTTGAGGCCGGCTTCGCCCTCGACGCCGCGCAACCAGTCGGGCTCATCGAATGGCTCACTCGAGCGTCCGAGCAGCACCAGGGTGGGCTGCAGCGCGCGAGCTAGAGCCTCGGCCACTGCGGCGGTGACGCCGCGCGCCCCGCCGGTGATCATCAGCACGTCTCCGGCCTGCACGGGCATAGCCTGTTGCACACCAACAGGGCAGTCCTCCACGCTCAGCTCGAGACGTCCCCCCGGTCCGAGAGCCACCTCCAGCGGTCCTCCGGTTAGCAGCTCCTCTACCACCGCTCGGGCGGCCTCGGCGTTATCCCACATCCGGTCCACGTCCAGAGCGCGGGCGGTCACCTCGGGCCACTCGTGGGCCAGGGTGCGGGTCAGCCCGGCGATGCCAGCCGCGCTGGCATCGTAGTCGCCGCCGCTGAGGCCGAACTGTCCGTCCATCCGGGTCACGGTGGCCACCGCCTTGAGCTGCCCGGCCCGGCTCTGAACGGCCAGAAAGCCCTCGCGCAGTGCCTTCAGGCTATCCCAGCGCGAGGCACCGGAAGCCACCAGGATGAGCGTGTCACCCTGTCCTGTCAGAGCGGCCGAGATGCCTCGAGCCTCGAGCTCCTGGACCAGGGCCGGCCCGAGCTGGCCTTCGGGGTCGAGCACGACCACGCTTTCGGGCTGAAGGGCTGGGCCCGGGCTGTGGCCGGCAACGGTCGTCACCAGCTTGCGCTCCAGCGGCGAGGCTGGAGTCGACGCGACCGGAGCCGGAGCCGGAGCCGGCGAGCTGGCCGGGGGAGCGAGCGCGTCCAGCACTTCTTGCAGGGTGCGCAGGCTGCCCACCCGGTCGGCCGGCACTCGGCCGGAGCCCGGGTTGCGCTCTTCCAGAGCGGCCAGAATCTCGACCCGCTTGATGGAGTCGATGCCCAGATCGGCCTCCAGGTCCATCTGAAGGTGCAGCATTTCCCGCGGATAGCCGGTTTTCTCCGAGACCGCTGCCAGCAGAACCTCGCTCAAATTACTGGCGGGCTGCGCGGGCTGCGCGGCGGGGGCAGGCGCCGAGGGGGACAACTGGGCCAGGATCTGGCCCAGCGTGCGCAGGCTGCCGACCTGATCGGGAGCCACCTTGCCCAGGCCAGGACGGGCCTCCTCGAGGGAGGCCAGGATCTCGACTCGCTTGATGGAGTCGATGCCCAGATCGCTTTCCAGGTCCATCTCCAGGTGGAGCATCTCGCGGGGGTAGCCGGTCTTGTCGGCCACGATGGCCAGCAACACCTCGGCCGCGTCCGAAGTGGCGGGCGCGGGGGCGCTCAGGGGGGAAGTTGCAGCACTGTCCGTCTGGGCCAGAACTTCGCGCAGGGTGCGCAACGAGCCCACGCGGTCGGGGGCGATGCGGCCCATCCCGGGCAGTCGCTCCTCGACAGCGGCCAGGATCTCGACGCGTTTGATGGAGTCGATGCCGAGATCGGCCTCCAGGTCCATGTCCAGGTGCAGCATCTCGACCGGGTAGCCTGTCTTCTCGGCCACCACGGCCAGTAAAACGGGCTCGGCCGCGGGGCTCGGGGCTGGAGCGGCGGGCAAGCTCTTAGCCGATGGCTGCGGGCTGACCGGCGTGGTTACGGGCGGAGGCTGTTGCACCGCTGCCACGGGCTGCACGCTGGGTGCCGGGGTCGGTGGCGCGACGCTCGGCGGCGCCGTCTGGCTCCGGGCTGCGGGGAGGCTGATGCTGACGGGAGAGGGAGAGCCACCGAGCATGGTCTCGACCAACCGTTGCTGCCCCTGGAGCATCTCCATGAAGGTGCGCTGGGCCAACTCCTGGCCTTCCAGGAACCGCTGGTGCAGGCTGGCGGTCTGCTCCTGGAGGGTCTGCATGGCCAGCAAGCTCGACTGCACGCCGCGCAGGGCCTCCACAACCAGGGGATCGGCTGGCTGGGGAGGAGCGATCGGAGCCGGAGTCGCCGGCCGGGTAACGGGAGTGGCGGCTTGGGGCGTTGCCGCCGGCCGAGTAACAGGAGTGGCGATCTGAGGCGGTGCCGCCGGCCGGGTACTTTGAGCCGGGCTGCCCGCTTTTTCGTTCGTTTGGGCGCGCGGAGCGCGATAGTTCGAACCCACGAGTTGGACCTCCATGCGCTTCTTGCGCTCTTCGGGAGGCACGACCTCCCAGTTTTCAAGCCGCACCGGGTAGCCCAGCGCGGCCAGTTGGGCCAGGGTCCGGGCCAGCTCGAGCAATCCGCCGTCCAGGGCCAGGCAATGGTGGGGACGGTCGCCCAGGATGCCCTGGGCCAGCCCGCTGAGCACCTGGCGCGGTCCCACCTCCAGGAAGACGCGCGCTCCGGCCTGGTAGAGCTGCTCCATCAGCTCGACCCAGCGGACCGGCGAGGTCAGCTGGTCGGCCAGGAGAGCCCGGGCCTGGTCCGCCTCGGCCGGGTAGGGCCGGGCCGTGGCGTTGGCATAGACCGCCATGGCAGGGGCCTGCCAGGGCGTCTGACTCAGGGCTGCCAGGAAGGGGTCGTGGGCCTGGGCCACCAGCGGGCTGTGGAAGGCGGCGGCCACGTTGAGCGGCACGGCGCTCAGCCCGGCCTTCTTGACTGCCTCGGCCGCTCGGGCAATGGCCTCGCGGTCACCCGACAGGACGGTCTGGTGGGGGCTGTTGAGATTGGCCAGCACGACCTCGTGCCCGCTCACGGCTTTGCTCACGACCCCGGCTGAGGCGCTGACAGCCAGCATGGTGCCGCGATCTTGACCGGGCTCGCCAGCCATCAGCTGTCCCCGCAGGCGGCTCAAGGCCAGGAGAGCCTTCAGGTCGTAGCAGCCGGCGGCGTGCAGGGCTACCAACTCGCCGTAGCTGTGACCGGCGGCCATGGACGGGCGTACCCCGAAGCCTTCCAGAATGGCGTTCAGACCGGACTCGACCGCACCCAGGGCGGGCTGGGCCACCTCGGTGCGTGTCAGGGCCGTCTTCTGGGCCTCGCGCTCCGGGGCGGTAAAAGCTGGGGGGGGATAGATGGCCTGGGAGATGTCGCGCCCGGCCGCTTCCAGCGACTCGAGCATCTGTGGGAACAAACAGGCCAGCTCGCAGCCCATGTCCACCTGCTGACTGCCCTGGCCCGGGAAGAGGAAGGCCAGCTCACCCGGCGTCGAGCCCTGACCTACGAAGAGGTCCGGGCTCTGCTCGCCGCTCTGCAGCTGGCGGGCGGCCCGGGCGGTATCGCTGCCCACCAGCACCGCTCGCCAGGGAGCCGTGGGAGAGAAGCTCTGACGCGACAGGCCGGCGCTTCGGGCCGATCCGTCGCAAGTCTGGAAATGGGCGATCAGCTCCTCGCGCGTGGCCGCGCTGAAGGCGAAAATCTGCACCGAGCCGTCCCAGGCCACCTCGGCTCGCCGGGGATCGGCCTCCTCCAGCACGACGTGATAGTTGGAGCCTCCGAAGCCGAACGAGCTGAGGGCGGCCCGGCGCGGGTGGGCGCTGGTGCCGGTCCAGGGCCGGGTGCGGGTGTTCAGATAGAAGGGGCTGTCCTGGATGTTGAGGCGGGGATTGGGCCTTTCCACCTTCAGCGTGGCCGGTAGCACTTTAGTGTAGAGGGCCAGCGCCGCTTTGATCATGCCGGCGGCTCCGGCCGCTGCCTTGGTGTGGCCCAGATTGGACTTGACCGAGCCAAGGGCGCACCAGTTGCCATCCGAGCGGGCCTCGGAGAAGACCTCCCGCAGGGCTTCGAACTCCACGGCATCGCCCACCTTGGTGCCGGTGCCATGGGCTTCCACCAGCTCCACCGTGCCCGGGTCGACCCCGGCTGTCTGGTAAGCGTCCCGCAGGCAGCGGGACTGACCGGGCGAGGCGGGGGCGTAAACAGCCTGTCCCACTCCGTCGGAGGCCGTGCCCACCCCGCGGATGACGGCGTAGATGCGGTCCCCATCGCGGCGGGCATCGGCCAGGCGCTTGAGCACGATCATGCCTAACCCTTCACCCAGCATCGTGCCATCGGCCGACTCGTCGAAGGGGCGAATCTGTCCCGAGGCCGACAGGGCGGGCGTCTTGGAGAAGCACATGAACATGAAGATGTCGTTGAAGGTATCCACGCCGCCGGTAACCACCATGTCGGCCCGTCCGGCGCCCAGCTCCAGCACCCCCAGGTGGACGGCCGAGAGCGAGCTGGCACAGGCCGCATCGACCACGCAATTGGTGCCTTGCAGGTCGAGACGGTTAGCGATGCGGCCGGCCACCACATTGCCCAGCAAGCCAGGGAACGAGTTCTCCTGCCAGGGCACGTAGTCGTCGGCGATGCGACGCACGACCTCCTCGGTGGTCTCGGGATCGACTCCGCTCTCGTGCAGAGCCCGACGCCAGATGGGGTGCCCCAGCCGGGCCCCCAGCGGGATGACCAGCTCGAGGGTGCCGGTCACGCCCAGGATGACGCTGGTGGACTGTCGGTTGAACTCTTTGCCCGATCCATAGCCGGCGTCATCCAGAGCGGCCTTGGCCACCACCAGGCCCAGCAACTGGGAGGTATCGGTGGCTTCCAGCACGTTGGGAGGCAGGCTGAACTCGGTGGGATCAAAGCTGATCGGAGAGAGGAAGCCGCCCCGGCGGCAGTAGGTCATGTCCGGGCTCTTGGGGTCAGCGTCGAAATAGTCGTCCGGGTTCCAGTGGCTGGCAGGCACGTCGTCCACGGCATCCAGGCCAACTCGCACGAGGTGCCAGAAACCTTTCAGGCCGCTCGCCTTGGGAAACAGGCAGGCCATTCCGACGATGGCGACATCTCGATCAGCGCTCACGCAATAGCTCCCCTACTTGCATGGGTCGGAAGGCCTGCGCCGAGGCCGGCAGGCGAACCCCCTGGCTCTGCAGCCAGTGGATACGGGTGCGGTAGGCCGCTCCGAACATCAGATTGGTGGCCACCGTGGCCACTTTGCGCTCGGCCAGGTCGGCCAGGAACGAATCGGCCGTCCACTCGTTGAAGGCGCCCATGGCCGGACCGCACCAGATCTGGTAATCCACCTTGCGGGTGGGGTCACCGACATTGGCCCAGCCGGAGGCGCGCCCGAGATAGGAGCGGAACACCAGTGCCAGCTTGTGCTTGGGCTCGGCCTCGGCCCGCTCGACCTGGCGCGGGTCGCGCTCGAGAAAGAACTGACGGGTATTCTGCCACTCTTGCTCGAGCGAGCAACGAAAATAGTCGCGCTCAAGGGTAGCCCGCTCGCCGGCGGGCAACCCCTCGAGGCTGTCGTAGGCGCGATAAAGATCATATAATTTGCGGGCCCGCACGGGGAACATGGTGCCCCACTTGAGGACCTGCACCTTGACACCCATCTCGAACATATCCGCGGCGGGCGCCATGTTGACGTCGGCCTGGGAGGCCTGCGAAAGCATCTGCTTGACCACGGGCGAGGTGCCGGCTTCCACGCAGCCCTGGTTCACCGAGCCGGTCAGGATGTAGTCGGCTCCCATGGCGAAGGCCGCGGCTGCCGACAGGGGTGTGGCGATGCCGCCCGCCGCGCCCACCCGCAGGGGACGCTGGTAGCGATGCTGCTCTTGCAGCTCATCGCGCAGGTGGAGCAGTGAGGGGAGCAGGGTCACCAGGGCCCGGTTGTCGGTGTGCCCGCCCGAGTCGGCCTCGCCGGTCAGATCCTCGGCGATCGGCACCCGGGTGGCCAACTCGGCCTGCTCGGGGGTGAGAGCCCCCTGCTCGACCAGGGTTCGCAGCATGGCATCGGGAGCGGGAGAGAGGAACTTGCGGGCCACCTCCAGCCGAGAAACTTTCCCAAGCACATGCTGTGGGGTGTGAATGGAGCCGTCCGAGGCGCGGCTGATTCCGCTGAGTCGGTAGCGGACCAGCGGCAGGGTCAGGGTCAAGAAGGCTGAGGCGCAAACACGGCGGACTCCGTGCTTGAGGTAGAGGTCGACGATGGCGTCCTCCAGCCCGGTCTCGTTGGGGCTGTGGATCAGGTTGAAGCCGTAGGGAGCGTCGCCCAGTGCTTTGAGCCGGACGATGGTCTCCTCGACCCGCCGCGGCGACAGGCCGGCCGCTCCGAAGATGGCCAACAAGCCTTCGCGGGCCATGGCCTCCACCAACTCGGCCGAGGCGATGCCGTTGGCCATCGCTCCGGCCACGTAGGCGTAGCGCACTCCGTGGGTGCTCAGGAAGCCGGGGTCGCCCAGCTGCTCGGGGCGAAGGGCGTTGACCCAGCCTGCCAGGGGCAGGCTCCCGGGGACTTCGTGCTCGTGCATCTGGCCGGGACCGGCCACAGCCAGTCCTTGCTCGCCGCGCACCAGGGCGCAGGGCTCGTGCAAACGCAACAACTGCTCGCGCAGAGCCGCCTCGCCGGCGCGAGGAGTCTCGGAGGCCGACCACCAGGCCTGCCGGGCAGGTATGACGGAGTTCGATACCATTGTCAATCCAGAAAGTTGTTTGGGTCCGGTTCCGGCGATTCTATCACGAGAACGCAAGGTTTGCGGACCAACCCGTCTTATGCCCACTCGTTCGGGTTTCGGACGCCCCCCTGACGCTCGGTTCGGGCAAGCACCGCAAGTTCGTTGCCGGTCGGGGATTTCCTTGAGGGAATTCCCCTATTCGCTTGAGTGGTCTGGACTGCAGGCGCGCGGCCAGTGTTCTTCGAGGGAGTAACCAGGTCGCGGGTTCAAGCGACAGGGTTGGAGCGGCCTTGAGCGAACTGGTGCTCGGTGCCAGAGTTGCCAGGAGCGGTCGAGCAGTCAGCGACGACAGGAGCGGTCGAGCTTTCAGGGGCACCATGAGCCTGCCAGCGCGGACCCGCAGTCGTGGAGCCTGAGGAGCAGGCCAGTTGGGACGCCATCATGGCCGCCTTTCGGCAGGGCGAGGTAGCCCACTGGGTGGCGCTCTGTCGACGCCATCTGGCCACCTGGGTCCAGGAGCCCGGTCCCTGGTTGATGCTTGGCCACGGACTGGGCAGTGTCGGCCGCTACCGCGAGGCGCGCCGAATCTTTGGCCATCTCGAGGTAGAGCCCCTCTTGTGCGAGTTTCAGGCCGAGATGAATGAGACGCGCGGACGACTCAAGACGGCCGCCCGCTGGTGGAAAAGCGCGGCCCGCCTGCAGCCTCACAAGAGCGGTTTGCACATCAGTCGCGGGCGGGTCTGGTTTCGCCTGGGACGCTGGCAGCGTGCCAGGAAGGCGTTCTGGCAAGCCGGTCCCGATCCGCATGCCAGTTTCTGGTTGGGTCAGGTGGCCCGGGCCGAGGGGGACTTCCTGGAGGCGGCCCGTCACTTCAACGAGGCGGGTGACTGGCCGGGGGCGGTGGAGGCGCGCGATGACGTCCTTAAAGCGGCTGGTTTCAGTGGTCAGGCGGATGAGCTTGAGGTCCTGCTCGAGCCGGGCCTGTCCACCTCGGTGGTGATGGCCCGCAATTTCCTGCGCAGGGAGCCCAGAAATCTCGACGTGCGATTGCGTCTGGCCAGCTCGCTGGTCAGCATGGGTTGCTTTCGCAAGGCCCTGGAGACCTACTGGGCACTTGGCCGCGAGTTGGGCCCCGGGCATCCGCTCTGCTGCACCGAGCTCGGCCTGCTTTATCACTCGAAGGGACGTTACGAGGAGGCCATTCGCTGGTTCTCCCGACTGACCCGGGCCGAGCCCGACGACTCGGCCAGCTGGGTCTTCCTGGGCAGCTCCCAGGCCCGCCGGGGCAAGATGCGCCAGGCCGAGGAATGCCATCGCCGGGCAACCCGTTGCCCCCGGGGCAACTTGGAGGAGGCCTGGCTTAACCTGGGGCTGGTGCTGCGTGCGATGGAGAGGCTGGGCGAGGCGCGTGAGGCTTTTCAGAACGCACTGTCTTTTGACCCGGAGTATGCTAAAGCTCGCCAGGGTCTGGCCGACGTGGAGAAGGCCCTGTTGGTTTGTTAGGAGGGAGGCTTGGGATCGAGCCACATGCTGGCGGCCATGATGGCCCCCAGAAGAACCGTCCAGGTGACCACCCAGAAGTAGGCGGTTGCGATGCTGCCCCCTTCGAATGACGGGCCCATATCTTTGTCTCTCCTTGAGCGTGATTGAGGGGCTCTTGTTCAGAGCGGGTCGGGTTTCCTGCCGGTTGGGAAAGTTTTCACAAACTCGTCTTCTCAGACCTGGAAACCCTGCTCGAGCTCTTCGAGGATGTCGCTGGCCCTGGTCTCTTCAGCCCGAGCTCGAGCCTGCTGGGCAAGGCGCCGGGCCCCCCCGTTCAGGCCTGACAGAGCAAAGAGCCGGGCCCTCTCGAGCAGGGCCCGGGCGTGGACCGGCCGAGCGGGTTGCTGCATCAGGATGAAATCAGCGTCGTTGAGCGTATCGTGGGCCTCGTCCCAGCGTTGCTGGGCCCCCTGGGCTCGGGCCGTCCAGCTCAGGATCTCGGCTACCAGCAGACCGTCGCCGGTGGCTTTGGCTCCCACGACCAGAGCTTTGAGGGCCTGCTCGCTGGCCAGTGGGTCGTCGTCTTGCCACAACTCGCGCCAGGCGTATGGGTCGCGAGCCAGCATCAGATATCGGTCGAAATGGCCTTCACGACCAGCATGAACACGCCACCCATCAAAGCCGCCGCCGGGATCGTCAGCACCCAGGCCACCAGAATGTTGCCAGCCACGCCCCAGCGCACGGCCGAAATGCGTTTGCTGGCTCCCACACCCATGATGGCGCCGGTAATCACGTGAGTCGTGGAGACCGGAAAGCCAAATCTGGCCGTTGCCATGAGGATGATGCCCGAGGTCAGCTCGGCGGCAAAACCATTGATTGGCTGCAGCTTGACGACCTTGCCACCCATCGTCTTGATGATGCGCCAACCGCCAGCTGATGTTCCCAACGCGATGGCCGCGGCACAGGCAAATTTGACCCACCAGGCGACGAAGAACGGCTCCTCGGGCTGGACTTTAGCGGTGATGAGAGCCATGGTGATGATGCCCATCACCTTCTGGGCGTCGTTGCTGCCGTGACTGAGGGCCATCAGCGCCGCCGAGCACATCTGGAGCTTCTTGAAGCGCTTTTGAATACGGAAAGGGTTGGCGTTGCGGAAGACCCACATCAGCGTGACCATGATCCAGAACCCCACGAAGATTCCCAGCAGCGGGGCCACCAGACCGGGCACGACGACCTTCTTGACGACACCGCCCCATTGCACGAAGCCGGTGCCCTTCCAGAACAAGACCGCTCCGACCAGCCCGCCAACCAGGGCGTGGGAGGACGAGCTCGGAAGTCCCCAGTACCAGGTCAGGAGATTCCAGGCGATGGCTCCCAGCAATGCCGCCAGGATGACTTCCTGATGGTGGATCGATTCTGAGTCCACCAATCCCTTGCCGATGGTGTAGGCGACCGCGCCCCCCATGAAGGCTCCGGCGAAGTTGGCCACGGCGGCCAGAATCAGAGCGGCTCTGGGCGCCATGGCCCGGGTGGAGACCACGGTGGCGATGGCGTTAGCGGCGTCGTGAAAGCCGTTCACATAGTCGAAGGCCAGGGCGATGACGATGACCAGGGCCAGCATCCAGATTGCAGTTTCCATGATTTCAGCGGTACTTGATGATGATCCCCTGGATGATGTCAAAGACGTCCTCGAACTTGTCGACGCCGTTTTCGAGCCGGTCGAGAATGTCGGTCCACTTGATCAAATTGACGATGTCGGCAACCGTCTCGTTGCGCTGGTGCAGCTGCGAGATGGCGCCACGATAGATTCGGTCGCCCTCGTGCTCGAGCTGGTGCATGGAGCGGCGCAGCTCATTGATGTCGGTGAAGGTGGGGAGCTTCTCAACACCCTGTTTGAGAAGCTCGGAGGCCTGCACCAGGATGTCGGCCAGCAGGGCCACCTCGACTCGCGGCTCGCCCACCTCCAGCATCAGCAAGCGCACAGCCGCCCCCTGGACCCGATCCAGAATATCGTCCATGTGAGCTGAAAGCTCGTGGATGTCCTCCCGATCCAGGGGCGTCACGAAGGTCTTGGCCAGGCGCACGGCAGTCTGGTGGCGCAGCTCGTCGCCCTCGTGCTCGGTCTGTTGAATGGCCGCCACCAGCTCTTCAAGGCGACTCCAGTTCTGAGACAGATCGCGGAACTGCCGGCAGATCTTTTCGATGGCTGCCGCCTGCTGCATGAACAGCTCGAAAAACTTCTCGTCCTTGGGGAAGAGGCGTAGTTTCATCGCTTTTTTCCAGGGCTTGCGTCCGAGGCGCGAGCGCGGCTTCGCAGTCTCCTTCCAGGCTCCTGCCGCCTCAGGTCAAGGTTTGAGGTAGGCCGCCACAGCCCGGTAGTAGATTCGCAGGGAGGGCTCGATCTGGGCCACCGGCAGGCGCTCCGAGTCGCTGTGCATGGAAGCCACGATGGACGCGCTCACCACCGCCGGTCCAAAGCCATAGGCCAGCGCGCCCTTCTGTCGGAACGAGTTTGAGTCGGTGCCGAATGGAACCAGGTAGGGTGTGACCACCGCTTGAGGATACTCCTGCTTCAGGGCCTTCTCCAGGCACTGGAATAGCGGCGTCTCGTGGGAGCTGACGGGGGTGTGGCTGGTGGAGTGGACTTCCTCGAAGGCCACCCCTTCGGGCCAGAGCTTGTTCAGTTCCGCTCGAAGAGTCGTCAGGTCGGTATCGGGCAGCAGGCGAAAGTCGAGCGTGGCCTCGGCCCGGGACGGGATGACGTTGGCCTTGGGCGGATCCCCCACTCCGGAGCGGAGCGAGGTCAACGACACGGTATCGGCCTGGATAGCCCGGGTGAACTTGTTGTCGGCCAGCGGCCCCACCCGGCGGCGCAGCTCAGTCACCAGCGGACTCTGCTGACCGGCTCGGGCCTGCATGAAGGGCCCAAGGCGGCTGAGTGCCGCCATCAGGCGGTCGTTGGCGTTGTCGGTGATTGGCTGGGAGCCGTGCCCGCTGGTGCCGGTGGCTACCAGGCGGCCCCAAAGGATTTGTTTTTCTCCCACGGCCACCCCGAAAACCAGCTTCCCCTCGGCGGATAGGAGGTCGCTGGCTCCAAAGCCACCCTCGTCGAGCACGTAGGTTGGCTCGAGCTCGGGCCAGTGGCGCTCGATCATGAACCTGGCTCCGGCCTCGCCGCCGGTCTCCTCGTCGGCCGTGCAGAGCAGAAGGAGGTCGTGCTGGAGGGCGACCTTCTCGCGCTTAAGCGCGATCATAGTCATGACCTGCATGATGCCGACGCTCTTCATGTCGACCGCGCCCCGCCCGTAGAGGTCTTGGTCCTTGATGACGGCGGCAAAGGGGTCCACCGGCCAGCGGCTGGCGTCGGCCGGCACCACATCCATGTGGTGCAAGAGCATCAGGCTGCCCTGGCGGCTCTTGCCCGGCAGCCTGGCCAGCAGGTTGACCTGGCCGGGATTGGACTCGAACAGCCGGGACTCGATGCCATCACGCGCCAGCGTTCGCTGCAAGAGCTCGGCCGTGGCCCGGGTCTGGGCTGGTGGGTTCACGCTGGGAATGCGGATGTACTCCTGCAACAGGGGCAGGGCTTCCCGCCCAAGGGCTTCAAAGTCTGGCTCGGCCGATGCCGGACGCAGCACAAAGAGGATCGCGAGCAGGAGCAAGAGCCGTGGCATGGCTCGGCCTTCGGCGTTTGTTCTCAAACCCCCGTGCGGCAGGCCCCGGGGGAAGGAGGTCAGCCGCCCGGCCGGGAACGGAGAAGCCCTCCATGCTTCGTTCGCTCTTCAAAGAACGCCCCAACCTCGAGCGCTACAAGGAATTGATCGAGGATATCCTGACTGGCCTTGGCATCGACCCCGATCGCAACCGCGAGAGCACCGGCCGCGAAAAGGAATACTCCTGGCTTTTGCAGCGCGGCTCAGCGGTGGTTTACGTCGAGCTCCTGGGGGAAGAGGAAGAGGGCTATTTCATGGTCGACTGCCCCATCCTTACCCTCCCGACCACCAATCAAGAGGGTTTCTTTCGGCGCCTGCTCGAGCTGAACGATCAGCTGGTGGAAGCCACCTTGACGCTGCGCGGCAACGAAGTGCACCTGCTCGGGATTCGGCCGTTGCGCGGCATGGACGCCGGCGAGGCCGAGGAGATGATCGACCGCATCTCGGGTTACGCCGACAATCTTGACAACCAGCTCAGCAATGAGTTCGGGGCACCGCTCTGGACCGGCAAGAACGACGCCTGGCCGCAAGCGGTGGATTAGCACAAGGGAGAAGGAAATGACAACACAGGTTGCCACGGCCAAGCTCAGCCTCGAGGGAGCCGAGTATGAGTTCCCTACGGTGGAAGGATCCGAAGGCGAGAAGGCCATCGATATCTCCCAGTTACGGGCCAAGACCGGCTATATTACGCTCGACCCGGGCTACGGCAACACGGGTGCCTGCAAGAGCTCGATCACCTTCATCGACGGCGAGAAGGGGATCCTCTCTTATCGCGGCTACCCCATCGACGAGCTGGCCGCGCGGGCAGACTTCATCGAGGTCTGTCACCTTCTGATCTTCGGGCACCTGCCCGACAAGGCCGAGCTGGACAACTTCAAGCATGACCTGATGCACCACAGCCTGATCCACGAGGAGATGAAGAAGTTCTTCGAGGGCTACCCGCTGTCGGCACACCCGATGGCCATTTTGAGCGCCATGGTGGCCTCGCTCTCGGCCTATTATCCCGAGCGCAATGATGATCGTGATGAGAAGCTGAACATCATCCGGCTGCTGGCCAAGCTCAAGACCATCGCCGCCTTCAGCTACAAGAAGTCGATCGGCCAGCCTTACATCTATCCTCGCAACGACTTGAGCTACTGTGGCGACTTTCTCCATATGATGTTCGCCGTTCCAGCCGAGCCATATAAAGTCAGTCCCGTGCTCGAGCAAGCCCTCAACCTGCTGCTGGTTCTGCACGCCGACCACGAGCAGAACTGCAGTACCTCCACCGTTCGGATGGTGGGCAGCTCGGGGGCCAACCTTTTTGCCTCCATCGCGGCCGGTCTTTGCGCTCTCTGGGGTCCACTCCACGGCGGAGCCAACCAGGAGGTGCTCGAGATGCTCGAGGCCATCCATCGGGACGGCTCGGACTACAAGAAATACGTCGACATGGCCAAGAAGAAGGACTCCGGCTTCCGGCTGTTCGGCTTCGGCCACCGCGTCTACAAGTCGCTCGACCCGCGGGCCAACATCCTCAAGCATACCGCCGATAAGGTCCTGGACGAGCTTGGTCACAAGGATCCTCTGCTTGACATCGCCCGCGAGTTGGAGGCGGTGGCCCTCAGCGACAGCTACTTCATCGAGCGCAAGCTCTATCCGAATGTCGATTTCTACAGCGGCATCATTTATCGGGCCATGGGCATTCCCACCAACATGTTCACCGTCATGTTCGCGCTCGGGCGCTTGCCCGGCTGGCTGGCTCAGTGGAAAGAGATGAAGCGCGACCCGGCCAACCGCATCAACCGTCCTCGCCAGATCTACACGGGTGAGAATCGGCGCCCGATCCCCGGCTTCGACCAGCGCTGAGCATGCGTTTCGGAGCTTTCGTCCCGCAGGGCTGGCGCCTGGATCTGGTCGGCCTTGAGCCTGGCTATCCCCAGTGGCTGGCGATGAAGAGCGTTGCCCGGCGGGCCGAGGTCGCCGGCTACGACTCCTTGTGGCTGTACGACCATTTTCACACCATCCCCCAGGCGCTGCCCGAGGCCACTTTTGAGGCCTGGACTGCCCTGACCGGTCTGGCCGAGGCCACCGAGCGCATCCGACTGGGCCACATGTGCGGCTGCAACATCTACCGCCCTCCGGCTCTGATGGCCAAGATCTCGGCCAACGTGGACGTGATCTCCAACGGTCGCCTGGAGTTTGCTTACGGAGCCGGCTGGTACCAGCACGAGACGGTGGCCTACGGGTACTCGTTTGAGCGTCCGGCGGCCCGCATTGGCGCTCTGGGCGAGGCCCTGGAGATCATCAAGGGCCTCTGGAAGGGAGGCCCCTATCAGTTTCAGGGCAAGTACTACACGGTGGGCCTTGGCCGCGTAAAGGATTTTCGTGGTCACGAGACCGAGCTGGAGGGCGCCCTCAACCATCCGGTGCCGGTGCAGAAGCCTCACCCCCCTGTCTGGGTGGCTGGGGGGGGCGAGCAGCTCACCTTGCGGGTGGTGGCCCGCCACGCCAACCTGTCCAATTTCTTCGGCGATGCCGAGGGGTTCGAGAAGAAGAACCGCTTGCTCGACCAGTACTGCGAGGAGATCGGACGCGACCCGGCCGATATCGAGCGCACCCTGAACATCAACGCCTTCGTGGGCCCCGAGTCGGAGGTGGATCGGGTCCTGGCCGCCTCCGGCCGCAGCCCGGCCGCCATCGCTGACTGGAAGCACGGCGCTTACTTCGGTGAGCCCGCCTCCATCGCGGAGCGGCTCATCCACCTGCGCGACCGAGCTCGGGTGCGCTATTTCATCGTTTACTTCCCTGACGCGGTGGGGGGCGAATCGCTCGAGCGCTTTGCTGACGAGGTCATGCCGCTGGTGCGTTAACCGCCCTCGCATAGATTGTGCGATGAATTCCTCAACAGGTTTTAGCGGGCCAGCCCCACCACGGGCAGACCGCAGAAGACGCCCGCCAACTCTGGATGAAACTGCTTGCCCGCCCCCCGCAGAATGCGCTCGCGGGCCTCGGCCGGGGCCAGCGCGTCGCGGTAGGGGAGGGAGTGGGTCATCACGTCCCAACTTTCCGCCAAGGCGATCATGAAGCAAGCTAGGGGGATGCTCTCGCCTTTGAGGCCCTGAGGGTAGCCTGAGCCATCCCAGCGCTCGTGGTGGTGGAGCACCGCCAGGGCGATGCTCTGGGGCAGGGTCTGGAGCCGATCCAGAATGCGAAAGCCCAACTCGGGATGGCGGCGCACCTCGGCGATCTCGGGCTCGGTCAGGCTGCCGGGTTTGGCCAGTACGGCATCCCTCACTCCCAGCATGCCCAGGTCATGGAGGTAGCCGGCGCAGGCGATGTCTTCGGTGAACTCGCGTCCCAGGTTGAGGGTCTCGGCCAGCAGCTTGGCCAGGCAGGAGACGCGCAGGCTGTGCTCGGCCAGCCAGGCGTCGCGCACCTCCTGGGCCCGGATCAGCGCCGTCACCAGATCGCTCATTACCATGGCGGGCTCATTCCGGCCCGATCGGTCAGTGCCTGCCCAACCCCAGGTTCCAGTCGATGCGGTCGGCCCATTCGGGATGATCGATCAGCGGGTTGCGGTTGCCCTGCTTGCCCTCGATGGCCGCGTTGCGGTGGCGCTCGTACTCGCTCACGGGGTCTTCGCGGTGCCACTTGAGCAGGGTGGGGATATCGGCCTGACGGTATTCTCCGCCCTCGTCGCCCACCTGCCCCGGGTAGCGAAGCAGGAAGTAGAGCGTGGCCCGGGCCACCGCGCCCTTGCCGGCGGCGGGCTCGAAGCGGTTCTCGCTGTCGGCCTTCTTGCCGCAGTCGCCGCCCACTTTCTCGGGGAAGTCTGTGTAGAGCGAGTTGCCTCGCAGCGAGTTGCAGTCGACGTCGCAGGCGAAGAGGTGATGCAGGTCGCCCCGCATCGGGGAGCGCTTGTCGAACCAGGACTGGGGCACGACGTGCTCGCAGTTGAGGTGGAAGCCCTGGTAGGCGTCCTTGACGGCCTGCTCGGGGTCGCGGCCTTCCTTCAGGGCGGCCTCGCGGGCCTCTTGTAAAGCCTTGTCCAACTCGGCCTGGCGGCGCCGGTCGTCTTCGATCAGCGAGGCTGCGTCGGTCCGGGAGCCCGAGTAGATGCTGTGCAACTGGCCGTCGGGGCGCAGGTCGACCCAGGGGTAGAGGGTCTCGGAGGGATTGTAGGGTAACTCGGTGGTGTGGGTGCGCTCGACGAGCGTGCTTAGCTCTCGGTAGGTCTCCTGCGGGTTGAGGCGCTCGATGCGGGAGGCCAGGTCGCCGTAGTAAGCTCGCTTTTTCTCTCCATCAGCACTGGCGTCGTAGTAGGGCTGCTGGGCCGCCATCTGGCGCAGCGACTTGAAGAGAGCCGAGTCATCCGGGGTGGAGGGCTCGAAGCGGTCGACGGGTTGCCACGGAGCTGCCGACGATTGCGGACGCAAGACCGACAGCGTGGGAGGCATCGAAAGCGTATTCACTTGCACGCTTCAGAGAGTAACAATTGTCAGGGGGTCGAGATGCTACAAAGATGTAAAAAGTGAAGTAATGAAGGTTTTACAGTAGGTCGACCAGGTTTACGCCGACAAACCGGTATGGAGGCGCCCCCGAAGGGCTCAACAGATTACTTGCTCGGCCCGATGAGCCAGTACGGAGTAGCGTTCTGCAGACCGCCCTGGGCGCGCAGTTTGCCTTCTTGTTGGGGGATCAGCCCCAGCACGGCCCGGGCACCGAGCAGCGACTCGCCGTGGCCCATGACGCAGACGGTGCGGCCCGGGTAGAGCAGGGCCAGGCTGTCGAGGAAGCTGGTCATCCGGTTCATTACGTCCGAGCGGCTCTCTCCGCCCGGGAAGCGGTGGCGAAAGTCGGTGCCCAGTCCCTCGGGGGGACGCCAGTGGGAGATGAACTCGGGGTATTCTCGCTCGACCTCGCTCAGGGGGCGGGTCTCGAAGCGCCCGAAGTGGCTTTCCAGAAGACGCGGGTCGGTGTGCACCTGCAGCCAGGGAGCCAGGCGCGAGGCGGCCTCGGGTCCGCCCAGCTCGGTGACCCGCGCTTTGAGGTGCTCGACCAGCAGCTCGGCGCTCTCGGAGGCGCGGCTTACGGGGCTGGAGACGAAGACCGGCAACTGGCGAGGGTTGTCCATTGCCTGCACGAGCCAGGCATCGCCTCCCAGCTGGCGGTAGAGCTCGGCGGCGCAGCTGCGGGCTTGCTCTCGCCCCAGCTCGGTCAGAGGGCTCTCGCTCTGGCCGTAGAGCAAGATCTGCCCCTGTTGGTCCGAGTCTGCATTGGATTGCGATTGGCCGTGGCGCATCACCACCAGGCTGACTCCATTGGCCTCCAGGCGCTTCTTGACCAGCGAGGGGCCGGAGTAAGCCAGCGAGCCGTCGCTCGACTCCACCGCCACGAACCCGCGCGGCACCGGGCCCATGGCCAGCTCACGGCCGGAGGGGGCGGTGCGTAGCCTCTGGGGCCAGGAAAGCGGGGCTGCGCTGACGCTGGTGATCATGGACCCAGTCTGACACACCAGCGCGATCCAGGTTGTAAACCAGAAGATCCACTTTGGCAATTTTTCAGCGACGACAGGAGCGGTTGGCAATCTCGGGCCTCGTGAGGAAAAATGGCGCTCCCCTCGGCGCCGACAAGAAAGTTGAGGGCGCGGAGATTCTTCTCCGCACCCTCAACAGGTCGCGCTCAGAGACTCTTGAGCGCTGCTTTGACGGGAGCGAGATCCGGCTTCTCGCCGGCCTTCTCGTTCATCCAGCTGTAGCGGATGGTCCCGTCCTTATCGACCACGAAGAGCGAGCGCTTGTGAACACCCTTCATGCCCAGGAAGTCCTCGTAGAGCACTCCGTAGGCCTGGCCGACCTCCTTGTTGAAGTCGGACAGCAGCGGGAACTGCAGCTCGTTTTTCTGGGCAAAGGCATCCAGGGCGAAGCGACTGTCGACACTGAGGCCGAAGACCTGGGCACCCAGCTCGTTCAGGTCGCTCATCATGTCTCGGAACTCGCACATTTCGGTGGTGCAAACCCCGGTAAAGGCGAGAGGGAAGAAGGCAAGCACTACCGGTCCTTTGGCCAGGTGCTCGGAAAGGCGGATCTTGTCTCCTTTATTGGAAACTAGCTCGAAATCGGGAGCTTTTACGTTGGTTGCGAGAGTCATAAGGCACCTCCAGGCGCCACCAGTTCCACGCCCTGGCGGCTCCCCCTTCCCATGAGGGCGCGTTGTCTTCAGCGCGCCCTCGGCGCGGGCGGGCCAGAATCCGCCCTGGCCCTTTCACCCTGCCGTGCTATCGAGCCGCGCTTGTTGCAGTTCTATGCCGATCAGGCCCTGGAGTGGCTGCGCCGCGAGCTGCCTGACCGCGAGTGGCGCGCCCGCACCCGCACCCATCGCATCACCCTGGAGGGGGGGCGTCGGGGCTACCAGTTGCGCCTGGTGAGCGACCGGTGCCGCTGGTTGCTTCTGGTGGGGACCTCACGGCGCTGGACGGTGCCCCCCATGCTCGGGCCCTGTCTATCTCTGGTGGACTGGCTTCGCCAGATTCGTCACCTGGAGGGCAGTCAGGCAGGAAGTCGTGACTTTCGAACGGAACCGAGCTTGTGCTTGGGGTGAGTCTGTCTCCTCCCAAAGCTTGCTGGAAGAGGCGGATCGCCAACCGATAATGTTTGGTCTGTTCGGTCCCCCGCTCGTCGAGTTTATCGACTCTGAGGGCAAGACCATCAGCTTCCTCATGAAGAGGGCCCAGCAGCCGGGTCGGGTGGTTTCCATCCGGCTCGACGTTCCCTTGCCGGACAAACCCGGCCAGATGCAGAAGCTCAATCTGAACACCAAGATCATCACCAGTAGGCCCAACCCGTCAGGTGGGTTCCTTTGCGTCGGGGAAACCGGGTTGACCGAGGACGCCCTGGCCGAGATCAAGAAGCGGCTCAAGTCGGTACCTCGCAGCAACCTTGGCACGGCCGGCCGGCGCAGTCGCCGCTACGTGACCAGCATTCGCGTTCTCAGCCCCGAGCTGCCCGGCTACCGGGGTCTGACGGTCGATTTCAGCATGCACGGCATGCAACTCGAAGCTGAGGGGAGCCTGCAGGTGGGCAAGCAGGTCAACATTACCCTTGAGCTCGATTCGAGCACCATGCCCGAGCTCAATCTGGACGCCAAAGTGGTCTGGTGTCGCGAGAAGGACCGGCGCAAGGTCTTGATCGGCCTGGAGTATCTCAACGTGGATGAGGAGCGGCGCAATGGCCTGATCCGATACGACGCCTTTCTGGCAGCTCGCGAGGGTGGCGACATCCAGCAGAAGCAGTTGGCTGACGCGGATATGTTCCTGAAGGGCAGAGAGGCCACCAACTGACACGAAGAGGGATGTCCCGCGGTTGAGGAGAAAACGCGCTTTTGCCCGAGCCGCGCTGAGGCGTGGTCCTGCAACCCCTGGAGAACGTCGTGTCTGAAGTCCGTCTGGTCAACGTCAATAAGGTTTTTCAGGGCAAGACCCCGCTCAAGAAAGCGTGGTTCGAGTTCTGGCGCCCGGGCCACACTCCCAGCGAGGTCCACGTGGTCAAGAGCGCCAACCTGCAGATCAGGGATGGCGAGTTCCTGGTGCTGGTCGGGCCCTCGGGTTGCGGCAAATCCACCACGCTGCGAATGATCGCCGGCCTCGAGGAGGCCTCCAGCGGGGACATCTTTATCGGCGACCGGCGGGTCAACGACGTCTCGCCCAAGGACCGCGACATCGCCATGGTCTTCCAGAACTACGCCCTCTACCCGCACATGAACGTGTATGAGAACATGGCTTTCGGGCTGAAGCTGCGTAAGTTCGCTCCCGACGAGATCGACAAGCGCGTCAAGAACGCGGCCGAGTTGCTCAGTATCGGCCACCTCCTGCAGCGAAAGCCCAAGGAGCTATCCGGCGGGCAGCGCCAGCGCGTTGCCATGGGCCGGGCTATCGTACGACGGCCCCAGGTTTATCTGATGGACGAGCCCCTCAGCAACCTGGACGCCAAGCTGCGGGTGCAGATGCGGGCCGAGCTGCAGAAGCTGCATCGGACGCTGGGGGTGACCACGGTCTACGTGACCCACGACCAGGTCGAAGCGATGACCCTGGGTGATCGCATCGTGCTGATGAAGGACGGTGTGATCCAGCAGATGGACACCCCCCTCACCCTCTACGAGCACCCGGCCAACAAGTACGTAGCCGGGTTCATCGGCAGCCCGGGCATGAACTTTTTTCCTGGCAAACTGGCCCAGAACGACGGACGCATCGAGGTGGTAGCCTCGGGCTTCACTCTGGAGGTGCCGGCTGAGCGCCGCGAGGGCCTGGAGAGCGCGGTGGGCACCGAGGTGGTGCTGGGGATGCGACCGCAGGACATTCACGAGATTAGTTTTCAGACCGACGGGCCCAGCTCGCAGGTCTCAGCCTCGGTGGAAGTGGTTGAGCCGCTGGGCTCGGAGATCTACCTGTATGCCGCCAGTGGTCAGGATCAGTTCGTGGCCCGGGTGGATGCCCACTCGGGCGTCAGGGTGGGGGAGACGGTGCAGCTCCTCTTTGATACGCGCAAAATGCATCTTTTCTCGGCCAGCACCGAGCAGTCACTGCTGCGGGCGCCTCAGCCTGAGCCCGCGCGAGCGTAGGTGAGCGTGGCTTCTTCCCAAGCCCGGGCCGAAACCCGCTTGGCCGAGATGGTCGAGCCCACCGACTTCTTCCAGATCGGTCAGGACGGGGGCTCCGAGCCTCGTATCTACCTGCGCTACGATCTGTTCCGGGCCATCGAGGAGTTCGCCCTCAAGGATACCTCGCGCGAGCTGGCCGGGCTGTTGCTAGGCCGGACGGCCCGGGACGGGACATTCATCCTGGTCGAGGAGGCGGTGGAGTGCGGCATCACCGAAGAGGCCGGTCGCTTCACCTCGCGCGTTTTCCAGTATGCTCGCCGCATCGCTCGCCACCGCTACCCGGACCTGCAAATCCTGGGCTGGTTTCACACCCATCCCGGCACCGGCCTCGAGCTCTCCAGCGAAGAGCGCGAGGTTCACAAGGCGCAGTTTCGCGACTCCTGGCAGATGCTCTACGTGGAAGACGCCATGCAGCGCGACCGAAGCTTCTACTCGGACGTGGGAGGCCAGCTGACAGCCTGTCCAGGTTTTCGCATTTACGGCAAGGAGACTTTCAAGGAAGTGACCCAGGAGTCCGTCCCGGTCCGTGCCGACGAGCACCTCAAAGAGCGCTATCTCGAGCGTTCCCTGGAGAAGATCCAGCGCATGCTGCGGCGGCCCTCCTGGCAGCCGCGCGATACGGTGATCGTGCTGCTGCTGCTGGCCAATTTGCTGGCTCTGATCTTCCTGCGCCCCGGAGCCACGGTGGTGCAGGGGAGCAGCCCGAGCTCCAGCGACAAGGAGGTCATCAAGCGCCTGGACGCCCTGTCCAAGCGGTTGACCGACCTCGAGCAGCACCTGGCGGCCATGCAGGTCATCGACCAGGAGCTGATGAGCTCGCCCACCCCCGAGCCCAGCCCGGTGGCAGCCACCTCGCCGCCCCCGGCTACACCGGCCAAGACCCGCAGCCACAAGGTAAGGGCTGGCGACACGCTGGGGCGCATCTGCGAGAAATACTACGGCACGAGCGACCCCAAGATTCTCAAAGCCCTGGCTCGCGCCAATGGGCTCAAAGGACCCAATTACGATCTCTTCCAGGGTGAGATGTTGAAGATTCCAGACAAGAAGGACTTGAAATGACCCGGCGCACTCTGCTCTTTGCCTGGATCTCCTTGCTCGGGTGCCTGACGGTGCAGGTGCAGGCTGCCCGCGGGCAGGAGGCCCGGGTGGCGGTCAGCGTAGCCAGCGTGCACGCCTCTCCCTCGCACGGCTCTGAGCGGGTGACCCAGGTTTTGATGTGGGATCGGGTGTTGATCCTCAAGACCTCGGGCGAGTGGGCCCGGGTGCTGGTGACCGAGCAGTATCGCACCCCCGAGGGCTATCCGGGCTGGATTCTGCGCAAGCACCTGGTGACTGGCACCCAGGCCGAGCTCCCCCCGGTGGTCACGGTGCGGGCGGCCAAGACTCCGCTGCGCGAGCAGCCCGGCAAGGACGGCAAGGTCGTCAGCTGGGCCTACCTGGGAACCCGCCTGGTCAAAGCCCCCAGCGAGGATCCGGCAGCAGAGTGGCTACCCGTGCTCATCCCGGGCCGCAGCGAGCCGGTCTACGTCAAGGCAGTGACCGTGGCACTGGACGGCGTATCTCCGGCCCTCGACGGGCGCACCGTGGTGGACAGCGCCGCCCAGTTGACCGGTACCCCCTACCTCTGGGGTGGCATGTCCAGCCAGGGGATCGACTGCTCGGGCCTGGTGTACACCGTCTATCGCCTGCACGGCTACGAACTGCCCCGCGATGCCGACCAGCAGTTTGAGGTGGGGGCTCCGGTGGGCCGCAAGGAGCTCGCCCCCGGCGACCTCCTCTTCTTCGGCAAGACCCAGAGCGACATCACCCACGTAGGCATCTACATGTGGCAGGGCAAGATGCTGCACGCCTCGGGCAGCCTGGGGGTGGACTCCAGCCCGTTGACCGACTACGACTACAAGTTCCAGGGAGCCCGGCGGGTTCTGGGCGCGCCCCAGGCAGAGCGGTTGAGGATCTCTGCCCCATGACGCCTTCCATGCCGCCCACTTTTGCCGAGAAGGACCTCAATTACTACTTGCGCATGATCCGGGGTGACTTCGCCGAGCTCGAGGAGACCCAGACCGCCAAAGTCTCCCCTGCCAGCTCTCAGAAGAACATTGTTGTGTTGCTGGGCTCCAAAGTGCTCGGGCACGGCAACCCCGAGTTGGGCGAGCGGCTGCTCAAGTTCTTGTTGCAGGCCATGGTGCACAACCGGGTCAAGCCGCGCTCGCTCATCTTGATCAACGAGGCCGTGCACCTGGCCGCCGAGGGCTCCTCGGTGCTCAGCGACCTGATGGTGCTCTGCGAGCAGGGCGTGCGCGTCATGGTGTGCGTGCTCTCGGTGGACGAGTACAAGATCGAGGAGTCCATCAAGGTGGGCGCCATCGCCGACATGGACAACATCTGCGAGCACCTGCTGACGGCCTGGAAGGTCATCACCTTGTGAAGATTTCCCTGGTCATCCCCACCTACAACGAGCGCGAAGGCTTGAGGGCGATGGTGGAGGGCCTCAGTGGCATGCTCGAGCCCACCGGAATCGACTACGAGCTGGTCATCGTGGACGACAACTCCCCGGACGGCACCGGAGAGCTGGCCGACGAGCTGGCCCGCACGCACAGGGTACTCCCGGTGCATCGCAGCGGTAAGCTGGGCCTCTCCTCGGCCGTGATTGAAGGTTGGAAACGGGCCACCGGCGACCTCCTGGCCGTCATGGACGCGGACATGTCCCACGATTGGAGCATCCTTCCCACCATGGTGCGCATGGTGGCCGAGGGAGGCGCCGATGTCGCCGTGGGCTCGCGCTATGTGCCCGGCGGGGGGATGGGCGACTGGCCGCTGCGCCGCCAGATTATCTCCCGGGTTGCCTGCTTTCTGGGGCAGGCCATCTGCCCGGTGCGCGACGTCACCTCGGGCTACCTGGTCTTCCGCCGCGAGGTGATCGACGGGGTTACGCTCGACCCCATCGGCTTCAAGATCGGCCTGGAGGTGCTGGTGCGCGGCCATTACCGCACCTTCGTCGAGGTGCCCTACGTCTTTACCGACCGCAAAGCGGGGCAGAGCAAGCTCGACTTCAAGGTGATCCGCCAGTACCTGGTGCAGCTCGGTCGGCTGGTTGCCTTCAGGTTGCGCCACCCCGCCCAACGAGTGCGCATCAGCCCGTCCTGAGACGGTGAGCTCGCTCAGGGATCAGGGCATCTGGTATAGTGTGGGCATGGTGCCCCGCTACATCCCTCACTACACAGTCGAGGATTATCGGCTCTGGGAAGGGCGATGGGAGCTCTGGTCCGGGGTCCCCGTCGCGATGAGCCCATCGGCGGATCGTCTTCACCAGCGCACCAGCGGCCGACTGTTCCAGCGGCTCGACGAGGCCTTAAGAGTGGCGGGATGCCGCTGCTGCGAGGCCCTTTACGAGATTGACTGGGTGGCGGCCGAGGACACGGTTTTCCGACCCGACCTCCTGGTCGCCTGCGACGAGGGCACCTCGAGATTCATCACGCAAGCGCCGGCCCTGGTCGTGGAAATCCTTTCCCCGTCCACCCGCTCGAAGGACCTTCTCTACAAACGGGAGGCCTATGAAGGTCTCGGGGTGGCCTACTACCTGATCGTCGATCCCGAAGCCCGTCAGTCGAGCCTTCTCGTACGAGAAGAGGGACGATTCGTGGAGTGCCGGGAGGTGCGCTTGAATCTGCACCGCGACTGCCAGATCGAGCTCAGCCTGGACGGGCTCTTCGAATGAGCTGATCAAGGTCGTTTCGAGCTATCAGCTACTTGAGGCGCAACAGGCAGAGGGCCTCGATGTGCGGGGTCTGAGGGAAGAAGTCGAAGCACTGCAGCCGCTCCAGCCGATAACGCTGGCCCAGCACCTTCATCTCCTCGGCCAGTCGGGCCGGGTTGCACGAGACGTAGAGCAGGGTTTCCGGGCCTTCGGCGGCCAGCCGCTTGATCAGTTTCGGATGGCAGCCCGAGCGGGGCGGATCGAGCACCAGCAGATCGCACGAAAGGTCGGGCCACTCCTCGGCCGGGCCAACCTCGAAGCGCCCCGAGCGCTGGTTGCGCAGGGCGTTGGCCCGGGCGTTCTCGATGGCCTCGGGAACCGACTCCACCCCGGTCAGTTGGCCTGGCTCGAGGAAGAGGCCGATGGTGCCTATACCGCAGTAGAGATCGAGCAGCCGCTCCACCGGGCCAACCCACCTTTTAGCGGTTTCGAGCAGGCGCAGGTAAGCGGGAGGATTGGCCTGATAAAACGAGCGCCAGGAGAGTTCGAAGTTGAGCTCTCCCAGCCGCTCGATCAGCTGATCATTGCCGGCCAGAAGCTCGACGCTGTCGGGCTTCACCGCTCCTGCCGTGGAGCTTTGGCGAGCCAGCAGCACTCCCGTGGCGCCCCGCTCCGTGAGCTCTATCGCAAGCTCGGCCGCGGGCACCTCGCCCTGGGTCACCAATACGGCCAGCCACTGGCCGGTCGTGCTGGAGTGGCGCAGAACCAGCCAGCGCAAGAGACCGGTCTGGTTCCGGGCGTCCCAGCCGGGCAGGGCGTGGAGGTGTTGCCATTCGCGCGTGGCCTGGAGGGCAGCATGGTTGCAGGGCGGACCGATCAGGCAGCGATCCACCGGGCACACCTGGTTCCAGCGCCCCTGACGCATGAATCCCAGCTCTCCGCTGGCTCCGAAGCTCAGCTCGACTTTGGTACGGTACAGCCAGGGGCTGGGCGAGGCCACCGGGGGGGGCACGCTCTCGGCCGCCAGCATGCGGTGGACGGTCTCGGCTTTGTAGGAGAGCTGGGCCGGATAGCTCAGATGCTGCCAGGAGCAGCCTCCGCAGTGGCCATAGTGGGGGCAGGGGGGCTCGACCCGGGCCGGATCGGGGTGGTGCACCTCCAGCAGCCAGCCTCGTCCGCGCTTGCCCACGAAGCCTCGGGCCCGGTCGCCGGGGGCCATCAGGCGGGCGTCGGTCTGGCCGCAGGTGATCTCGCACAGGCGGGCGGGTTTCATGCTGGGGCGGGCTCGGCGCGCGTGGGGAAGCTCAACAAAACAGGCCTCGCGGAGTAGAGCGGATGTTGCTCACCGCTGCCCCTATTCAGCACGGGACGCCGAACATGCTATAGCTCGGGACGAAAGAGCTGGGTTGAGCCGTGGAAGTGTTTGTCATAAATTTTCTGGCATTTCTTGATGGACTCGACGTGCAGGTCCGCGATGTGGTTGACCTGCGCCAACGCCCTACGAAACTGTGGTTCTTGCTGAGGAGCCTCCTTTTGGAGCACCCTGGCGTAATCGATACTGGCACGGAGCTCCTCTTTCACCACGATGGCCAGCTCCTCTGTCGCCAGGCGATATTCGTCCCCGTATGAAAGGGGCGACTTACTCGTGGCTCTCTGGGCTTCTTCAAAGTCTTTGAGCTGTTGGGCCAATTGAGTCTCAAACTCGCGGGCAGCCTTCACGCGCTGTGCGACGTCGCTGTCAGGATTGGAGTTGGGGCTCACGTAGAATGCCGCGAGGGCAGGGATTGTCTTCTTGTGGAGGTGGTCGTGAAAGGCCACAAAATCAGTCCTGACCGAAGACGAGTGGGTCGAGCAGCCAATCAAGAGCAGGCAGATCACCAACCAGCGCATGAGAGTTTAGCTTCCCGGGACCGGGAGTAGACTCCTGGAAAGCGGGTGCTGTCAGAAGGAGCACGTTACGTGAGCTCGCACCTAGGTTTCCCACCATGGAGCAAGAACGTCGCGTCATGCTCGCCTCGGCTGGAGTCATCCCGGTGCGCTCGGGTCGCGTATTCTTGCTCGAGCGCAGCCCCTCGCTGCGCTTTCTGCCGGGCTTTCATGCCTTCCCGGGCGGAGTGCTGGAAGAATCAGACCATGCCACCGTCGTCGAGAACGGCGACGAGCTGGCGGCCTGTGCCGCCCGCGAGCTGCTCGAGGAGGTGGGTCTCTTGCCGGACCGCCTGGCCTCGCCCGAGCTGCGCCGTGCGGTGCTCGAGCGGAGCGCCACCCTGGAAAGGCTGGATGCCTCGCGCTTTCTCAAGGCCGGTGTGCGTATCACTCCGCCTTACACGCCGCGGCGTTTCCGCACCCAGTTCTTTCTGCTCGAGCTGACCGACGAGGAGGAGCCCGACGTTTGGCCGGGTGAGGCCAGCGGGGGGCGCTGGTGGGCGGTGGAGGAGGCGTTGCAGGCCTGGCGAGAGGGCTCCATCTTCCTGGTGGCCCCCACCCTGTCCGTCTTGCAGACGCTGTTGACGCACTCTCCGGTCGAGGCGGCGGCCGTTCAGGAGGCCATGCCCCCGGGTACGGGCATCCCCGGGCCCACCGTTCCGCTCTCGCCCGTGCTGCGCTGTCTGACCCAGGAAAGCTCCACCCTGCCGCCGGCCCGGACCACCATGACCTGCCTGGCGGGCCCGGTTCTGGTGGACCCCGGCTCAGCTCTCCCGGGTGAGCTCGAGCGCCTCCGCCAGGCGCTCGAGGAGTTTCCAGTGCAGGAGGTTCTGCTCACCCACCACCATCCCGACCACGTGGCCGGGGCTCTCGCGGTGCGCTCCTGGGGGCTGCCCCTGGTGGCCCACCCTGAGACAGCAAGACAACTCAGCTTCGCCGTCGATCGCACGGTGGAGGAGGGTGAGCGCTGGGGCGACTGGGTGGCTCTGCACACCCCCGGCCACGCTCCCGGGCACCTGTGCCTCTGGCACGAGGAGCGAGGCCTCTTGCTGGCGGGCGATCTGACGGCCGGCCATGGGACGATCCTGATCGACCCCGAGGATGGGGGCGATATGGCGGTCTATCTGGCCAGCCTCGAGCGGATGCGCGCCTTGAAGCCCCGCCTGGTGGTGAGCGCCCACGGCCCCCCCTTCGGCCCGGGCTCGGACCTGCCGGGCAAGCTGCTGGCCCACCGCCTCGAGCGCGAGCGCAAGGTGCTGGAGGCCCTGCCGGGCTCGCTGACAGAGCTCCTGGGACGGGCCTACGCCGACGTGCAGGGGCCTGCCCTGGAGCTGGCTCGAAGGTCGCTGCTGGCTCACCTGCTCAAACTCGAGCGGGAGGGTCGGGCGTTCCAGGAAGGCAGCGCCTGGCAGATCCGCGCCTGAGTCGCCCCGAAGGCCTGACACTCCTTGCGTTGAAAAAAGACAGGTGAGCGAGGAGGACGGTCCCAGCGTCGTGGCCGACCGGTTCGAAGATGGCAGCGTCGCGGTCAAGATCTCGATGCCTGAGTTCGAGATCAATGTCTGGATACCGCAGGAGGAGTTGAGCAGCCTCGAGCAGGTGCGCACCACGGCCTGGGACACGGGGTCTCTTCGCATCGGGAAATCGGCGGGCGAGGCTGCCTGGTGGTCGGCCGACATCCGGGAACAGACGTTGTCGATCGTGATCGGGCACGACGATGAAACCTGGGATGTGGGAGTATCGCTGCCGCTCGCGACGCTGGACATGATCCTCTCAGAGGTCAGAAGCTGCTGACCTCTGCACGAGACCTTCAGACACCGTCGTCAGAGGTTGTTTGGCGCGCTGTCAGGCCCGCTGGGCCAGCTGGCTGGCGACTGCCACCGCTTTCTGGGCATTCAGCACGCCAGCGCCCTGATCGTTGGCCCGCACGCCCGGCAGGCGGTCGGAGGTTCTCATCAGGATCGTCTTGACCTGGTCGGGACTCAAGTTCGGGTTGGCCTCCAGCACGGCGGCGCAGACGCCCGCCACGATGGGGGAGGCCATCGAGGTGCCGTCCATGGCCATGTAGGCCGCGCCGCCCTCGTTGCGGCCGTGGGTGGCGTGGGTCTGCATGCCCTCGAGCATGTACTCGCGCAGATCCTCGGGGTGAACGCGCAAGAGCTCGGGCGGAGCCATGCCCGCGCGCACCAGCTTGTAGGCCATCATCTGCAGCTGGCGGGCGCTCATCGACTCGACTTCCTGGCGGATCATGGCGATCTGCTCGTTCTGCTGCTCGATGATGCTGCCTGGCGAGTTGGCCGCCATGATGTTGACGCCCGGGGCCAGGATGTCCGGCTTGACGCGCCCATCGGGGGTGGGTCCGCGGCTGGAGAAGTCGGCCACCCGGTCATCGGAGCGGTCGCGGGTGTTCTGGGTATCCAGCGCGCCCACCGTGATCACGTTGTCGTTGATGGCCGGGGAAGCGTTGATGGTGCCCGGGTCACTGCCGTCATTGCCGGCCGCGACCACCACCGTGATGCCCGCTTCCACGGCCCGGTTGATGGCTGCACCGATAGGGTCATAGAGGGTCGCCGGTCCGAACCAGCTGCGCTGGTACTCCACCAGCGGCAGCCCCAGCGAGAGGTTGGCTACCTTGATGTTGTACTTCTCCTTGTTCTCGACCATCCAGTTGACGCCTGCGGTCAGGTTCTCGATCACTTCCGACATCGAGCCCTCGCCCTCGCCGTTGAGCACCTGGATGCCGACCAGGTTGGCGTCCGGGGCCGGGCCCCTGAAACGACCGCCCGAAAGCTTGCCGCTGCCGGCCGCGTCGGCGGCCACGTGGGTGCCGTGGCCCATGGCGTCGGGATGAAAGCGGGCCTCGCCGGTGGCGCTGACCAGGGTCAGCACGCGATCCTCAAAGTCGGGGTGGGGATAGAGCCCGGTGTCCAGCACCGCGATGGTGACCCCCTTGCCGGTGGTGGGCAGCTGGCCCACGAAGTCGCTGGGTCCCTCGCCCTGCACGGTGCGCTCACGGCGGATGAAGGGCTGGAAAGGGCGGAAGCCGGGCTGCTCGTCGAGGCCCCAGCGGATGGGTGACTCGGCCGTGGAGAGCCCTTCCGGCTTGCTGTAGGTCAGCGGCTCGGACATGTCCACTTTGCCTTCGAGGGCGGCCTTCGAGGCTTCTCGGGCGGCGTCCAGACCGTTGAGGAGCCAGCCCGGGGCCAGCGGCGTCTTCGGGGTGGGGCGCTGGGGGAAGGCCTTGACGGTCGTGTCCTCCATCACCCGGAACCCCGCCTCTTGCAGCTTCTCGCGGGCAGCCCCGTCGAGCCGGGCTTTGACCGCGCCGGTGGCGGGCAGGTCGCGGGTGACGCGGCCGCCCAACTCTTTCATCATGGCGCGGGCCTTGTCGATCTCCTGGCGGGCCTCTTCCAGCGAGCGGGCGTTGGCGGGAAGAACCACCACGTCCTGGGCCTGCGAGTCGGTCGCTTCCTTGCGAGGCTTGCTGGCGGCCGCCTGGGGCAGGCTGCTGAGGCTGGAGATGGTCGACATCGGGGTTCCTCCTGGTTAGTGTCGCAGGCATCCTAACAGGTCGGGGCGGGGGCGATGTGTCCGGGGTGTAAAGGCCTGTAACCGATGTGTGTACAACAAGACAAGCCATGTGGGGAGACTTCCCTCAAGAGGCTCTGGAGGCCCTGCGCGGGCTGCTCGACCGGCACGGCTACATGGCCACTGCCCGGCTTGCCCTGTTTCGCACCCGCCGGGTGTATCCGCTGCGCGACCTGGCCCACGCTTACCAGCGTTGGCGGGGGAGTCCGGCCAGCCTGGCGGCGGTCAGCTATCCGCTGGCCTCTCTGCGAAGCCTGCCTTCGGGAGCGGCCGGCCTGCACGCCCTGTTCTTGCGCCATCAGCCTCTGTGCTCGGGCCTTCTAAGCCCTCCCGAGCACGAGGCTTTGATGGCTGCCGGCATTCTGGGCCCGGAGGGGGCGCAGGTGCAGGTGGCGGCTGCGGCGGGGCTCTACCTGATGAGCTCCATCCCGCGCCGCTCGCCCGGCGAGTTCGTCTACCTGGGCGACGATACCGGGCTCTTGCTGGATCAGACCGCCGCGGCTCGCGGTGCTCGGGCCCTGGACATGGGCACCGGCTGCGGGGCGGTCGCCCTGAGCCTGGCCCGACGCTTTGGCGAGGTGGTGGGAACGGATGTGAACCCCACGGCGCTGGCCCTGGCACGCTCGAATGCCACCTTGAATCGTCTCTCAGCCAGCTTTGTGAGCTCTGATGTCTGGGATGGTGTGCAGGGCCGATTCGACTTCGTGGCCGCCAACCTGCCGGCGCTGCCCATCAGCCTGACCCCCAACCTGGCCTTCGCGGCCGCCGGGGAGAGCGACCCGACCGCCCTCACGCGCCGCTTCTTCGAGCGCCTGGATGAGTACCTCGAGCCGGACGGAGAGTGTCGCATGTTGACCTTCGCCCCTGTGGACGGCCAGGGAGACCGGCTGCTGCGCGAGGCGGGCGAACGCCTGGGCAGGATGTCCATGGAGTATTGCGTGCGCGATGAAATGGGATTGGCTTCGCCAGTTTTTCGCCGTCTGCGTCACGTCCTGATCTGCGTGGTCAAGGATGGCCGCGGGCTAAGGAGAGTACGCACTGCGCCCTGGTGGCAGCGGGTGAGCTTGCCTCTGGTGGCGCCCGGCGCCCCTGTGCAGGGGCTGACGGTGGCTCGTTGCTAAGGCGCCGCGCGTTGAGTACTTCAGGAATTAGCGCGGCGCCGTTCAGCAGATTGTCTACAGTCCCGCGCGTTCTAACTCTGAACAGGTCAACGCGCGGGAGTGTAAGGAAGAAGCCCTCCCGGGGGAGGGCTACGGGGCTGACCACACCTCCGAGCGCCGCCTCTCTTGCGTAGCCCGGAAGGTGCCCAACGTCAGGCTTCGGCCACGGGACGGTAGGCGTCTACCTCCAGGCCAAAAGTCCAGGCCACCGCCTCGGCGCAGCCTCGGGTCTGAGGTGGGACGCGCAGGTGGTGCAACCGGTGCGTGCTGGTGCAGCGCACCTCCACCAGCACCAGGGGCTCGTCCTCGGATAGGTCCAGACTGAGCAGCCGGCGACGATGGCCGGCTGCATCGCGGTCCAGGTCGAGCACTCGCGCCCAGCCGGTCTCCACGGCGCGAGAGTGGCCCATGCGAGGCAGGAGCGTGCGTCGAGCGGGCACTGAGCGGAGGCGCATCAAGTCTTGCAGCGTCTTGCGTTGCGGAGCCAGCACCCAGATCGGATCGACCTGCTCGCCGCAGACCCAGTATTCATGTCCACGGGCCGGGCCGTGCAGCGAGTGAAGCCGCCCCTCCTGGTCGCGTAGCTCCTTATCAGGCCCCACCGCCAGGGCCAGGCGCACGAAGCCGGGGGTTCGATGAAGGCCGCCCGAGAGGGCCTGCAGCAATCCCTCCAGCGCCATCAGTCGGCGCACCAGCTGGCTGCCGCCCTGGGTCGTGCGCTGCTCGGCCAGGACCGTGGCAGCCCCCGGGTCGAGCTCTTCCAGGCGCATCAGCCAGCCCCAGGCGCGGGCTACTCGGGGCAACTCGGCCAACTCCTCATAAGCCTGCTCGGCACGCGCCAGAAAGCTGGGATCAACCTCGCTCAGGCGCAGGATGGGCAACTCCCCCAACTCGTCTTGCCAGCTCAAGGTTTGTACTCCCTCTGGCGCACCACTCGGAAGGTGCCCGCTGGCAGGGCCAGGCGATGGTGCTCAGGGTGCCAGACGAAGGTGGGTTGCTCGGCCTCGAGATACAGGAAGTTGCCCGACTCGTAAAGCTGCCCGGGGCCGTCGAGCAGGTGCAGATGCTCGTCCGGCTGGCCTCCGGCCAGGATGGGGCCAGGGTGAGGCCGGGCCGGACGGGGCAGGGTGCTCTCCAGGCAGAAGAGCAGATCTCCCTGGCGGAATTGCAAAGACGAATCCTCCCAGCAAGTGACGGCCGCGCTGGCAGCCGGAGAGGCGGCGGGCGGGGCGCGATCTTTGTCGTTTGGCCCCGTGAAGTATTCTAGCCGGGCTTCATTGCCGCAACATTGCTGGCTTGTTGAATGATTGTAACTCGCTTATTTGGAGGGGGCGCGGCGGGCGGTTTTCTTCTTCTTGTTGGGGTCTGCCACCACCGGCGGCTAGTCGCCCTTCCAGTTGCGCAGCAGCGCTTTGATCTTATGCAGCGGGGTGGTGACGCCGAAGTCGGTCATCCAGTCGAAGATGTTGCCCCCGTGCCGTAGTCGCACCGGCTTGCCCTGGAACTCGGCCGCGATCACCCGCCCCACCAGCGAGTTAGCCGGCAGGCGCTCGACCCGTTTGGCTTTCTCGCGCACCACCACGATGAAGTCCATCTCGCGGATCACCTCCACCCGCAAGAAGCGCCTCAAGGCCAGGTCGTTCTCGAGCTTGACGTAGACGACGTGCCCAAATCTGGCTTTATGAAAGACGATGGGCTCGATTTCGATGGTGGCCCCGGGCGGGATCATCGAGGGGAGGGCCGAGTTGCGCAGGCGGATGCGTTGAACTTTGTCCCCAATGGTGACCGAGGCTGAGAGCGAAGCCTTGTGGACCTCGCCCGAAACGCGGTCGTTGAAGGCGCGGTACTTATCCCTTTCCCTGTCAATTGCCAAGCGGGCCTCCTTCACGGATTCCGAGTTGCCAGAAGAGGAACGTGAACTTGTCCGTGCTCTCGTCGAGGATCTTCGACAAAGGTTTGCCAGCTCCGTGTCCAGCGCGCATTTCCACCCTCAAAAGCACCGGACGAGGCGAGCCACTGGCTTGCTGGAGCCTGGCGGCCATTTTGCGAGCGTGCAGGGGATCCACCCGGCTGTCCTCCACTCCGGTGGTCAGCAGGATGGCCGGGTACTCCACCCCGTCCTGGACCCGGTGATAGGGAGAGTAGGCGTGGAGCCACTCGAACTGCTCGGGATCGTCGGCCGAGCCGTACTCGGGGATCCACAGGCGGGCCAGGCGGAAATGGTGATAGCGCAGCATGTCCAGCAGAGGCACCGAGCAAACGACTGCCTGGAAAAGGTCGGGCCGCTGGGTCAGGGCCGCTCCCACCAGCAGACCTCCATTGCTGCCTCCACTGATGGCCAGTCGGCTCGGGTTGGTGAAGCCGCCGGCAATGAGGTGCTCGGCGGCGGCCACGAAGTCGTCGAAGACATTCTGCTTGTTGGCCAGCATGCCGGCCTGGTGCCAGGTTTCGCCGAACTCGCTGCCGCCGCGGAGGTTGGCCATGGCGAAGACCCCGCCGGCCTCCAGCCAGAGGAAGTTCGTGCGGTAGAAGTCAGGATTCATGGCCACGTTGAAACCGCCGTAGCCGGTCAGCAGAGTGGGATTTTGCCCATCGCGGATCAGGTTGCGACGGTAGACCAGGAACATCGGCACGCGGGTGCCGTCCCGGCTTTCGTACCAGTCTTGCTCGACCAGGTACTGCTCCGGGGAGACATCCGCTTCGACCTGACCCCACAGCGTCGTGGATCCGGTCAAGAGGTCGTAGCGGTAGATGCGGGGAGGGAAGGTGAAGGAGGAGAAGCCGTAATAGACTTCGTGGCCGTCCCACTCGCGGCCCACCCCGGTAACCGAACCGATGGCCGGCAACTCGAGCTCTCCTAGCGGCTCTCCCTCGAGGCTGAAACGCTTGAGCTCGGACACGGCATTGATGGCATAGAGCGCAATCAGCTGAGGGCCGGTGCGCCCCACCCACTCCAGCACCCCCTCGGCCTCGGGGATCAATTCCCGCCAGCGCTCGCGCTCGGGGGCCTCGACCGTGGCCGTCATCAGCCGGTAGCGAGGGGCCTCGAAGTTGGTGTTGATGTGCACCACCCCGTCCACCACCGAGGCTCCGAAGATGGCTTCCACGCCCTCCACCAGGGTGGTCCAGCGGTCGCTGCTCCGGTCGCAGAGGTAGACGTCGGTGCGGGTCCAGCCCACCGAGATGGAGACCACCAGCCAGCGGCCGTCGGGTGACAAACTGGCCGAGGGCCAGTCTTCCGGCGCCCGGTCCTGGCCGTAGATGAGGGGATCGTCTTGCCAGGGCTGGCCCAGGCGATGGTAGTAAATCCGGCGCCCGTAACTCTCGCCCGGGGGATAGCGGCTATAGAAGAACCCGCTGTGGTCGGGCTCCCAGGCCAGGCTGGCGGCCCGGGTATCGGGGATCTGGTCTTCGAGCAGACGGCCAGTGTCCACCTCGAGCAGATAGAGCGTGCTCTTCTCGTCGCCCCCCTCGGAGCGGCCGTAGGCGATCAGGCGGCCGTCCTTGCTCGGGTAGTACCAGTCCAGCGAGCTGGTTCCGTCGGCCGACCAGGTGTTGGGGTCGAGCACCGTCTGCTCGGGCCCATCGCCATCGCGCAGGAACAGGACCGAGTGGTTCTGAGTCCCCTCGCGGCGGAAGTAGAAGATGCGCTCTTTGCGAGGCGAGGGGGTGCTGAGCGAGCCGATGGAGAGCAGTTGTTCCAGTCGCTTGTGGATGGGCGGCCGGCCTGGATAGCCATCCAGGGCGGTGCGGGTGAGATGGTTCTGGGCCTCCATCCAGCGCACGCACTCGGGGCTGTCGCTGTCTTCGAGCCAGCGGTAAGGATCGATCAGTTCACGTCCGTGCAGAACCTCACGGACCGGTTCGCGACGCGTCTCGGGGTAGGCGAGGGTGCTCTCCATGGCCATCTGTCAAGGTTTGGACGAGGAGGGCAAAATCCTGCACCAGAGCCGCGTGCGCGGCTTGATCATGCAAGTTGGAGGCAAAGAGAGGACCGACCAGGACTACTCCCTGGCCGGCTGATCCTCCGGGATCTCTGCCACCCACCACTTCGCGAACGGCGTTCGGTCAGGCGACCGGGTCGGTCAGGGCGAACATCATCTCGGCCGAAACCAGGACCTCTTCACCGACCTGGCAGTTCACCGTGATCTTGCCCTTGTCGCCCCCCCGAAAGTTGGTCATGCGGGCCCGGATCTCGAGGTGATCGCCGGGACGGGCCGGCCTGCCGAACTCGCAATTGTCCACGGCCGCAAATAGGATGTTCTTGCCCTTGCCCTGGGGGGTAGACATGATGACCGTGCAGCCCACCTGGGCCATGCACTCGATCAAGAGGCCCACGGGCATCTGCGGATCGTCGGGAAAGTGGCCCTGGAAGAACTCCTCGTTGATGGTCAGCAGCTTCGAGCCATGGGCGGTCTCGAGCGGCACCACTTCGTCGATGCGGTCGACGAGCAAGAAGGGATACCGGTGCGGCAGGCAGTCGAGGATCTCGCGGATGTTCATGGGATGGCCGGGGGTGTCTGTCATAGCGCCCGCGATTCCACACCGGGCAGGGCTCTCCCTTTGAGCGCAGAAGCTGCCGGGCGCTATGCAAGACGTATCCATTCTGGCCGCCAAACGAACTCCCATCGGAAAGTTTGGAGGCGCTCTGGCCAGAGTCACCGCCGTAGAGCTCGCTGTTGCGGCCGTCAAAGCGGCCATCGCCGAGGCTGGCATCGCGCCCACCGAGGTGGACTGCTTGATTCTGGGGCTGGCCCGCCAGGCCGGCAACGGTCCCAACCCCGCTCGCCAGGTGGCCTTGCGGGCCGGTCTGCCCGTGACCACTCCGGCCTACACCCTCAACCAGGCCTGCGCCTCCGGCATGGCTGCCATCGCCCAGGCGGCCGACAAGATCCGCTCCGGCGAGTGCCGTTTCGTGGTGGCCGCCGGGGCCGAGAACATGTCCCGCGTCCCTTACCTGCTCGACGAGGTGCGCTTCGGCCAGAAGATGGGGCACCGCAAGCTGGTGGACGCGATGTATCAAGACGGCCTGTTCTGCCCGCTGGCCAACAAGATCATGGGCGAGACGGTGGAGGCCCTGGCGGGCGAGCTGGGTATCTCGCGTGCCGAGCAGGACGAGTTCGCCTTGCGCAGCCAGAACCGGGCCGAGGAGGCCGAGAAGGCGGGCCGTTTTACCTCCGAGCGGATCACCCTGGAAGAGCTCGATCACGACGAGCATCCCCGGGCCGGCACCACCCTTGCCTCGCTGACCAGGCTTTCTCCCGTGTTTGCCAGGGATGGCACACTGACGGCCGGTAACTCCTCGGGCATCACCGATGGGGCTTCGGCTCTGGTGCTCTCGGCTGAGCCTGGCCCCAGGCCGCTGGCTCGCTTTGCCGGGGCCGCGACCGTGGCCCTCGAGCCCGAGCGCATGGGCCTGGGCCCGGTGCCGGCTGTGCGCCGCTACCTCGAGCGCTTTGGAGGCAAGCTCGAGGATTTCGATCTGGTCGAGATCAACGAGGCCTTCGCGGCCCAGGTGCTGGCCTGCCAGCGCGAGCTGAAGGTCGATCCCGAGCGGTTGAACGTGAATGGGGGCTCCATCGCCCTGGGTCATCCCATCGGCTGCTCGGGCAACCGGGTGGTGGTCACGCTCTTGCACGAGATGATCCGCCGGGGCGCCTCCAGCGGCCTGGCCACGCTGTGCGTCTCGGGCGGGTTGGGGATGGCCCTGGGCCTGCGACGATGATTCGCTTCTTGATGCTGGCTTTGCTCCTGCTCGCGCCTGTGTTGTCGGCTCCTGAATTTCGCTATACGGGTCTTCGCTGCAACACCATCCAGAGCTCGGGTCCCAGCGCGCGCAAGATCGACCTTGTCATCGTTGGCGACGGCTACTCCGGCTCGGACCTGAATCGAGGCGGCGCCTTCGAGAAGGATGCCCGGGGCATGCTGAGCATGCTCTGGGAGGTTTCCCCCTTCGGCGACTACAAGGACCGCTTCAACGTGCACCTCATCCCGGTCGAGTCGCACACCAGCCGCCGGGTGCAGAACCAGAGTCCGGACCTCTTCGCCTTCGGCTCTGCGGTGGTCAGCCGTGACATGGTCCGGTTGGAGCGGCGCGACCAGGTGATGACCGCGGCCAGAAACGCGCCCGAGGTGGACATCGTGGTGACCCTCACCACCCTCAGCGGCCGGGCCACGGGCGGAAAGCTGCAAGATGGCCGTCGCACGATTCCCGCCCCCATCCTGACGCGCGACCGTTTTGGCGCTCTGGCCCACGAGCTCGGCCACAGCATGGCCGACCTGGGCGACGAGTACGACTCCGACTCCAAGCTGGCCGACCGCGATGACTCGACCATGCCCTCGGGTGACTTTCGCCAGGCCAATTTGACCCGGGAGGGCTTCATCGATCCCAAGAGCCGCGAGACGGTGAAGGCTACAGCCAAGTGGGGCCATTTCCTGGACCTGCCTGACAGCTATCCCCTGGTCAGCGCTTACCAGGGCGGCTTCTATCGCAGCGTCGGGGTGTGGCGTCCGAGCTTTCGCTGCGTGATGCGCTCGAGCCAGGGCTCGTCGTTCTGCCCGGTGTGCCACGAGGAGATGGTCAAGGCCATCCTGGCGCTGTGCGGCGAGAGCTTCGACCACGACGCCTACCACAAGCGCTTCCCGCTCAAGAAGTGGAAGTAGTCTCTTCGTAGCGCCGCTCAACCCAGGCCAGGCAGTAGACGATCAACCCTCCAACCGCCGAGGCGATGGCGGTGTATGTCAGCTCGGGCTCGAAGCTCAGTTGCCGGACGACATCGCCTGGCCGGAATGCCGGAGGGGTGGGCGTCAGGATAGCGGGTTGGAATGTAGTGCCTGGTCAACCGGCGGCAGGCAGCTCGTACCTGGCCGGGCGGCTGGTCGCGAGTCTCCACCCCCCCGAGAAGCTCACGCAGGTTGTGCCCGCCGTGGTCGGCCGCGTGCCGCTCGAGGAGCGCCTTCTCGGCCGCCTGCTGGCAGGTGAAGCAGCACCAGGCATAGTGACCCCCGGCCAGCAGGCAATCGGCTGCCGCAAACTCCCGCTCGGACTGTCCAAGCCAATCGTTCCAGCGAAGCATAAAAGAGCCCTTCCCCACCGTCGAGCCAGGTTCCCGCCCGTCAGCTCGGGGCCAGTCGGGACAGGGGCCGGTCGGAGTCGGGGAAGTCCACGCTCAGGGCCAGGGCCCCGAGGAAGGCCATGGCGAGGGCCTGGACCGGGGCCACCGCCGTGAGAGCAACAGGCGGACCGGCCGCGGGAGAGGTCAGGCTCGAGCACGCGATACCCAACCCCACCGCCAGCACCGAGAACCACTGGTTGAGGGCCAGCCCGAAACGGCGCAGGGTCTGGGGCTCGCCCCGGTAGCTCTCCTCCACGAAGCGGGCCATCCCGCTTAAGACCAGATACCCTCCGGTCAGCACTGAAAGGGGCCAGCCGAGCAGGAAGCCGCGCAGCAAGAGCGGCCCCAGCACCAGGTTGCTGGCGATGGAGTAGAGCTGGGTGGGGTAGATCGACTGCCCGCCCAGGCCGGCCAGGTAGCACACCCGAGAGCGGGGATGGCGCACGGTCAATCCCGGGCCGGGTCGGCCGTGGCAGCAGCCCTGCACCAGGCAGCGCAGGCGTCCCGCCGCCTGCAGAAAGGGCAGGGCGCAAGCCAGGGCCCCGGCCAGACGCCAGGGGTCGGCTCCCAGCCGCAAGGCCAGAAGAAGGCCCAGCAGGCCGCCCGCCAGGCCACCGAAGAAGCCGAAGGGACGCGAGAGGTTGCTCTGACCGCGCGAGAGCTGACCCCAGAGCATGGCGCCCAGCAGGCCCGAGATCAGCACCAGAGCCTGGAACGGCCAGCCTCCGCCCAGCCAGCTGGCCAGCAGGCTGCCGACCAGCCCGGCGCCGCCCGACCAGAGGGCGTGGCTCAGCACCCGGGCTGGCCCGATTCGAAAGGAGTTGAACGAGTTGGCCAGTCGTTCGGCGCCTGCCAGGGCGGCTTGCCAGATCAGGCCGCTGAAGCGGGCCACCAGGTAGCTCGGGAGGATGGAGGGGGAGAGCAGGGCCAGGGGAAGAAAGCCGGTGGCCAGCATGGCCAGGCCCACCGCCAGCGAGCCGGGGGCCCCCAGCAGAGCCAGCACGATCAGAACCCAGCCCCGCAGCACGAACCGGCGCAGGGCGGTCCGGGTGGGTGCGAGCAAGAGGCCGAGCACCAGGGCCGCCCCCGGCAGGGGAGCTGGGTTGATCCAGGTGAGCAGGAAGGCCGAGAAGCGGTCTTGCGGGCCGGGCACATCGGGAGAGTCGGCCGGCAGCCCCAGGCAGGAGGTCCAGCGGGCTTCGGGAAAGCGGCGCCGCTGGGCGTGCTGCTCATAGCCCAGCACCAGGGCTGCGCAACCCAGCGAAAGGCACGGGGTGACCAGCCACAGGCCGGCGCGCAGGTCGCGCACCATGAAATAGCCGGCCAGAAGCAGGGTGAAGCCGGTGTAGATGGGGTGGGGGAGGAGGGCGTAAACCCCGGTGGTGACCAGCCGGCGCGGGGGAGCGATGTTCATGGGTAGCCCCTGCCCGTGGCGGATCAGGGCCCACCAACCCGACCCCAGCAAGGCCGCGCCCAGGGTGGCCAGCAGCCAGCCGGTGGACGGGTCGCCCAACCGGGGCAGACAGAGCTGCCGCTCCAGGGCCCCGGCCCAGAGCACGAGCACGGCCGGCAGCAGCAGGACGAACAGGACCGCGTAGGCCAGCGCGGCGAGCTTACGGGCCCCGCTCACGAGCCTCCTCGACCGCCCGACTTCAATGGGCCCGGGTCAGGTCGCCCGGTTTGAAGCTCGCTTCCAACCGTTTCACGATGGGGTCGAGCTCAGACTTTCGGGCCAGGGGATAGCTCAGACGAAAGCTCTGGCTGCACCCCGCGCCGAGAAACGTCTTCTGGTAGATGATGGTCGGGCCCGTCACCCAGGTCACCACGAACCAGGTCTTTCCGGCGGCCTGGTAGCCTATCGGGCCTTCCTCACGGGCGGCCGCCACCGCCTCGCGGTATGCTTCGTCGAGAGTCTGCGACAGCACGTTGTTGCTGCCCCAGGCCAGAAGCTCCGAGGTGCCGTCGGAAAAGGTTCGACCGTCCTGGTTGGTGGGCGCTTCCTGGGCCCGAAAGCCTTTCGGAACCTCGAGCTCAAAGCCGTACCGGGGGTTGTGATAGCGGGTCTCGGCCCCCGAGAGCGCCATCAGCGCCAGCCAGCACCACAACAGCAACCTGCCCTTCATGAGTCAGGCTTTAGTGCCACGCGCGCCTTCCTCCTGCGCGGGAACTGCACCACCTCGTGGATGGCCCAGCCCTCCTGATCGTCGAGCCAGGCCTTGCTGACCCACTTTTGCTCGCGCAGGCCGGCCGGAACCAGCGAAGCCAGCACAGGGACGGTGCGGGCCAGCGGGCCCTGGCGCAAGACCTGGCCAGGCTCCAGCCGCAAGCTCCCGCCGGGCCAGCTCAAGCCGTCGTCCTGGAGCCTTGCCTCGGGGAGTTGCAGCCCATCGCGGTAGACCAGCAATCCCCCTTCCCACCCAACCCAGATCAGAGAACGATCGGGTGAGGTGAAGCGCCCCCAGCGCAACTCGCCCAGGTCGAGCTTCCAGGGAATGCGCTGCAGCTCCACCCGCTCGGCGTAGCCCCAACCCTGCATGCCACCCTCCAGCACCACCCGGGCCCGGGGGCGCAGCACCTGCCAGAGCACCGCTCCCTGGAACAGCGAGACTTCCGGCAGCGGATCCGATCCCGTCCAGGTTCCCCGAAGGCCCAGGGCTTGCGATTCCCACTTCACCCCATCCTCGGTCAGGCGAGGTGGGCTCTCGCGGGTGAGCGAGCTTCCGCCGCCCACCCGCCCGACATAGGAGAGGCGGCGCTCTCCCCAGGAAAGCTCTGCGCTGTAGCCGATGAAGGCCTCTCCATCGGAGCTGACGCAGTCGAGATACCACTTGGAGAGGCGAAACATCATCGGCTTCACGAGTAGCGGTCGTCGCGCCAGGGGTCGGCGGTGTTGGAGTAGCCGTTACGCTCCCAGAAGCCAGGCCGATCCTCGGCCAGGAACTCCAGTCGGCACAACCATTTGGCGCCCTTCCAGGCGTAGAGGCGGGGGGTGATGACCCGCACCGGGCCTCCGTGCTCGCCGGTCAGGGGCTGGCCGTCGGCCATGTGCACCAGCAGGACATCCGGCTGCAAAGCCATGGACAGGGGCAGGTTGGTCTCATAGCCGTCCAGACCGTGGCACATGACAGAGACCGCTGCCGGCGAGAGCCTCGCCCGCTCGGCCAGGTGCGCCAGGCGCACCCCCCGCCAGCTCAGGTCAAAACGCGACCAGCCGGTAACGCAGTGAAAGTCGGAGCGATCCTCCACCTGCTCGAGCCCGAGGAAGTCTTCCCAGGAGAACCGCAGCGGCCTTTGCACCAGGCCGTCCACCACCAGCTCCCAGCGCTCGATGCTGGGCACTTTTCCGTAGTGCAGCACGGGCCAGTTGCTGGTGGCCGTTTGGCCGATGGGAAGGCGGGGCAGGCCGTGGCGATTGGGCTCGCCGCTGCCTTGAGGGGTGGGAGTTTCGACCGGACGCTGGCGCCGCTTGAAGAACAACCTTATGGATCGTTCGTGCTCACCATCATCACCGCCTGCGAGGTGGCTGTGTTTGGCACCCCTTCCGGGGTCACCGCCGCCTCGTTGCGCTCGCCGGTGCGAATGCGATAAACGCGCTCGATGGGCATGACGAACACCTTGCCGTCGCCCACCTCGCCTGTGCGGGCCGACTCGAGGATGGCCTGCACGGTGGGCTCCACGTAGGATTCGCTGACCCCGATCTCGAGGCGGATCTTCTCGGTCAGCTCCATCTTGACCGTGGTGCCACGGTAGGTCTCTACCCGCTCGGTCTCGCCGCCGTGACCGTGCACCCGCGAAACGGTCAGTCCGCACACGTCGGCTTTGAAGAGTGCTTCCAATACGTCGTTGAGCTTTTCGGGACGGATGACGGCTACGATCAGCTTCATGCCGCGCTCCCGCGCGTCAGCACCAGAATGGCGCCCTCACCCGAGCTGTAGGCTTCCTCGCCATGCTGGGTGACGTCCAGGCCGTGGCCCTCCATGCGCTGGTCGGCTCGCAACGGGGTGATGAGAGCGATCAGCTTGAGCAGGGCGAAGGTGCCGACGGCGCTCCAGACCAGGGCGGCCACCACTGCCAGCAGCTGGATGCCCAGCTGGCCGGGGTTGCCGAAGAGCAGGCCGTCGGCGGGCGAGCCCCAGGCCTTCTGACAGAAGATGCCGGTCAGCAGGGCGCCGGTGACACCTCCCAGCCCGTGGCCGGCGAAGACGTCCAATGAGTCGTCCAGGCGGGTGCGGCTGCGCCAGAGGATGCCGTAGTAGCTGGGGAAGACCACCAGGGCTCCCAGCAAGAGGGCGTTGAGAGGACTGATGAATCCGGCCGCCGGGGTGATGCCCACCAGCCCTACCACGATGGCAGTGGCCGCGCCCACCGCGGTGGCACGTTTGGTGCGGAAGAGGTCGAGCAGCACCCAGACCAGCATGGCCGCGCACGGGGCCAGCAAAGTGTTCACGAAGGCCAGCACGGCGGTGGAATTGGCCGCCAGGGCGCTGCCCCCGTTAAAGCCGAACCAGCCGAACCAGAGCAGGGCGGCTCCCAGCAAGACCATGGGGACGTTGTGGGGCAGCAGGGCCTGGCGCCCGTATTCTTTGCGCGGACCCAGGGTCAGGGCAGCCACCACCGCGGCCAGGCCGGCGTTGATGTGCACCACTGTGCCGCCGGCGAAGTCCAGCGCTCCCATGGTGCCCAGCCATCCGCCTCCCCAGACCCAGTGAGCCAGCGGGCCGTAGACCACCAGGCTCCACAGAGCGATGAAGGCGAGATAAGGGCCGAAACGCATCCGCTCTACCACCGCTCCTGAGATCAAGGCGGCGGTGATGATGACGAAGGTGGCCTGGTAAGCCGCGAAGAGCAGGTGCGGGATGGCTCCCTTGGCTTCCAGGCCCACGTTCTGCAGCAGGCTCAGGTCCAGGCCTCCCAGCCAGCTGTTGCCGCTTCCGAAAGCCAGGCTGTAGCCCAGCAAGAACCAGAGCACGCCCACGGCCCCGAAGGAGACGTAGCTCATCATCATGGTGTTGAGCGAGTTCTTGGAGCGGACCAGCCCGCCATAAAAGAATCCCAGCGCGGGAGTCATCAGCACCACCAGACCGGTGGCTATCAGCATCCAGGCGACATCCCCGGGCTGCATGGCCGGGGTCTCCTGGGCAAGCCAGAGTGAGAACAATGTCGGGATCCTCCGTAAATGTTGCTTTGAGGTGGGTTTGTGTTTAATAAATAAGGCAAAAGACGGATCAGAGGTAATTTGTTTTCGACTCGGGTCAAAAATCCTTCTTCTGGCTGGGTGGGAGGGCCGAGCCCGTCCGATTCCGCGCCATTGCTGTCATAACGCCAAAAGGAACCCCTCGCGCGCTCCCCGAAAGCCGCCTCCCATGGCCAAGAAGACTGCTCGCAGCAAAAATTTCGCCGGCTCTCAGGTCGCCCGCAACTGGCTTTTTGAGCGCCTGGAGCGCTGGATGGCCGAGGACGGCAGCTGGGCGGCGGTACTGGTGGGCCCGCCCGGGGTGGGCAAGAGCGAGTTTCTGCGCGAGCTGACCGCTCGTCATGCTCATAGCATCCTGGTGGACGTGCGCCGCCCGCTGGGTACCCACCGCCAGGAGGGTTTCTGGTCGGCCCTGCTGGGCCAGACCGACCTGGAGGGGAAGAAGCTGCCGGTACCGGCCTACGAGGCCTCCCGCTGGGCTCACGAGCACCTGCCCCTGGACGGGCGAGCCAAGCGCCTGGTGGTGGTCGACTCGCTCGACCGGGCCCAGGACCTGCTCGATGGATCCGGGCTTGCGGGGCTGGATCGGCCCATCGCCGGGGTGCGCCTGCTCATCGCCACCCGACCCACCCATGACCTGACCGGGTTGGAACGCTCCGGAGCGCGAATTTTTCGCCTCAGGCAAGAAGATCCCGATAACCTCAAAGACGTGGAGAGCTATCTCTCTGAGCGCCTGCGTGAGATGGGTCGCAGCCAGACCGCGCTGCCGCGCCTGAGCCGACTGGCCGGGGGTAACTTCCTGGTGGCCCGACTGGTGGCCGAGGCCTTCTCCGAGAGACTGCTCGACCATCAAGACCTGCACAGCCAGTCGTTTGACCTGCCCGCCCTGGATCGCGCCATGGCCGGCCTGTGGGATGAGGTGGTTTCGCTCGCGCCCGAGGGGGTGACCCAGGAGGAGATGGCCCGGGTGGCTTGCTGTCTGTGCGAGGCCGGTGAGCCCCTGCCGGCTTTCAGCCTGGCCGACTTTCTGGCCCTCTCGGCCTCGAGGGTGAACATGCTGCTCAAGGCCTTGCATCCCCTGCTCTGCGAGGAGGATGGTCGCATTCGGCTGTTCCACCGGGCCATGAGCCACCTCCTGGCTCGCCTCTTCCAGCGCGACCTGGTCAGCATCCACCGGGGCGTGGTCGCTTACTTCCGGGAAGCCTTCCCATCCTGGGAGGAGATGACCGACCCCTATGGCTGGCGCTTCTTGGGCCATCACTGCGACCGGCTAGCCCGCACCGCCCGGCGGGTCGATTTCTCGGTGCTGCACTGGCTGGGCGAGGGCCCCTATCTGCGGGCCAAGCTCAAGAACACCCGCTCGCTGCGGGCTGTGCTCGACGATCTGCACCGGTGCCTGCGGGCCGCTCTGGAGGAGGTCGACCTGCCTCGCATCATCCATTACGGGCTGAGCATTCCCCGGCTGATCAGCGAGGAAGCCGCTCCTGGCCTGCACGAGATGGCCGACCTGGGTGAGCTCGAGCTGGCCCACGAGCGAGCCGGACTGCTGGGCGACGAGCGCCTGCGGCTGTTTGGCTTCCTGCTTCTCGCCTGGCAGTCGTGGAACGAGTCCAAGCCCGAGCTGGTCGAGCGCTTCCTGCAAGAGGCCCTGGTTGTGCCTCGCCCGCGCCTTGTCGAGGAAGACCTGCCTTTGCTGCTGAGCATCGTGGCCGACCTGGCCGGGCACGATCGCGAGAAGGCCTTCCTGCTGCTCGACCGCGAGGAAGAGCCCCTCAAAGCCGTTTCTTACGCCCTCAAGCTGGGGCAGAACCAGCGCCTGAGCGACGAGCTGCGCCTGGCGGCGCTGGAGCAGGGTTGGGTCTGGTCGAGCCGGGTGGAGGACGCCGAGGACCGCGAGTCGGCCCGGCGCAGCCTGGCCCACGAGAAGTCGCGGGTAGGCTCCAACGGGGTGCCACCCCGGTTGGTCGGACGCGATCTGGCTCCTCTTGAGGAGTTGCTGGGCGCGGGCTTTGACGAGAAGCAGTTTCCCCGTGCTCTGGAGATTCTCAGCGGGCTGCGCTGGGAGGCCCGCAAGGGAATCGCCCTGGGGGCCGTGGCCGCCGCCCTGGCCCGGGAAGCTCACCAGGGAGCCGGGTGGCCGAAGGAGGCCTATCTCCAGCTCAGCCAGGTGGCGGTCCAACTGGTCTCTCCCGAGGAGCGTTGCAAGGCGCTGGTGCGCATCATCCAGAGCCTGGCAGAGGCCGGCCGCCGGCCTTACAGCCTGGAGCTGGTGGAGCGCTTCGCGGCCGTGGCCGAGACGCTGGAGGACTATCACCTGCGCTCGCGGGCCCACGCCGTGCTGGGTACCTGTCTGCACCGGTTGCGCGATTTCAGAAACTCCAACTTGCGCTTCTCTGAGAGCGCCCGGCTGGCATTTCTGGTTGAGGATCGCGACCTGAAGGCTCGCGCTCTCTCGTTCGTGGCCGGCTGCGTGGCCGAGACGGGCGATCAGAATCGGGCTCGCGACCTGGCCTTCAATTCCCTGCAGGCATCCTGTGAGCCGCCCGCCGAGCGCCAGGACCAGAACACCCGCGTCAGCCTGGCCGTAGGGCTGGTCTCGAGCGGGCACGAGTACTCCACCAGCATGATGCACGTGGCTGCCCAGACCGCCACCCAGACGGTCGAGCCGGCCACCCGGGCCACGGCCCTGATCGCCGTCTCCCGGGGCATGTACCGCCTGGGCGAGATCGACTGGGCCCGCAAGCTGTTTGAGCAAGCGCTGGGGGCCGCCCGGGCGGTGGGGCCCGGGGCCGCCCAGGCGGTCACCCTGGCCGAGCTGGCCAGCCACTGCGTGGAGACGGGCGACCTGCCCCGGGCCGAGAAGGTGCTGCAAGAGAGCCTGGAGACGCTGCAGCGCGAAGCTCGGCCGGGTCACAAGGCGGAAGGTCACCTGGCCGCAGCCCGGGCCCTGCACAGCATCGGCAACGAGGCCGGAGAGCGCTTCCAGATCGACCAGGCCTTCGGGTGCCTGGACCAGATGGCCCCGGTTGAGCTGGCAATGGCCCCGGCCCTGCAGCAGATCGTTCGGCTGGGCCAGCGGGCCCGAGCTCTGCTCGAGCGCGCCATGCAGGCCGTGGCCGCCAGCGATTCGGTCTCGCGTGAGGAGATCGTGCTGGCCCTGTTGCGGGCCCAGCTGATCATGGGCGAGCGCGAGGCGGCCGACGAGCTGCTGGCTCTTGTCAAGCGCTCGGACAACCGCTGCCGGGCCCTGACCGAGATGGCTCGATTTCTGATCTGCGAAGAGCCCGGCGACGCGGTCGACTACTTGCGCCGCATCGAGCTGAATCGCGAGCGGATGCAGGCCGTGCGCCAGTGCGTGGTGGAGCTCTCCAGCGAGATGCGCCCTTCGCGTCAGCTCTCGGCCCGCCAGACCCTGGTCGAGTTGACCCTGCTTTCGGTGGACGACGAGGAGACCGCCGACCTGGTGCTGAGTCGTTGGACCTATTATGCTCCCAACATGATGACGATTCTCGAGACCATGCGAAAGATGGGCTGGTCGCTCGAGGAGCCACCCCCGGTAGGGGCGGGGAGCGTTCAGTTGCGGGGGCGCTGAGCTCGGTTTCTCAGCGACGACAAGAGCACATGGAGCGACGCTATCGTAAGCTGCCCAGCAAGATTCTGGGCCGCACCATGGAGACCATCATCATCGGGCATGGGGGAGCCCCGGTGCTGGTTTTCCCAACCTCCAACGGCCGTCCCTGGCAATGGGAGGATTTCGGAATGGTCGAGGCGGTGCGCGAGCACCTCGAAAACGGTTGGGTGCAGATGTTCTGCCTGGACTCGGTGGATTGCGAGGCTCTCTACAACCACGAGGTCGACCCCGAGGAGCGCATCGCTCGCCACGAAGAGTTCGACCGCTACCTGGTGGAGGAATACCTGCCCTTTCTGCGTGAGCACAACCAGGTCGATTACCTGATCGCCACGGGAGCGAGCTTCGGCGCCTACCACGCCATGAACTTCAGCCTGCGCCACCCCGATCTGGTGAACCGGGTCATCGCCATGGGGGGCGACTACTGCATCCGCAAATACCTCGACGACTACGAGGGGTTGGACGGCTACTACCATTGCCCCACCGACTACCTGCCCAACCTCAAGGATCCGTGGTATCTCGATCTTTATCGCACCAGGCTGGACATTATTCTGGCCAGCTCGGACTGGGATTTCTGTCTGGGCCCCACGCTGCGCCTCTCGGAGACGCTCTCCAAACTGGGGGTTGAGCACTTCCTGGATATTTTAGACGGCCACGTGCTGCACGACTGGCCCGCCTGGCGCTGGATGCTGCGCAAGTATTTATAGTTGGTAGAAGAAATCGACGTCGCCGGTAAACCGCGGGTGGCCATGGTAAATCACGGCTTCTCCCCCGACGATCAGGAATCGAACTCGGAAATGATGCAGCAGCCTGAGGAATTCCTGAGCATCTTGCGAAAAATGAGCGGCTTGGATGGGTCTTTGAGGCAATCGCGCACGTCCTCGGTCTCAGGATAGAGTCGAGCCTTCAAGATTCGGGCCGCCTCCATCCCTCGGGAGTCATCTCCAGGCACTGACGAATGTCCCAGTCATCGGCCTCTTCGAAGCTGCGGGCCAGGTGGACGATCTTCTCCATCCTGACAGATTCCTTGTGACCGAGCTCAGGCCTTCTTGGTGCTGCTGGTGGTGCTGGTCCTGGGCTTGCTGGGAGTGCTCCTGGTGGCGGTCGAGCCGCTGCTCTTCTTGGCGGTGGAAGCCCCGGCCCCGCCAGAGGAGCCTGAGCCTGTCTTGCCCGAGGAAGACGATCCGGTAGCCGGCTTGACCGCGCTGCCGCCGCTGCTGCCCGGGGCTGTGCCCGTGGGCCGGGTGGTGTTGACGGCCAGGCTGCCGGTATCCGTCGCGCGCCCGGCGGCCGGAGCTGTGCCCGTGTCCGTCTTGGAGGTGAAGCTCGCGATGGTGCGACCCAGGTCGCTCCCTCGGCCGTAGCCCTGGCCGCTGCTGCCCGGACGCGGGTTGACATCGCTCAGCACGAAGGCTTTGTCCACCTGACCGCTGACGCCCTGGTCGTTGGTGATGGTGCCGTCGTAAGGCAGCGCCTGCCCGTAGTGGTCGTAGACCATCCGGCCGTTCTGACCGCGGGCGATCAGCGCCGTGTGGTTGGCGGTGGTGGTGTCTCCGGGCCGTCCGCCGGGCACGTTGTCGTAGCCGATGGCCGAGCTGTGCTGGGTGCCATCAGGGCTCTGCAGCGTGCGCGGGTCGACTTCCTGGGCGCGCACACCGTAGTAGCGAGCGATGTCTTGCGGGAACTGGTTGGTGTTCAGCTGGCGCAGGGCATCCGGGTACTCGATTCCGTTCTCCTGAGCCATCCGAGCTGCGGCGGCTGCCTGATAGACCACGGCGTTGTTGCGGCCTCGCCCGTCGCCCTGGAACTGGCTGGCGTCGCGCGCCTGCTGGAGTTGCTCGCGGGTTAGGCTGACCTGGTAGTCATCGCGCATGGTCACATTCACGCCGCCATTCTCGGCCCGCTCGATGTGCATCGCGTCGCGGCCCCACTGGGCGCGCATCTGCTTGATGATGGCGATGGCCGAGCAGTTGTTGGGCGTGTCCTGGCCGAACTGGCCGATGGCTTGCGTGGGCGTGGCCGGAGGAGTGTCGGCCACGCGCTCGCCCACCGGCGTCTCGGCCACCTGGGCCACCGGCCCGGTCGGGCTGGTGGCTGGTTGGGGAGTAACCGCCGGCGGCTGGGCGGCCGGTTGCTGGGCGGCCGCCTGCTGTTGTTGGGCCTCCTGGGCCGACGGCTCGGTAGCCTGGGGCTCGGCCGCCTGGGGCGTCGAGCTGACGCGCCGAGGCTCCGTTGCGGGCGAGCTGCCGCCGGACGGGCTTGAGCCGCCCGAAGGGCTGGACCCACCCGAAGGACTGCCGCCGGAGGGGCTGGACCCACCCGAAGGACTGCCGCCGGAAGGGCTCCCCCCTCCGCCCATGTCACCGCCGCCGCCCTGAGGCGCTCCACCCTGCGGGGCTCCAGCTTGCGGCCCACCCTGTTGCTGCTGTTGCTGCTGCGGATCGGCCAGCAAGCCGGCTTGCTGGGCCATCTCCAGGGCCTGCTTGACCAGCGCCTCGGTCTCGGGCTTGATGGGAAGGTTGTTCAGCTTGGCCCGCTGGTAGTCGCTCATCAGCGACTGAGCGGCCGATTTGGGGTCGCCCTGGCCGGTCTGGATGCCCTGAACCACCTGCGTCGCCTGGCTGGCCAGGATGCCGTCCATCATGCCCCCGCCCAGGTTCTGGGCGAAGTTCATCCCCTGCATGGCGGCCAGCGGGTTCATGGCCGGATCGCGCAGAGCGTCCGAACCGGTGAAGCCATCGCCGCGGTTGGCCATCGGGGCTCCGCCGGCTTGAATCGGCGAAACCGGGTTGAATCCGGGGACGATCGCTTGTTGGGGGAGGGCGGTGACCCCTAGCGCCATGGTCTACCTCCTGGGCGGTCTCTTGAACCCATCCTACCTGACCAGCCCCCCCCACTGGTGGCGTCAATGTTGCCAGGATGTTAACGCTGTGAACTCTCCGTGAACAGGTTTGCCGAACGCGTTAACATTGTCTCAGCCAAGCAGGTCAAGACGGGACGGCTCGCTGGCGCCCTGCTGAAAGACCTGCATCAGCGGCGAGCGATCGCCGCCCACCGGGCCTGCTGCCAGCGGCTCGAGCACGGCCGCTTTGTTGGGCAGGGAAACGAAGTTGCCGTTGCGGGGGATCTGTTGCTCCAGCGATCCTCCGTCCTCCAGCGTGCCCGCGGCGGCGCTTTCGCCGCGTCGGCCGGAGTTGGGGCTGGGGGAAGGAGATGGAGGCTTCGGGCCCAGGCTGGTCTCGATCTTCCCGAGCGGTTGGTTGGGCTCCACCACTTGACTCTTCTCCACTGTCGGATGGAAGGTGATAGCCTGCAGGTTATAGTTGGCTGCCAGCGCGCCGGCCAGAGGACTGGCCTCTTCCTCCCCATAGGCATCCTCGGAGACTGAGACGCGGTCGGATGAGGGCGCGGTTGAGGAACGCCCCGCAGGGGTTCCTGAGTCGAGGGCGACGGGGTCGGGACGGGTCGCCTGAACAGGCTGAATGGCGCCGAAAGGATCTTTACTGGCCATAGCTAGACTCCATGGAATGCAACCTCCTCAGAGTGCTCCCACGGAATGTCCGCGGGGCGGCAACGTTCCTCTCCGCCATCCTGCGTTTTCTTGGCCGGAATGAAGGCTGGCGGTTGCATCTATGGTAGCTGATAACGAGCTGGATTTTGTTAGAGACGATTGAACCAGGTTACAGCTCTGTAAACATTGTGGGTCGAATTTCAGCGACGACACCTTTTCGGCTACGACAGGAGCGGCAGTTTTTCGCAGGATTCGTCTGCCCACAGGAAAAACAAGCCATTTCGTGCTGATCTTCAACAAGAACGAAAAGGCCAAGAAGCTGCTCGAGGAGGGCCTCCAGAAGATTGCTCAAGGCGATGCTCAGGGTGGCCTCGAGCGACTCAATCAGGCTATCCAGACCGCCCCCAAATTCGCTCCAGCTCTGCTGGCTCGAGCCCGGTTGCTGGCCGAGGTGGGTAAGACCGAGCTGGCCAGCGCCGACATCGACCTGGTGATCGAGCTCGAGCCCCAGGTGGCCGGGCACTACTTCTTTCGAGGCCTCTGCCGAAGAGTACAAAACCAGATCGAGGCAGCTATCGCCGACTTCGAGCAGACCTTGCGGCTCGATTCTCGCATGAACGAGGCTGCCTTCGAGCTGAGCGGGCTGTTCGTGCGCCAGGAGCGCTACCAGGAGGCTCTGCCCTTCCTCGACCGCGCCCTGGAGATGCAGCCTGACGACCTTCCTCGCCGACTCACCCGCGCTCGCGTGCTGATCGCCCTCAAGCGGGCCGAGCACGCCCTCGAGGACGTGGAGAAGGTGGCTCGGGCTCAGCCCCACTCGGTAGAGGCCTGCCGGCTCGGAGCTCAAGCCCTGCTCGGTTGCCGCCGCTATTCCGAGGCGGTGGTTCTGTTTAAGGAAGCCATGCGCTTGTTGGAGACCAATCCTCGCGCCGACAACAAGGACGAGGTCTCCCAGGTCAGCCTGGAGCTAGCCCAGGCGCTCGACCGGGCCGGTCAGGCTAAGGATTCCCTGGCGGCGGCCACCCGGGCCGTGACCTTGAACCCTCAAAATAACGACGCCCTCTTCTTCCGCGCCGCCATGCTCCAGTCTCAGGGCCGGGTGCCCGAGGCCATGGAAGACTATGCCGAGTTGCTTCATCGCATTCCCGGCTGGGTGCCGGTGCTGATCAACCGGTCGGCCTGCTATCTCACCCGGGGTCACGCCTCGCGCGCCCAGGCTGATGCCGAGGCCGTGCTCAAGCTGGTTCCAGACCAGCCCGCGGCGCTTTTCAATCGGGCCCGCGCCAATGTCCACCTGGGCGATTGGATGGCTGCCGGCGCCGACCTGACGGGCCTGCTCGAGCGATTTCCCGACGATGCCGAGGTATGGCTGGAGCGGGCCCGCGTATGGAACCTGGCCGGACGGCCCGACGAGTGTGCCGACGATCGCTACGAGGCGGTCAAGCGGGTCGCCGCTCTGCAGGCCGAGCCTCTTGAGCCGGTTAAAGCCGGGCGTTTCGTCACCGAGGTCGGCCGTCTAAGGTCTTTCTGCGCTTCCGTCTGAGATGCGTCCCAGACTGTGCTCGGTTTCACAGACCGAAGTCGGCGATTGTCCTATGCTGGAATCCGGGGCGGTTTTTCCGCCTCTGGGGGTCATATCGCCATGGACATCGACAGGCCACTGCAGTCTCAAAGCCCTCGCCCGGCCAGCCGTCCAGGCATGGTGCTCCTCGTCGTTCTGGCCGGATTGCTGCTCTTTGTCAGCCGCTGGCAGGATCAGTTGCTCGAGCGCGAGCTGAGCCGCCAGCAGGCCCTGTCTGACCTGACCGTCCAGCTCGAGCGAATTCGCTCTCTGACCCGTCAGCCTGGCTCGGAGACTCCTCTGGAGGAGGCGCGCCAGGCTCTGCTGCTTTACCAGGCCCTGCCTCTGGCCGACCGCGAGGCCATGACCTTCCCGCCCCTCGAGCCCGGAACTTCCAGCCGCCAGCTCGAGCTCGACTGCGGCCGGATGGCCTTTCGTTTGGGTCTGCTCATGCAAGAGCAGTCGTCCTTCAGTCGGCAACGAGCCGCTCTGGCCAGCCAGGGCGAGAGCCTTCTGGCCATGCTGTTGATCCTGGGTCTGGTCTACCAGACTCTGCGCGTGCGCGACCCCCGCAAGGCAGTGCTGGAGCGCCAGCTTGATTTGCTCGAGGATGCCGGCCGCGATCTCTTGCGCCGCTTCCACGAGGTGGACCGCAACCACCGCCAGCTCAAAGCTGATCTCTCCGCCGCCGGGCGGGTGCAGAGGGCCCTCTTGCCCCAGCAGGCTCCGCGCATCAAGGCGGTGGACGTGGGCTGGATGTTCACCGCTTGCTCTCACGTGGCAGGTGACATGTTCAACGTCTTTGCTCTGGACGATCATCACGTGGCGGTCTGGGTTCTCGACGTCTCGGGCCACGGCGTGCCAGCCGCCCTGCTCTCGGTCTCAGTCAGTCGGGTCATGCATCCCAATCCCCGCCAGGGCGGCTTGCTCCGACGTCCGCGCCTGGGCGGAGGATTTGATCTGGTGGCCCCGGCAGCCGTGGCGGGCGAGCTCAACCGGCGCTTTCCCCAGGCCCACACGGCCGGGCTGTATTTCACCTTGCTCTACGGCATCCTGGATAGCCGCACGGGCACCTTCAGCTACGTGCGCTGCGGCCATCCCCCGCCGTTGCAGCTGAGCCGGAACGAGTCTCGAGCCCGGGTAGTGGATTCGGAGGGCAGCTTTCCCCTGGGAATCTTCGAGGATGCCGTTTTCCGAGACGAGGTGGTGCGACTCGACCCCGGCGACCGCCTTATCCTCTACACCGATGGCATCACCGAATGCTCCAGAGAGGATGGGGCCGACTTTGGCGAGCAACGGTTGCTGGGGTGCTTGAGCCGCAACGCCGCGCTGGACGCTGCCAGCCTGATGGAGCGCCTCAAGACCGAGTTGACCGAATTTTTGGACGAGTCTCGCCAGCGCGACGATCAGACCGCCGTCTGCCTGGCCTGGAGCCCTCCCTGAGCTTCGACCGCTCCGGTCGTCGCTGAATTTCCTCGTACCGCCCTCATACCGGCGTATACCCTGGAGCCAGCCCGGTACCGGGGAATCACCCGGTACCACCCTCTTTCTGGCGTAGACCCCGGAGCCAGCCCGGTAATGGGGAGTTTCCCGGTACCAACATGCGGGTCGGGCCCGGGTGAGTCAGCTCCTGTCGTCGCTCATTCAGCATTCTTTCAGCCCAGAAGAGCCACACTCTTGCGATGATCATCGTCCTTCGTCCCGACGCAGGTGAAGCCCAGATCGACTTCATCCAGACCAAGCTCGAGGCCCGCGGCCTGCAAACGCGAGTGATCGTCGGCGCCGAGCGCTCGGTGGTGGCCGTCATCGGCACCGGCCTGCCCGACCCGCGCGAGGTGAGCTTCTTCCCCGGCGTGTCCGAGGTGATCCGCGTTTCCAAACCCTACAAACTGGCCTCGCGCGAGGTTGTGCCCACCACCTCGACCGTGACCGTCGGTCCGGTCACGCTGGGTGGCTCCCAACTGGTGGTGATCGCTGGCCCCTGCTCGGTGGAGAGCCGCGAGGGCCTGATGGTGGCGGCGCGCCAGGTCTACGAGTCGGGCGCATCCATGCTGCGGGCCGGGGCCTTCAAGCCGCGCACCTCCCCCTATGCCTTTCAGGGGATGGGGGAGGAAGGCCTGAAGATTCTGGCCGAGGCCCGCGAAGAGTTCGGCCTGCCCATCGTCACCGAGGTCATGAGCATCGCCCAGGTCGAGCTGGTCGGTCGCTACGCCGACGTTCTCCAGATCGGGGCGCGCAACATGCAAAACTTCGACCTCTTGAAGGCCGTGGGCCAGGCGGGGAGGCCGGTGCTGCTCAAGCGCGGCCTGGCGGCCACCATCGAAGAGCTGTTGATGGCCGCCGAGTACATCCTTTCCGGCGATCGCCAGGCGCGCGTGATCCTGTGCGAGCGTGGCATTCGCACCTTCGAGTCGAGTACCCGCAACACGCTCGATCTCTCGGCCATCCCGGTCATCCGCAGCCTCAGCCACTTGCCGGTAGTGGCTGATCCCAGCCACGGCACCGGTCATCGCGGCTACGTGCCGGCCATGGCCCTGGCCGCGGCCGCCGCCGGAGCCGACGGGCTGATGATCGAGATGCACCCCAATCCCCCCGAGGCCGTCTCGGATGGCGCCCAGAGCCTTTATCCGGCCGAGCTGAATCGCCTGATGCGCGACCTGGCCGTGATCGCTCCCGTGGTGGGGCGCCAGGTGGAAGGTCGCTCGCGCCGCCTGCCGCCGGCCAGCCGCCCCATGCAGGTGCGGGGCGAAGGCCTGACCGTGGCCCTGCAGGGCGAGACGGGCAGCTTCAGCGAGAAAGCCGCCCGCCAGTTCTTCGGCCCCGACCTCGAGCTGCGCTCGTTCGCCGCCTTCCCCGAGGTTTTTCAGTCGCTGGCCTCGGGCCAGGTGGCCTATGCCGTTGTACCGGTGGAGAACTCGCTCACGGGCAGCATCCACGTCAACTACGACCAGCTGCTCGAGTACCCCGAGCTTGCCATCGTGGGCGAGCTGAAGGTGCGGGTGGTGCACAACTTGCTGGCCAATCCGGGGGTGGAGCTTGCCGACATCCGCCGGGTCTACTCCCACCCCCAGGCGGCCGCCCAGTGCGATCAGTTCCTGCGCAGCCATCCCGAGTGGCAGGTGGTCAGCATGTACGATACCGCCGGCAGCGCCCGGGTGGTGAAAGAGCAGGGCATGTTGGACGCTGCCGGCATCGCCAGCCTGGAGGCAGCCGAGAACCTGGGGATGGTGGTGCTGGCCTCCAGCATCGAGACTCATCCCCAGAACTTCACCCGCTTCGTGGTGCTGGCCCGCCAGGGACCGGCCGCCGACGACTATGACAAGCTGTCTCTGGTGCTGGAGACCGAGCACACTCCGGGTGCGCTCTATCGCTCGCTGGGCATTTTCGCCCAGAGCGGGCTCAACCTGGTCAAGCTCGAGTCGCGGCCCATCCCGGGCACGCCCTGGACTTACCGCTTCTACCTGGACCTGGAGGCTCCGCCCGACCGCTCGGTGCTGGAAGAAGCGCTGGGTCGGCTGGTGGCCAGCCTGCCCTACGTGCGTATCCTCGGACGCTACCGCTCGGCCGAGTCGGCCTGAGTCGGTGGCGGAGTGCGCACTCCGAACATCTTCTTGAGGAACCACCAGACGAAGCGGAGCTGGCCGAAGAGCGCCCCGTAAGCCAGCAGCAGCACCTGGTAGGCGGGCAGCACGATGGCGCACCAGAGGAGCGTGCGCTGCCACCAGGGCCAGTCAGGAGTCACCCCGATGGCCTCGAAGGCCAGCCGCTTGACCAGCACGGCGCTCGTGCCAGTGAGGGCGAAGACCAGCATGATGATCCAGAACTGGCGGGCCGAGGTGATGCCCCAGCGGGCTTTCAGCCGGTCCATCCTCAGCTGAGCCGGGCCAGCAGGTCGTCCTGGTCGGTGAACCGGGCCGGCAGCAGGATGGGGTCCTGATTGCGCAGGCGGAACTCGAGCATCGCGCCAGTGTGGTGGACGTAGTCGAGGTCTTTGCGCTCGATGCGCCGCTCTTTTCCGGCGGTGAGAATGGTGACGCCCTGGGAATCGACCAGGATCCGGGTGGACTTGTACTGGTAGTGGCGCACCAGGTGGGACAGGTAGAGGGAGAGCAGGACCGGGCCCGACAGCAACATGACCATCATGATGGCCCCCGCCCGGCTATTGACCACTCGAATTCCGTTGATGATGGCGTAGGCCGCCATGAAGGACAAGAAGCAGCCCAGAATGGCCAGAATCAGCCAGGGCAAGCGACTGGTGTTTTCCTGGCCGCCGTCGTAGACATACTCGCGAACCTCGTCCACTCTGGGAGAGTTCGCGCTCGCAGGTCAGCTCACCTTGCGGGCTCGGGATAGGGCGTCAAACGGCGCAGGTTGCTGCCGTCGGCGTCGCAGGCGAAGACGTCCTCCAGGCCGTCTTTCTCGCGCGCGGCGTGGAAGGCGATGGTCTTGCCGTCGGGCGAGTAGTGAGGCTGCTGATCGTCGATCGGCTCGGCCAGGAGCGAAGTGGCTCCCTCGCCGCCGTCCGCGGGCACGGTGCGCATCTCGAAGGTGATGTTTTTGCGCATGCTGGTGAAGGCGATCCTGCTACCGTCGGGAGACCACTCCGGCCACATATCCTCGGTGGGCAGGTTGGTGAGCAGCTGGCGCCCAGTTCCATCCTCGTTGATGACCGCGATTTCGCTGTTTTTTCGGCGCCAGGTGTAGGCCAGCTTTGTGCCGTCGGGCGACCAGGCCGGGTTGTAGGCGCCCTGAGGCTCGTTGGTGACCTTGCGCTGGTTGGAGCCGTCCTTGTCCATCACGTAGATCTCATTGCGGTTCATGTCGTCATGCTCTTGCGTGTCGCGGGTGGACACGAAGGCGATTTTGCTGCCGTCGGGCGACCAGGTGTGCTGGAACTCGTAGGCGTTGGGGGTGTGGGTGAGCTGGGTAGCCGTCTGGCCTTCGGGAGTCACCGTCCACAACTCGTCCGGCCCGCCCCACTCGCCTTCCTTGGACTCTGACTTGTAGAGGATCTGGCTGCCATCGGGCGACCAGAGCGGCTGCTCCTGGTCGAACCAGTCATCGGTCAGCTGGCGCATTTCGGTGCCATCGGCCTTGCAGGCGAAGATGTCGTAGTCGAGCCGCTCGCCCTCGTGGATCAGCCCCTGGAAGGTCAGCTGGCTGCTGTCGGGCGACCAGCTGGGATAAAAGTAGGGGCGCTTGCCGTCGGTCACCTGGTGCTGGTCGGTGCCATCGGCATTCATCGTCCAGATCTGGTAAGAGCCGGTGCGGCTGGAGATAAAGGCCATCTTGCTGCCATCGGGCGACCAGACGGGCATGTAGCTGTTCTTGCGTACGTCCATGATGGGCCTGATTGTATTCAGGCGGACCCCTGCAGACGTTGCCGTTCTGTTGACGGGCCGTCAGGGATGGGAGCGTACCGACCGCTGGCCCTTCAGGCTCCACCCGGAGGGGTGGCTGACTTCCAGGCGGATCAGCACCAGCTCGCCCTCGGTCTGGAATCGAAGCGAGTCGACCCGGAGCTCGGCGTTGAGCCGGGTCACTTCGGTGGAGCCGCTGGCGTCGCGCCGCTCCACCTCGAAGGCACCCGAGTCGGGGGTCACCAGGTAGACCGTCAGCTGGTCCACCGGGTAGTGGATGCGCACTGGGTCGGCGCTCTCCACCGTCAGCTGGCGAGGGCCCAGAGCCCGAAAGGAGAGGCTCTGGCCGCTGGCGGCGTCCAGGACCTGCAGGTCTCCTCCGCTCGGATTGAGAGGGCTGGACAGCAGCACCAGCCCGCCCAGCGGACGCCGGATCTCGCTCTGACGGGTCTGAATCAGCTCGCAGCGATTGGGAAATAATCGCGCCTCCGAGCTCTGGGCCAGGTCCTGGGCCAACTCCGAGAGCCATAGCTCCAGGCTCAATTCCGCCTGGAGGCGCTGCTGGCGCAGGGAGGTGGGCCGGGTGACCAGCTGCAGCGTCAGCGCAATGCCCAGAGTCAGGAGCACGGCCAGGCCGGCCAGCCAGCGCCAGGGATCGCGAGGAGGGATGGTGAGCACAACTCATTGTATCAGATATGGGGGAATCCGGCCCGGTGGACGGGAAGATGCGGCCACTTTACGAGTAAAGGAGCCCGATGATGACCGAGTTGATCGTGCTGGCCTTCGACAATGACAAGGCCGCGTTCGAAGTTCGCGACAAGCTGATCTCGCTGCAGAAAGAGCAGTTGATCAAGCTGGCCGACGCCGCCGTGGCGGTGCGCCAGGCTGATGGCAAAGTAAAGATCAAGCAGGTGGTCGACCTGACCGCCGAGGGCGCCCTGGGTGGCGCCTTCTGGGGCTTGCTGGCGGGAATCTTGTTCTGGATGCCCTTCATGGGGATGGCCCTGGGCACCCTGCTCGGCGCCCTCTCGGGCTCGATGGCCGACTACGGCGTGGACGACGACTTCATCAAGGAGGTCGCCTCCACCATCCAGCCGGGCCAGTCAGCACTCTTCCTGCTGGTGCTTCAAGCCACCACCGACCGCGTGGTCGAGGAGATCAAGCAGTGGAACCCCCGCGTGCTGCGCACCAACCTCTCGCGCGAGCAGGAAGTCAAGCTGCGTGAGGCCTTTGGCGACGCCGACGTAGAAGCCCACATGAGCACGGCCAGCTAGTTCGCCCTGCAAAAGTCCGAATTGACACACATCATCCGACTTCATCACCTATTAGCGGTTGATGTTGCTGGATTTTTTCTCGGCTGAGCTACTCGGCTTATGATGGCTGTGCCCTCGAGACCCTTCAGCCGTGAACGGCGCCAACCAAAGCATCGCTTGAGAAATAGCCGGCTTGCTTGACGGACTCGATGGCCTTCTTGGCTACCTCGGTCCCCTGTTAAGCCGCCTCGGCAACCGCATTCCCAGCCGCCACGGCCCGCTGCTTGAGGAAACGACCGATCTCCCACATGACTCCGTCCAATCTTGCGTTGGTTTCTCGCCAAGAACGGAGCCATGAAGCGCTCATCATCAAGAAGGCGATCGATGGCTGCCAATTCCGGCGTCAGATCTCCCACTCCATCCGGCAAGAGGGCGTCCGATAATCCATCAACCTCTCCCTTATCCCCACGGTCTCCACCTCTCCTAAATGACTCCATACGGAAGCCCGGCCCAACCTGTGAGCGGCAAGGTCAGAGAAAAGAAAAGTGGCTTGGAAATTGAAGATCCGACGGGCCAGCTTGAAACCCCTTCTCTCAACTGCTAAGAGAGGACCATTTTTCGCCGCTCAGGCTGCGCGTTTCGCAGGGCGAACTAGCTACGCGGAAAGCTCCAGCACCTGACCCACCAGCACGTGGTAGTAGTGCAGTCGCACCTGGCGGACTTCCTCGGGAATGTTGGCGATCAGCTCGACTTCCCCCGGACCCACGATCTTGTCGGGTGTCCCGTCTTGGGGCTCCTCGCCCTCCTCCGGCGGGGGATCCTGGGAGCGATCCCACTCCAGCAACCGGACCTCGTAGGGTCTGATGGACTGCTCGACCTGCTCCACGCCCTGGACAACCGGGAACAGGGCCAGTTCGGCCGGCTCCCACATGGCGAAGCCTGGTTGCTCGCCTGTTCGGGGCGTGAGGCGAAGCCGTATGCGGACCCAGCGTCCCGGGCCCGTGGCGCGGGCCTCGGTGGGGCCCATCTCCAGCACCTGCAGGTTCGCGTCACGCAGGGTCGAGGCCTTGGCCTTGAAAAACATCACGGCCGCTCCGAGCAGCACCCGGGGCAGCACGAACTTGACCAGCACGAACAGGCCGACCAACAGAACAACGCCCCCCACCACCAATCCCATCAGAAGACCGTTCATCGTCCCCTCACTTTGTAGAGAGGAATTCCCTAGCGTCAGGCTGCCCTCCTACTTCTTCATCTCAGCCCAAAGTCTGAGTCCCCCTGCAACCACGGTCCGAGGCGTGGGCCCGGCCAGGCGGCTAGACTGGGGGAGCAGATGAAACGCGTCCTCCTCATCCTGCTCCTGGCCCTGTCCGCTTCGGCCCAGGAGTTGACTCTGGATCAGGCTCGCCAGCAGGCGGTTTTGAACAGCAACGTGCTGCGCGAGTACCGCGCCCGCGAGGCGGAGGCCGGCTATCAGGTGGACGAGGCCTACACGCTGGGCAATCCAACGCTTGGACTCACGGCCAACACCAACTACCTGACCCCCACCGTGGCGGCTCCTTTCGGACCGGTTCCCCTTCAGATCACCGAGAATTTCAACTACAGCGTGGGAGTGGCTCTGCGCCAGGCAGTCTACACCTTCGGGAGGCTGCACTGGCGCACTCAGGCCGCCGAGCTGGCCCGGAAGGCGCGCAGCGAGGACCTCAGCCGGGAGCAGAACCGGGTGCTGGAGGAGGTGACCCTGGCCTATCTCGAGGTGCTCAAGAGCCAGGATCGGGTCAGCGTGGCCGAAGCCAACCTGAAAGCCCGCCAGGAGGGCCTGCAGAACGCCCGCAGCCTGCTGGCCAACGGAGCCGCCCCTCGCTTTGACCTGGTGCGTGACGAAGCCGTGCTCGCCCAGGCTCAGGAGGGGCTGCTGGAGGCCCGCAACCTGGCCACCATCACCCGGGCCACCCTCTACTCGCTGATGGGCCGTCCCGACGACGGCTCCCAGTTGGCTGCGGTGGAAGAGGACCAGGCTCCCCCGCAAGACCTGCAGGCTGCCAAACTGCGGGCCCTGGCCACGCGTCCCGAGCTGGCCGCTCTGAGCTGGTCGGTCCAGGCGGCTCGGGCCCGCATTCAGGTGGCCGAGACCGAAGACAATCCCACTCTGGGCTTTGAAACCAGTTACCAGCGCCGCAATCCGGTGGGCTTCAACAAAGCCGACCAGTGGGTGACCGGCCTGACGCTGACCATTCCGCTCTTTGACGGCGGGTTGAGCGAGGCGCGCGCCGGCCAGGCCGAGGAGGTGGTCAAGCAGCTCGAGGCGGCCCGCGACGAGGCCGTGCGTCTGGTCAGCCTCGATCTCGAGCGCCTCTACAGCGATCTCACCACCCGCTATCAGCGGGTCGAGGTGGCCCGCAAAGGCCTCGAGCAGGCCGAGGAGGCCGCCCGGGTGGCTCGCCTTCGCTATCAGGAGGGGATTTCGGTTAACGTCGAGCTGCTCGACACCGAGTCGGCCCTGACCCGGGCCCGGCTCGATCTCCTCAACGCCCGTTACGACTACCTGGGGGCCTGGACCCGCTGGCGCCGGGCCACGTCCTTGCCCCCGTTCCTGGAGGCCGCTCGTGAAGACTAAGACCTATCGACCGTCGTTGCTGAGGAACATCTTGCTGGTCCTGATGGCCCTCACACTGAGTTGTGGCGGCTCGGAGCTCGGAGTTGGCTACTCGGGTGTGGTGGAGGCCACCACCGTGGACCAGGCTTTCGAGGTGGGAGGCCTGCTGCAGGAGATCACCGTCCAGGAAGGCCAGGCGGTCGAGAAGGGAGCCCTGCTCGCTCGCCTCAATGATGACCGGCTTCGGGCCGAGGCCCAGGCCGCTCGGGGGCGCCTGGACGCCTCGCGGGCCCGGCTGGCCAACCTCAAGGCCGGAGCTCGTCCGGCCGAGATCGACCAGGCTCGCCAACGGGTCGAGCAGGCCCGTGCCGATCTGGAGCTGTTCAGCAACGGGGCAACTGCCGAAGAGCTGGAGTCTTCCCGGCAGAGCGCCGAGGCGGCTCATCAGCGTTCCCTGCAGCTCGAGCATGGTTATCGCTCGGAGGACGTGGATGCTGCTCGAGCCGCGGTTCAGGCGGCCCGCGCCAACCTCAAGACCCAGGAGCGCGACTACCAGCGCTACCTTCGCCTTGAGAAGGAGGGCGCTGTCTCGGCCCAGCAGTTCGAGCAGCGCCGCAACGCCTACGATCAGGCCGTGGCCGCCGAGCGCCAGGCGCGAGACAACCTGCTCAAGCTCTCCCGCGGGCCGCGCAGCGAAGAGCGCCAGGCGGCTCGCGCGGAGTATGCGGCGGCCGATGCCCGCTACCGGAACCTGGCTCAGGGCAGCCGTCCCGAGCAGATCGCCCGGGCGCGGGCCGTGCTCGCCGAGCGCGAGCAGGCCCTGGCCCTCATTCTGGATGGAGCGCGCCCTCAGGAGATCAAGGCCGCCGAGGGCCAGGTGGCCGAGGCCCAGGCCCAGCTCAAAGCGGCCGAGACCCAGCTCTCGCGCACCCGGGTCAGCGCCGACGCCAGCGGGATCGTGCTCTCCACGAACAACTACGAGCCAGGCGAGAACGTGCCCCCTGGCGCCACCGTGGTCAGCATCGCCGAGCTGAGTCGGCCCTGGGTGACCATCTACCTGCCCGAGACCGACCTGACCCGGGTCAAGCTGGGCCAGAAGGCAAGGGTCACGGCCGACGGCCTGCCAAAGCCCCTGGAGGGCAAGCTGGTACGCATCTACGAGAAGGCCGAGTTCACTCCCAAGTTCATCCAGACGAAGACCGAGAGGGTCCACCTGGTCTTCAAAGCCAAAGTCGAGGTGGACAATCCCGAGCTGTTGCTGCGGCCAGGCTTGCCGGCCGACGTGGAGTTGCTGCCTTGATTCGTGCTGGCAACGTTTCCTTTGCCTACGGCCAGGCTCAGGCCCTGCGCGAGCTCGACTTCGAGGTGCCCGAGGGCGAGGTTTTCGGCCTGGTAGGACCGGACGGAGCCGGCAAGACCACCCTGCTCAAGCTGGTCGCCGGCATTCTGCCGGTGCAGCAGGGCGAGCTGCTGGTGATGGGGGAGGACGTGGGGCGCACCCAGGTGCTGGTGCGCCAGGCCATCGGCTACATCCCCCAGCGTTTCAGCCTCTACCGCGACCTGAACGTGGAGGAGAACGTGGACTTCTTCGCCCGGCTCTACCCCGCTCAGCCCGACTATCCTCAGCACAAGGAGCAACTGCTGGAGATGGTGGATCTGGCCCGCTTTAAGACGCGACTGGCCGATCAGCTCTCGGGCGGCATGAAGCAGAAGCTGGCCCTGCTCTGCAGCCTGATCCACCGCCCCCGGCTGCTCTTGATGGACGAGCCCACCACCGGGGTCGATCCCGTCTCGCGGCGCGAGTTCTGGGGGCTGGTCTTTGAGCTGCAAAAATCGGGCCTCACGGTCATGGCCTCCACGCCCTACATGGACGAGGCCGAGCAGTTCGACCGGGTGGCCCTGATCCACCAGGGGCGCTTCGTGCGGTTGGGCAGCACCGATCAGATCCGGGCCAGCCTGCCGGGTTTCGTGCTCGAGGTGGAGTGCGACGCCCCCTTCCGGGCCAGGGCCGCCCTGCCGGGTTACGAGGTGGAGCTGTTCGGCGACCGGGTGCACGTCTTTGTCAACCAGCTCGAGGGGGCGGTGGAATCGGTGAGGGGGCTTCTGCAAAAGGCCGGTATCCAGGCCAGCCGCATCGAGCACGTGCCCTATTCCATCGAGGACGTGTTCCTGCGAGTGACGGCGTGACCTACGCCGTGGACGTGCACGAGCTGACCCGGCGCTTCGGCGACTTCGTGGCCGTCGATCGGGTCAGCTTCCAGATCAAGCCCGGAAGCATCTTCGGCTTCCTGGGTCCCAACGGGGCGGGCAAGTCCACCACCATCCGCATGCTGCTCGGCATCCTGCCCGTGAGTGAGGGACAGGGGACGGTGCTCGGCAAGGACATCCGCACCCAGGCCCTGGAGATTCGCTCGCGGGTGGGCTACATGTCCCAGAAGTTCTCGCTCTATGAAGATCTGACCGTGTGGGAGAACCTCACCTTCTTCTCGGGATTGTTCGGATTTCGCGACCCGCGGCGCCTGGAGGAGCTGCTCGAGCTGCTGCGGCTGAAGGAATACCGGCGCACGCTGGCCATCCACCTGCCCGGCGGCATTCGCCAGCGCCTGGCCTTCGCGGTGGCTCTGGTGCACGATCCCGAGATCGTCTTCCTGGATGAGCCCACCGGGGCGGTGGATCCGGCCCTGCGCCGCTACCTCTGGGAGATCATCGTGGATCTTTCGCAGCGCGGCAAGACAGTCATGGTCACCACCCACTACATGGACGAGGTCGAGCGCTGCGATCGGATCTGCTTCATCTTTGGAGGCAAAGTGATCGCTCAGGGAAGCCCTTCGCAGCTCAAGCGAGAGCACGTGGCCGGGCAGATGTATCAGTTCCAGCCCACCGACCGCCTTCAGGCACTGGAGGCCCTGGCCCGGCTCGAGGGGGCCGAGAGCCCCTTCCCGGCTGGCACTTCGGTGCGCCTGGTCTGGCAGGGGTCGCCCGATTCGCTGGAGCGTCAGTTGCGCGGCCTGGGTTTGCTGCAAGGCGAGCTGCGGGCCGTTACCCCCAACCTCGAGGATGTCTTCATCTCGCTGGTGGGGGCTACCAGTTGATGCTGCGCCGCATTCTGGCCGTCATCGGCAAGGAGTTCATCCAGATGCGCCGCGATCGGCTCACCTTTGCGGTCATGCTGGCCATCCCCCTGATTCAGCTGACCCTGTTCGGGTACGCCATCAACACCGACGTCAAGCACATCCCTCTGGGTCTGGTGGACTACTCCAACTCCCGGTCCAGCCGCGAGCTGCTGGCCAGCTTCACCCAGTCGCGCTATTTCGACTTGAAGATGACCGCCGGTCATCCCCGCGAGCTGACCCGGGCCATCGATCGAGGCGACATCCGGGTGGGTCTGATCATCGATCCCGAGTTCGAGTCGGACCTTCGTCGCCGTCAGCCGGCCCGGGTTCAGGTGCTGGTGGATGCCTCCGACCCTCAGGTCGCCACCAGCACTCTGGCCAATGCCAACGGTATCGGGCAGTCCCGTTCCCTCGAGTTGCTCTTGCAGAACCAGCGTCCCGGCTCGGGCTACGGGGTCAACGGAATGCCCGTCGACGTGCAGGTGCGGGCCTGGTTCAACCCGGACCTGGTAACCGCCAACTACATCGTGCCCGGCCTGATCGGGGTGATCTTGACCATGACCATGATGATGACCACGGCCATGGCCATCGTGCGCGAGCGCGAGATGGGCACCCTGGAGCAACTGGTCACCACTCCCATTCGGCCGGTGGAGTTGATGATCGGTAAGGTGCTGCCCTACGTCCTGGTGGGCTACGTGCAGATCAGCGTCGCTCTGCTGGTCGGGGTCCTGCTTTTTCAGGTCCCGATTCGCGGCAGCCTGGTCTTGCTGTACAGTCTGTGCATCCTCCACATCGTCAGCTATCTGGGGCTGGGCCTGCTCATCTCCACCCTGGCCCGCAACCAGCAACAGGCTCTCCAGATGAGCTTTCTGCTCTATCTGCCCACCATGCTCTTGTCGGGCTTCATGTTCCCCCGCGAGGGCATGCCCTACTTCGCCCAGCAACTGGGACTGCTCTTGCCGCTGACCTACTTCTTGCAGATCCTGAGGGGCATCATCCTCAAGGGCGTGGGACTGGAGGATCTGGTGCGCTTCGTGTGGCCGATGTTGATCTTGCTGGTAGCCATCTACGTGCTGGCTCTGCTCCGACTCGGTCGCCGAGGCTGAGTTCAGCAGCCTTTCAGCGGGAGACTCTAGACTGGTTGCATGAAGATTCAAGGCCTGCCCCAGTGGGCCCAGCAGCCGTATGAATGCTTCGAGCGCCAGTTGGCCAAGCCCGAAGTCGGTTGGAGGTTCGACTGGAACTGGAGTCACTTCGACGACAAATACTCCAGTGCCGTCGAAAGCTATATGGGGCTCGACGAAACGCTGGCCGACCAGGCACGGGACCGGCCAGGCCAGGTGGAGTTGCACAACAAGAACGGCACGCGGGTGACCGCTGAAGGCGACTCCAAGTCGGGCTACTACGTCGAGGCCGGCGCCGAGCAGGCCGAAGTGACGCGCTTCTCCGACCAGGCCGTGGACCATGTGACCTTGACCCCTGACGGAAATTGCGAGTGGATGCACGTGGACCGTAAGAATCAGACTCGCAGCTTTCAGCTTCTCTTTCAGGTCGACCCCAGCCGGCTCGAGGTCGAGTCTCTGACCGAGCCTCCCATCACCGCAGGGGTAGAGATGCGCGATGGCGCCGTGGTGGTTGGCGGCTCCACCCTGAGATCGCGCAATTCCAGCCAGTAAAAACCTCCACCTCCTTCTCTGCCTGGATGGCCAGTCCGTTTTTCAGTTCAACGGCGAGGGCGCGGCGGTAGACGCTCTCCAGAAACCCAGGCCCCAGTTCTTGATGAACTCGAATGATGCACCCGTCAAATGATCCTCCCTTTAACCCATCAACCTCTCCTTTATCCCCACGGTCTCCACCTCTCCTAAATGACTCCTTACGGAAGCCAGCGGGTTGCCATTGCCCTTGCTGGTCAATCTTGCGCTTGCCAGAGCTCCCAGGAGTCACTCGTCTCCGAGGTCTCCAGCATCCCCCGATCTCCTTGACTCTCCTGCAACGTGGACTGGACTGTGCGTCAGGTTACCTTTTGGAAGTAGACATTTTTTGGTGTCTTAATTTGTGGTTTTTTCTTTTCTTTTCAATGGTTCTGGTCTGGTTGCTAGAAAGTTTAACTGTCAGTTCATAAAGGTGTAACATGGTCCTGTTTACTTGCTGGCGGGTCGGGGCGATAAACACTTCAGACAACGCTTGAAGGAGACCCCCACCGTGAGCGACTCGATTTCCGGTTTCGGCCCCCAGCTGATCGTCATCACCCCCCAGATGCGCGAGGCTCAGAGCCAGCGCATGGCTGCGGTGCAGCAGGCCCTGGCTACCGGAATGGTGCCGGTGGAGTCGATGTCGGCTCACCAGGTAGCGGCTCATACTACCTACTACAGCCAGTGCGGCGCCGACATCCAGGGCGTGCGCCAATGCTGCGCCTTCCCGACACTGCCTCCGCTGCCCCACCTGAGCTCGGGCGGTGGCGGTGGCGCGCCTGGCACCAACCTGATGGCGCAGATGTTCGGCTTTCCCGGCACGAGCTCGGGAATGGGGATGTCCGGCATGATGGGCTATCCCGGCGGGGGTTGCATGGACCCCACCATGATGATGATGTTCATGATGATGCAGCAACAACAGCAGCAACAGTTCATGATGATGCTCATGATGCTCATGGGCCAGCAGCAACAGCAGGGTCCGGCCAACCTGATGGCTCTGCTTCAGATGCTTCAACAGCAGCAGGGCCACCAGCCTCAGACTCCCTGCCCGCAACCTCCCCCTCAGCCGGCGCCCACCCCGCCTCCGCCTCCCCCCCCGCCTCCGACTCCCACCCCGACTCCGACTCCCACCCCGACTCCGACTCCCACCCCGACGCCGACTCCCACTCCGACTCCCACCCCGACGCCAACCCCGACCCCGACTCCCACGCCAGCCCCAGAGCCGTGCCCCGAGCCCGAGCCTGACCCCTGCCCGGAGCCTGAGCCCGTTCCCGAGCCGGACCCGGTTCCGGATCCCTGTCCCGAGCCTCAGCCCGAGCGCCCCATGACGCTGGCCCGCGCAGCCTCCATTTTGCAGGCCAACTTTGACCTCGTGGACACAGCAGCGGGCCTGGGAGGGGCTGACGGAATCATCGGCAAGCCCGATCTCGAGGCCATCGTGGGCGGACGGGCCCCCAACGCTTCCCCCGAGTTACAGCAGGCCTGCCGCTTCCTGCTCGACAACGGTGCGCTCTTCAATGCCCTGGACGTGGCCGCCGGTCGGGGCGACGTGGACGGACGCATCGGTCGTGACGACCTGACCTCGGCCATCCAGAACTTCGCCCAGCTCGACAGCAACAACCAGGTTCCCGAGCCGATGACCGTGGGCAAAGCCGCTGTTATCCTGAAGCGCTACTTCGGAGTGCTCGATGCCGCTGCCGGCCAGGGCGGGCTCGACGGCCGCATCGGTCGTAACGACCTGCAGGCCGTGGCCGATGCCCCCGGGGCCCCTGCTGACTTGAAAGCGGCCGTGCAGTTTTTGCTCGACAACCCGGCCATCTTCGACTCGGTGGACACGGCTGCGGGCGTGGGAGGCCGCGACGGCATCATCGGAATGCGCGACCTGGATGCTACTATCCAGAATAACCCCGACGACGCCACCAACCCCACCCCACAGCCGCAGCCGGAGCCACAGCCGGAGCCACAGCCGGAGCCACAGCCGGAGCCCACTCCTGACCCCCAGCCTCAGCCTGTCCCCATGACCGTGGCTCGCGCCGCCGCTATCTTGCAGGCCAACTTCGACATCATGGACACGGCCGCCGGAAGAGGCGGTGCCGATGGTCGCATCGGCAAGCCCGATCTTGAGGCCATCGTGGGCGGGCGTGCTCCCAATGCCCCCCCTGAGCTGCGCGAGGCCTGCGAGTTCTTGCTGGCCAACCCGGCCCTCTTCAACGCCATCGACGTGGCCGATGGGCGCGGGGGCGTGGATGGTATCATCGGCCGCAACGACCTGCACGAGGCGGTGCAGAACTTCTCGCAGTTTGACAACCAGACCACGGCCCCCCAGAGCATGACGCTGGGCCAGGCCGCCGTCATCCTCAAGCGTTACTTCGACCTGGTGGATACCGCCTCCGGGGTGGGCGGGCGCGACGGCATCATCGGAATGGGCGACCTGCAGGCCATCGCCAACAGTCCGGGCGCCCCCCCCGACCTCAGAGCCGCAGCTCAGTTCCTGGTGGGGAACCCGGCCATGTTCCAGGCCGTCGACGAGATCACATACCAGGGTGGCGTCTGGCCTTTCAACAACCCGGGCAATCGCTTCAGTAAGGACGACCTGGATGAGGTCATTCGCCGTCATCCTCAGGACGCCGCTGGAGGATAAACCTGTTGCGAATTCATCGCACAGTCTTGCCGGGAAGATAAAGACGAAGGGCTCGACCGCCAGGTCGAGCCCTCGATGCCTTGGAGAGTCCAGCAGATCAGCGCACCGTAAACCGCCAGCCACGGTCGATCGCTCGGCCCGAGCTGGTGGTGCCAAGCACCCGGGCGTTGTAAGTCCCGGGGGCCAGGTAGCCTGGGCGATAGCGAACCTGGCCGGAGGTGACCTGCGAGCGTGAGGTCATGTCCTGACCGTTGACGAAAAGTCGCACCGTTGCTGTCTGGACGGGCTCGAGGAAGGTGGCTCCGACCTCGGGGGATACCGACGAGATGGTGGCGCCATTGGCAGGGGCCGGGTTGGCAGCGGCGGTGCCTGAGCCTGAGCTCGATCCACTCGACCCGCTGACGCTGAAGCTCCAGGACTGGTCGATCAGCTGTCCGCCGTTGGTCATGGCGACCACCCGTGCCTGGTGCTCACCGGGCTGCAGATCATAGCTCGGGTCGAAGCGCACCTGACCGTCGCTCACGGTGGATTGCGGGGTCACCGTGGCGCCGTCGAGGTAGAGCTGTACCGAGTTGGTCCGGACCGGCTGGGAGAAGGTCGCCCCGACCTCCGGTCGGCGCTGGTTGATGACGCCTCGAGGGACCACGTTGGCCAGGTAGGTGGAGCCGCCCTGGTTGCCGGTCGGGTTGACGATGTTGAAAGACCAGTTGCCGTCGATTGCGCGACCGCTCTGGGTGGTGGCGATGACCCGGGCGGTGTGGCGACCGGGTGAGAAATCCGAGCCGGGTTGCATGCGCACCTGGCTGTCGCTGACCCGGCACATCCCGGTTACGTCCTGACCGTCCACGTAGAGTCTGACCGTGGTCGTCTTGACCGGCTCGTAGAAGGTGGCTCCGATTTCGGGGCGGGCGCCCTGGGGGCTGCTGCCGTCGGTGGGAGTGGGGTTGAACAAGCCGCCCTGGTTGCCGGTCGAGCTGCCGATGTTGAAGGACCAGCTGCCGTCGATGGCACGCCCGCTCTGGGCGTTGGCGGTAACCCGGGCCGTGTGACGACCTGGTGAGAAATCCGAGCCGGGCTGCATGCGTACCTGGCTGTCGCTCACCTGGCTCATTCCGGTGACATCCTGGCCATCCACGTAGAGACGGACGGTGGTCGTCTTGACTGATTCGTAGAAGGTGACTCCGATCTCTGGGCGAGCGCCTTTTGGTGTGCTGCCATCGGCGGGAGTCGGATTGAACGTGCGGTTGGTGACGTTGAAACTCCATTTCAGGTCGAAATTGCGACCGGAAACAGCGGTTGCCAGCACCCGCGCGTTGTGATTGCCGATACTGAGCGCCTGAGAGGGGAGGTAGCGCACCTGAGAATCGGTGAGGATGGCTCGAGCGGTGACGTCTACCCCGTCGAGCAGGATTCGAGTCGAGGCCGGGATGACCGGCTCGAGAAAGGTGACGCCGACCTCTCCCATGGGGTTGTCCATCGTGGTGCCGTTGGTGGGAACGACGTTGGCACCTGACTGGGCAATCACTGGCAGGGCCAGCCAGAGCAAGAGAACTGCGGTGAAGGCTCGCATTGGTCGAGCTCCTTCCAAATTGAAGTTCGATCGGGTTCGGCTGCCCCGATGCTCCTCCTCCCCAAGAAAGGCATCGGCAGTCGACCCCTCGAATCGTGTAACAACCGATGGACCCGGTTTGTTTCGCAACCGCCTACGTCGATCTCACGCGGCGGCGCCTGGAGGCCCCTCCCTTGGCCATGCCCACGACCGCCGACCCGGTCGATCAGGTGGCGGCAACTTCCCAGGCTGCCCCGCCACGCCATGACCCCAAGATTCTCGCCCGCCAAGCTTTCTACGTGCTGGGAGGCGTGGTCCCGGCTGTGGCCGGAGGAGCCCCGGTGGCTCTGGCGGTTGCGGCTGAAGTGGGGCGGAGCCTGGGGGATGGCGAGGTGGTGGAGGCTGAGCGCATGATTCGCGGAGCCATGGGCACGCCATCGGCGTCGCTAGTCGAAAGCATGCCCCAACTGCAGAGCGTGTTCGCCCAGGTTCTGACCCGGAGCACCGCTCGGGCCGAACTGGTAGCCTGGGGGCGGTCTTCGGAAGCCTCAGCGCTGGGCCAGACCGTTTTTGTGGGCCAGAAAATCTTGCGCCACGCTCACCAAGAAGCCAGGGTGGCCTACATCCTGGCCCACGAGCTGGCCCACGTCGAGCGCCGCGACTCGGCCGGCCTGCTGGGGGTGATGGCCCTGGGTGAGGTGGTGCAAGACGATGTGACCCGCCGCCAGTGGGAGACGATGGAGCGCAGCTACAGCCATACCGTGGAGTTCGAGGCAGACCGCCGAGCTGCCGAGATGGTGGCTGGTCTTGGTTATGAGCCCAGGCCGATTCTGGAAATGGTCTTGCGCGCCGACCATGACGGCGATCACCCGTCTGGTCTCAAGCGCGCCCGGGTGATTCGGGATGTCTTTGCTGACTGCGGACGGCCGGTTTCTCCGGCTGATTGGAACAAACTGACGAAGGGGGAGTAGACCATGGGCTTTGTTCGTTGCCCCGGTTGCGGCTCGCAGAACCGCGACTCGGATACCAGGTGCTACAGCTGTGAAGGGGATCTGACGCCCGCCCAGGAGGGCCCGCCCAGCGGGACTCTGGACGAGAGCCAGGTGGGTCAGCCCATCGTGAGCGCCTCCGAGCGGCGCATGCAGCAAGACGACAAGCGCAAGTCCACCGTGATTCACGGGCTTCGCGCCGGGGCCGCCGGGGGCGCTTTCCTGGGTATCTTCGTCGGCCTTTACTGCGCTTTTTGGGGTGGGCTGTTCGGCAGTATCGCAGGCCAGTGGTCCGGCATGGCCTGGGGGCCGGGGTGATGTTCGCCATCGGGTTCGGGCAACAGGTTATCTGGGGCATGGTGATCGGAGCTATCGCCGGCGGTCTCAACGAGCTCTGCTATCAGTACGACGCGATGCGGCTGGGAAGCTACGTGGGGGCCGCCTGGGGACTGATCGGCCTCTTTCTTGGCGGCAGTCTTTTCGGGATTCTCTGGTCTGGCGCCTGGGGCGCGGCCATGGGTTGGACCGTCAGCTTCGTTGAGAAGGCCTGGTTTCGCAAGATGTATGCTGAGATGTAGATTTCAGCGACGACAGGAGCGGTCGACAAAATTCACCCGAACCGAGCCAGCCTCAAGAATTCTAAATCCACCGTGCGGGAGCGCCCCTCCAGCACCAGCTCGGCCATCCCCAGCCCGAGTGCCGGAGCGCTCTTGAAGCCGGCCCCGCTGAATCCGGCGGCCACGTAGTAGCCCGAAAGCCCCAGCGGCCCGTCCA